>MPMD02187502.1_pt1 | contig 22419 bp, 17 predicted proteins | sample 1617291 | NCBI WGS metagenome assembly MPMD02 (sample SAMN05944810, study PRJNA350692) | marine metagenome | biome: marine; feature: ODZ; material: water; isolation source: 120 m water sample filtered on 30 um supor filter | place: Pacific Ocean | collected 2012-04-09 | depth 120m m | reverse complement strand
GTTGGCGGCGTCACTCTGACCCAAGAGTACCGCTGCGCGCAGGGCGACCTCGCCCGCATGATCAAGGCCCGTGCTCAACGCGTTGAGGCTCGCAGCGGACCAGGCCCACGTCCCGGGCTGCTCCTGCAAGCCCTGCACCAGGGCCTCGAAGCGCAGGGTGCTGGAATCGGACCAATCGCCGGGCAGATCCGGTGCCCGGGACGAAGAGGTGAGGCCACAGGCACCCAGTAGCAGGGCGGCCGCGAGGCTACCGATGCTCCGGAGTCGGGAGGGGGCGCACGAAGTCACGCCCGCAGTCTAGCGACCGGGGCGCACCGGCACCCTTGTCTATCGGGGAACGAACGAACGCAGGCCAGCCCCGTCCGAGATCCAGAGGCGTCCCTCGGGGGCATCCACGGAGGGCTGCTCCCAGGCCACGTACTCCCAGGAACCTTTGAGCAGGACCGTGTCGGCGGTATCTTCCGCACTCCCGTGCCAGTGCACGAAGTAGGCCCCGGCCTTCAGGACCACCGAGTGCTTGCCCTCGGCATCCGGGAACCGCGTGCGCTCGGGGGCCTCCCGGCGGCGGTAGACGTGCAGGCCACGCTCCCCGCCGAAGCGCTGGGAGTCGTGGTTCAGACCCTCGTCATCCACGTCGGTGAGCACCCTGGGCGTGAGCTCGTGGGTCCAACCCAGGCCGCGACCATCGGCCAGGCGCACGCTGATGCAGTCCGGGCTGGGGGCGGGGCCCGAGATGGGCGCGGAGCCCAGGTCGAGGGGACCCTCGGTGGCGCCGTCCTCGGCGTTCAGGATCCAGACGCGGCCGCCCTCGCTGACGAGCAGCATGTGGCCGGGGCGATGGGGCAGGAAGACCGGCGCGCGGGCGATGCCGGAGAGAGTCTCCAGACTCTGCTCCCAGAGCACCTTGCCGTGAGCGTCCAGACAGGCGATGTGTCCATCCCGGTCGGTGACCACGCGGTTGGCGTTGACCTCCACGGGCAGGGCGTCCACACGCGCTTCCCGTTGCCAGGCGTGGACAGGGATGCGGGAGAGAACCACCAGCTGGTCACCCGGCCGCTTGACCTGGATTGCACGTGGCTCGTAGCCGGGGTGGGTGATCTCGAGGTGGACCTCTTCGTCGAGGGCGGATTCCAGCTGCACCGGGTGCGCACCGAGGGACTTGCCCTCGCGTGTGATGGCGGCATCCGAGGGAAGGGTCTGCACGGTCCAGGGCAGCTCGAACAGGCGCAGGTCGTCGCCGACTTCGTCGAGGAGCTCCAGGGCCAGACCGTGCTGGCCCTGTCGTGCCAGCTCCCGGGCCTCGTCCAGCCCATCGCGCTGCATGGTGAGCTTGGCCAGACGATCGGCCAGGGCCAGCTCGAGGTCGCCGCTGGGGTCGATGCGCAGGATGTCGCCGTACAGCTCGAGGGCGCGGTGGAAAGAGCCCTTCTTGGCCAGGGCCTCGGCCTGACGCATCCAGGTCTCCTGGCGCGCCAGGTTCTCGACACGGCGCTTCTCGAGGGTGAGGATCGCGCGCGTCTCCTGCCTGGCCTCGAACAGCTCGGTCGGTTCGGCGAGGGCACTGACCCAGACCTGACGCTCGGCCGTGGAGAGCCCGCTGGACCCCAGCTTGGACGCGATGGCGGCCAGCTGCTGACCCACCCGCTCCTCATCTTCGATCTGCTGGGCATGGTCCGCTTCGGGCTCGCCGCCGCGCTTCAGGTTCGCAACCAGGCGCTGCACGAGGGCCTGACGCAGATCTCCCACGTCGGGGAAGCTGCGTGAGACCCGGCGTACCTTGGGTGGCGACGGGAGCTGCCAGATCTGCTCCAGAGCCTGGACAGGGTCACCCAGGGTGGCCTGGTGCTGAACACCCTCATAGGCCTGCAGCCAATCGGCGCGCATCTGAGTGTCGAGGCGCAGCTCCTCTGCCCGCAGCTCGTCGCGCAAGCTCTGCACGTCGGCTCCATCGTCTTGCGCGAAGTCGTCGGCCAGCTGGGCGAGGGCCTGGGTGGGGGAGGCGGAGAGAGACTGGACCTGCTGCAGCCGTTCGGCTCGGTCCTGCTTGCCACGCACCCGAACCAGGGCGGTGCCGGCCATGAGCAGGGCGATGGCCAAGAGGGCCATGAGGGGGCGCCCGGTCAGGAGCGGGTGTAGATCCAGACCGCGGATGCCCGCCGCCCGACGCGCTTGCGCCAGGGCCTGACGTACTTCCCGGTTGCGGCCGCCGTGGTCGAGCAGAAGGCGCAGGGGCGCGATGGCCTCACCCGCACGGTCCGCTTCGATCAGCTGATGGGTCGCGCCCAGAATCCACGGGGTGGCCTCCTCGGGTCGGCCGGCGACGGCCAGACCTATGCCCAGCTCCAGGTGCTTCTCAAGCGGCAGGTCGCCTACGGAACCCATGTGGCGTGTGGTCAGGTTCAGGAGCGGCAGGGCGCGTCGTGGCGTGCCCCGGGACTGAAAGAGGCGCGCCAGGGTCAGCCATTCCTGGATGGGAGCAGGTGCTTCGGAACAGATGGCGTCGCGCTCGAGCATCTGGGTGGCTGCACGGTGGGGGTGGACGCTGTGCAGGAGAGCGATGGGGTCGAGGTGATCGATCTCCACGATCGCGGACCACTGCTGGTCAGCAAGGATCGGGTCGGCGTGGATCGCGTGCAGGCGTCGCAGCAGCGTGCGGCGAGCCGACGCCGGCATCGGACGCACGAGGGACAGCAAGCCCCCGGCCAGACGTTGCGCCGCGACGGCCGGCATGGGACCCGGCGTGCCTTCGCGTGCCCAGGTCTGCAGGCGCCTGCTGGCACGGCTGGTCTGGCCCGCGTTCAGGCAGGCCTGGGCCAGGTCCAGGTATGCGTCGCCGCGGTGGACTTCGAGAGCACCGAGGCGCACACCCCGGGCCATGCAGGAGCGGGCACGGCGCTGGGGCCAGCCCAGGCGATCGGCGATCTCCTGCAGGGTGCGTCGGCCCGTTACGGCCGACAGGAACTCAGCGGGCAGCTCCTGCGCCGCACGGCCTTCGGGGTCGGCATCGAGGGCGTAGCCCACGGTGTCCTCACCCAACTCGTCACAGGCGCTCTCCTGCTTGCACTCGTCCTGCACGCGGGCGTATTCGAGGAGCAGATGTTCCACGTCGTAGGGATGTTCGGGGCCGTCCGTGTCCTCAGAGGGCTCAAAACAAAAGCGCACCTCGCTTCCATCCATCAGGGCATAGCACTGCTCGAGGCGTCGGCCGAAGGCCACGGTCTCCATGTGCAACCCGCCGGCCTGGCTGTCGCCCTCGTCCGCCCAGGCATCCTGGGCGGCCCTGCGCCAGCGCTCGCTGTCCTCGCCCTCGGGGGGCAGGAGCTGAACCCGCCCCTGCAGGAAGCTGAAGACCAGACTCTGTCCCTTGTGGACGGTCAGGGTCAGGCGGCCGGTCCGACTGCCGCCGGCCAGGCCCTGCAATAGCTCGGCCAGGCCGATTCCTCGTACGTCTCCATGAAAGCTCATCTGGGGTTCTCCCGGGGGACCCGTGGGGAGCGGCGGAAATTGCCTGTGGGTCCAGGGGATTCATCGACCCCACCGGGAGAAACCCTGAGCAGAACAGGGTCAGCGGGCGCGCAGCCGGACCAGGTCTTCGGGCCGGTCCAGGTTGTCCAGGATCGCAGGGTCCTCCACCGCCACGGAGAGCAGCGGGAGGGCCCCTTGGCGCAGGTTGCGCAGGGACCCGTGCCCGTCCCAATTTGAGAGCAGATTGCGCCCCAGGAGGATCGGGTGCCCATGGGGGGCGTCCGGGGCTTCGCCCAGACATGGGCCCAGAGGTGGACCCAGAGGTGGACCCAGACGTGGACCCAGCCAGCCCGTCGCGGGTCGGCCCGCTGCGGCCCAGGCCTGGGCGAGGGCCTCGAATACCTGTGGGCCCACGAGCGGGCAGTCCACGGGAGCCACGCACAAATCCCGTCCCGCCCTCAGGGTTGCAGCCAGCATCAGACCGCTGCCCCGACCGTTGGACCAGTCCGGATTGTGGACGAGCTCGGGTGGGTCGGCCTCGTCGAGGGCTGCCAGGGTGCGCCCGATGGCTCCCTCGTCGGCACCCGTGATCACCAGGGGCGCGGGATCCCCCAGAGCCCGGCCGGCCCGCAGGAGATGGACGATGGCGGGTTCGCCGCGCAGCTCGGCCAGGGCCTTGTGCTGACCCAGGCGCGTCGAGGCCCCGGCTGCCAGGATGACAAGGGCCGGCGCGGAGGGGGCGCGGTCAGGTCCCAACGTAGCGATCCACCAGGGCCAGGGCCCGGTCGGTGTCCTCGGTGCCCTCCACCAGAGCGCGACCGTCGGGGAAGAGGGTCAGCTGATGGTCCTCGACGCAAAAACGCAGGATAGGACCCGCGCGCCGTATGTCACGCGCCACGCCCTCGAGCTGCTTGGTCAGATTGTCCAGGTCAAGGGCGTCGCCCTGGCCGCGCACCTGCACCGTGTTGCGACCGCAGAGGGAGACCGCACGCTGGGTCTTGGGTTCGTCGAGCCAGGGAAACCGACCCTGACCGCAGGCGGGGCACTCGGGGTCGGCCCGGGTACGGATGCGGCGCACCTCTCCATTCCAGGCATCCAATTCCAGGAGAGCGGGCTCGGGATCGGCCGCGCCACTGAGCAGGCGCAGGGCCAGGCCGGCCTGCATGGAGGCGATCAGACCAACAGCCGGGGAGATGACGCCCGCCGTGTCGCAGGTGGCCAGGGTCCCGGCGGGGGGCGGGTCACGGAAGACGCAGCGCAGGCACGGACCGCGTCCGGGGAGAATGGGCAGGACCAGACCGGCACCGCCCACAACCCCGCCGTAGATCCAGGGCACCGTGTGGCGCACCGCATAGTCGTTCAGGAGATAGCGCGTGCCCAGGTTGTCGGTGCCATCGAGCAGCAGGTCGCAGCCCTCCGCCAGCTCCGGGAGGTTGTCCGCGTCCAGATGGGTGGCGTGGGTTTCCAGTCGGGTGGGTCCGCCGGCGCGGGCCAGGGTCTCGGCGCTGGCGAGGACCTTGGGCGTGCCCTCCTCGGCGTGCCTCTCATCGAACAGAACCTGACGCGGCAGGTTCGAGAGCTCCACCACGTCGCGGTCCACGAGGACCAGGGTGCCCACGCCCGCACGGTGGAGATGTTGAGCCAGCACTCCACCGAGGGCACCGCAACCCACGAGCAGGACGCGTGCTTCTTGCACTCGCGCCTGTCCCTCGCTACCCAAGGCGGCGAAGCGTTCCTGCCGATCGAATCGGGGGTCCGACATGGGTCAGCTGTTGAAGTACCAGAGGGCCAGCAAGGAGGTCAACACGAGGATCGCTACACCATAGGGAAGCAGGGCGGCGACATCGCTCTTGGGCGGCGTGTCGATCTCAACCCAGTTGAAGTAGCGACGCGAGGAGCCTTGGACCTCGACTCCGCAGTGGGGGCAGGTGAGGTCACCCTCTTCGAAGGGGATCACACCCTCGCACTCCATGCAGTAGAAGTTGCGGGACTCGCCGCCCTCGGCCACCCCGGGGGCCCTGGAGCGCTCGCGCAGGTACTCGATGTCCTCGGGGTTCGAGTCTTTGCGGGTACGCGTCCAGTGGTCGTCGCCGATGTTTCCGAAGCTCTTGCGCGGTTGGCCCATGGTGATCCTGCAGGCATAGGGTACCGCCGGGTCCACGGATCACCTCACACGGGGGCAAGAATCGCCCGGGTCCGGCCGATTGGAACGGTATGGAGACTTTGAAATCCGGGCAGTCAGGTCACGCTTCGATTCCCAGGCCCGCCCGCGCTGCGGGTCCCGCGTCTCTCAGGCGCGTGAGCGGGGAGGGGGACGTCGAGCTCACTCCGCGGCTGCGGATCGTCGGTCCCGGACGCCGGGAGCGTCAGTACATCGCCAACGTTGAGCGGCTGGAGCGCGAGGCGCTGAAGAAGGACTCAGCCCTGGAGGCGGCGACCCTCGTTGAGCGCGGGACCGAGCGCTACGTGGACCGACTCGAGCACGAGCGCGTCGCGGACCGCGAGCGGCTGCAGGAAGTTCAGGCCCAGGGGAATCGACTGCTCGTGGCCATGGGTGCCATGCAGAAAGAGAACGAGCGCCTCGTGGGGGAGCTGCAGCGAGCCAATGGCCGGATTGCCGCAGCGCATACACCGGGAGTGCTCGGACGACTGCGTCGGATGCTGCGCTAGAGTTCAAGTTCAGTCGCGGCGAATGGGTGACCTTGCGCGCGTCTTGATGCCCGGAGTCTGTTCGTGGCCGCCAGGGGGAAATGTTCTTCTCGCACGCTTGACATCGCTCGTGCTGACCCAGATGCTCTCTCGCGCACGGGACCGTCAATACCACAAGGTTCCGGCTTCGGATGGTGGGTGTAGCTCAGTTGGTTAGAGCGCCGGTTTGTGGTACCGGAGGCCGGGGGTTCGAGTCCCCTTACCCACCCCATCCTCTCCTAGAACTCGAAGTACGCTTCGCCGAAGGTGAGGACACCGCCCCAGTGGCCTGTTATGGCGACAAGCGCGGCGGTCAGGAAGATGAGCCAGGTCGCCGTGCGTGACCAGGGATTCGACGTGTCTCCCCGCGCGCTCCTCTCGGATACCCACAGGCACACGATGCACATCAGCGCGGAGCCCACGCCGAGCCAGCGGTGCTGGGTCAAGGTCGTCTCGGCGCGCACACTCTCGCCCACGATCCAGCCCACGCCCGCGGCGGGGATAGAGGAGATGGCGGCCAGATAGAGACAGAATCGTCGGGCCTGGGGCAGGGCCCACGACGCTCCGATTCCAAGCAAGAGCAACAGCTCGGCCAGAGCCGCGCCGTAGATGAACGCGATCGGGAAGTGGACCACGGACGCATGGCTGTGACCCATGAGGCGCCACACTCGTGCTCCGAAGGAGGGCGGCGCCGGGGGATCTTCCCCCGGAGTCTCATCCCCCTGCACCTCTTGGGGCTCCGCGCTCTCAGCGGCGAGAACACGCGCCAGCACCTGCTCGCCCCTGCGCCGGGCCGCGCCCAGCTCTTCGGCCGTTGGCAGGTGGGCGCCCGCATCGAGCCAGCTCCTCAGGGCCTCGGTCTGTTCCTCGCTCAGGCTCGGCCCCGAACCATCCACGCCAGCCCAGTCCTCGGGTGGCATGTCCCCATCGAGCACCATCAGGAATACCAGGGAGTCCTCCGCATCCCCGGGCGTGACGAAGTCCTCGGCCGCCAGGGTGGCGGGCAGGTCGAGCGCATCGGGCCAGTCGCGCACGGCCTTCTTGTCCGACGACTCCGGATAGTGGCAGGGCAGGCACGTGTCCACCAGGACCTCCAGCGCCGCGCTCGTCGTCTCATCGCCAGCGGGGCGGGTTTCCACACCCGCCTCCGCCTGCAGGGCCCAGGCCAGACCGGCGGCAAGGATCAAGAAGAGAGACGGTCTCATGCGGGCAGGCCATGCTCCAGCACGTCCTCGATGACCGCACCGAAGCGGTCCACCTCTTCCAGCGTGGAGTAGAACGAGGGGGAGACCCGCAGGCCGTCGATCTGCAAGGGGGCCTCGACGGGCAGCTCCCGCCCATCCGCGCCCACGCCCCGGTGCTGGATGGTGATCGTGTAGATGCGGTGGTCTTCCCAGAGATGTTTTTGCAGCGCGGCGCTGTCCACACCCTCGATGCCGAAGTTGGCTATCCCGCCCGCCCGGCCGGGGGTGCGGTCGGTGTTCCAGCGCACGCGCGGGTCGTCCTCGATGCGCTGGGCCCAGCGCTCGCGCAGGTAGGTCAGGCGCGCGTGCACGTTCTCGGTCCCGAGGCGCTGGTGGAATCGGACCGCGTCAAGGATGGAGAGCACCAGCGGCAGGGAGTAGGTCCCGATCTCCTCGAACTTGCGGATGTCATCGTCCCGCGATTCGGGGGCGGCCATGAGAGGCCAGAGGTCGCCGATACGCTCCTTGCGCACGTACAGCATCCCCGTTCCGAAGGGCGCGCTGAGCCACTTGTGCAGGGAGGTGGCGTAGTAGTCGCAGTCGAGGTCGTCCATCTTGAAGGGCACGTGCGCGAAGCCGTGGGCTCCATCGACGATCACGGCAATGCCGTGCTTGCGTCCCAGGGCGCAGACCGCGTCCACGGGCAGGAACTGGCCCGTCAGATTGATGACCTGCGAGACCAGCAGCACTCGTGTGCGCGGCGTGATGCGCGCTTCGAATTGCCGCACGACCTCGTCCGGATCCGTCAGGGGGACGGGGATCGGAAAGAGCACCAGCTCGATTCCCTCGCGCCGTACCCGTTGGCGGAAGGTGGTCAGCATGCGACCGTACTCCTGGTCGCAGCACAGGACCTGATCGCCGCGCTCCAGGGGCAGCCCAAACTGGCAGATCTGAAGACCCTCCGAGGTGTTGCGCGTGATGGCCACCTGCTCGGGGTCGGTGCCCAGCACCTCGGCCAGGGCGGTGCGAACTTCCTCACGCCGCTTGTCCTGGAGCCTCCACATGACGTAGGCCGGTGCGCCGTTGGCCTCGGCGGTGAGCCGCTTGAGGGATTCCTGGACGGGCTCGGACGACGGGCTGACCCCGCCGTTGTTGAAGTTCACCATGCTGCGGTCCACGGCGAAGGCCTCCTGCACGGCGCGCCACTCGGACTCCTCCCCTGCGAGCTCGGGAGCCGTGCGGTCGTCGGCTCGCAGGTTGGGGAGGCTCGCCAGGCTCGCGGGATCCTGAGCGGAGCGGCAGGCGGCCAGGGCGGGCAGCGAGGCAAGGAAGTGACGGCGTTTCATGGGCTCAGGATACGAATCCGGAGCCGTTCAGGCTTGCCTGGATTATCCCTTCGCCTGGAATGGCCCTAGCGGAAGGTGTTGCGCGGGGGCGTCGTCGTCGGGCCCGAGCTGCCCCGGAACGCCCGGCGGCCGGCACCCGCCTGGGGCCCGGCGGATGTAGAAGGCATGCCTTGCCCGGGGTGGCGGGCGCGACCCTGCGTACCGGGGCGATGGCCGACCTGGTCGCGCAGATGGGCGAGGGGCTCGTGTACCTGGGGCATCTCTTCCAGCTCGATCTCGGCTTCGATGGCCCGGCGCTCGCGCGGGGAGGGGCGATCGCCGAAGAGGCCACCCTCGGGGCGCAGGGCGACCTGCAGCTCCTCGTACAGCGCCTTGGCGAAGGGTCCCCAGAGGGGGAAGGCCGCCAGGACGAGGCCGATCTTGAGGAAGTCTGTGCCGGTTTCTTCCATGGGAGTAGGGCGCGCGTGGCGAGGCCAGCGTCAGCCAAGTATCGGCCAAGGAGGGCGCGTCACGTGCGTCCAACCCCGGGGAATATCAGTTGTTCCCCCTGCGCCCCGCCTGAAGGGTTCCAGCGGGGTGCCAAAGGCCCCGGCAAGCCGCACTCAGCGGGCGTTGCAGCCCGTCATCTTGACCTGCTCGGGGGTGGGGTTGTCCACCCGCTCGCCACAGCGGACACACTCCAAGAAGCGCAGCGGGGCGTCTTCTTCACCGGCTTCCATGTGCAGCTCGGTCATGTCCTTGTCCGAGTACCAACGGATCTTGGACGCATCCGACTTGTAGACGTAGGTGTGACCGATGAGCTTGCAGTACCACTTCATGGAATCAGGGGGCCGGGGCCGGGGGTGCGTTGTATTCCCTCGTGGACCTGGGGGCAAGGGTGAGCGGCCGGATTGGGCCGCACGCAGACGGGGAGGGCTTGGTATCCTCCGCACCCAACGGGCAGTCACGCGCTGCCAGCCTTCCTCTGCCGCCCCCCCAAGAAACTCGCAGAAGTTCATGCCCCGTCCCATCCACGTCGCTCTCATCGGCCAGAAATTCATGGGCCGTGCCCACTCCAACGCCTGGCACCAGGTGGGTCACTTCTTCGACGGACCGCGGCCCGTGCATCTGCACACCGTGGCCGCCCGGGACCAGGGCGAGCTGATCCCCTTCGCCAAGCGTTGGGGTTGGGATCATTGCAGCGACGACTGGCGCTCTCTGGCGTCTATCGACGAGGTGGAGCTCGTGGATGTGGGCACCCCCAATCATCTGCACGCCGAGCAGGCCCTGACCATGCTCGCGGCGGGCAAGCACGTGGCCTGCGAGAAGCCCCTGGCCGGAACCCTGGCGGATGCCCGTCAGATGCGGGATGCGGCACGCAAGGCCAAGAGCTCGAAGACCTTTGTGTGGTTCAACTATCGGCGTTGCCCCGCAGTGGCTCTGGCTCACCAGCTTGTGCGTGCCGGCAAGATAGGTAGTGTCCTGCACATCCGCGCGCAGTACCTGCAGGACTGGGGCGGGCCCAGCACACCCATGTCCTGGCGCTTCAAGAAGAGCCTGGCCGGTTCGGGGGCCCACGGTGATCTGAATGCACACATCGTGGACATGGCGCGCTTTATCACTGGCGACGAGGTGCACGAGGTGCACGGTGCGGTGGCGCGCACCTTTGTCAAGGAGCGCACCCTAGAGGGCAAGCGCGGCAAGTCTCGCAGCGACGTGGATGACTGCGTCCTGTTCGTCGCATCCTTCAAGGGCGGCGCCACGGCGAGCTTCGAGGCCACGCGCCTCGCCTGTGGGAACCAGAACCGCAACACGATCGAGATCAACGGAACCAAGGGCTCGGTGCGCTTCGACTTCGAAGACATGAACGTCCTGCACTTCATCGGTCCGTCGGATGACCCGCGCACGAATGGCTGGCAGCGCATCATGTGCACCTCGGCGGGCAACCACCCCTACGCCGACGCCTGGTGGCCGGACGCCCACGTCATCGGCTACGAGCACTGTTTTACGAACATGGCCGCGGACATCGTCAAGGTCCTCTCGCGCCGCAAGCCGCTGGTGCCTCTGCCCGATTTCGAGGACGCCTACCAGACCCAGCGTGTGCTGGAGGCCGCTCTGGTGAGTGCCCGCGAGCGAACCGCCATCCGCCTGAGCGAGGTCAAGTAACCTCTTGGCTCTCCTTCTCCTCCCGATCGCATAGGAATCTCCCCATGGCACGTCCTCTTTGTCTGTTCACCGGTCAGTGGGCCGATCTGTCCCTGGAAGAGCTGGGCGGCCTGGCGGCCTCCATGGGCTACGAGGGTCTGGAGTTGGCCTGTTGGGGGGATCACTTCGATGTGCAGCGCGCCCTGGGGGAGGCGGACTACTGCGAGCAGCACTGGGCCCTCCTGGCTTCCAAGGGATTGGTCTCCTATGCCATCTCGTCCCACCTGGTGGGGCAGGCCGTGGCCGACCGCGTGGACGAGCGCCATCAATCGATCCTCTCCGAGAGCATCTGGGGTGATGGGGACCCGAGCGGTGTCCGCGCCCGAGCGGCCGAGGAGATGAAGGACACCGCCCGCGCGGCGCGCAAGTTCTACGACTGCGCTCCCGACGAGGTGCGCGCGACCCTGGAGGCCAATGGGGGACACGCGGTGGTGAACGGCTTCACCGGCAGCCCGATCTGGCACCTGCTGTATCTCTTCCCGCCCGCCGCCCCGGGCTCCATCGAGGCCGGCTTCGAGGAGTTCGCCTCCCTTTGGACACCCATCCTGGACGTGTTCACCGAGGAGAACGTGAAGTTCGCCCTCGAGGTACACCCGACCGAGATCGCTTTTGACCTGGCCTCCTCCCGGCGTGCCCTGGCGGCGCTCGATGGTCACCCCGCTTTCGGCTTCAACTTCGATCCCAGCCACTTCGGCTATCAGGGTGCGGACTACCTCGGCTTCCTGCGCGAGTTCGGGGATCGCATCTATAACGTGCACATGAAGGACGTGTGGTGGTCCGACAAGCCCGAGGCGGCAGGCGTCTTCGGCGGCCACGAGAGCTTCGGCACCGACGGTCGCTTCTGGGACTTCTGCTCGGTGGGCCGTGGCAAGATCGACTTCGAGGGCATCATCCGCCAGCTGAACCACTCGGGCTATGGCGGCCCGCTCACCGTGGAGTGGGAGGATCCGGGCATGCACCGCGAGCACGGAGCACGCGAGTCGGCTGAGTTCTGCAAAAAACTCGACTTCGAGGTGAGCCCCCAGGCATTCGATGCCGCTTTCGCTGAGGACTGATTCACCCTGCCTGCCCAGACACCTTCTCTCTCATAGCACCCCCTCAAGCAACTCAACATGCCTCCCTCTCTGCTGAAGACACGCCTCTCGGCCATGATGTTCCTGCAGTACGCCGCTTGGGGGGCTTGGCTGCCCTTTCTGTGGTCGTTCCTCTCGGGCCACCGGGAAATGGAGCCCGGGCAGATCGGCGACATGTTTGCCGCCGGTGCGGTGGGCGCCATCATCGGGCCCTTCGTTGCGGGTCAGGTAGCGGACCGCTACTTCTCCACGGAGCGCTTTCTCGCCTTCAGCCACCTGATCGGCGCCGGGCTGATCTGGCAGCTGGCCTCGATCGATTCCTACAACGGCTTCCTGATTTTCTCACTCCTGTACGGGATGGTGTATGCACCGACCCTGTCGCTCACCAACTCCCTCGCTTTCCACCACCTGGAAGACAAGGACCGGGACTTCGGCAAAGTGCGCCTCTGGGGCACCTTCGGGTGGATCGCCGTGGGCCTCGCCATGGGTCAGTGGCTGGCCACTCTCCCCGCGGATCAGGTCATAGCAGGTAAGGCGGATGCGTTCCGATTGAGCGCCATCATCAGCGCGGTCATGGGAGTGTTCTGTTTCACCCTGCCGCATACGCCGCCCTCAGATTCCAGCGAGAGCAACGCCGCTCTCGATGCCTGCGGTGAGGCGGCCAGGCAGCCTCTCCTGTCCTTGTTCCTGTTGGCCATTCCCGTCAGCTGTATCCACCAGTTCTACTTCGTCCACACCGAGTCTTTCCTGGGATCCCTGCAGGTCGCCGCGCCCGAGTGGTCCAAGACCATCTTTGGCGTCGGCGGAGGTGGGCTGATGACCGTGGGGCAGATGTCTGAAGTCCTCGTGCTTGCGGCCATTCCGTTCCTGGCCAAGAGCTACTCCCGCAAGACGTTCTTGGCGGTGGGCCTCCTGGCCTATGGTCTTCGCATGGCTTTGTTCGCCTACGTGGACGTGCTCCCCATGCCCGTCATGGCCACCCTCCTGACCGGCATCGCCCTGCACGGCCTGTGCTTCGGTTGCTTCATCTTCGTGGCCTTCATGATCGTGGATGAGAACACCTCCGACAGCGTGCGGGCCAGCGCGCAGAACCTCTTCAACCTCGTCATCGTGGGCATCGGCGTCATCGTGGGCAGCAAGATTGCTGGCAGCGTGGCAGAATGGGCCACCAGTGACGCGGGCGTTCTCGACTACACGCGCCTTTTCTCCGTTCCGATGTGGGCATCCGTTGCCGTCTTCATCCTTCTGCTCCTGATCTACCCCTCCAGCCGCCGCGAGGTGGCCTGACCCATGCGCTCTACCTCCATCCTGATTCCCTGCCTGCTTCTCATGGTCTCTTCATGTGAAAGTCCTTCCAAGGCCGCTTTGGTTACCGATGGGGCCGACATCACCTCCCTTGCCAACTGGCGTGGGTACAATAAGGACGCCGTGCCGGAGAATTGGGTGCAGCAGGACGGCGCCATCTACCTGACCAAGGGTGGCGGCGGCGATCTGATCACGCGCGAGCAGTACGCCAGCTTCGATCTGACAATGGAGTGGAAGATCTCCCCCAAGGGTAACAGTGGGATCATGTACCACGTGGCCGAGACCGACGGCCCCACGTACTTCACGGGGCCGGAAATGCAGGTCCTGGACAACGCCGTCGCCGGTGGTGATCTGCTGCACTCCGCGGGAGCCGACTACGCCCTGCATGCTCCTGAGGCGGACAATTCCAAGCCCGTCGGGCAGTGGAACGCGGCTCGGATCCTGGTCCAGGGACCGCACGTCGAGTACTGGCTGAACGGTGTGCAGCAGTGCAGCTATGAGCTCTGGAGCGAGGATTGGAGCGCTCGGGTGAAGGCCTCCAAGTTTGCCCAGTGGCCGGGCTTCGGGCTGGAAAAGGCCGGGCACATCGCGCTTCAGGATCACGGCAACCCGGTCTGGTACCGGGCCATCCGCATCCGGCGTCTGTGAGCGCAGGCGCCGGCGCTTGACGCGCCTTTGCGGAGGAGTCGGGACGGGGGAGATTCCTTCACCCTTCTCTCCGCCCACCTGCCCCCGTGTACTCGGTGGGATGGGCGCAGTATGGCGAGGGGTCAGTCTCTGATCTGGCTCCACTCAGCGGCCTTCTCGGCTCGCTCCGGGTTGGGTTCGGCCTTGTTCCATTGGGTGTAGGCCTCGCCCAGAAGCGCCCCGACGGCGCGCGTGCGCTCATGGGACTCGCCAAGCGCGGCGCTCAGGGTGGCGTGGCTTTCTTCCAACAGTTCCACGCTTTCCTGCCAGCGACCGAGGGCGAGCCTGGCGTGTCCCAACTCGCCGACGTAGACCCCCAGCGACCAGTGCTGGCTGACTTGCGTCTGGCGGACGAGATCGAGGACCTGGCTCAGCAGTTGCTCGGATTCTTCGAGCCGATTCAACTTGCGCAACACCCGGCCCAGGCTGCGCTTGGTCGAGAGGGTGTCCGGATGCCTCGACCCGTGCACGCGGACGGACCGCTCGCTGGTATCGCGCAGGATTCTCTCTCCCTCCTGTAGCTTCCCTCTCTTCATGAGCAGGAACCCCAGGTTGGTCAGGAGATCGAGAGTGTTTGGATGGTCCACACCCAGGACACGCTCTTGGACTTTCAGCAGGTCTCGGAAGCACTTCTCGGCTTCATCAATCTTGCCCTGATTCGCGAGCAGGACGCCCAGAGTATTGCGGGCATACATCGTCTCCTCAGAATCCTGCGGTCGCGGCCCCTCTTCCGGCTCTAAGACATCCCGCAGGATCGCCTCGGTCTGGTCCAGGTTTCCACTGCGTAGCTCCAACCCGGCCAGGGTCAGCTGGATCGTTACGCGTCGTACACCGTCACGCGGACCGCCGGCTCCCAGGTACTCGGAGGCAAGTGCAAGCGCTGCCCGAGACCCGGGTATGTCACGCTCCATGGAGAGCGCCTCGCTCAAGGTGATGCAGAGGTCAACGATCAATATCGACCGAGGAGGGGTTTCCTCCGTGAGACGAGCCAGAGTGCCCCGCAACGCTTCTGCTGCCTCTGCGTATTGCCCCAGGTGGACGAGAGTCCGCGCCAGATGTCTTGTCGAGGTAACGCTGTCGTCGTGGTCGACACCGAGGAGCTCATGGCGCAACTCGACCGCGCGCTGAATCTGGGGCAGGGCTAGAGTCGGCATTCCAAGGTGGACATAGCTTATGGAGGTGGCATCTCGCAGTGCGCTCTCCACAATCGGATCTTCACTCCACTCGCCATCGAGGACCTCGACTGCCTTGGCGAGGACCTGCTCGTTCATCAGCGTGCGTGCGAGGTCGGTCGGGTTGAGGAGGGTGCGAAGCTCCTCGAAGTTGCCTGTAATGCGGCCCTGCTCCTCCTGCGTCATGTCCCGGGTGGCGAGGGTTTCTTCGATCCCCAGTCGAAGGTGCCCCACCAAGCTCACACCCATCGCAGTCAGGTCGGTGCGTGTGATCTGATCGCGGTGAAACTGGACGACCCGCTGAAGGCGCCCCAGAGCGGATCGGGCCTCATCCCTTGCGATCTCTGCGTCGCGTGTGCGCGTGCCGAGATCCTCGTTGGCCTTGGCCAGTCGCGAGCGCTCCAGCTTGAGTTCCGTGTTCGAGCCTTCGAGCGCCTGCGTCTGCTCTGCGAGCGAGACGGTCTTCGCCTTGAGTTCACGGCTCTTCTCCAGAATGTTCGCGTACAGGAATGTGATGACCACCAGCGCGGTGGCTCCACCGACCAGGAGAGTCGCTCGTAAGGGCTCGCGTCGGGCCCATCTCAGGGAGGCGACCCAAAAGGGAACCCGGCGGGCAGAAACCGGGCGGTACTCCAAGAACGCCTGAAGGTCGTCGGCAATATCGCGTGCCGTGGCGTAGCGCCGGTCCGGATCCCGGTCCATCGCCTTCAGGGTGATGTTCACCAGGTCGGGGGGCAGATCGGGATTGAAGCGGTGGGGGGAAGGCGGTGCCTTGTGAATGATCCGGCCAAAGACCTCCAGGGCGGTGTTTCCCTCGAAGGGCCTGTGCAGGGTCAGGAGCTCGAACAGAGTGACACCCAGGGAGTAGACGTCCGAGCGCCGATCCATCTGGGCTCGCCCGCTCATGGCCTGCTCCGGAGAGACGTAGTAGGGGGTTCCCCTGAACTCCCCCGTACGAGTCGCGCTGGGTGACTCGGAATTCTGGCTGAGCCCGAAGTCCGAGAGCATCGCGTGGCCATCGGCACGCAAGAGGATGTTGCCGGGCTTCACATCCCGGTGCAGGACCCCGGCCTCGTGGGCGAAGTGCAGGGCTTCGGCTACTTGACGCATCCACTCCACGGCCAGCCGGATCCACCCGTGGGCCTCGTCGTCAACCCACTCGCTCTCCCCGAGGGCGCTCGCTTTCAACGCCTCGGTCAAGACCTCGGTCGTGAGCTCCTCCGGCTTCCGGCCCACCAGGCTCGAGACCAGTTTGTCGAGGGAGATCCCCTCGACGAGTTCCATCGCGAAGAAGTGGGCTCCATCCTCCTCGCCGATCGCGTGGACCGGAACGATGCCTGCATGCCGCAAGCGGGCGACGGTGCTGGCTTCCCGCCGGAAGCGTGCAATGGACTCCTTGGACAGGGAGAGGGCCTGGGGCAGTACCTTCAGGGCGACGATACGATTCAACGAGATCTGCCGCGCCTTGTAGACCACTCCCATGCCGCCCCGGCCGAGTTCACCAAAGATCTCGAAGTCCCCCAGGGTCCTCGGCTGCCCGGGAGTCTCTGACGATTCCGACTCCCGCAGGTCTACGGCTCCGAGGAGTCCATCCGCCAGGGCCATTTCGTCAAGCATCTCCTCGAGGATGTCGCGGATATCCTCGTTGGACCGGAGGAAGGCCTCCTTGTCCTTGTCCTTGACCTCTCCCTCATCCTGGGTACAGAGCCACTCGTCCAGAGAGTTCTCGGCTTGCTTCCGCCTGTTGCTATCCTCGTCCATATTGAACTCTCCTGGCGGCCAAGCCTAACAGAAGGGGGCATCGCCACCCATGGCGTCCGCTCTGGCAAATGGCCCCATCCCTTACAGATTCCCCACAAAGGGTGCCGATTCTGGACAAGCGGGTGGTGGGGAATGGAGGAGGCGAAGTCCTACTCTCTCCGAGACCCACTCATGTGGGACTCTCGCCGGATGCCAGGGAAACCCCGTGCGCCATACGGGGTATCATGCGCCCATGCTGAGTCTGGGAATCGCCTGTGTGCTGCTCGTCGCTCCGCCCGTCCCCCAGGACGTGGGGGAGCTGAGCGCGTTTGGCCTGGCCATCGACAGGGCCGAGCGGGCGTTGGAGGCCGGCCAGCTGGATCAGGCCCAGGCTCTGGTCATCCGGGCCCTGGAGCGGGATCGCAAGAACACGCGCGCCTGGGATCTGCGGGCGCGCTGGGCGAAGGCGGCCGAAGACCGGGATGAGGAGGTCTATAGCCGTCACCAGCAGTATCGCCTGAGTGTGGCCCAGGGTGTGGATCGCAAGGTTCTGCGCACCCTGTGGGACGAGCTTCTGATCCTCGATCCCCTGGCCCGGGATCTGTACGGCCTCAAGGACCGCTTCCTGAAGAAGCTCATCCCCCTGGCGGAGTCCTACGAGAAGGCTGAGCGGCCGCACTCGGCCATCGATGTGTGGAAGAAGGTGCAGGCCATCGACCCCGAAAACGTCGAGGCTCAGCTCTCCATCGAGCGCATCGCCGCCAGCCCCGACCCCAGCTTGGCCGGGGAAGCCAAGCCCAAAGACCTCTTCGCTGACGTGTCCGATGAGTGGATCGAGGAATTTGACACTGCACATGGCACCTGGGATGAGGCCGGAGAGGAGGAGCGGCCCAACTACATCACCGTCACCGACGCGGGCTACCACGTCTTGATCCGTACGGCCGAGGCCATGGAGCAGATGAACGCCTTCTACAGGGAGTTCTTCCGCTATGGCACCGAAGAGGACGGACGCAGCGTGTCGCGTATTCGCGTGCACGTGTTCAAGAACCGTGACGAGTACCTGACCCTGGGCATCGGCCCGCCCATCGAGTGGTCCGGTGGCCACTTCACCGGCAGTCACGTGGAGACCTACATCTCCAGCGGGTTTGAGAACATGGTGGGCACCCTCTTCCATGAGGCGGCGCACCAGTTCGTCTCATTGGCCACCAACGCAGTGGGCTGGTTGAACGAGGGACTGGCCTCCTTCTTCGAGGGGACGCGCATCCTGCCCAACGGGACGGTGATCATGAACATGCCAGCCAACGGCCGCCTGATGCCGCTGGCCGAGCGCATGAGCAAGGGTTGGATGGCCCACGCTCAGGATGGCTATGACCCCAACGACTCGGACTCGACTCCCGAGAAGGCGCCCACCTTCCGCATCGTGATCGAGAACCGCTACTCCTGGGGGCCGCCCTGGTACGCCCCGACCTGGGGGCTCGTGTACTTCCTCTACAACTATCAGGACCCGGTGGACGGCCGCTACGTCTATCGCGACGCCTTCAGTGAGTTCATCAATGCTTCGGGGGGCAAGACGGGTGACACGGCCGTGGCCACCTTCGAGGAGGTGGTGCTGGCCAACCCGAAGCCAGCAATGTCCTTTGTGGAGAGGCCCGAGGACGCAGCCGAGGTGACCCTGCCCCAGACGGTCGACGAGGTGGACGCGGTCTGGAAAGACTGGATCCTGGCCCTGCGCGATGAGGGCAGCGGCAAGCTCGTTGTTGACAAGCCCTATGGCCAGTGGGGGCGCTACGCCGAGCAGAACGGGGACCTGATCGTGGCCAAGGAGCACTACGAGAAAGGACTGGTGGCAGATCGCACCAATATTGAGCTGCTCCTGGAGTTCGCCGACCTGCTCGAGGAGCACTTCGAGAACTCGGACCGCGCGGCGAAGCTCGCGCTGGAGGCGCTGTACCAGCTGGAGCAGGAACCCGAACGGGACGAGAAACTCATCCGCACGGTGGAGCGCCTGCTCAGCAAGCTCGATCCCAAGCACAAGACCCTGGCTCGCATCCAGGACGAGCTGGCCGCCAGCACGCGCAACGCCGTCGAGCGCTACAAGGGCGCTGGGTTGGACATGATGGTCATGGACGTCTCCTGGCGCGCGGGGAGCGACCTCAAGCTGGACGACATGCTGGGCTACTACGAGGAGGCCGTGCGGCGTAGCGGCCGCAGCCTGGCCATCTGGGAGCTGGCCTACAACGAGCAGAACCTCGACGGATGGGTGACGGGTGTTCCCTCCTTCAAGGCCGACAGCGTGACCCTGGCTGGGGAGTTTGGCGAATTCGACGAGGAGGTCTTCGACTTCCAGTCCCTGACCATGGACCGGGTGACAGCGGGAGACTTCTCCATCGAGGCCGAGGTGTTGGCCAATAGGGGTGAGGTCAACTTCTGTGGGTTTGTCTTCGGACACAAGGGGTCCAACACGTTCCACGGAATGCTGCTGTTCCCGGGTAAGGAGGTCGCCGAGGGTGGTGTGCAGACCGCCTGGCTCGATCTGATGTCCTCCTACGGCGGAGGCCCCGCCAAGACCTGGCTGCACATACCCGTGGACACCCAGGATCCGGAAGCGGAACCCGAAGAGCCCGAGGAGCGCACCAGCGCCGGAGAGTGGCACACCCTGCGCCTGGACGTGGTCGGGCGCAGTGTGGATCTGTGGTATGACGACAAGCTCGTGGGCACCCGGGACTTCCCGGGTAAGGAGGCCTTGCGCGGTGGCTTTGGCCTCGTGATGGGGCCCGGCAAGGCACGCTTCCAGAACGTTCGCTTCCTGGCCCGCGATCCCGCCGACCCGGCCAGCGCCATCGAGCGGGCCATCACTCACGAAGCCCTGGCAGGTCTCGATGGTGAGACGGGCGCGGTTCAGGGCAGCTACCAGGGCATGATTCCGCCCTTCCCCGAAGTGTCGCGCTGGATCAAGGAGCCACGTGAGGATTGGGCGGAGGCGCGCGGTGGGCCGCAGCTACTGGTGCTCTGGTCTATCGATCAAAACAAGCTGGTGCGCATTGACCAATGGCTGACCTATCTCGAGGAGGGCTACCGGGACGTGGGGCTCAAGGTCGTGTCGGTGGTCTCAACCCATGACGACAAGAGGATGGAAGACTACTTGCGCGAGCATCCCTTGCCTGGCTCAGTCGGCGTTGATGTTCTGCCCGAGAACAGCGTGGGCATCGGCGAGTCCTTTGAGAGCTACTTCATCCGCCGCTTCAATCTGCCGCGGGTGCTCCTGCTGGACCTGGACGGCACGGTGCTGTGGGAAGGGGATCCGGGTTTTGAGATCAACGAGGAGCCCGTCGAACCCTACGGGAGCTTCCTGGACGATCCGTTGGAGGAGCTGGTCACGGACCGCAAGCTGCGCGAGCTCGCCGTCTGGCGCACCAAGTGGGAGCGCTACGGCGCACCGGCCCTGGCCAAAGGGGATTTCGAGGAGGCCCTGCCCATGCTGGTGGAGGCTGGAGACTACGACCCGGTCTGCGAACCCCGTGCGGCACAAGCCTCGGCAGCTTTGCGTTCAGTGGAGGCGGCCCTGGCCGACCTGGAGGGCAGCGCGGCCTCCCTGGAGGCGCGCGGTGCCGAGACGGGCATGGACGTGCTCATCGGGTGGGGGGCGATCATTGCGGGCGAGGAGGCCGAAGAGTTCGAGAAGGAACATCGCGCGCGCAAGGAGGCGCGCGATGTGCTGCAGTCCAAGAACCACCGGGACTGGATCAAGGTGCTCAAGGCTTGCGCGGCCTTCCCCAACCGCCGTGGGACGGACGCCGAGAAGGCGTTGGCCATGTTCGCCGAGCTGGACAAGCGCGGCGGGTTGTTGGTGGAGCTCCTGCGTGCCGAATTGGATGAGGCCCATGCGGCCCAGGACTGGGAGGCGTTCGCCCGAGCTGTGGAGTCCGTTCCGACCATGGGGGCGCGTTTCCTGGCCGGGTCCTACTTCGGATGGGAGGAGGGTCAGTGAGACTCCTCCTCTTCTTGTTTCTTTTCGCGTGAATAGGCCCCGACTGCTAGCGTACTGCCCGCCCCCTTACCTGGAGAGAATGATGAGTGAACAAGAAGTTGCCTCCGCGCCTGAAGCCAGCAAGTGCTGCCGCAAGGCCAACTGGGTGTCGTATGGCCTGTCCATCGGCGCCGGATTGGGAATCGTGTTTGGCAGCGCGTTTGAGAACCCGGGTCTGGGCCTGATCCTGGGTGTCGGAATCGGCGTGGCTGTGGGCTCCGCTCTGAATTCACGAGCATGCGCATGAAGTCTGGCGGCAAGTTGCACCAGGGAGGGCTGCTGATTGCCTTGCTCCTGACCACGGCTTGCGCCGGGCCGCCCAAGGATGGGACTCCGGCGTGGGCTTTGGTGGCCGATGTCCTTGATGACTGGCACGATGCTGCCGCCAAGGCCGACGAGGCGCGCTATCTGGACCACTTCGCCCCCGAGGCCGTGTTCCTCGGTACGGATGCCACCGAGCGCTGGACCCTGGAGGAGTTCACGGACTACGTACGGTTGTACTTCCCCAAGGGCGGCTGGACCTATCACCCCCGGTGTCGCTACGTGCGTTTCGCGCAAGGGGGATCCCACGCCTGGGTGGATGAGCTGCTCGACAACGAGAAATACGGGACCCTGCGCGGGACCGCAGTGTTGCAGTTCATCGATGGCCGCTGGCGCATCGCCCACTACAGCATGACCTTCGCCGTACCCAACGATCGCGCCGCGGCGGTCGTCGAGGTCATCGGCGGCGAGTAGTTCACTGGCCTAGCGGCCCAGGTCCAGCGCCTGCTCGGCCCTATTCGCCAGCCAGTCTCCAATGGCCAGGCACGCGGTCGCCGCAGGCGAGGGGGCGCTCAACACGTGCAGGGCGTTCGGCCCTTCCACGATTCGGAAGTCATCGGCCAGGGTGCCATCGGGGTCGAGGGCCTGGGCCCGCACCCCCGAGCCACCTGGTTGGAGATCGGATCCCGTCAGCTCGGGCAGCAGCTCCTGGAGCGCACGGGTGAAGGCGGCCTTGGAGTACGACCGCCAGACCTCGCCCAATCCGGACCTCCAGTGGCGCGCTGCCATCTTCCAGAAGGCGCCGTAGCTGACCAGGTCCAACAGATCCCGGCCATTCACCTGACCCCGGTGGTAGCCATTGCGGGAGAGGGCCAGGACCGCGTTGGGCCCCGCTTCCACGCTCCCATCGAGGCGTGTCGTGAAGTGCACACCCAGGAAGGGGAAGGCCGGATCGGGGACCGGGTAGATGGGCCCGTTCACCAGCGCGCTCGCCTCGGCCCGAAGTTCCATGTACTCGCCCCGGAAGGGCGCGATGCGCAGGCCCGGGTCCACGCCCGCGCGTCGTGCCACGCGGTCGGCCTGAACGCCGGCGCAGTTGACCAGCAAACGGGCGCGCACTTCGCCCTTGGGCGTCTCGATCACCCAGCCCTCGGACCCCTGCCGGATGTCGCCTGCCGCGCAGGACAGGCGCAGGTCGGCCCCTGCCGCTTGCAGCGCGCTCGCCAGGTGCCGGGCCACGGCTCCAAAGTCGACGATCCCCGTCTCGCCCACCCACAAGCCCTCGAC
>MPMD02154332.1_pt1 | contig 22465 bp, 19 predicted proteins | sample 1617291 | NCBI WGS metagenome assembly MPMD02 (sample SAMN05944810, study PRJNA350692) | marine metagenome | biome: marine; feature: ODZ; material: water; isolation source: 120 m water sample filtered on 30 um supor filter | place: Pacific Ocean | collected 2012-04-09 | depth 120m m | reverse complement strand
TGGAGCCTTCCTCTGCGAGAGTGTGACGGATGCGTACGGAGCCGCGCAGCTGTTCCACGTCCTGGACGGAGTAGTCCCTACGGATGCCCTCAAAGCGGTCGAGGGGGAGCTGCGGTTCGTCGGGGAGAAAGGAGTTTGTCATGGCGTGTGGCGCAGCTGGAGGTGAGAGAGTGTCGTGCGATCAACCCTTGAGGTGTGGATAGGCATCAAGGGTGAGGAAGGAGCCCAGCTCCGGGGCCAGGATCTGCTGCGCGAAGAGCTCGCCGGCCAGCGCGAAGCGCCCGCCCGTGAAGGCAATGTCGCCCAGACTGGAACGCAGCTCCTCAAGCAGGGCGTCGAGCTCCTTCTGAAGGAGGGCCGCGTCGACGCATTGACCTTGCTCAAGCTCCGTCGCGTGTTGGCGCCACTGCCAGAGTTGGCTACGTGAAATCTCGGCCGTGGCTGCGTCTTCCATCAGATCATCGATGGGCACGCAGCCGTTGCCGGCCAACCAGGCGGCGATGTAGCGGATGCCCACCGAGAGGTTCTGGCGCACGCCCGCCAGTGTCACATCGCCCTTGGGTACCCGTAGCAGGTCTTGCGCTTGAACCCGGACGGCCTCGCGCGGGGTGTTGATCTGGTGCGGGCCGGTCAGGAACAGGTCGAATTCGTCGCGGGCGGCCTGGACCAGACCCGGGTGAGCCACCCAGGTTCCATCGTGTCCGTCAGTAACCTCGCGGTGCTTGTCCGCGCGGACCTTGGCGATAGCCGCCGCGTTCCGCTCGTCATCTCCTCGGACGGGGATCTGAGCGGCCATGCCTCCCATGGCGTGGGCGCCGCGCCGGTGGCAGGTCTGGATCAGGAGGCGTGAGTAGCTGCGCAGGAAGTGGCGGTCCATGCCCACGCTACCGCGATCGGGCAGCACGAATTCCGCGTGGGCGCGGGTCGTTTTGATGAAGCTGAAGATGTAGTCCCAGCGTCCGCAGTTCAGACCGACGATGTGGTCCCGCAACTCGTACAGGATCTCGTCCATCTCAAAGGCGGCGGGCAGGGTCTCGATCAGGACCGTGACCTTGATCGTGCCGCGGGGCAGTCCGAGGGCTTCCTGAGCGGCGACAATGATGTCATTCCAGAGGCGCGCTTCCAGGTGGCTCTCAAGCTTGGGCAGATAGAAGTAGGGGCTCTTGCCGCGGGCGATCAGCTCGTGCGCGTTGTGGAAGAGAAACAGCGCAAAGTCGAAGATCGAAGCCGACACGGGGCGTCCGTCCAATGAAAGGTGGGTTTCATCCAGGTGCCAACCTCGGGGCCGCACCACCAGGGTGGCCGTCTTCTTGGCCAGGGCGTAGCGCTTGCCTGTCTCAGGGTGGGTGAAGTCGATACGGCGGCGAACGGCATCCCCCAGGTTCCGCTGGCCATCAAGCAAATTGTTCCAGGTGGGGGAGCAGGAGTCCTCAAAATCGGCCATGAACACCTTGGCTCCCGAATTGAGAGCGTTGATGATCATCTTGCGCTCAACGGGACCGGTGATCTCCACCCGTCGGTCCTGCAGGTCAGACGGCACCTTGCCCACCGTCCAGTTCCCTTCGCGGATCTCGCTTGTACCCGGAAGGAAGTCGGGCAGCTGCCCGGCATCAAATCGGGCCTGACGTTCGCTCCTGCGGGCCAGGAGGGAGGCCCTGCGGGTGCGGAAGCGCCGCTCAAGGTCGGCCCCGAAGGCCAGGGCAGCGGGGGAGAGGACCTCCGCATGCTCCCTGGAGAGAGGGGCGTTCAGGCTCATTCCGGCCGGGAGTCGGTCGATTGCAGGGCTGCGGGAGGCGTCCGAGGGCATAGGGCAGGAGGTGTGGTGCGGCGCTGGGCAGATGAAAGGTGACCCCGAAGAGTAGCCTGCTTTGCGAGGCTATGCGGGGCACACACAGGATGCCGTTGGTGTTATCAATGCGTAAGCGATAAATAAAGGAAATTTGTAGAAACTAGGAAAATTGCGGTAATACACGATCGTAAGTTGCACGCATGTGGGCCTAGCCCGGGCCCATGGACCTGATCATACGGGATTCGGTGTGAGCCTTGTCCAGCCCACATCTGGGGCCCTCGGTCTGGGCTTGAGGGCGGCAAGGCACTACTCTCGCTCACGATCGGCCCATCAAGCCCCCATGAGCAACATCCCCCAGCGCAAATTGACCGTGGTCGGAGGCGGGTACGTGGGCTCCACCTGTGCCCATCTGGCGGCCTTGAAGGACCTGGCGCGAGAGATCGTGCTGATCGACGTGGTCGAAGATCGGCCGCAGGGCATTGCCTTGGACCTCAACCAATCCGCGGCGGTGGAGGGCTTCCAGAGCGAGATCATCGGAACCAACGACCCCGAGGACACCTACGACTCGGACGTCGTCATCGTCACGGCTGGCCTCCCGCGCAAGCCGGGCATGAGCCGCTCGGACCTCCTCGAGGTCAACGGAGGCATCGTGACCGAAGTGGCGGCCACCATCCGTCGTGGTTCTCCGGACGCCGTGGTCATCGTTGTCACCAACCCGCTGGATTCCATGGTGACCCTGATGCGTGCGCAGTTGGGTTTCCCTGCTCAGCGCGTGATCGGGATGGCCGGCGTCTTGGATTCGGCACGCTTCTGCTGGTTCATTGCCAAGGCCACGGGCTGCTCGGTCAAAGATGTGGATGCGATGGTGCTTGGCGCCCATGGCGACTCCATGGTTCCCATGCCCACCTACTGCACCGTGAACGGTGTGCACCTGCTCGATCTCGTCTCCACCGATGAGGTACACGCCATGGCGGACCGCACGCGCAAGGGTGGTGCGGAGATCGTCTCCCTGCTCAAGACGGGGAGCGCCTGGTACGCCCCCGCTTCGGCCGCGGTGGCCATGGCCGAGTCCGTACTGAACGACGCCGACCGCCTGCTGCCCTGCGCCTGCCTCTTGAACGGCGAGTATGGTCACGAGGGTCTCTACATGGGCGTGCCCGCCATTCTCGGGAGTGGGGGGGTGAAGAAGATCGTGGAGGTTCCCCTGAACAACGAATCCCGTGCCGCCCTGCACAGCACTGCGGACAGCATTGCCACCGACGTACAGGCCATGCGCGACCTGGGCCTCTTCTAAGACCGTGCACCACTATCCATGAGCACCCGTACCGAATCCGACTCCATGGGCCCCATCGAGGTTGCCGATGACTGTCTCTGGGGGGCCCAGACCCAGCGCAGCCTGGGCAACTTCAAGATCGGCGGCCAGCGCTTCACCCGGCCGATGATTCGCGCTCTGGGCGTGGTCAAGAAGTGCGCCGCTCAGGCCAATATCGAGCTGGGGGACCTGGATTCCCTGGCAGCCGACGCGCAAGAGGCCCTCCTGCAGGCGGCGGACGAGGTCATTGCCGGAGAGCACGACGCGATGTTTCCCCTGGTCGTGTGGCAGACGGGCTCGGGCACCCAGACCAACATGAACGCCAACGAGGTCATCTCCAACCGGGCCATCCAGCTGCTCGGCGGAGACCTGGGCTCCAAGGACCCGGTGCATCCCAACGACCACGTCAACCGCGCCCAGTCATCCAACGATTCGTTCCCCACGGCCATGCACGTGGCCGCCGCCGAGCAGTTCCAGGGTCGGTTGGTGCCAGCGGTCGAGGCACTGAGAGCTGCCCTCGACGACAAGTCCAAGGCCTGGAGTGAGGTCGTCAAGATCGGGCGTACCCACCTGCAGGACGCGACGCCCCTGACCGTAGGCCAGGAGTTCTCGGGCTACGTCCAGCAGCTGACCGATGGTCTGCGTACCCTGCAGTCGGCCTGCCCGGGCCTGCATGAGTTGGCCCTTGGAGGGACCGCCGTCGGCACCGGGCTGAACACCCACCCGAAGTACGCCGTGTGCGCCGCCGAGAAGATCGCGAGTGAGACGGGTCTGCCCTTCGTCAGCGCGCCCAACAAGTTCTCGGGTCTCGCGGCTCACGACGCTCTCGTGGTGGCGAGCGGTGCGCTGCGTGCCCTGGCCGGATCGCTGATGAAGATTGCCAATGACGTGCGTTGGCTCGGTGGTGGTCCGCGCTGCGGTCTGGGAGAGCTCTCCTTGCCCGCCAACGAGCCGGGCTCCTCGATCATGCCCGGCAAGGTCAACCCCACCCAGTGCGAGGCCATGACCATGGTCTGTGTGCAGGTCATGGGCAACGACGTGACCGTCGGCATGGCGGGTAGCCAGGGCAACTTCGAGCTGAACGTGTTCAAGCCCCTCATGATCCACAACCTCCTGGAGTCGGTCGCGCTCCTTGCGGATGCCTGCGATTCGTTCCGCAGCAACTGCATCGAGGGCCTGGAGCTCAACCGTGAGCGGGTGGAGGCCCTGATGCAGGAGTCCCTGATGCTGGTGACCGCTCTCAATCCCCATGTCGGCTACGACAATGCGGCCAAAGCGGCCAAGAAAGCCCACGCGGACGGCACCACCCTGCGGGAGGCGGTCCTGGCGCTGGAGCTGATGAGCGGCGAGGAATTCGACGCCGCAGTGGTGCCTGCGGACATGGTGGGCCCCCGGGACGCCTGATAGGCCCCTGTTTTTGGCCCCGTGCCGGTGGCGCACATGGTGGGGGAGGCCTAGAATTCTCCGCCTCGGTTCCAGTGGAGCCCCATATTCGGAGCGAACATGAAACTCAAAGTGCGCAACAGCAAGTCGAAGAAGGCCAAGATGACGGGTTTCCGAACCCGTCAGAAGACCGCCGGAGGCCGTAAGGTCAACAAGCGGCAGCGGGCCCGTCACGGCAGCATCTAGACCACTCCAGCGATCCCGACAGGGGTCGGGAGTCAGAACCTTGATCAGGGAGCCGTAGTCCGGCTCCTTTGTCATTTCAGCGCCGCCTGAGCGGAGGCGCCGTCCTACGCAAGTCCCATGAAGATTCACGAATACCAGGCCAAGCAGCTGCTCGCGGAGCACGGCCTCGACGTCCCGACCGGGCGTGTCTGCTCCACCGTCGACGAGGCCACTGCCGCCTACACGGAGCTCGGCAGCGAGCTTGTGGTGGTCAAGGCCCAGATCCACGCAGGTGGTCGCGGCAAGGGTGGGGGAGTCAAGCTCGCCCGCAGTGCCGAGGAGGTCACCGCTGCCGCGGAAGCGATCCTCGGCATGGACCTCATCACCCACCAGACCGGCCCCGAGGGCCAGCGCGTGCGCACGATCTGGGTGGAAGAGGGCTCAGCCATCGCCAAGGAGTACTACGTGGGTGTGGTCATTGATCGCGAGCGTGACCTGCCCGTGATGATGGCCTCCTCCGAGGGCGGCATGGACATCGAGGAGGTGGCCGCCAATTCCCCCGAGAAGATCCTGAAGGCGCCCTTCAGCCCCGCCACGGGCTTGGATGAAGCCGAAGCCAAGCGCCTGGCCACGGGCATCGGCGTTCCCACCGAGCTGGTGGACGAGGCCGCGCGCTTCTTGGTGGGCCTGGCCCAACTGTACGTGGACAAGGACTGCTCCCTGGCGGAGATCAATCCCCTGGTGCACACCGAGGACGGCGCCGTGCGCGCCCTCGACGCCAAGATCAACTTTGATTCCAGCGGCCTTTTCCGTCACCCCGAGCTGGTCGAGCTGCGGGATCTGGACGAGGAGGACCCCAAGGAGGTCGAGGCCAGCCGCTACGACCTCTCCTATATCTCCTTGGACGGCAACATCGCCTGCATGGTCAACGGCGCGGGTTTGGCCATGGCCACCATGGACGTGATCAGCCTCTACGGCGGGTCACCCGCGAACTTCCTCGACGTGGGCGGTGGCGCCACCACCGAGAACGTGACCGCGGCCTTTCGCATCCTGCTGAGCGACGAGCAGGTCGAAGGCGTCCTGATCAATATCTTCGGCGGCATCATGCAGTGCGACGTGATCGCCAATGGTGTCGTGGAGGCCGTGCGCCAGATCGAGCTGAACGTTCCCCTGGTGGTGCGCCTGGAGGGAACCAACGTGGAGGCCGGGCGCGCGATCCTGGCCGAATCCGGCCTGCCCATCATCGCCGCCACCGACCTGGATGACGCGGCTCAGAAAATCTGCCAAGCCGTCAAGGACGCCTGACCCATGAGTATCTTCGTCGACGACTCCACGCGCGTGATCTGCCAGGGCTTCACCGGCAAGACGGGCACCTTTCATTCCAAACAAGCTCTCGAGTACGGCACCACGCTGGTGGGCGGGGTCAACCCCAAGAAGCCTGGCACCGAGCACCTGGGCCTGCCCGTCTTCGGCACCGTGGCGGAGGCCAAGAAGGAGACCGGCGCCAACGCCAGCGTGCTCTACGTGCCCCCGCCCTTCACGGGCGCGGCCATCATCGAGGCCATCGAGGCCGAGATGGAGATGATCGTGGCGATCACCGAGGGCGTGCCCGTCCTCGACATGGTGCGCGTGATGGATGCTCTCAAGGGATCCAACTCACGCCTCCTGGGCCCCAACTGCCCCGGCGTCATCACCCCCGGCTCCTGCAAGATCGGGATCATGCCCGGCTACATCCACAAGCCCGGTCGTGTGGGCGTGATCAGCCGCTCCGGCACCCTGACCTACGAGGCCGTCTGGCAGCTGACCACCCGCTCCATCGGACAGTCGACCTGTATCGGCATCGGCGGCGACCCGGTCAACGGCACGAACTTCATCGACTGTCTCGAGGCCTTCCAGGCCGACGACGAGACGGACGCCATGATCATGATCGGTGAGATCGGCGGAACAGCTGAGGAGGCCGCGGCCGACTACATCAAGGCCAACGTCACGAAACCCATGGTGGGCTTCATCGCGGGTCAGACCGCTCCCCCCGGCAAGCGCATGGGCCACGCCGGTGCCATCATCGCCGGCGGCAAGGGAACGGCGGCGGAGAAGGTGGCGGCCCTCGAGGCCGCGGGTGTCACCATGAGCCCCAGCCCGGCCCGCCTGGGTGAGCTCATGGAAGAGCGCCTGCGCGAGGCCAACCTCCTGGCCGCGACCCAGATCAGCTGAGGGGCCGTGACACTCACTCTTGGATTGACGTAACGGAAACTCGCTACGCCATCTCCATGACACGCACGCGAGGATTCAACTGGGATCTTCCCCGATCAATGCGGGGCGCCATCCAAGGAGTTGCTGAGTAGTTGAAGCGCCAATTCTTCTTGGTCTGCGGCCTGATTTCTCTGGTGCTCGGCATCATTGGAGCATTCGTTCCACTTCTGCCTACCACGCCCTTCTTGATCCTTGCCGCAGCCTGTTTTGCTCGGAGCTCTCCCAAGCTTCATCGATGGCTGACAACCCACTCAGTCTTCGGTTCCATCCTGTCCAACTGGGAAAGCCATGGCGCAATCTCATTCAACGTAAAGTTGATTGCTACAGTTCTTACCTGTGCTCTGGTCTCTTTCTCTTTGGCGACAATGCAGTTGGGCACACTTCCAACTGTTCTTGTCTTGCTCGCCATCGCTTGGGTGCTTGCATTTATCTGGACCCGGCCGAGCACTGGCGACTTGTAACCTGAGCGTGTGCATTGCCCCCCTTCGACCTGCATCGGCGGCGGAGAAGGTGGCGGCTATCGAATCTATGGGGCGGTAGTCGCCCTCGGGGACGGATAAAGGGTCGCACGCGCGGGCCAAGGGCCCTAGGGTTGGACGTGAAGTGAAGCTCCTCGCCCTGAACTGCAAGCAATGTGGTGCACCGATCGAGGTGCTGGCCAAGGCGGAAACCGTCACCTGCGATTTCTGTGAGGCACGCTTGTCCGTGCATCACACCGGGGGTACGTCGTTCACCCAGGCCCTCGACGAGCTCAGGGCGCGCACGCGGAAGCTTGAGAAGACCTTGGGCGTTCGGACGGTCGACAAGTCTCTCAGGCGTTTGGATAGATCATGGCGCAGGCGCAGAAAGGACTTCATGATCGAGGGCAGTCACGGGGAGCTGCGCGTTCCTAGACGGTGGGAGGCGTCCTTGGCGATGGTCACCGGTGTTGTCTCCAGCAGCTTCCTTTTTTTTGTGGCGGCGCTCATTTTTCAAGACGGTGCAAGTGGGGCTCTCTCTTGGCTCCTGTTCCTCGCTGTGGCCTGCCTGGTCGTGGGGATCCTGGTAAGCAGGATGATTCGCACGAAGGCCGATGGCTATCACGAAGCCCACAAGAGCCACATCGAGCTGAGGCGCAAGAAATTGCGTGAACTGAGAGGAGACGATGCACGCCCCGGCAGGACTCACCCGCGGGGGAAGCCTCTATAGTCCTCAGCAAATCCTGACCCCGGGCACACGAGGTTCTGCTCCCTCTACGGCTCAGGTGCCCAGGCCCAGTTTCTCCAGCTGAGCCTCGACCTGGGGTGCCCAGCCACGGTTGGCGATGGGGCTCGCGGGGGAGGGGTGCAGGATGGTGCCGATCCGGACCTCGGGAGTCTCTTCAGCCAGGGCTGTCCTGGCCCGGCCCTCGGCAAAGCGACCCACGCCGAGAACCCAGCGCGGCTGCAGGTACTGCACCAGACGCACCAGCGCGCGGTCACAAGCGGCGAACAGGGCGTCCCTCTCGGCCGCGGGCAGCTTGTCCGGTGTGCGGTTGCGGCCCCCCTCCTCCAGGAAGACGAGCGGGCAGTAGTTCCAGACGAAGAACTTCTCGAAGAAGGCCTCGGGCGTTTCGAAGCGCTCGGCCGCCCAGCCCCACAGCCGCCTGCCGCTGACCTCGCTGCGCGGGCAGTCCATGCCGAGGATCGGGCGTTTGGGGTGCTCGCACTTGGGCTTGCGCACGGGCTCGGCGATTCCGAGCCAGTCGCGCACGGCGGCGACCTCTCCAAAGGGCACGCCGGTCTGGGCCATGCCGTAGGGGCCGGGGTTCATGCCCAGCAGCAGCGTCTGCACGCCGCTTTGCAGGTAGCGTTCGATGAAGGCCTCCGCATTGGCCCGGGCGTAGACGAGCGGGTTGTACACGTGGGCCACGGGGGCCGCGAACTCCATGGCCTGTACATCGCGGGTCAGGGCGCGGGTGATGGGGATGGGCTCCATGGGGAATAGGGTAGCGGGGCCTCGGCCCGCAATCGCCCTCGGGCTATCCTCTTGTTCACTGTGAAGAGTGGAACCTGGAAAGCACTGGAGACCGAGGACGGCAGCTGGACTCTTCTTGACTCCAGCCTGGGCCAGGCCTGTCACGCGCGCGAAGGAGCCTGGACTGAAGCCCGCGAGCGCTACGCCGGGCCCACCCGTCTGCGGGAGCGGGCCTTGGCCGAGGACGCACCTACCTGCCTACGGCTCCTCGATGTAGGCACGGGCCTGGGCTGGAATCTGGCGGCGGCCCTGGAGGCCCTGCACGAAACGGGCTGCGCCCTTGAAGTCGTCACCCTCGAGCGCGACCCGAGCGTGATCGAGGCTTCCCTGGACCTGCACGCCCGTCAGCCTCTGGCCGCGGCGGACGCCTTCCAGCGCCCGGTGGCCGAGGCTTTGGCTGCGTCCCTTGAGGATCACGCGGCGGCGCGGGTGCAGGGGGTTGCCCTGCCCGGTGGGGGACGCCTGTATCTCTGGCTCGGGGACGGGCGCAAGACCCTCGCGGACTTCACTCGGCCCACGTCTTGTCTCGGATTCGACGCCGTGTTCCTCGATCCCTTCTCCCCGGGCGTCGACCCGCCCCTCTGGGAGGCGGGCTTCCTGGGGCGCGTCGCCGGGCTCATGGCGCCCGGCTCCCTGCTCAGCACCTACACCGCCTCGGCCCGGGTGCGTGCGCGGCTGATGGCGGCGGGTCTGATCGTGGGCCTGGGCCCACGGGTGGGAGGCAAGGCGGAGGGCACCCTGGCCAGTCCCGATCTCGCTTTGCCGGCTCTGGACCCCAAGCGCCTGGCACAACTCAGACGCAGGGCTGGTGACGAGTTCGAAGGGCCTCGAGGATTGGAGAGGATGCACTAGCCTCCAAAGGCCCACCTGTCAGGCTCGTGAGAGGAGAAACCGCCCAAGGGCACCGTGCCCACTCCCTTTGCAGACCCTAGAATAATGCTCCCCGGGCAACCCCCGCCCGGCCGCCCCACTTCGAATCCCTCCACCATTCTCATCCCCATCCTGGGGGAGGACACAGATCACCATGACCCACCTAGCAATGATCGGTATCCAGGAGTTTTGGCCGATCGCCGTGCTGGCCTTGCTCTTCTTTGGTGGCAGGAAGCTGCCCGAGCTCGCCCGCGCCATGGGCACGAGCATCACGCAGTTCAAGAAGGGACTGAAGGACGAGTCGGCGCCTGGTGTGCAACTGGAAGGCGACGAGCCGGATCCCAAGGACTCTACCTCAGACTGATCCGGTTCCAAGGTGACCCTTGGGATGTGCCGCAGACAGAGCCCGGCGTCATTCCGCGTTGGTAGGGTCACGAACGGCTTACATGATCCCGGTCAGGTTCGTTCCGATTCCATGTCCAATACCCGATACTCAATCGGAGCACCTCGCGATCAGGTCGCTGCACTTGTCTTGTGCGGTGGGCAGAGTCGCCGAATGGGTTCGGACAAGTCGCAGCTGCAGGTGGGCGGGCAGACTCTTCTTGAAAGAACGGCAAGCCTGATGGAGAGGGTTGCCGGGACGGTTTGGCTGGCTTGCGGGAGCGAGGAGCGCCACGCGGACCTCGGCTATCGGCTCGTACTCGACAAGCGCCCCGGGGGAGGTCCTCTTGAGGGGCTCCGCGCCGGGCTTGAAGAGCTTGATCGTGAGTGGCTCCTGGCCGTGGCTTGCGATATGCCGGCCTTGGAAGAAGGACACTTCACTCCCCTGTTTGATGCGGCGCATGAAGCCGACGTGGATCTGGTTCACTACCGGGACGAGGATGGCAACGAGCCCCTGTGCGCGCTCTACCGTCGCACTGTGCTGCCCGCAGTGCGATCCAATCTGGAGAATGGCCTCCGTCGCATGGATTCATTCTGGGGGGGGCAGCGCGAGGACGGTCAACCGCTTGCGGTCTGTGCCCTGGCCAAGAATCCGGAGTGGATCGGCAGCGGGGATCCCTTCCAGAACGTGAACACTCCGGAGGATCTGGACAGCAATTCATGCGTCCGCCCGGCAAGCGAGGATGGCGCATGAAGGCCCTGACCAGCCGCCTGCGCGATCGGCGCCTGGCTCAACTGCTGGGGCCCGTGGAAGCGGGCATGGAGCAGATGCGAGCTTGCGTGTCGTCCCAACTGGAATCGGACCACGTCGCCGTGTCCGAGATGACCGAACACCTGGGGAGCTTCCGCGGCAAGCAGCTGCGCGCGGCCCTGGTGCTGCTCTCGGCTCACGCTGCGGGCAACGATCACCCCGACCTGCCCCAGGTGGCCAGCGTGATCGAGATGATCCATCTGGCGACCCTCGTGCACGACGACGTGCTCGACGGGGCCGAGGTGCGGCGGCGCGTGGCCTGCGTGAACGAGCGCTGGGATAACCAGGTAGCGGTTCTATTGGGGGATCTGCTGTACGCGCGAGCCTTCCACCTCTCGACCACTCTGACCTCACCCATGGTGAGCGAGATCCTGTCCCAGGCCACTCAGCGCATCTGTGAGGGCGAGATCATCCAGGCCGGATCGCGCCGGGCCTTCGAGATGGACGTCGAGCAGTACGAGTTCATTGCCTCCGCCAAGACGGCCACCCTCTACCGTGCCGCCTGTGAGCTGGGCGCCGCCTATCCCGCGGCTGACAATCCTCGGCAGGTGGAGGCCATGGCGAGCTTCGGGGAAGAAGTGGGCCTGGCCTTTCAGATCGTCGACGACGTGTTGGATCTCGTGGGGGAAGAGGAGGCCGTGGGCAAGAGCGTTGGGAACGACGTAGAGGACGGCAAGGTGACCTTGCCCGTGCTCGCGACCTATGCCGGCGCCGATGAACCGGTCCGCGCTGCCATACGCGCCGCCTATGGGGACGCGGATGTTGGCGATCGTCGCGCAGCCCTGCGCTCGGCCTGTGACCTGCAGGCCGGCGTGGATAGGGCCATGCAGCGGGCAACGGATCTGGTGGCCCGGGCCAACAGGCGTCTGGACTGCCTCGATGAAGGCCCCTCGAAGGAGGCCCTGTCCATGCTTGGAGACTACGTGCTGGAGAGAAAATGGTGATCGCCGTGAGCAGCAGTCAAAGGGCCTTGAGTGTCTGGGCCTCCGTCGCCGTGGGGCTGGCGTGCCTGGCCTGTGGGCCGGCGGACGTGGTCGAGATCGAGGGGAGGCGACTCGCCTCCGCTGGCAGTCGACCCGTGAAGACGGGGTGGAGTACAGCGCAGCGGTTCGGAGCACGCGCCCCCGAGACTCAGGAGTCCCCCTTGTCGTGGACCCTGCCTCCTGGCTGGCAGGAGCTGCAGGCCAGCGGCATGCGTCTCGCCAACCTGCGCCCTGCGGGTCATCCGGATGCGGAGTGTACCCTGGTGATTCTGGGCGGAGACGGAGGCGGGCTGGAGGCCAACGTGAACCGCTGGCGTCAGGAGCAGATGGGCTTGGAGCCCTTGGCGCCCGGTGGCGCACAGGAATTGCCGGTCATGAATCTCCTGGGTGCGGCGGCCACGCGCGTGGAGTTGAAGGGCACCTATACCAACATGGGCAGCCAGCCCCATCCCGACTGGGGCCTCTTGGGTGCGATCCTGGTCTCGGAGCGCTTCACGATCTTCGTCAAGATGACGGGGCCCGCCGCATTGGTCGCCGACGAGACCGGCGCCTTTGACGCCTTTTGCGGATCATTGGATGTGCCGATTCCGGGTCAAGCGGGAGCCGGCGCTGCCCCTCCTGCGCCCCGGTCGCAACCCGTGGAGTCGAGCCGCGAAGGTGAGAATTCCGGTGTGGCCGGTCCGGAAGTCGCACGAAGCGGTTTCGACTTCATTGTGCCCGATGGTTGGCGTGAGCGGCCGCCCGGCGGTATGCGGGTGGTCAATCTGGTGGCCGGCAACTCTGCCGAGTGCTATGTCGTGGAGCTGGCCGGCGAAGCTGGTGGGCTGAAGGACAACGTCAACCGCTGGTGTGGTCAGGTCGGTGCCCAAGCTCTCGGAGAGGCCTCGGTGGCGGCTCTCCCCACGATCCAATGCCTGGGAGAGGCTTGCCCTCTTATCGAGCTGCTCGGTGAAGGGCAGGAATCGGCCCTGCTGGGAGTCCTGCTCATTCGATCTGAGGGCAGCACGTTCGTGAAGATGGTGGGCCCTCGTGATGAGGTGCTGGCCGGGCGCGCAGGCTTCGTGGCCTTCGTGCAATCTCTGGAGCGAAGTCCATGACGGGCAAGCCCACCATCGCCGCCCGGACCGTGGATTTCTTCTCCTCGTATGCGCTGGCCATTGTCCTCTTGGTCTGCCTGTTCCTACTCACGGTCTTCGGCACCCTGTACCAGGTGGATCACGGCCTGCACGCGGCCAAGGAGCGCTTTTTTGCGTCCTGGTTTCTGTGGACCGAGGTGGGGGGCTTGCGTCTGCCCACGTTCCCCGCAGGTATGACCTGCATGATGATCCTGTCCATCAATATGTTGGTGGGGGGGTTGCTGCGTCTCAAGATCTCCCGTCGTACGGCGGGAGTCGTGGTCGTCCACCTGGGGATCGCCTTCCTGCTCGTCTCCGGTCTCGTCAAGCAGTGGACGGCGGACGAGGGCTACATCAGCCTCGCGGAAGGCCGTGTGGCGGAGGCCTTTCAATCGGATCACCTCTGGGAGGTGTCGGTGTTTGAGGTGACGGGTGCGGACACTGTGGAGGAGCTTGTGATCCGCCATGGGGAGTTCGAGGATCTGGGTCGGGACCAGCGCCGGCGCTTCACGTCGGACGATCTGCCCTTCGACCTCCTGTTGTCGAACTTCATGCCCTCCGCCACCGTGCAGGATGCAGGGGCAGGAAGAGGGGGAGTCGAGCTGGACGGATTCCGGCTGCTGGCGATCCCCCCGGATCCCGAGCCGGGACGCAACGCGGCGGGTCTGGTGGTTGAGATCAGCGGTGGGGGGTCATCGGGGCGTGCCCTGCTCTGGGGCTTCCAGGTCACCCCGTGGACCTTTGAAGCGGGCGGTCGGATATGGGCCGTGGACCTGCGCCACGCGCGCTACAAGATGCCCTTCCGGTTGCGCCTCGAGGACTTCCAAAAGGAAGATCACCCGGGGATGGGGATGGCCAAGGCTTACCGCAGCGACGTCACCAAGATCGAGGACGAGCGCGAGGAGCGTGTTCGGATCCAGATGAACGAGCCCCTGCGCTCAGAGGGACTGGTCCTCTTCCAGTCCTCCTGGGGTCCCCAGGATGCCGGCCCCGCGGGTCCGTGCATGCTCAACGTGGCCGGGAGCGGGGTCCTGATGTTCGGGCACATGATCCGCGAAGGCCGCGCCGTGCGCCTCTCCAACCCCAGCGGCGACTGGGGCACCTACGAAGAGCACACGCCGGGGAGCGTGGAGGTCCGGCACGTCTCGGCTGCGACCACGTTCTATGCGCGTGATGTCACGCGGGATGGTTTCCGACTCAGCCTGCGTCCAGGAGGGGCGCCCGTTCCCATTCTCTCCGCCGGCAGTGGCCACATCCTTGAAGAGGAGACCTATTCCGTCTTCAGCGTGGTGCGGAATCTCTCGGACAAGTGGCCCGAGTACAGCATGTGGGTCATCACTGTTGGATTGCTCATGGCGTTTGGTCGCAAGCTCTTGGCATTCGCCAGGGCACAGGCCAACCGACGGGCAGCCGCTGAGAACGTCCCACAGGGAGCGAAGTCGTGAGAGGCCTCTACTGTCTGGTGATCGGGTTGAGCCTGTTTGTCGGCTCCGCGAGCGGACAGGGGGAGGCTCCCGCGCGTGCTGGTCGGGCAGCTTGGGAGCCGGAGGTTCTTGAGCTCTTCGCCACGCTTCCCGTTCAGGACGGGGGCCGGATCAAACCCATGGATTCCCTGGCGGGCTTGCGCCTGCTGCAATTCAACGGCAAGCGCACTCTCAAGCTGCGGGATGGGACGAAGCTGAGCCACCGGGCCTGGCTCCTGGATTGCTTCCTCTTCCCGGAGCTGGCCCGTACCTACCCCTGCTTCCGCATCGACAACGATGCCGTCCTGGCCGCCGTTGGCCTGGACGCCCGAGAGAAAGCGGACTGGTACACCTATGAGGAGCTTGCCCTCGCGCGCCAGAAGATCGCTGCGGAGGCTGCGGGTGCGCAGGCGGTGAATCCTGCGGAGCGCTCCCTGGTACAGGCCAAGCTGCTCAACCTGGAGGGCAACCTGCGCGCGTTCGAGGGGCTGACACTGGCCTTGGACTTCACCCGCCGCAGCCTGCCCACGGCGGGGCTGGAGGGAATCTGGGGCCAGGGCGAGGCGGACCTCGCCACCGTGCTCGAGGGCGCACCGGGCTTCAAGGCCCTGTGGCGCGGCGCCCCCGGGGGCGAGCCGGCCACCAGTGAACAGCAGATTGTCATGCGCACTCTCGCGGAGCATCTGGCCGAGATCAGTGAGCGTGGGCGTGGTGGCCCCGTACTTCTGGCGCCGCACCCGGACGCTGCCGGCTCCGATCGATGGTGGCGCGCCACGGATCTGATCGACGTGGCCTTCGACAGTGACCTGGACCTCAGCGCCGAGCTGGAAGTGCTCAGAGGCCTGCAGCGCCTGGAGCAGGCCAAGCTGGATCCGGGACGGCTGCGTACCGAATTGGAGGCATTGCATGGACTGCTCGTGGCCCGAGCGGATGCTCGCGGGGAGTATCGCGCCATCGAAATGGAGGTGGATCTCTATCGTTGGGACCCCTTCACCCGCTCTCTGGTCCTCTACCTGCTTGCGTTCCTGGGCGCCTGTTTCAGTCTGGTGGCGCCGAGCAGGGGATGGCTCCGCAAGTTCACCTGGGGGATGACTTTGGGCAGCACGGCTCTGGTGATCTTCGGCATCGTGTTGCGCTGCATCATCCGCCAGCGTCCGCCGGTGGTCAGCCTGTATGACACCGTGCTGTTCATCACGGCGAGTGCCGTTGTGATTGGACTCGTCACGGAGTGGCTGACGCGGCAGCGCGTTGCACTTGGCCTGTCCACGCTGCTGGGCACCGCAGGCATGTTCCTGGCGGGGCGCTACGAGCTCAAGGAGGTCGCCACGGCCGGCGACACGATGGCTGCGGTGGTGGCCGTGCTCGACACCAACTACTACCTCGCCATCCACGTGACCACCATCACCCTGGGCTATGCCGCCGGTCTGCTGGCCGGTGCCCTGGGCCACGTGTGGATCCTGGGCCGCCTGGTGGGCTATAGATCCGGCGACCGGGAGTTCTATCGCGGCCTGACCCGCATGACCTACGGGGTGATCTGCTTTGGGCTCCTGCTCTCCGTGTTCGGGACGATCATGGGCGGAGTCTGGGCCAACGACTCCTGGGGCCGGTTCTGGGGATGGGACCCCAAGGAGAACGGGGCCCTGTTGATTTGCCTCTGGGAGATCATCATCCTGCACGCACGCATGGGAGGCTACATTCGCGACCGCGGTTTGGCTGTCATGGCCGTCTTGGGTGCGGTCGTGGTCTCGGTTTCCTGGTGGGGAGTCAACCTCCTGGGCGTCGGCCTGCACAGCTACGGATTCACGAGCGGAGTGGCTCTGACGCTGGCGTCCTTCTGGGCGTTTGAGTGTTTGGTCGTGGTGGCAGCGGGGGTGGATGCGAAGCGTGAGGCAACAAATCAAAGAGGGACGCAGGCATGAATAACGTGGACATGGCGAACATTCTCGACGGCAAGGCCACGGCTGCTGCCGTGCGTGAGGATGTGGCGGCGGGTGTCGAGGCCTTGCGCGCCGCGGGCCATCCCGCCCCGGGGCTCTGTGTTGTCCTGGTGGGCGAGGACCCGGCCAGTCAGGTCTACGTGCGCAACAAGGACCGCGCCGCGACCCAGGCCGGCTTCGAGGTGTCCACCGTGCGTCTGGCGGCGGAGACGAGTCAGGCGGACCTGGAGGCCGAGATCGACCGCCTCAACCTGGACCCGGGCGTCCACGGCATCCTGGTTCAGCTGCCCCTGCCCAAGGGGCTGGATGCGGACAGCGTGCTGCGCCGCCTCGACCCCGCCAAGGACGTGGATGGCCTGACCGCGACCAATGTGGCCGCCCTGGTGACCGGCAGCCCCGGCCACGTGCCCTGCACCCCTGCTGGCTGCATCGAGATCCTCGATCGCCACGGGATCGCCCTGGAGGGCAAGCGCGTGACGATCGTGGGGCGCTCGATGTTGGTGGGCAAACCCCTGGCCCAGCTTGCTCTGGCGCGTAACGCCACGGTGACGGTGTGCCACTCTCGCACGGCGGATCTCGCCGGGGAGTGTCGGCGAGCCGATGTGCTGGTGGCTGCGGTCGGAGTCGCTCGGCTGATCAAGGGGGATTGGATCCAGCCGGGGGCAACCGTCCTGGACGTGGGGATCAACCGCGGGGAGGACGGCAAGCTGGTGGGGGACGTGGACTTCGAAGAGGCCGTGTCCGTGGCTGGCGCGATCACCCCGGTGCCGGGGGGCGTGGGGCCCATGACCATTGCCATGCTCCTGAAGAACACCCTGTCCGCGGCTCGAGCTGCCGCGGGCGTGCAAGGTCCCTGAGTCGAGTGATCCTCTGACCTGCCATGACCAGCCAATACCAGGATCCGGATCAGAGTTCGTGGGGGGGGGGAGGGGAGAGTGGACCGGCCATGCGAATGGCTCTGCCGCCGATCACTCCCATGGTCAAGCGGCTGATGCTCATCAATGGGGTCGCGTACGCAGCGCTGTTCTTGGTCTGGCTGACGCCGAGCCTGCTGGCGAGGGACATCGTGCAATGGCTCGGATTGGAAAAAGAGGTGTGGCAGTGGGGCTTTCCGCTCGTGCCCATCTGGCAGGTGATCACCTACGCCTTCCTGCACGCTGTGGCGGATCCCACGCACCTGCTGTTCAACATGCTGCTGCTCTACTTCTTCGGCACCATGCTGGAGACGATCCTGGGCTCCAGGCGGTTCTTGATTCTGTACCTGGGCGCGGCGCTGTGCGGCGCGGCGCTCCATCTCATGTGGGGACCCCTGTCTACCGCCATCGGCGCCTCGGGGGCGGTTCTCGGGGTTCTTGTGGCCTCGGCTGTGCTGCGACCGGATACCACCGTCTTCCTGTTCTTCTTCCCCGTGCGTCTCAAGTGGCTGGCCACGGGCATCGTGGTACTCGATGCCATGCGCCTGGTGATCGGGCTCAAGTCAGGGCAGCCGGACATGGTGGCCCACTGGATCCACCTGGGGGGGGCGCTGTACGGCTTCCTGGCCGCCCGCCAGGGATGGGTGCGCTGGGATCCCATTGGCCGCTGGCGGGAGCGCCGGGCTGAAGGCCGCGACAATCGCCGTCAGGCGGATCAGGAGCGTCTGGACGCACTGCTGGAGAAGATCCACTCACAGGGCCTGGGCTCCCTCTCGGGCAAGGAAAAGGAATTCCTCAAGCGGCTCTCGCGCAAGGGGTAGGTTCGTTCAGAAACCGGTTTGGGTTGGGGTGCTACACTGCTGCCATGAAAGCGCCCCTCCTGATCCTGTGCTGTGCTCTCGCGTCCTCGGTCGGCAGCCCCGCGACCGCTTCTCCTCTTGCGACCGCCGCGCCGCCGGCTGTGTTGCAGGACGTTGACAAGGACACCTTCCGAAAAAACTTCAAGCAGGCCATGACCATCGGCTCGAGCGCCGAGATGACGCGCCTGTTCAAGAAGAACCCACAGCACTGTGCTCTTTGGGTTCTGGAGACTGCGGAGGGGATCTCCAACAGTCCCAGTGAGCTCCTCTTCAAGCGCATGGATGCCTTCCGCAAGGCGTGGAAGTCGGCTTGGGGCACGAACTTCTGCAACAAGATGGAGGTGTATTTCTCTCTGTTGGACGTTCAGGTGAAGCGCACGCGGGTCAAGCTCCGCGCCACCTATGACAAGAAGACGATCCTCTACTGGGAGAACATGAATGGGGAGAAACTGCCGTTCAAGTTCACCGCCCTGGGGATGGAGTTCGAGGAGCTTGGCAAGTCCTTCAACGACCTGGGGGACAAGTACTACACCGCCTATTGCCATTTGTTCGCGGCCTTGTGTTACGAGGACAGCGCGCTGGGTAAGAAGAACGCAGACCAGAAGCGCTCGTGTGTCAACTACGAGAAATACATGGCTGCCTGTGAGGAGATCGAGCTCAATGACCCTCAGTACAAGGCCATCAAGGAGCACTACGCTCATCTGGCGAGGTTGGGATTCGCTACCCCCAAAGCCGAGGAGGGGACCGAGCCGGGAGTCGATGGTGGCCCAGCGAAGCCGGGCGAAGCCAAGGGCCCTGCAGGGGCCGCTATCAGTGTGGAGTTGGAGTTTGACCTCGTTGAGAAGCTGGCCACCTACAGCCGACCGAGCTATTTCTTGGATGAGATCTACCCCATCTGGAACTCGGTCTCACTCAACAAGAAGGGCTCGCGCGCCACTATCGCCAGGATCGAAGACGGCCCGGACGTGCTGCGTGTCGGCTCCTCGGATATCCAGGTCGACGAGGATCGCGATGGGGAAGGGGATGTGGACGTACCCATCCGCGGGCGCCTCGATCCCGTGGTGATGGAGATTGGCGAGGGGCCGAGCAAGCGCAAGTGGGCGGTGCTCGCGATCACTGGAAACGAGACCGACACCTACCAGGGCATAGAGGTCAACCTGGCCCCCAATGACGATCTGGTCAATATCTACTATGCGCCCGCAGGTTCGATGGTGGGCGAGATAGACGGTACAGCGATTCGAGTCCTGGATGACAATGTGGATGGCGTCTATGGCAGTCCCGCGACGGCCTACGGGCACATCGGGCTGACCAAGGACAACTATCAGCCGGAGATGGACTCGGTGGTCCTCGGTAAGTCCAAGCGTGCGCTACCTTGGAGCGAGTACCAGCAGATCGAGGGGACCTGGTACAAGATGGAAATCGCCGATGGCGGCAAGAAGCTGACTGCGATTCCGCAGAACCTGCCTACCGGGACTCTCAAGCTGAAGTACAAAGGGCCCGAGGCCTCCTTCCTGATCGTGCGCGGGGAGAACACGTACGAGAACAGCTTCTTTGACTTGAGTTCGGCCAAGAGCGTGGAGGTTCCCGTGGGCCGCTACAGCTTCTATTTTGGGATGGTCTCCAAGGGCAAGAAGAAGCAGCTGCTGAAGGCGGCCGTTCTTCCCTCGGCAGACATGCCCATGTGGACCGTTTCCGAGGTGGGCATGGAGGTCGAGATCATGCTGGGCTCTCCGTTCGGATTCGACTGGAAGGCCGAGGTCGCAGATCGATCCGTCACGGTGATCGGTCAATCCGTCTGTGTCACCGGAGTGGCGGGCGAGCGCTACGAGCGCGTCTGGGGGGCGGTCCCCCAGCCCGAGGTGAGCTTTCGCGAGAAAGGCGCGAAGCGCGGCTCGAGGGGCGAGGAGATGGACAAGATCAAGGATCAAGATGCCCTCTACAAGAGTTGGAAGGCTCCCTGGTTCCCCATTGACGTCACCCTGGACAAGAGGCCGAGCGTGACCGACGTGGAAGTGCAGTTGGTGGAGAAGAAGAACAAGCTGTTCGGTAAGATCACGTCGATCTGGAAGTAGGATGCCTGCCCGCGATCGGGGCCCGCTCTCCGGCGAGAAACCATAATCGGGCCACGCTCCCGTCCTCTCATTTCCCGAGCTACTCCCAGGACCCTCTCTTGCTCGACCTCAAGTTCATCCGCTCCAACCCGGAGCTCATCAAGGCCGGTGCCGCCAAGAAGCGCATGGAGTGTGACGTGGAGCGCATCCTGGAGTTGGACGAGTCCAACCGCCAGGCGATGCAAGCCATGGACGAGCTGCGCTCCAAGCAGAAGCAGGCTGGCAAGGCCATTGCCGAGGCCGCGCCCGAGGATCGTGCCCGGCTGGCCCAGGACCAGAAGGGGCTCAAGGCCGAGCTCAAGGAGTGCTCCGAAGGACAGGCCCTGATCGAGGCTGAGCTGGATACGCTGATGCTGCGCGTTCCCAGTGTCCCAGCGGATGAAGTTCCCGAGGGGGTCGATGACGAAGACAATGTGGAGCTGCGCAAGTGGGGGGAGCCGCGCTCTTTCGACTTTCCCATGCGCAGCCACATAGAAATCGGCGAGATGCATGGCTGGCTCGACATCGTGCGCGGGGCGCGGCTGGCCGGTTCGCGCAACTACATCCTGAAGGGTGACCTCTGCCTCTTGGAACACGCTGTCCTGCGCTACGCTCTCGATACGATGGTGGGCAGGGGGTACACGGCGGTTACCGTGCCCACCTTGGTGCGCACGGAAACCATGGTCGGTACGGGGTACTTCCCCGGCGGAGAGGATCAGGCCTACCTCTGTGACGAGCGCGATGACCTGTGTCTCGTGGGCACGGCCGAGGTTCCGCTGACCGCGCTCTACCAGGACGAGATCCTGGACGGCGCGGACCTTCCTCTGCGGATGGTCTCCTCCTCGACATGCTACAGGCGGGAAGCGGGGACCTACGGCAAGGACACCAAGGGTCTATACCGGGTGCATCAGTTCCAGAAGGTGGAGCAGGTCGTGATCGACGTGGCCGACGAGGAGCGTAGTATCGAACACCACCTCGCCATCCTGGACAACTCCGAGAAGATCCTGCAGGCCCTGGAGCTTCCCTATCGGGTGGTCAATGTCTGCGGGGGTGACCTGGGGCAGGCTCAGGTTCAGAAGTTCGACATCGAGACCTGGATGCCCTCCCGTGAGGGATACGGCGAGACCCACTCAGCCTCGCGCTTCTACGACTTCCAGTCACGCCGCCTGTCCCTGCGGTATCGCGGTGAGGACGGGAAGGTGCGCCACTGTCACACCCTCAACAACACGGTGGCGGCCTCCACTCGCATGCTGATCGCTCTGCTGGAGAACCACCAGACGGCCAGCGGTCAGGTGTGTGTGCCAGAACCCCTGCGCCCCTATCTGGGCGGACGGGAACTCCTGCCGGACTAGTCACCGCCGCCTCCACCGCCCTCGTCCCGGTCCGTGGTGTTGCCGGTGATGACCCTGCCATCCGGAGCCGTCCGTGCGCCTCCGCCACGGGCGTTGCGGCCGCCGCCGCCACCTACTTCCATGTCGCCTTCTTCCTCGCTGCCCTCCTCCCCGGCTGCTGCCTCGCTCTGGGGGCTGGGAATGGCGTAGCGCGGGATGTCCTTTTGAGCCAGGCGCAGGGACTCGGGCAGGCGAATCACTCGCGTGTAGAGGAACTTCTGCTTCTGTCGCATGTGCCCCTGGGTCTCCCGCAAGAGGCGCGGCTGCAGCTCGATCTCCAGGCTGATGCGCAAGGATGCGGGCAGGCCAGTGGTCTCTACGTCCGATGAGTTCATGCCCCACTCCTCGAGAGGGTCCGCGTCCGGTCCGTCCTCCGAGAACACCTCGATGTTGAAGCCCGTGATGTGGTCGTGAACCAGCACGTACGACCCGCCCTCATAGACGTTCTCATCGACACCGAATCCCTCACGTCGGTACATCTCAAGGAAGTCACTGTCGTCGGGATTGGGGCGCAGGCAGTAGCCCACCTCGCAGATGTCGGAGCGTACCTGCCGGTCATTCTCTCCGAACCAGATCAGGCTATCGGTCGTCGCCACGAAGTCGATGCGATCCGCATCGAGCCCCACCCGGACGTTGTCCATGACTCGCAGGTGGGACTCCAAGGGCATGCTCGTAGTGCAGATACCGCGCAGGTCG
>MPMD02304518.1_pt1 | contig 22565 bp, 17 predicted proteins | sample 1617291 | NCBI WGS metagenome assembly MPMD02 (sample SAMN05944810, study PRJNA350692) | marine metagenome | biome: marine; feature: ODZ; material: water; isolation source: 120 m water sample filtered on 30 um supor filter | place: Pacific Ocean | collected 2012-04-09 | depth 120m m | reverse complement strand
GTAGGGATCGCCTGTGGCGATGAATCCAGCCGCTTCTGCACGGAGAATTTCTCCCCCACTCACTGCATCAACAACGGTTCCTTGGCGACGACACAAATCAAGAATTGCTAGATTGCTGCATGCTTTTTGTGCGTAACGGACGATATCAAATGCCGCAAGATCATGAATCCTCTCGAGGATCACCGTTGCGTCGTAGACAAAAACGGGAGTGCCACCCTGGTGGACCAACTCTTCGACGGGCACCCCCGCTATTTCACGACGGATCAATGGAAACTGACAAGACATCGAGATCGACACCCATAGATGAGAAACAATTGAGACAAAAACTTTCAATGGAACCTAAAGAGCCGGCCTAAATGCGACCCGCGACCTATCATAAATGGCGGGCTGCCAATCGCGGTAGTGGACCATCGAATGTGTGCCAAAATGAAAACAATCTGGAGAATTCGTCCGCCACACCGAGACCCGAGGTACTTTCATGCTAATGGTGGGGTGCCAATTGCCCGGCGCCCATTCCTCAGTGCAATGCCTATAACAAGTACCGCAGATGTTAATAATCGTCCTTTTCCCCGTAATAGTCCCGCTTCGAGTCCTGAAAACCGGGAACATCCCCTTACCCGGAAAAGAGGCTGTGGATAAAATGAGGCAAATGCGTGGATTTTTGGCAGGCCGACTAGGGTGCATCATCGCACACTTGGAACGGTTTTGTTCCTGGGGGTCCTATCCCACAACTCCCCTATCGAGGGTCCAATCTGGCGGGCATCGATACAGCCCCGATATGTTGAAAAGGCAGGGTTTGAAAAGGCAGGGTTTGAAAAGACCGGGTTCTTTTCGGGATTTGTTGTTGCCGGTAGCAGCGGCTAAAATAAGGGGTTTGATTTACGGATGGGTGGGAATATTAGCCCATCGGCAAAATTTCCCATCTAAAGGAAGGAGTTAGTTGCGTGCAGGTCACTATTTCGGCACGTCATGGTCATTTGAGTGATGCAAGTCGAAAAAAAATAGAGGCAAAAGTCAGTAGACTAACGCGCATTTTTGATCGCCTGACATCGATCATTATCACCATTGATTTGGAGCACGAGGAACAACCTGCTGTGGATCTGCAGGTTGCCTCTGAGCACAAACACGATTTTGTGGCAACCGATCGTAGTGCGAGCCTGATGGGCTCGATCGATACGGTCGTTCATCGTATGGAAAGCCAACTTCGAAAATATAAAGACAAGATCCAGCATCGCCACCGAGGAACTGGGGAGCATATTTCTGCCACACCCGCTCCTGAAGAAGAGCTCGATAAAGAAAACACAGAATAAAAAACTACAAACCACTATGTTTGAAATTTTAAGATCGTTGAGAAAGGACCGGGTGGAATGAAATTTGTGGACTTCGTGAGCAGCACAGCAATCCGGCCAAATCTGGCAGCAGGCGGAAAGGAAGATGTTATTCGTGAAATGACCCTCGCATTGGTCGAATCGGGTGACATTCAAGAAAGTGAAGCCGAGAGTACCATCAAAGCAATTACCAAGCGCGAGGAATTAGGAAGCACCGGAATTGGACGAGGTGTCGCAGTTCCGCACACCAAACATCCAAGTGTTGATCGTTTGGTAGGGACCGTTGGTGTCAGTGTGGAGGGCGTCGATTTTAAAAGTCTTGATGGTGAAAAAGTAAATTTATTTTTTCTACTCATTTCACCACCAGACCAGCCTGGAGACCATCTCCGAGCACTCGAAAATATCTCACGACAACTTCGGGACGACACATTCTGTAGATTTTTAAAGCAATCAAAAACAGCCGAAGATATTTGGCAGTTATTGGAGGAGGCAGACAACAATCAGTTTGTAAGCTAGGGAACAAAGTATTTGTGTTCTCTGTGAAACTGTTGAGGAAGGGTAATGGGATGCCAAACACCGAAAACTCAAAAGTGAGTCGTTGCGTGGAAATCACAAATCCACAAGGGCTCCACCTGCGTCCCGGTGAGGTATTTACACGCAAAGCTAGTGAGTTTGCGTCAACCGTATCCATCATCAGCGGTGACCGACGTGTTGATGGCAAGAGCTTGCTCGACATTGCCACACTAGGGGCAACACAGGGAACGAAACTAGAAATTGAGGCCCACGGCCCAGACGCCGAAGTGGCTGTTAAGGTGTTGGCGGATATCCTGGAAACCAAATCCGTCGATGAATTAACAAAGGGACCATAACTTAACATACGTGGGAGAACAATGCTTCGCCGCCGCTGGAATGATATTTCTCCAGCAGCGTGGAGATGTTCTCCTTCGCAACGCCAATCGCTACTGCAGCGCACGTTTGGCGATACAACATTGGTTGTATCGAATGTGCGACAGCGAAGCATGTTTTGTGCTACGCATCGGCGATTGGCAGGTATGCGATGCAGACATTACAAGGCATAGCTGTTTCACCCGGTGTCGCCATAGGCGAAGCCCTGGTCGTGGACAATGAAGGGGTTCGAATTCCGCAGCGGTTCGTTGCGCGCGAAGCGGTGCAGAATGAGATCGAACGACTCTCTGACGCAATTGCCGGGGCAGATGAGGAGATTGCTGCCAATCGCGATACCGTAACGCAGCAACTCGGCAAGCACTATGGTGCGATCTTCGGCGCCCACCTGAGGATGCTACACGATGCCCGCCTGCGACGTGAAATCGAGGGGTTGATCCGGCAGAACCACTACTCTCCGGAATATGCAGTAAGTCGGATCATGCGGCGCTACGCAAAAGTGTTTCAGTCACTTGATAGCACCTTCATGAAGGAAAGGGCTACCGATATCTTTGATATCGAAAAACGGCTTCTTAAACACCTGCTTGGTGATCGCAGTGAGAATGTATCCCAACTAACCTCTCCGGTTGTACTCCTGTCCCATAATCTGACCCCAAGTGAAACGGCGAATTTGGATCGCGATTTTACCCGGGGATTTGTCACCGAGGTGGGGGGACCGGGTAGTCACACTGCCATTGTAGCTGAGGCAATGCATATTCCGGCTGTGGTTGCGACAGGGCCATTTTTAACGGATGTGTCTGGCGGCGACCTGATCATTATCGACGGCAATCACGGGCGCGTCATTTTGCAGCCTGATGAGGAAACGATTGCCAGATATCGACACGAAGTCGAGGAACATCGCACTCTTGCTGCGCGACTTCTGCCTCTGGCGGGCAAACCGGCCATCACAGAAGACGGCACCACAATCCATTTATACGGAAATATTGAATTTCCCTATGAAGTGAAAGAATGTAATGCCAGTGGTGCTGACGGAATTGGACTTTATCGGACAGAGTTTTTATACCTCAACGCAAAAACGGAACCTACTGAAGAAACACATTTTGAAGCCTACAAAAAAGTCCTTCTCGCAATGGCGGGGAAACCCGTTTGCATTCGAACTCTCGATTTAGGGGCAGAAAAACTTTTGGAGGTGCCCAGCCCTGAGGATGAGCGGAATCCGGTCTTGGGCCTGCGCAGCATCCGTTTAACGTTGAGAAACGTGCCCCTTTTCCGAACCCAGTTGCGCGCAATTTTGAGGGCCAGTGCACTGGGAAAAATGCGCGTGATGTTTCCGCTCATTACAACATTGAAGGAATTGCGTCAGGCCAAAATGTTGCTCTCGGATGTGATGGAAGACCTCGAAGAGCAGAACATTGACTTTGATCGCAACATTGAAGTCGGAATGATGGCTGAAGTGCCTGCAGCGGTGATTCTTTTAGATCGGTTTGTCGATGAGGTTGATTTTATTAGCATTGGTACCAACGACCTGATTCAGTATGTGTTGGCTGTCGACCGCAGCAACAAAGATGTTGCTCATATGTATACCGCCAGCGAGCCCTCTGTGCTCCGCCTGCTGCGCTCATCGATTCAGACTGCGATCAAATCAAATACACCTGTAAACATTTGTGGACAGATGAGCGGCAACACGCTCTACACCATGTTACTTTTGGGTTTTGGTTTACAGCAGTTTAGTGTGCCACCAGCCTCACTGCTGGAAATTAAGAAGGTTATTTGTAGCGTCAGCATTAAACAGTGCCAACGCATTGCTAGGCGCGTGATGACCAAGGAAAATGCACAGGAAATCCGCAGCTATTTGAAGGATGAATTACGGAAGCAGGTGCCCGAATTAGTACCTTAGTCGCCAACACAACACAGACACACGAATCCGCGATAGGCCAACGCGCGCGAATCCGTTTTTCAAAAGAAGGCGATCTGCGCTTTTTGGGGCATCGGGATTTGATCCGAGCCTTAGAAAGGCTCTTTCGCAGGGCAGGATTGGAACTTGAGATGAGTCGCGGATTTCACCCGCGACCAAAGATGAGCTTCACTTCGGCCCTCGGAGTCGGTACCGCCGGTTTGGATGAAGTGATGGATTTGAAATTAGCCAAACAGTACACTTCCGCCGAGCTGACCCGGCGACTTCGAGAGAATACCGTTGCTGGAATTGAAATTTTGGATATCGAACTTCTAACCGGCAAGACTCCAAAGATAAAAGCCGAGAGTGCTTGGTATGCATTTCCGGTTCCTTGTGAATTGGAATTGGCAATTCAAAAAAACATCCGCCAGTTTATGACTAGCGAAACATATTGGGTAACACGTGTCAAAAAACGTCAAAAGATCAACATCCGACCCCACGTCTTACAGCTTTTCCTTGAACAGCTTCAGTTGCGGATGCAACTCGAGGTAAGCAGTGAGGCGACCGTACGACCACAAGACATTATTGAAATACTTGGGCTCGCAGAACTGCCACATCATGGCAACTTTCTCACGCGAACCAAAATACAGCTACAAAACAAAAAGAAAGAGACAACATGAAAAACGAAATGCTAATCAATGTTTCCCAGCCGGAGGAGTGCCGGATTGCCATTGTCGAGGATGGAATCCTCGAGGAACTCTATATCGAGCGCTCGAGTCAGGATAATTATGTGGGAAATGTGTATAAAGGAGTGGTCGTTAACTTGGAGCCCACAATCCAGGCGGCCTTCATCGACTTTGGCGTCGGTCGCAATGGATTTCTGCACATCAGCGATGTAGAGCCACAATACTATCGGCAGGCAGGCATTGACCCGGCAAAGTACATGGAGACGGGGGGCAGTTTTCGAGATAGCGACATTGTCGAGGATATCGACCCACCGGCATCAGAGGCTAGCGATAGTGGTCCCTCATCAGCGAGCCAAAGTGAGAGCGAGGGCGGCACTGAGGAAACGAATGAAACGACCAGAACAAAAACGCGTCGCCCGCGATCACGAGGCCGCACCTCTCGCCCGGGGGCCCGCCCACGCGTAAAACCTCCTATTCAGGATATTCTGCGGCGAGGTGATGAAGTGTTGGTGCAGGTGATTAAAGAAGGGATTGGCAATAAAGGGCCGACCCTCTCTACGTACATCAGTATTCCGGGACGCTATTTGGTGTTGATGCCTGCTTTAGGTCGCGTTGGCGTCTCCCGCAAAATCGACGATGAGGAGGATCGCAGACGGCTGCGTGATATTCTTCTCGATCTCAATCCACCGAAGGGCCTCGGCTTTATCATTCGCACAGCAGGGGCTGGGCGGACCAAACGAGAACTATCCCGGGATTTGGCCTATCTGTTGCGTCTTTGGAAGGTCATTGTCCGTCGCATCAAGAAGTGCCGCGCACCGGTAGATATTTACGAGGAAAGTGACATGATCATCCGAACGATTCGCGACATTTTCAGTAGCGAAGTGGATGTCATTTATGTGGATGAAGAACGGGCCTACGAACGCGCTAAAGAGTTTCTTCAGATGGTGATGCCGCGCCACGTGAACAGGTTGCAGTTCTACAAAGGCCGGGATCCCCTGTTCCACAAATATAAGATTGAGGATGAGATTTCCCTGATCCACCAGCGCGAGGTGCCGCTGAAACAGGGAGGTTCGATTGTGATCGACCAAACCGAGGCATTGGTCGCAATTGATGTGAATAGTGGAAACTTTCGGGCAAATGGTTCGGCCGAGGAATCTGCTTTTCAGATCAATCAGTTGGCAGCACGCGAAATCGCTCGGCAGTTGCGACTTCGTGACCTCGGCGGTGTCGTCGTCAATGACTTTATTGATATGCGACAGGAACGCCATCGACGAGGCGTCGAAAGGGTTTTGCGGGAATCTGTAAAACGGGACCGCGCAAGGACAAAAATTCTCCGCACCAGCCCTTTCGGCCTGATTGAAATGACACGACAGCGGATTAGGCCCGGTTTCAAGCGAAGCATTTACCGGGATTGCCCCGGGTGTTCAGGATCAGGGGTGGTCAAAACCCCGGAGAGCATGGCAATCGAGGCTGTCAGAATGTTGATCTCTGCTGCACATCACCCAGATGTAGTGGCCATCGATCTGCAGGTAGCTGACGAGGTGGCCACCTACCTGAATAATCGGAAACGCCGCGAAATTTCCGGTTTGGAGGAGAAAAACACCGTGGTGGTTCAAATTTTGACCAAAGAAGGGTTTTTGCCGGAACAGATAGAAATTCTTGGCTACGATAAAGCGAGTCGGGAGATCCGTTTTCCGAACCTCTAGATCAATCCTTTCAGAGGACTAAAAAACAGGCCCCCATCGTCGGGGTGCGTGCAAAAAGGCCCAAAAAAGCCACAGCCCGCTCGACGGTAGGGTGAAAAGCAGGTAGTATACACGGTTCGCCAATATTTCCGTTACACCCTCGCTGAAGCGCGCTATTTTCGTGGAGACTTCCATGTACGCCATCATTGCCGACAGTGGAAAACAGTTCAAAGTGCAGGAGGGGCAGCAGCTTGCGATCGATTATCGCCAGAGCCATGTGGGCGACAAGCTGACGTTTGAAAATGTGCTCTGTATTAGCGGCGAAAAGGGAATCCAGCTTGGCAGCCCGACCGTGGACGGGGCGGCTGTTGAAGCTGAGGTACTCGGGGTTAGCCAGGGGCCAAAACTGGTTGTCCAAAAACTCCGCAGGCGAAAGAATTCCCGGCGAAAAACGGGGCATCGGCAGCTCTATACCAAGGTTCGGATTGATAAAATCACCGGCTGAGCTTCTGCAAATGGTCCGAGCGGCCCCTGTTTGGCCTAGCTCCGTTGTTCCCGATGGCCTTTTTCAGATCGCAAGCCGTTAGCTTTTTTCGGCATCCTCGAGTCTTTAAAGAGCAAGCCTGCCGGAAACATTCCTAATCGCTTTGCCCATCTTTGGCCGTTTTCCATCGGCCACCCACACCGGTTCGCTCGCTCGTAAAACACTGCGCAAAAACGCCGACCAGTCCAATCGTTGCCGTTGATGAAAACATCAAAAGCGGTCCGCACAGTTGACGCTTTTTTTTAAATTTTTACTCTTCACATTTTTCACATGAAATGCCGCAATGGTGCGCCAGAAATAGCAAAACCACCGCGAAATCCTGCGGTTGCAGGCCCTCTTTTGAGCAGTTATGCTATCATGGCCGACTGAGTGGAGATTTTCTTAACTCCTTTATTCAAAGGTGGTTAAAGAGAATTGAAAATTGTGATTGACGGGCTGAAAAAAGGTTATACAATCAGCCCCTCACAACACGATGTTGTAGTCAGAAAGGCATCAACTACAATATATAGTTGTTTGTGTACTGCTTATGGGGGGTTGATATGGTTCTCGTCACCTCGGGGCAGATTTGTTCGAACCGGCCAGGCGGGCCGCGAGAAGATTAAGTGTAGAAAATGTTCAGTAATCCGGTACGGATGCCCACACCTCTAGCTCGAAAGGACTCGCGCGATGGCTACTGTCGACGTGGACGCTTCCTCCCAAAATTTGTTTGATCAAAATCGCAAGGAAAGCGTTCCGGGCCTCCGCGTCGAACCTGTTTTTTGCCCACCAGAGGTCGCAGATCCTTTCGAAACGGTCGAGTGGGAGCAACGAAGTGCCCAAATCAAGGGCGAAAACGGGGAATTGCTCTTCGAGCAGAACGACTGTGAGATTCCTATCAACTGGAGTCAGTTGGCAACGAACGTCGTAGTCAGCAAATACTTCTATGGTGAAAACGGAACGCCAGAGCGGGAAAACAGCGTTCGCCAGTTGATCCATCGTGTCTGTCGGACCATCGCTGACTGGGGATTGAGCGATGGTTATTTTGCTTCACCCGAAGATGGCGAAAACTTTTACCGCGAAATTTCATGGCTCTGCCTCCATCAATATGGCGCTTTCAACTCCCCAGTCTGGTTCAATGTTGGACTTTACCATCACTATGGCGTAACCGGGACGAAATGTAACTGGCACTGGGATCCGGAAACGAACACGGTAAGGCAACCCGAAAACCCGTACGAGTACCCCCAGGGTTCGGCGTGCTTCATCCAGAGCGTCAACGACAACATGGAAGCCATCATGCACTTGGCGACCAGTGAAGCAATGTTGTTCAAATTCGGAAGCGGTACCGGAACCGACCTCTCCACAATACGATCTCATCGCGAAAAGCTTTCTGGTGGCGGACGGCCTTCCGGCCCGCTCTCCTTCATGCGAGTGTATGACCAAATCGCAGCAGTTGTTAAAAGTGGAGGGAAAACACGGCGGGCCGCAAAGATGCAATCTCTGAAGATCTGGCATCCGGACATTATGGATTTCATCAAGTGCAAGGCAAAAGAAGAAGCCAAAGCACACTGCTTGATTGAAAAAGGTGGCTACGAAGCGAACTTCAATGGCGAAGCGTACAACTCCATCATGTTCCAGAATGCGAATCTTTCGGTCCGCATCACAGATGACTTCATGAAGGCGTTCATCGAAGACAAGGAATGGAAAACGCACTGGGTGACAGATGCCAGTAAGGCCGGCCCCAGTTTCCAAGCACGCGAGGTCATGAACCAAATGGCCGAGATGGCATGGAAGTGTGGTGATCCGGGCGTCCAGTATGACACTACCATTAATCGTTGGCACACATGTCCCAACTCGGGTCGAGTCAATGCCAGCAATCCTTGCAGCGAGTACATGTTTCTGGATGATACCGCTTGTAATCTTGCCAGCATCAACTTGATGAAAATGTGTCGCGAAGATAACACTTTTGATGTTGAGCGATTCAAGCATGCTAGCCGCTTATTCTTCGTGGCCCAGGAAATTCTGGTCGATCACGCGAGTTACCCCACGGCAGCGATCGCTGCCAACAGCCAGCGTTACCGGCCTCTCGGCCTTGGATACTCCAATCTGGGAAGCCTGCTAATGACGGGCGGGCATGCCTATGATTCCGATGCAGGATATGGCATTTGCGGTGCGGTCACTGCAATATTACATGGGGCTGCCAATCTTGCGAGTGCCGAGATGTCCGCAGTCGTCGGGCCATTTGAGGGCTTTGAGAACAATCGGGAAGAAATGTTACGAGTGATGCAAATGCATCGTGATGCTGTAGATAATATCAACGAGGCTTGTCCTGCTGAGTTGCGATCTGCGGCTGGCGAATTGTGGGATGGTGTCCTCGAGGCGGGAAAACGCTTTGGATTTCGAAATGCGCAAGCAACCGTGCTAGCGCCTACAGGGACGATCAGTTTCCTCATGGACTGTGACACCACCGGCATAGAACCCGATATAGCGCTGGTAAAATACAAGCAGCTTGCCGGTGGCGGCATGCTCAAAATCATCAACAATTCAGTCTCTCACGCGCTTAAAACACTGGGATACAACCCATCACAAATCGAGGCGATCGCTGCCTATATTGACCAAAATGACAAAATCGAAGGCGCGCCGGAACTCGACGAGAAACACTTGCCTGTCTTTGATTGTGCATTTGAGCCCTCGGGTGGCGGCCGTTGTATCGAATGGCAAGCACACGTGCGGATGATGGCTGCTGCACAGCCATTTCTTTCGGGAGCAATTTCGAAAACGGTAAATATGCCCTCCACAACAACTGCCGAGGATATCGCCGAGGCATACACCTGGGGCTGGCGTCTTGGTTTGAAAGCACTGGCGATCTACCGGGATGGTTCCAAGCAGAGTCAACCACTGAATACATCGACCGATAGCAACAAGGATGCGAAACAACAGGCTGCTGCACCACGACGTGAGCGGTTACCTGACACTCGCCAGTCAGTCACACACAAGTTTAGTATTGATGGGCACGAAGGATATCTCAATGTCGGCCTCTACGAGGATGGAAGGCCTGGCGAGCTTTTTATTACTATGGCCAAGGAGGGGAGCACCATAGGTGGACTGATGGATAGTTTTGGGACTGCCATCTCGTTGAGCTTACAATACGGTGTTCCGCTTGAGGTTTTGGTCAACAAGTTCTCGCACACTCGCTTTGAACCAATGGGATTCAGCCAAAACTCCGATATTCGTTATGCCAAGAGTGTAGTCGATTACATCTTCCGTTGGTTGGGATGTCAGTTTATTCCTGGTTTTCGTGAAGCCAGTCTTGGCATTGCACCCCCGGCGAGCTCTGAAGGAGGGGGCGTAGGGGATGAAGAGGCAGAGTCTTTGCCCGTCGCCACGAAGGACGGCGGGCAAACCAAAAGTCATGGAAAGATTCGGCAGGTGGTCCAACAGAACAGTCATAACGGGAACGGGAAAACGAATGGCAAGCCCGCCACGGCGAGTGCCACCCGTCTAGAAAATGTAGGCATCGCACCACAGACTGGCCCTTCCTCATCGAGCATGATGACCTCATCACCGTTTTCAGAATTTCAGCTGGATGCCCCCAGCTGCGACAACTGCGGGTCGATCACTGTCCGGAACGGCAATTGTTACTTATGCCACAACTGCGGCAACAGCTTGGGTTGTTCGTAAACATTAGCCCTTGAAGCACACCTGATAGGCCGCTCCTTCGGGAGTGGCCTATTTTGTTCCTAGTCTGATCCCATTGAGGATCGGCAAGCGCGGACTCGGGTGAATCGTACCCTGTTAAAACATTTTATTGGATGATCGTTGACTGCTCGAAAAAGCGCTCAAACAACTGCCGGTTTTTCTGGCTGTAGTTTTTATAGTCTGCCAAAAGTTGTTCCGGATCCTCGTAGTGCATTGCCGAGGCTAACTTGACCAGGCCGTCGCCATCTGGCAAATCATCTCTCGCTGCAAAATCGAATAACTGCAACCGGGATCTGAGTGTCCAGAGGAAGCGATAGCTACGGATGAGAAATTGAAAATCTGCGTCGACAAGCAAATCCTCTTCGTGGAGGGCCATCAAAGCGGCCACCGTATTGGATTGCTGCAACGATGGACGCGATGCCCCATAGCGCAGGAGCATCATTTGTGCAATAAACTCGATGTCGTCGATGCCGCCTTTTCCTCGCTTGAGATTGCAACTGTTACTCGATTGCTGCAGACGATCTCGCATCGCTACCATTTCGTCCGCATCGTCCTGACACCACGGTTTCACAAAAACTGCTTCCCGCACGAGGTCGGCCATCTGTGCCCGCAGTATTTCATTGCCGAGCACCACTCGGACTCGACTGAGCGCCATTCGTTCCCATAATTGCTCTCGGCTCTCGCGATAGTATTCAGAAAAGGCGGCAAGCGAGGTGACCAAAGACCCACTCTGGCCCGTGGGCCGCTGGCTTGGATCAATTTCATAGAGCCGACCAAAGGGACCTATCCGATTGGTCGATTTAACGATCCGCTGAGCTAGTTCGCCAAAAAAATGATGGTTGGAGGTCACGTTCTGGTGTTTGCGATCTGAACTGCGATGCTGGGTGCCCCCCTCCCCCTCATAGAGAAAGATTACATCGAGATCGCTTTGGTAGCTCAGTTCACGACCGCCAAACTTACCCATTGCAAGGATTGCAAATTCCGCAATATGGCCCGCCCTTGGTCCGAGCGCAATAACGGGCTCCCCAACACGCGCCACCAATTTCGGATATTCTGTTTTAGTGATCTGCCACAGACAGGAATCTGCAATATCTGCCAGTGCGCCCATCGTTGTATGAATCTCTTCCTTGCCAAGGATATCCCGGATCCCCACCCGCAACACATGGGCATTTTTAAAACTATGCAATATCGGCTCGGGATCCTCTGCGCCGCGGCACAATTCAAATAGCATGGCCTCCAAATTGCGCTGTTCCGGAAGCTTGTTCAAAACCAAGCTATCCAACAATTCGTCGATCATTCCTGGGTGATGGATCAGAATGTTTGACAAGTAGGGGCTTGTGGCACACAAATCGACATACAGTTCGAGCATTGGTGGACTAAAGCTGACGAGTTCCCACAATGCTCCCTTCCCACCAAGTGAATTGCTGACGCGGCACAGATTCAATAACGTAGAATCGGGATCGGGATGTCGATCTATCTCTTCAAGGAGCCGAGGGGCTATCGATGCAAAGAAATGGCGGCAGCGTCTTGTCGATAGAAACGGAACCGATTCCTGTGAGAGTTCCGTTAAGTTGCGATATGCTTGTTCGCGGTTTTGAAAATGAAAACGCCCTAACACTTGGTCGATCTTTTCGATTGGTGGATCGGGATCCAAAATCAAATCAACCTCAGGTTCGGCAGGGGCATCTTCTCCAAATGCATCGTGCAGGAGATGATCGAGCACCCTACGATTCTCAATAGTTATTTTTTCGTAGTCCTCCTCAAAATATTGCTGTGGATTCTCTTTCAGGCCACTTGAGTAACCTAATCGAATTGCCAACTTCCGACGTTCCTCATCTCCTCGTGGAAGTTGATGCGTCTGGATATCAAACATGATTTGCAGGCGATGTTCAGTCTTCCGCAAAAACCGATAATTTTCCGAAAGAATTGTCTTCTCCTGATCACTGAGACATCCTTCCGCGCTCAGCTGAGTGATCGCTGTGAGCGTATTTCCAGTCCGGACCGATGGAAGGTCGCCGCCATTGAGAAGTTGTAGAAACTGAATCACAAACTCGATATCACGAATACCACCACGGCCCGTTTTCACGTCAGAAGACTCTTCGCCCTTACTCTTCGTAAGATCTTCAATGCGACGTTTGAGTGCTTTGATTTCGGCAATATCTGCCAGGCTCAAGTAGCGCTGATAAATCCATGGGGTGAGTTGTCTGAGAAATCTTTGTCCCAGTTCGCTGCTGCCAGCGACTGGTCTTGCTTTGACAAAAGCTTGTCGCTCCCAAGTACGCCCTGAAAGATCGTAATACTGCTTGGCAGCAGCTGCCCGCATTACCAGTGGAGACCGAGAGCCGCCCGGTCGGAGGCGAAGATCCACTCGGTACAGGGGGCCCAGTTCGGCACTCCCCGTTAACATCTCAATGAGATCTCGCACCACTGCACAATAAAAGTCTTCATTACTCAGTGACTGTTCCCCATCGGTTCTGCCATCATGCTCGTACATACAAATAAGATCGATGTCACTCGAATAATTTAGTTCTAATCCACCCAGTTTTCCCAATCCCAGTACAACAAATTCTGCTGGTACACCTTTAGGTCCTCGCGGGGTGCCATATCGGTCTCTCTGTTTGCGGAAGATGACACGAACGGCACTTTCTAAAATAGCATCTGCCAGAAAAGAAATCTGCTCGGTGACCGATTCCAACGGCTGTTCGCAGATCAGATCTCCATAGGCAATACGAAGTGATTCGCGTCGCTTAAATCGCCGCATCACTGCGCCTGCTTGGCTTGCATCGTACTTCAGTGGATCCAAGTCGGACCAGAGTTCCTCAATGAGGGTCGACCGCTTTACGGGCTGTCCGTCTGTCATGCGCAACAGGTCGTAACTCGCGGGATCGTCAATTAGCAGATCGCTAAAATGCTGCGTGGTGGAAAATATTTGTACCAATATTTTCAAAGCCGCCGGATCGCGTTCAAACAATCCGCTCAGGGCCAGCGGAGTACGGGCCGAGACCATAAATTTAGCAAGATTATTTAACGCCATGTCGGGATCGCTTGACTGCGGCAAATAATCGGCAAGCTGATCTATCAGAACTTCTAGAAGATCCGGTGTCACACCAGAGTCGACGATATTCGCAAAATTGGTCCACGCTCGCTGAACATCGGCAATACCCATCTTGCATACCACTTCTTTTGGCACACAAGTTTCTATTGCATGTTTTGGAATGGTGTGATTGTCCATAGACATTATCGTATTAGAGTCGCATGAACGACTCAAGCGTCACAATGAGATGAACTCTTCCCGAAAGATGGGCCGATATTCAGATTAAGAAGAGAGCTGATAGACCTCTGGGCCAACATGTTCCGTCTTGACCTCGCCAAAAAGAGTAAAGGCATTTGCCTCGTAGATGGTAACTGGAAGGATTTGACCGATCAGGCGACGGTCCCCTTCAAACACAACGATGTGATCCCACATCGTGCGACCGGTGAGTTGCACTAGGGGGCCGGGTAAGTTGTGTTTATCTGCATTTTTACTGGGGCCCTCAACCAACACCTCATATTGTCTACCGATCCTGAGTTGATTGTCCTCGTAACTGATCGTGTTTTGAATATCTAATAATTCGTTATTGCGTTGTTTTTTGACCGGTTCAGACACATCATCAACGTGGTGCATGGCCCCTTTCGTCCCTGGGCGCACGCTATATTTAAAAATAAAACTGTTTTTAAAGCGACATTCCTCAACCAGCTCCTTGGTTAGGACAAAATCGGCTTCTGTCTCCCCGCTATAACCGACAATAAAATCGCTGGTGATTGTTGCGTCAGGAATATACTGGCGGATTCTAGAGAGCATTTCGCGATACTGTTCGACGGTGTAGCCTCGTTTCATTCGCTTGAGAATATCATTGGATCCACTTTGTGCTGGAATATGTAAATAGTGAGAGCATTTACGCAGACTGCCGACCACCTGCAAAAGATCATCTGTCATATCACATGGGTGGCTGGTAACAAATTTCAGTCGTTCTATTCCATCGATGTCAGATAAGTGCAACAGTAGATCCGATAATCGTGTTGTTGTTGTGCCACTCTGGTATTGATAACTGTTGACGGTCTGTCCGAGCAGCGTTATCTCCCGACAGCCCTCAGATGCCAACTGGCGGACTTCTGCAAGGATTGCCTGGGGAGACCTACATTGCTCCGGCCCGCGAACCTTGGGCACGATGCAATACGTGCAAAACTTATCGCAGCCGATTTGAATCCTCACAAAGGCTTGATACGGGGAGGACCGCATTTCTGGTGTTCTGAGTGGATCATAGGTCTCAAAGCTCTGCTCAATTTCCGTTTTTGCAAAACCTTTGCGATCCAAGCTCACTTCGAGTCGCTGTGCTGTCCCCTTTGCCACTTCATCAAGCAAGTCTGGGATCTGGTGCAGTTGGCCTGGCCCCACCACCAAATCAACATATGGTGCTCGCTGAAAAACATTTTTTTGGTGATTCTGTGCCATGCAGCCGAGGACACCGATAATCTTTTGTGGATTTTGGCGTTTGATATATTTTAAGCGTCCAAGCGCGCTGTAGATTTTTTCTTCAGCATGTTCGCGGACACTACAAGTATTAAAAAGAATGACATCAGCTTTTATTGCGCGATCGACCAGTTTGTAGCCGCGATGGCGCAGGCTGGCTACCACCAACTCGCTATCGAGGAGATTCATCTGACAGCCGACCGTTTCGATATAAAGACACTTTGTCATTCTGTGACGCACGGAGCGAGGTACGATTTTTTAAGAAGGGCCATCCTACCATGACCACTCAACGACGGGCGAGGGGAGCGAGAATACTTAGCCATTGCTGGCTTGTGCCCATAACATGTCGGCGGCGAACGAACGGCAAACAGGAGGATTGGCTTGCAATCTAGCCATCTTTGTTTTTTGGTGTCCCAAAAAACTCACCGACAGAAATTCGATATCCTCGAAGAAAATCGCTCGCAAGGAGACTTTTTTTACCTGCGGGCTGCAATCGCTCCACGCGCAAACTTCCATCTCCGGTTGCTATCAAGAGGCAATCATCGTCGGCTTCAACAACCTCGCCTGGACGAACCCTATCGGTCCCCCGTTCAGCAGTTACCTTTTCGATAATCACTCGCAAAGGAACGGCTGCAGCTCGCAGCCAATGGGTATGGGTCTTCGGCCAAGGAACAAGCGCACGGACCTGATTGCAAATAGCCTCAGCACTACGAGTCCAATCAATGTCCCCAAGCGATTTTGTCAGTTTTGGGGCCCGGGTTACTTCTGCCTGATTTTGCGGCAGAGGTGTGAGTGATCCTTCTTCCACTGCCGCAATTACATCCTGCACGAGGCCGGCCCCGAGAACCGCGAGTCGTTCCTCAAGTTCAAAGGCGGTTTCCTCAGGCCCTATGCTGACCACCTGTCGCGCCACAATGGGACCCGCATCGAGCTTGCTGTTCATGTGGATGACCGTGTTACCGGTTTGTGTCTCCCCGTGATAAATCGCCCATTGGATAGGGGCCGCCCCCCGATAGTTGGGAAGCAGTGAGGCATGTAAATTAAAAGCGCCCCGGTTTGTAATCTTCAAAGTTTCTGGACTAAGAATCTGACCGTAGTCACAGACAATCAACAGCTCTGGACTAAAATGATTGAGTGCGATCTGCGCTGTGCTCGAATTCACATCTTCCGGATCGAGGATAGGGGTCCCCTCAGAAACCGCCAACTGACGGAGAGGGTTGATCGATATTTCCCGTCCGCCAGGGCCGCCAGAATCGGGGCGTGTAACTAAAGCGGCCACTTCGTGCGCAGATCCATAGAGACTGATCAACGTGGGAACCGCATAGGGCCCCGTACCCATCATCACAATTCGCATGGCACTTTCACAAAACGTTCTTGACTGGATAAAGTGGTTTTGCAAGAGGCTCCGCTGGAGCCCTGTTTTTCTTAATCGCTGTTACGTTTGCGACTCCAGTTGAACCGGTCAACAATACACTGTTTCGATCTGCTTGAGCCGTTGGGTAATTGCAGCATCGCTTGGAATCTCCCCCGCCTCGCGTTTTTGCTCGAAGCGACGATGAAACTCTGCAATCTCATCTCGGACACCCATCTCCGCAGTATCACTCAATCGATCAATAAACATCACTCCATCGAGATGGTCCGTCTCGTGTTGAATGACACGGGCGAGCAGGCCTTGAAATTCGCCGCAAATCTCCTCACCCTCCAAATTGAATGCGTCAACATGGATTGAGGAAGGGCGTCGTACCGGGGCATACAATCCCGGTAAACTTAAACATCCCTCATCTTCTTCCTCCACCGGTGCCTTGGGGCGACTGAGAATTGGATTGATGAACACCAACTCATCATCTTCGCCTCGATCCGAACCCAAATTGATCACAAACATCCGATAAGGCAAATCGACCTGATTTGCGGCCAGACCAATCCCTTTTGCCGCATACATCAGGCTAAACATTTCGCTGACAGTGGCTCGCAAATCGGCGTCAACGCGCCGTAATGCTTTACTTTTATGGCGCAGCGCCGGATGGGGATACTCAATAATGTCCAAAAGGTTTTCTCTGATTATTCTTGTTTGTTTTGCCTGCCGGCTAGAAGTGCCGCGGTCGATAGGATGACCTGTCCCACTCCGTAGTAAATCAAAACACACGGTTTTCGGGTTGTAGGCAATTCACCGTGCCATGACCGCCCGCGTTAGGTACACTGGAAGCTGGAGTATATCTTTCAGATCACATGTTTTTCAGTCCCCATGCCCAACAGCACCTTGCACCAACAAGACCATCTGACAGATTCGCCGTATCGGCGCGTTCTACCAGCTTGGCTCTCTTCAATGGTGCTGCACGCTGTTTTGCTGGTACTGCTTGTTTTTCTTGTCCAATCGGCCCCGCCAGGCGTCGTTGAGGAGCCGGATCGGACAACGGGCATTGTCCTAAAGCATACCACCAATACTGGAGAATATTATGAAGGTGAAAATGTGGACATTAATGCCGCAAGTGATTCTGCCAGTAGTTCTGCACCAGCCGACTTTGCGGCCGCTTTGCCGAGCGAAAACGATTCACCATTAGATGCAAAGTCGTTTTTGCCCGATACAAGCACGGGAGGCGGGCCTGCTGGTGGAACCGTCTCCGGAGGTGGCCTCAGACTCAACGGCACAGGAACCGGCACAGGCATAAACAATCTCGACGGCGGGAAGGTGCGGACGGGAGTTTTTGGCATCACCGGTGAAGGCTACAAATTTGTCTATGTGTTTGATAAATCCGATAGCATGAATGGATATGAAGGCAGGCCACTTACCGCGGCCAAACGTGAACTTTTAGAGAGCCTAAAAAGTTTGGGAAAATTACAGCAATTTCAGATCATCTTTTACAATGAATACGAAAACATCTTCAATCCAACCTTACCGGGACGCCTCTTTTTTGCCACGGAGGAAAATAAAAAAGCGGCGCAGGGGTTTATTCGCCAGATCACTGCAGAAGGGACAACACGCCACCTCGAACCACTCCTCACGGCAGTCGATATGGGTCCGGATATTATTTTCTTTTTAACGGATGGAACAGATCCAAAACTCCACGTCGAGGATTTGCGGCGGATCGAAAGGCGCAACGCCGGCCGCGCTGCGATCAATGTGATTCAGTTTGGCACGACCCAGAGCGGTGGCGATAATTGGCTGAAGCGGCTCGCCCGGCAAAACCGCGGCGAGTATGTGTTTTTCAATCTCCGCAGGCTCAGTCCGCAAGAGGCAGGTGAAGGCAAATAAGCGGATCTCGGTGCGTGGAACGGGGAAATGAGGTGATCGGTTGAAATATTTGGCAATAGGTTTGACCTTTGGCACGGTTCTCATCATTCTGTTCGCCACAGAAATGCTGGCTCAGGAGAAGACAGACTCGCCAGATATCGTGGTACTCTCTGAGGCTACGGGGACGCGCAAGCTCCGTGGGCACATTCTCGATTACACCGGCGACGGCCTGCAAATCGTGTTGCCCGGTGGCCGGGAAAAGATGATTCCACCCGACCAGATCGTAGACGTCCGATTGGGAGATCCCAGCACCGCACAGCGGGGCGCCCGCCTGGCAATCGAGGCGGGGCAATTTGAAAAAGCCCTCAGCATCTATTACAAACTTCTAAGTTCCGGAGCTGAAACACGGGCGTGGGTCCAGCGCGACATTCGTGCGGAGATGATCGAGTGTCAGCGGGCACTCGAACAGTACGACCAAGCGGCAACCAGCTTCATCAGACTCCTCGAGGATGATCCAAAGACGCCCTATTTCTCATCCATCCCGCTGGTATGGTTGGGTGGTGTGCCATTCGCGCCAAAAACACTCGAAGATGCAAAGCTATGGCTATCGAGTCGCCAGCCGACTGCGCGTTTACTCGGCGCGAGTTTCCTGCTCACGAGTCCAGACCGCGAGAGGGCCACAGAGGAGCTCATGCAGCTCCGAGAGAACCCAGACACGACACTTTCTAATTTAGCCACAGCGCAATGGCTGCGAACCCGCATTCTGAAAGCAAGCCCTAAAGATATCCGGCGCTGCCAGAAGGCGATTGAGGGCCTGCCTGTACAGCTTCGCAGCGGACCTTATTATGTCCTTGGCCAGCTTTATGCAGCCCGCAAGGAACATCGTCAGGCGGCGATTGCCATGATGCACGTGCCGATTCTCTTTCCGAAACAACAGCGGCTCGCGGCTGAGTCGCTGTTGACGGCGGGCAAGTCAATGGGTAAATCAGGTTTGCATAACGAGGCGGTTCGAATGTATCAGGAGATCATCAGTAACTATCCAAAATCGATAGCTGCCAGCGAGGCAAAACAACGTCTACAAGAACTAGTCAATCAATCGAAGGAATCATGACATGGGACTCCGCCACGGGTGGAAGCCGGGATGCGTTTTGCAAATGATGGTATTGCTTGGTGCGATATTATTTAGCACCGCGGAGTGGGAGCAGGCAATTGCAGCACCCGCGGATACGGCGAGTGCAGCAGCGGTGGCGGAACAAAAGGCACCCGAAGGATTTTTGAATATTGTCTTTTCCGGGGGAATCACAGGCTTTTTGATTGTGATGCTGCTCGTAGCCCTCTCCATCGGGATGGTTGCTCTCATTATTGAACATCTTCTCTCCATCCGCGAGCCGGTCCTGATGCCACCCGGTTTGGCAGAAAATGTGCAAAAGCAGCTGCTTGCCGGAAATGCGGCCCAGGCGAATGCGGTTTGTGAAAACAGTCCCAGTTTTTTAGCCTTCATCCTGCAAGCCGGGATTGCCGAAGTGGATGGAGGCTGGAATGCCGTCGAAAAATCGATGGAAGATGCCGCCGCAGAACAATCGGCACGGCTGTTTCGAAAAATTGAATATTTGTCGGTGATTGCTAATATTGCCCCTATGGTGGGACTGCTCGGTACTGTTTTTGGCATGATCTTCGCTTTTCAGGAGGTCGCCAGTACCCAAGGCAGTGCCCGGGCAGCCGATCTGGCAACCGGCATTTACCAGGCACTCGTTACTACCGTTGGAGGGCTGCTGGTAGCCATTCCTGCTCTCGCCGCATTTGCCGTTTTTCGGAACCGAGTCGACCAGTTGGTTGCAGAAGGCGCTTACATTGCACAACACGTTTTTGCCCCATTGAAACGGCGGCGTAATTCCCGGCGACCACCGAATGCCGGACCCGCGCAAGCGGGGGCACCTCCCCCACCACCGCAAAGCGAAAGCTAAATAGAAGTTCTCGCGAGGAATCTATGCACATCCCAGTTGGCAAACATCGCAGTCGCCTTGAAATGAATATGACCCCGATGATCGATGTGGTCTTTCTGCTCATTATCTTTTTTCTCGTCTCCAGTCACCTTGCCAAACAAGAGGTGCAAGCTGAGCTTAATCTGCCCGTGGCAGACACGGGCGAAGAGCAACAAACCGCCCATCGCCGGCTCACAATCAATATTGTGGCTGCCGAGAATCCCCCCGTGATTCAATTTGGCACTAGGCCTATACGCCAACAAGATCTGAAAACGAGTCTCCAGCAGGAACAGAAGCGTGCTGGGAAAGAACTGGAAGTTCGCATCCGTAGTGACCGCGAAATATCCTACGGCGATGTAGAACCCATCTTAGTGGCTTGTGCCCGATTGGGAATCTGGAACGTACAATTTGCAGTGATTCAATCGGTAGATGCTCATTGAAATATTTTTGTCAGCTTATTCAGGCCAATACCAATTAGGTGCATGTAACAAACACGATGCGTATTCCCTCACATCATTTCGAATCTTCTGGGCGACGCGACGCCACGATGACACCGATGATCGATGTTGTTTTTCTGCTGCTCATTTTTTTCATCTGTACCGCCAGCTTTCAAATTATTGAGCAAAATCTTCCCAGTCAGATACAAATCGAGGCTCCGGGAGGTGCGAGTGATGCGTCTATTGAACCGGCTGAACAGGATCTCGAGCCGGTCATCGTGACCATCGGCTGGCGCAATGGTCGGCCAACTTGGACAATCAGCGGGGAGCCCTGTACAGACTGGGAAGTGCTGAAAGAGCGACTTGCGGCGGCGGCGGCAATCGATACTGGTGTGCCGGTTATTCTCGATCCGGTTGCCGAAGTTCCCCTTGGCTATGTCATCGAATCGTATGATCTGAGCCGGTCCACAGGTTTTTCGCAGATACAATTTGCAGCCCGCAGCAGCGGGTGAGAGAATCACAGAACAATCCAATGAATGCCTGAAAGGCCTTGGATAACCGGTATGAACCATTTCTGGTCACTCTCGTGAGTACATCCATGCGATCTTTCCCCCCGATACTCGAAACTCGTTGCGTTTCCTCAAGCATCGGGGAGGCGCAGAATGGTCGCTCTAATGCCGCGCGCCGGTTTTGTCTTATCGGCTTTCTCTTGGTTCTGCTCTGTCCGGCCGCTGGGGCAGTCGACCACCCTCGAAACCAAACTGAGGAACGGTTCATTGCCGGTTTGGTGGACCGACGCCTCTACGTGCTGGCTGAACAATACTGCCAGGACCAACTCCAGAAGGATCATTTTTCATCATTGCAGCGCACAACACTCACCGTTGCGCTTTCGCGCACCTATGTTGCGTGGGCAAAAAACAGCCCGCCAGCAGAACGGTCCGGTCACTGGAACAGTGCACTGCGTGTGATTGAAAAGCTGCTGTCCGCAGATAAAGACAATTCCTATGCGCTCCTGGCGCGGCGTCAGGCAGCCCTGGTTCATCTGGACCGGGGAACCTTTGCTCACGAAGAGGCAGAAACCTCGCAAGACGCGGCACCCTTACTCCAAACCGCCAGGCAACAGCTGCGCAAAAGTGTCCGGCTGCTCGAGAATCTTCTCCTTGATGTTAGCCGGAGACTTGATCAAAGCGGTCGTGCCAAGGGCAACCAATCGCAGTTCACCGAGAACCAGTTGGCCCGACTCAAGCAACAAGTCCGTGGCGAGCTTGCCGATGCTCTGATGAATCAAGCTGTCTGTCACCCAGACTCAAGCCCCGATCGAATCAATGCACTGCAGAAAGCCAAAGACATTCTCACTTCTTTAGGTGCTGCACAACACCCTCTCAAGTGGAACAGTCGCGTACAGTATCTGGCCTGTCTGCGACTGCTGGGCGAAGCCAAGCTGTTTCAAGAGCGCGCTGAGCAGTATCTTGAAGAACAGCCGCCGAATGATATTGCCGCACGTATACAGATGCAACTGGCGAGACAATTTCTTAAGGAGGCAAACTTTGAGCGTGCTCTTAAAAAGAACAACAGTGCTCGACCGACAGGCCGTCACGCCCGCGCAGAGTGCGACTTATTGGAGCTGGAAATTTTGCTCTCCGCTGCCAAGCACGATGAAACTGAAGACGCAAAGGTGTGGCAGCAGCAGGC
>MPMD02280743.1_pt1 | contig 22650 bp, 14 predicted proteins | sample 1617291 | NCBI WGS metagenome assembly MPMD02 (sample SAMN05944810, study PRJNA350692) | marine metagenome | biome: marine; feature: ODZ; material: water; isolation source: 120 m water sample filtered on 30 um supor filter | place: Pacific Ocean | collected 2012-04-09 | depth 120m m | reverse complement strand
GGAAGAAGTCTCGCACCTGACTGTCGTCGCGCAGGTTGCTGGTCATCAGGACCAGGGTCTGCGTGAAGTCCACCGTGCGCCCCTGACCGTCGGTCAAGCGTCCATCGTCGAGCAGTTGCAGGAGCACGTTGAACACGTCGGGGTGGGCCTTTTCCACTTCGTCGAGCAAGAGCACGGAGTGTGGGCGTCGGCGCACGGCCTCGGTCAGGCGGCCGCCTTCTTCGTAGCCCACGTAGCCGGGGGGCGCCCCGATCAGACGCGCCACCGAGTGCTTCTCCATGAACTCGCTCATGTCCAGGCGCACCATCGTGCGCTCGTCGTCGAACAGGAACTCCGCCAGGGCGCGAGCCACCTCGGTCTTGCCCACGCCCGTGGGGCCGAGCATGAGGAACGAGCCCAGGGGACGTGTGGCTTCCTGCACGCCCGCACGAGCGCGGCGCACAGCCTGGGCGATGGTGCTGATCGAGGCTTTCTGGCCGATGACGCGCTCGCCGACCAGGTCCTCCATGTGAAGGAGCTTGTCCCGTTCGGTCTCGAGCAGCTTGGCGGCCGGTATGCCCGTCCAACGGGAGACCACTCCGGCAATGAGCTCAGCATCCACGGCCTCGGGCAGGAGCGCACCGCTGGCCTGGGCTTCTTTCAGCCGGTCGGTGGCCTCCACCAGGGCCTGCTGGGCCTCGGGCAGCTCACCGAAGCGGATGGCACCCACGCGCTCAAGCTCTCCTTCTCGTTCGGCCTTGTCGGCCTCGGCCTTCAGGGCCTCGATCAGGGTCTTCCCGGCGCGGATCGAAGTGATCAGCTCCTTCTCCCGATCCCAACGCGCACGCAGGGCGCTGGCCTCTTCGTTCAGGCCGCCGAGTTCGGCAGCGATGGCTGCGAGGCGACGCTCTCCATCGCCCGCCTTGTCTTTCTCCAGTGCCCCGCGCTCGATCTCCAGCTGGCGCAGGCGGCGTTCGATGCCATCCAGCTCGGGAGGCATGGAGTCGATGGCCGTACGCAGCTGGGCAGCGGCCTCGTCCACGCAGTCGATGGCCTTGTCGGGCATGAAGCGGTCGTGGATGTGGCGATCCGCAAGTCGCGCGGCCGCCACCAGGGCGGCGTCCTCGATGCGCACGCCGTGGTGCACCTCGTAGCGCTCCTTCAGGCCACGCAGGATGGCGATCGTGTCTTCGATGGAGGGCTCGCCGGTCAGCACGGGAAGGAAGCGGCGCTCCAGGGCGGCGTCCTTCTCGATGTACTTCTTGTACTCGTCCAGGGTCGTGGCCCCGATGCAGTGCAGGTCTCCCCGGGCCAGGGCAGGCTTGAGCATATTGGCCGCGTCCACGGCTCCCTCCGCTCCGCCCGCACCCACCAGGGTGTGGAGCTCGTCGATGAACAGAATCACCTCGCCGTTTGCGCCGGCGATCTCCTCCAGGACGGCCTTCAGGCGCTCTTCGAACTCGCCCCGGTACTTGGCACCCGCCAGGAGCGAGCCCATATCCAGAGACATGATGCGCTTGCCCTGGATTCCATCGGGCACGTCGCCGGCCACGATGCGGTTGGCCAGGCCTTCGACGATGGCGGTCTTGCCCACACCGGGGTCCCCGATGAGGACCGGGTTGTTCTTGCGCCTGCGCGAGAGAACCTGCACCACGCGGCGAATCTCCTCATCACGGCCGATGACCGGGTCGAGCTTTCCGGCTTCGGCTTCTTGGGTCAGATCGGTGGCGTACTTCTCGAGGGCTTCAAAGGTGGCCTCGGGATTCTGGCTCGTGACACGGCGGCCCCCGCGCACCTCAGCCAGGGCGGCGTCGACCTTCTCGGGCGTGATGCCACGCGCCTTGAAGAGGCCCACGGTCTCAGGGTCGCCCTTGCGGACGAGAGCCAGGAGCAGGTGTTCGGTCGAGACGAACTCGTCGCTCATCTCTTGTGCGGCCTGGCCAGCATCGTTCAGGACCAGGGCCAGCGCCTGTGAAGGGGCGGGGCTGGCATCGGCGGATGATGCTCGTCGGGCCAGGTGTGATTCGATCTCTGCGGCGAGGGCCCGGGGCTCGGCGCCCAGCTTGGAGAAGAGGGCCGCCATCAGGCCTTCGGTCTCGTTGAGCAGAACCGCAGTCAGGTGTGCGGGCACCATCTCGGCGTGACCCGCGGCTTGGGCAAGGGCTTGGGCGGACTGCAGGGCGGCTTGGGAGCGTTCGGTGAATTGGATCGTCATGTTGGAGGTCCTCCTTCTGGACCCCTCTCCTGAAGCAAGGACCATGCCAGAGGCGAAAGTGCCCTGGCGGGCACAAGAAGCGGGGTGATGGAGGGATAATTGCGCCATTTTGGCGCCCAAGAGTGCCATAATGGCACCATCTCATCTGATTCCATCCACCCACATGGGCGGTCCTGAACTAGGCTGGGTGAAGCCGTCCCCGTTTCGTGATCAGTGATGATTCTCCCCTCTTCAGCCTGTCGTATGTGGTTTCCGGCATCGTTGCTAGCCGTCGTCGTCGCTGTGCCATCTCCGGCCCAGGACCGCTTGATCGTGCAGACGGTTGGGTCCACACACCTGTCTTTTCAGGCCGAGGATTTCCATCGCAATGAGGGGACGTACAAGAGCAACGGGATAGATCCTGCCTGGGAATGGGTGGACGTCGCGGGCGGTGGCCTACCCGCGGGTAGCGAAGCGGACGGGGGAATGGCCATGCGCTCCTCGATGCTCGGACCCTGGCTCTTTCACGATGGCCGCCTGACCTACCTGGTCCGATTCGCCCAGCCCGGTACCTACCGCCTGTACATGCGGTACAGCTTCTTCGACGTGAAGGACAACACCAACTACGGCAACGAGGACTCCGTGGTGATTCCGGTGGACGTCGCGGAGTTTGGCTCCACGCCCACCTACGCGTACTTCCTGCCGGGCTTCTCCAATGACCCCACCAACGGGTTCTTCGAAGGGACGAACTTCGTCTGGAACAACTCGGGGGTGGACTACGTGATCACCGCGAACGACGTCGGCATCACCCATACCATATTCATGGACACGCGCGAGGGAGGGTTCACGATGGACCGCATTGTGTTGCACCCCGACCCCACCCTCAGCATCGACGGCGGTTCGGATGGCAGCGACTCCAACGGCGAGAGCAAGGCCCTCGACACCCTGGCGGAGTCTCTCTCCTTCGGATCGGTGGGGCAGGCTATCTGCTCTCCGGCCAACCTCAATTCCAGCGGCGCAGCAGCCACGCTCACCGTCCTCGGTAGCACGACCGCCAAGCTCGGATTACTCCGCCTCGAAGCCCGCTCCCTGCCGCCGGGCCAGCTGGGTTACTTCCTCGTCTCGTCCCGCACGGCTTTCAAACCCTTCCCGGGTGGCAGCCAGGGCAACCTCTGCCTGGGAGGCAAGATAGGCCGCTTCGTGCGTCAGGTGGGTCTGTCGGATTCCGCGGGGCACCTCTCCATCGACGTGGACACCACCTCCTTGCCCACGGTGGGCCTGGGCATCGGTACCGGCGACACCTGGTACTTCCAGGCGTGGTTTCTGGATCAGAACCCCACCAGCACCTCCAATTTCACCGACTCGGTGGGTGTGACATTCCTCTGATCTCCGGCCGCTTCAGGGTGGCGTAGGGCTGCACCCGTTCCCGGGTGCCCTTCTCGCCGTCGCTAGCCGCGGACCACGTTGGACTTGGAGGTTGCGATGACCCCGCGGGCCAGCCCCAGAGCCGCGCTCACTTCTTCCCGGCTACGTGGGGTCAACGGAGCAAGGGGTGGTCGAACCTCGGACGAGCAGCAGCCCAGCATGGCGAGGGCCTCCTTCACCGGTGCGGGGTTTGTCTCGACGAACATGGCGTGGATGAACGGCATGAGCTCACTGGCGAGAACCTGTGCCCTGTCGGGATCCCCGCTCGGCCGCGCACTGTCGATCCATTCGGCCATGGGACCGGGCAGGACGTTGCCCGCCACGTTGATGGCTCCCGCGGCGCCGCCGGCCATGAACTCCCCGATCAGGGAGTCCTCGCCGCATAGCAGCGTGAGGTTCGGATCGCCGGTGAGAGCTTTGATCCGTTCGGGATCGCCGCTGGCCTCCTTGATCGCGATCACGTTGGAGTGTCTGGCGGCGATGGAGCGCGCCTGCTGGGGGATCAGGTCCACTCCGGTACGTGCGGGCACGTTGTAGAGAACAATGGGAAGTTCAACCGCGTCCGCCAGATCGTCGAAGTGCAGATCCAGACCCGCTCGGCTTGGGCGGTTGTAGTAGGGGGTGACGGCCAGGAGTCCATCCACCCTTGAGCCATCCACGACAAGACTGGCGACCTCTCGTGCCCGCTGAATCGTCGAACGGGTGCAGTTGGAGCCCACTCCCACCATCACACTCATGGAGCCGGAATGGGCAAGGACCGTCTCGACAACCGCATCTTGCTCTTCACGGGAGAGGGTTGGCACTTCACCGGTCGTTCCGCAGGCGACGATTCCGCTTGTATCGCTCTGCTCATGCGTCTGGACCAATCTGCCCAGCGCATCAAGATCCAAGTGCTCCCCAACAAAGGGGGTGGGCAGTGCGACGAGGCTGCCTTGGAAGGGATGGATCATGGACGCGCGGGATGGGAAGAAGGACTCGATCCTGGGGATCGGGCACGACCGTACTCGACGGATGCGGACGGTTCCACGGTCTGTTTGGGCTCCAATCTTGCCCTGGGTGCGGCCGATGCGTGAGGTCTGGACCCAAGGCCCGCACGGATGACCGGGACGAGATCTCAGGCCAGCAATTCGTGGAGGACGTGGCCATGTACGTCCGTCAGGCGGCGGTCGATACCATCGGTTCGGTGGGTCAGACGGGTGTGGTCGATCCCCAGGGCGTGGAGGATCGTCGCATGCACGTCGTAGTTGTGGGTTGGTTTGTCGACCGCCCGCCACGACCACTCGTCCGTCGCGCCGTAGGAAACGCCACCCTGGATGCCGCCCCCGGCGAGCCAGTTGGTGAAGCCAAAGGGATTGTGATCGCGACCCAGGCTGCCCTGGCTGCAGGGCATTCGACCGAACTCCGTGGTCCAGTGGACGATTGTGTCCTCAAGCAGCCCGCGCCGCTTCAGATCCTGAAGGAGAGCCGCCGCCGGGCCGTCCATCGAACGACCCATATCACCATGGTCCCTTTCAATATTCTCGTGGCTGTCCCAGTTGCGCCGTGGGAATCCATTGTCGGCACCACTCCACAGCTGGACAAACCGAACCCCACGCTCCAATAGCCGACGGCTGATGAGACAACGGAGGCCAAAGTCGGCGGTTACCGGATTGTCGAGGCCGTAGGCCCGACGAGTGGCTTCGGGTTCGTCGGAGATGTCAAGGAGTTCAGGCGCTGCGAGTTGCATACGCGCTGCGAGCTCATAGGAGCGTATTCGGGCGTCCAGCCGGGAATCCCCATGGCGTGACAGGAGGTGACGGCGATTGAGGAGTTTGACCAGTTCGAAGTCCGCAGAGTCACGCTCTGTGGTGATGCCGGAGCCTTGTGGCGCATGGAGGTTGGCAATGGGCTCGTCCGAGGATGGATGGATTGGCGTCGCCTGATACTTGGCGGGGAGGAAGCCGCTGGACCAGTTCTTGGGTCCACCCGGTGGCAGTCCGCGGAGGTCGGGCATGCAGACGTAGGTCGGGAGATTGTCGTTGAGGCTGCCCAGGGCGTAGGAGATCCAGGTTCCCATCGATGGAAATCCCGGGAGAAGGAAGCCCGTTGATTCAAGAAAGGTCGCGGGCCCGTGGACGTTGGTGTGGGTGGTCATGGAGTGGATGAAGGCGATGTCGTCGACGCATCTTGCGAGGTTCGGAACCAGGCTGCTCATCCACTTTCCGCACTCCCCGCTCTGGGACCACTTCCAAGGCGATCGCATGACGTGCCCCGGCGAAGACTGGAAGAGTTCCACATCCTCGCCGGGATCCCATGCAAGCCCATTGCGCTTCTCCAACAGCGGCTTGTAGTCGTACAGGTCGCATTGGCTCGCCGCTCCCGACATGAACAACTGCACCACTCTTTGTGCGGTTGGGGCGTGATGCCGAATCGGGGACTCTCCCTCAAGCCGGTGCCGGGCCAGTAATTGCGCGAGAGCGATACCCCCCAGACCACCACCCGTGTGGCGGAGAAAGGCGCGCCGGTTCATCACGCGTTCAATCGACATACAGGAACTCACTGCTGTTGAAGAGAACCCGGCAGGCGGCCTCCAGACCGTACACATGTGCGTGCTCCGATATCAGGCGCTGTTCCACCGGGCTGGGCTCGCGCTGCCAGGCCAAACGAATCGCATGGAGGATGGGCTGGTCAGGGTGCTCCCTGCGCAATCGGTCCGCAAATCTCTCCGCCTGCCTCAGCATGAACGGGCTGTTCAGGAGGGAGAGTGCCTGAATGGGCGTCGTGGACTCCGATCGAGCGGGCGTGCCCTGAGAGGGGTCCGCGCAATCAAAGACCGTCATCCATGGATCGGGGTCGGACCGCACTGTGAATCGGTAGATACTCCGGCGAAAGGTCGCCGAATCCTCGAGGTCAACGCTCCCGTAGTTGTATCGCGGCGAGTGATCTTCCTCGAAGTCGAACAGTTGGAAGCCCGGTCCACCCACCTTGAGATCCAGGTTTCCTGCGATAGCGAGGGTCGCATCCCGTAAGGCCTCGGCCTCCAGTCGACGGCGGTTGGCCCTCCATAGGAATCGGTTGCTGGCGTCGATTGAGGCCGCCCCTGGGCGATGGGCGGAAGACTGGCGATAGGTCGATGAGAGCAATATGCGGCGGTGGAGGGACTTGAGCGATCCGCCGTTATCCCGAAACTGCGCAGCGAGGTGATCGAGGAGTTCGGGGTGGGAGGGCACCCCCCCCATGCGGCCGAAGTCGTTGGGGGAGTCGACGATCCCCCGTCCGAAGTGGTAGTGCCAGATACGGTTGACGATGGAGCGCCAGGTGAGGGGGTTGTCGTCATGGGTGAGCCATCTTGCAAGCGCGGCTCTGCGGTCGGATTCCCTGTCCATGTCCCCCAACGCGAACGATGTGGGGGCGTGGTCGAGGATTTGGATGGCACCCGGGACACTCTCCTCACGGGGCTCCGTCACGCTGCCTCGCTCCAGGCGGTGGACTGAGCGAGGAACACCATCGGGAGGGGGTACGAACGAGCCCTCTGGCGAGAAGCGGGATGTGACCGCGTAAACGTGTTTGGGTGGGGGCAGGGAGGTCAGCTTCGCGGCTACGGTGTCTCGACGGGATTCGTTCTCAATCCGCTCGGTTCTCTCGGCAAGGGACTCCAGGTCATTCCTGAGCTCGGCCCAGCGGCGATCCAGACCCTCGAGCCGAGACATCTCTGGCGACCAGGGACTCTTGCCATCGACGAGATAGGACCTTCCCCAGCGTTCCCCCGCCTCGATGCTGTCCAAGGCCGCGACTTCGACACCCAGCGCGACGTTTACCCCGAAGGAGAAGACTTCGAGTTCGGCCAAGGCGAAGCAGTAGTCGGAGGTTCGTTCCCATAGCACGGGTACTTCGATTCGAATTATGCGTCCTGATTGAGGTGGGTCGAACTCGAACAGAATGGGCCGATTACCGTGACGGAACTCGTCGGTCTTCTGGGTCCAGTTTCCCGCGGCCGTCCACTCTCCATCAGGGGAGGCAGCGACACTCAACTCAAGTGTTGAAGGCAGTCCGAAACCAGGGCCGGGGTGCCCTCCGAAAACCTCGTCACAAGGATGAATGACCACCCTGTCGATGGACCGCGTGGCGCCCAAGTCGACCTGTACCCACTTGTGGGAGGCGGCTCTCTGTTCCAGTTCGCTGTGATACCCCATGGATCCCGTCCGGTCGGGTTGTTGGATCGACGCCCCGACCCGTTCACGCTCCAGCCTCAGGGCTGCACTGCTCGGACGCTGATCGTCCAACACCGCCTTGAGGAGGCGCGCCTCCGCATTATCGGCGGCGTGCTTCAGAGCTCCCAACTCAGCCCCTAGCTTGGCCCGGAGAGTTGCCAACTCGGGATCGGCGTCGTACTCGCGATCTGCGCGCTCCACACCCGCAAAGATGGACTGGATGTTGTAGTAGTCGGCTTGAGTGACCGGGTCGAACTTGTGGTCATGGCAGCGCGCACACTGGACGGTCAGGCTCTGGAAGGAGCTGAAGACACTCGTGACTATGTCGTCCCGGTCCAGGTTGCGGGTTTTCTTCTTGTCGACCGTCCCCTCCCGCAACTCGACGTGACCGACAAAGTCCCAGGGCCCGGCTGCCAGCATGCCGGTCGCCACCGTTGCGCTGGCGTCACCCTCAAATAAAACGTCACCGGCAACCTGGGCGGACACAAACTGCTTCCAGGGCCAGTCTTCATTGAGAGCGCGGATCACCCAATCCCGGTAAGGCCACGCGTTGGGACGGGGTTTGTCCTTGTCAAAGCCATGGGTGTCGGCGTAGTGGACAACGTCCAGCCAGTGCCGCGCCCAGCGTTCTCCGTAGCGCGGCGACGCGAGCAGGTACTCGACTTCTCGCTCATAGGCATCGGGCCGATCGTCTCTCAGGAATGCCTCGACGCGCTCCGGGGTGGGTGGAAGTCCCACGAGATCAAAGTGCACACGCCTCAGCAGCGTCAGGCGGTCCGCTTCAGCCGAAGGACTCAGCCCACGTGACTCCAGCGTTTGGAGGATGAACGCATCGAGGGGCTGTCGGCTCCATTCGCGCCACTCTTCTGGGAGTGTGGGGGGTGGAACGGGGTGCAGAGGGCGGAGCGACCACCAGTTGCGAGGGGTGATCGCGTCCGCAACCCATGCACCACCAGCTTCTATCCACTCGAGAAGTATGGCGACCTCCGACTCAGTGAGAGCGGCCTCTCCCTTGGGCATTGTTCGCTTGGGCCCCGCCACCATCTCTATCAGAAGGCTGCTGCTTGGATTGCTGGGATCAATCAGGTCTGCGGGAGCCTGGCTGCTTTCGAATGAAAGCCCCCCCTTGGCCTGAAGGGCGCTATGGCACGGGAAGCAGCGGGACTCGAGTAGTGGAGCCACACTCTCACGGAACAGTCGCTCTCCGCCTTGGTGCGGTACGCTGGTTTGCGTGGGCGTTAGCGCGAGTGCTGTGAGTAGGAGGAGCATACTGCTGGGGTTTGAGCGCCCGCCCCGTTCAAGGCCGCGCCGACTCGCTCGGTCAATTCTGAGTAGTCACAGAAGGTGACGGTTAGGCCACCCGAGAAGTTGTAGTCCACGCCACCGAAGAGCTTGTCCCTATACCATAACTGGAAGTTCCAGGTTTCACCGGTCAAGCCTTGCGAGGTAGATAGACGTGCGCCCTTCATGGCTGGAGTAGTAGGAGACCATGACCGAGTCGCCGTCTCGTGCGATACCCGGATAGCTCGTATCTCCGCCGGAGGGCAGGACCGCCACGTCACTCCATTGGCTATCGCTGCTCAGCATTCCAACGACGGTACGCGGCCCATCTGGACCGTAGCGTCGTCCGGCAACCAGCCACCTCCCGCCTCCTACTGAGAACAACTCCGGGCCTCCGAGCGGCTCGGGAAGAGGGGAGAACCGCCACCGATCATAAGGGGGTGCCGCCACTCCGAGCCAGGCGTGTCCATCGTCCCCCTCGCGTCGGACGATGGCCGTGACCTCGTCATCCACCCCGAATCGCAGCGTGGCCTCGTTGGGCTGGCCGGAAATCTCCAGGGTCGTGACGTATTCGTAGTGCACACCATCCGAAGTCCGCACCAGATGCGTTTGCGACTGACCGGCCCCCGGTTGGTAGACAACGCCATAGCCGATGCCCTCATGCCAGGTCACGCGCCACAGCCAGTCATGCTCGGAGCGGATGGCGTCGTCGATAACAACCTTCCGGGGGGCTCCAAACGTGTTACCAGTGGTGTCGAGGAAGGTGACTCGAGTGCCCATGCTCACGAGAGTGCTTCCCTCATAGACCGAACCACCAAAGGTCACCTGAATCCGTCTGTCCGGCGTAATGGAGAGCTTGGGGTCCCGCAGGTCCACTCCCTCTTCCTCAAGCAGCGCAATGGAGTGCCATGATCCACCCGCGCGGGCGATCACACGGATGCGGCCATTGTCACCAAGGGCATGGCGTTCTGCCTCGCGGAAGGTGCAGAAGAGCGTCCCATCGAGGTTTATGAGGTCCGTAAAAGCGTTATGTGGGGCCGCGTCCCAGATCTTCTCCACAGAAGAGACCTCAAGGGTCTCGGGTTCAGAACTCCGAGCCGCCTCCGCCTCATCCTCAAGTTGCGCCGCCGGCGTGAAGATGAATGAGAACAGGTCCGCATCAGCCATGACAAATCGCAGTCGTACGGGGCGTCCCGCGAGGCTGGAGACGTCGGACCCTCCCTTCCAGGAGACGGTCCGGTCGATTTCATTGCCGATCTGCTCGACGGCATCCTCGAGTGTGAAACCGGGGATGGGCTTGCCTGTTGCATCTTGGAGCTCTACACGGAGTCCGCCTCGGGCAGACGTTCCAAAGTTGACCGAGAGTCGCGCGCCCCGAAATATCACCGGCTTCGTCCGCCACTCACCACCGTCGGCCCCGGCCGCGATCGACGCGAGTCCGTCGAGCCGCAGGGAGTAGCGGTGGAGCCTGGCGCTGTGCTGGGCGTAGTTCTGGTTGACGTACAGAGACATCTCCGTGGGGCCGGTCTGGACGATATTGAGTGCCGGATAGTTCGAGCGTGAGACCCAGTTCTCAAGCCCGATTCCTGGCCGGATAAAAGCCTCGTTGAAGATGCGCTCGTAGGTCTCCCCACCGCGAGAGGTCAGGAGCACCACATCCGAGCAGTCATTGAAGTAGCGAGGGTTCACGCCGAGCCGCGCCGCGTCTGCACCGGAGATCACCTGACGCCCGGGCATGAAACGCGCTGCGACACCCACGTAGACCTGCGGTGCGCGAAAGTACGGATGGGTCTGGTTGGTGTACATATGCTCCAGCGGTCCATCCCCGAAGGCCATGGGCGCCGACTCGGTCCAGTGGATGAAATCTTCCGAGGTCGCGCGGCTGACGGTCCGAAACCCGGAGTAGCCACCACCGGACCACGTACGCAAATAGCACGCGTAGCACTGCTCGGCCTCCGACCAGAACGCGACGTTCTGCGAGTCGAACATCCCGTCGGTGATCACGGGCTCCTCTTGCAGTCTGTTCCAGCGCAGACCGTCCGGCGACGTCCAGGCCACGAGACCGGAGTGTTCATTGCCGCCCAGGGCCTTGAATCTCTCGGCGGGGTCCACACCCTCCCGGCCGTCGAGGAATGGACTGAAGTTGTGCGTGACGGGAGCCACACCAGCCAGGATGACGTTGTTGCGAAGGGTCCCGTCGACCTCAAACAGCCCGAGGTCCGGGCGGGACCACCGGATTCCGTCGGTTGATATGGCGACGCAGGTGGTCTCGCGGTTGGTGCCGTCCGCACCTGCTTCCGGGAGGCCCCGGTAGTAGAGGAGGTATCGGTCTCCGTCAGCGATAACCGTTGAGTACCCACAGAAGGGCCCCTCCCAGGAGCGGTCGAAGTGGAAGACGGCCCCCTCGTCGCGTGGCTGCCCCAACTCAAGCCGTACGCCGTCCATCGATCCGATGAGGTGTCGGTCGACGAAGACCTGACGCTGCGAACCCACGTCGATGGGTTGAAGCTGCCCTTGGGCTGATGCCACAGCGGACACCGAGAAGATCACCATCCACCCTAGACCTGTTCTTGTCATGGCCCCAGGGTCGGGCGCGTCGGAGCCCGCGTCAAGCAATTGCGACCTGGGACGCATTGGGCTGGCCTGGGCCCACTACTTGTCTGGTTCTTGAGGATCCGACCGGGGGTCCCGGATCAGGATCTCAAAATCCTGGGCCAGGAACTGGCACTCTCCCTGCTCGCCTTCGCAGACGAAGTAGAAGGCCGTTCCGTGAATGGTCGCGGGCAGTATGGGGGAGGCCGGAGGCTTGGTGAGATCGGGCTGCGGGGGGCGCACCTCGAACTCGGCCAGCAGGGCGGCATCCGGATCGGTGGGGGAGGTGGCCATCAGCAGCTGGCGGGGCGTGTTCCAGCCTGTGGGGACCTCGATCCAGATCCTGGCCGGACCCGCCGCCGGTTCAAAGTGTGCGCCACCCGTGGGCCGCAAGATCAGATGGATGCGCGAGCTTCCGGCAGGCTCGCGTACCCGCTTGGAGGTCACGCCGGTGTGCAGGCACACGGTCGATTCGAGTTCGACCAGGTGCTTGCCGTCCCGCTTGAGAGCCGCTTGCGGGTCCGGGTGGATGTCCTGAATGCTACGGATGGGAATCTCCCGCGTACCGCTGGCGAGCTCCGCTCCGGACAGCGCGATCTGGATCGGATGTGGGACTGAACCTGCGGCAATCAGGGTCGTCTGCGCTTCCTCGACCCAGTCATAGAAGGGGTAGGGCTTGTCGAGGCGCGGTCCCCACTGCTGGATGCGCCGTCTCCAGATGTACTGGGAGGGTCGCCGGCCGAGGGCGTCCATCCAGGCGTCGAGTGCCCGCTGGAAGTCCCCTGCTTGGCGATGCTCGCTGTCGTAGCGCATGCGCAGCGCCACACCGTGGTGGAAGGTCAGCGCCGGGTCGGCTTTCGGCGCCAGGGCCGCTTTCTCCAGGGCCTCCAATACATCCGCAAAGGCTGCCCCGTCGAGACGCTCTTCCCCCGTGGTCCTGCTCCAGAGCAATCGGCTCAGCGCGGCTTGGGCCTTGTCACCCGGGGAGCGTGCGGTGGCACGGGTCGAGGGCGGCACAACGTCGGGATAGGGTCGACGAGCAGCCGGGCCGGGCTTCGCTGGAGGGGTGGACATCCAGCCCTCCACGATCTGCTCCTCGATGCGTCGCACATCCAGCCGTCCGGGGCGGATGACACCGGCCTCATCCACTGCGAGGACCACCGGCACAGCCGCAGAGCCCGTCAAATTGAAGGGGTCCCACAGGATGGGCCAGTCAATTCCCTGCCATTGGGCGTAGAGGCTGCAGCGGTCGGGGTGTTGCTCTTGGGTGACTCCGATCACCACCAGGTCCCCTGCTTCACGCAGGGCTCTTGTCTTCTCGTGCCAGACCGGCACGTGTTTTCGGCAGCCTGCTCACCAGGAGGCAAACTGGATCAGGAGCACCTTCTTGCCACGCAGGTCGGCCAGATTCACGGTTGCCTTGCCGTCGATCGTGGGCAGGACGAGGGCTGGCAGGGCCTCGCCCGGTTGGAGCAAGCTCAGCGACCGGTCCTGGTTGGAATGAACGGATCCAATGAGGAGCGGGCCAATCAGGGCCAAGGTCACGGGCAGGCGCATGCCCGACCATTACCCATGTCCGTGCAGGGGGCAAGCAAATTGCCTGCGGCCCGTCACTGGGCCGGGCAGGCCTCGTTCATCAGACGCAGCATCGAGGTGATGGACTCTTCCAGGCCGTGGGTGACCGCATGCGCGACAAGTGCAAAGCCGATGTTCAGCTCCTCCATGTGGGGCAATGCTGCCACGGGAGTCACATTGCCATGATCGAGTCCATGCCCAGCATTGACCCGTAGGCCGATGGAGGTGGCATGTTCCGTGGCGCGCAGCAACCTCTCGAGTTCGGACTCGCGCTCTCGGTCCGATGCGTTGGCATAGGGGCCCGTGTGCAACTCCACGAAGGGTGCACCCACCTCACGAGCTCCATCGAGCTGGTCGAGATCAGGATCCACGAACAAGCTCACCAGTCCACCTCGTTCCGTCAGGGCTGGTACCGCCTCCAAGAGTCGCGCCCGCTCCGCGACAACGTCGAGCCCACCCTCCGTCGTCACCTCGGAGCGGTTCTCCGGTACGAGGCAGAATGCGCCCGCCCCGCTCTCCAGGGCGATTCCGATCATCTCGGGGTCGAGGCTGCACTCGAGGTTGACCAGAGTGTCGGTGGTCTCGAGCAGACGCGTTACGTCAGCGTCCTGGATATGCCTCCGATCTTTGCGGAGATGGAGCGTCAGCCCATGCGCTCCGGCTTCCAGGCACTGGAGTCCCCAGGCCACCGGATCGGGGAAGCACTCACGCCGCGCCTGGCGCAGGGTGGCGATGTGGTCGATGTTGACGTGCAGACGGGGCATGGTGGGGGAGTCCGTGGCGGCCTCGGGCTCATGGTACTCGACCGGAGCGGTTTGAGTCCCGCCGCCAAGTACGTACTCTGAACCCATGCGCATCATCGCCGGTGAGTTCAGAGGTCGCCGCCTCGTTGGCCCCCCCGATCGGGATACGCGGCCGATGTTGGACCGGGTTCGGGAGGCTCTCTTCTCCACCTTGGGCGACCAGGTCGAGGGTGCGCGCGTCTTGGACCTGTTCGCCGGCACAGGCAGCCTGGGCTTGGAGGCCCTGAGCCGCGGGGCCAGGGACGCCCGCTTCGTGGAGCGCGACCGCCGCGCCCTGGAGCGTCTGGTGGACAACGTTCAGACCCTGGACCTTGAGGACCGCGTTCGTACCACCCGCGGCGATGCCCTCAGCCCTTCCAACTGGAGCCTTGGTGAAGCGGAGTCCGGCGTACGGCCCGATCTGGTCTTCATGGATCCGCCTTATCCGCTGATCCGGACACGCAAGGGCCGTGCCTCATTGATAGCCGCCCTGGATCTCTTGCTGAATGGCGCCACCGCACCCGGCGCGACCCTCGTGCTGCACACGCACCCGCGCGATCTAAGGGGCACGGAGCTCATCACCCTGTGCCACGGCCATACCCCCGAGCCGCGGGTCTACGGCAACACGGCGCTCTGGTACTTGCGAGCGGACCACGACGCAGAGGCGGACTGATTCGGGTCAGACCACCAGGGGCCTACTCCGAATAGTCCTCTTCGTTGAAGGACTCCGGCCTCTGGGCGGGGCGGATGTACGACCGGGGTCCGAAGGCGTCCACGTATTCGCCATCGGGAGAGACGATGATGCCACGGTGGTTCGCATGGTCGAGCACGATCAACTCACCGGCTTCATTGAATACCAGCCCGCGCGGCGAGTCGAAGGAGCCCCTGATCAGACCGCGGGTTCCGAAGCGGGCCACCTCCTCGCCCGCCTGATTGAAGACGAGGACACGGTGGGCACCCGAGTCGCTTACGTACACGCGCCCGTCACCTCCCACAGCCACGCCGTGGGGTACTTTCAAGACTCCGGCCCCCAGGATTTGGGCCTCGCCATCGCCAAGATGCCAGCGCACCACGCGTGCGCCGGCGCGATCCGTTATGTAGAGACTCTCGCCGTTGGGAGCCAGCGCCATGTCCACGGGATCCTCCAGCTGATTGGCGTTGGTTCCGTGTCCGCCCAGGCTGCGCGTGTATTCCCAGTTCGGGTTGTACTCGTGCACCATGGCGTTGGCGCCGTCCAGGACGAGCAGGGTGCCGTCCTCTCGGGTCGTTGCCGCGATGGGCTTCACACTCCAGGGGAGCTCGGTTGAGCCCGTTGCTGCGGGTTGTTGGAAATCAAGCATCCTCACGGCGGAGACCATCTCGAAGTCCTGCTCGATCTCTTTATCGGGGTCGTGCCGGAAGGTGAGCTCGTGCAGCCGGCGGTTGCCCGTGTCACAGACCAGCAGAGAGCGGCGCTCGTAGTCGATGGAGAGGCCGGTCGGTTGCCTGAACAGCCCCAGGCGCCTGCCGCGTCCCCCGGTGCGCGAGACAAGGATGGGGGGGAGGCGCTCTTCGGGCCGGGGCTGGCGGATGTCGTGTATCAGCACCTCGGCGGTCTCGGGTTCCACGATGACGAGGATGGGTCCGTCGCTGGCCAGGTGCATTCCATAGTGGGCGGCCGCCTGCCCGGTCACCTGGCGCTGTGTGTCGGGCTCGGGTTGGGCGCCGGCAGCGCGCGCGAAGACCTGGGCGCGTCCATCCCAAGGCTCGACGAGAACGGCGAAGCTGCCATCGGGGGACACGGCTACGTCTCTTGGGTAGTGCATCTTGCCCCGTCCCTCTCGAGGGCGGATGGCGTGGATCCCGAGGATGTAGTTGGGCGAGGCCACGCTGGAGCGTGCCTTGGATGGAGGCATGATGGCGGAGAAGGGGAACACCTGGACGCGGTGGTTCTCGAAGTCCGTGACCAACAGCTTGTCCCCATCGCGCCCAAGTCCCTGGGGTGTCGCGAAGGTCCCGGGAAAGAACCCGAACTCTCCAAGGAAGCTCCAGGTGCCGTCGCCGTCGACTGAGAGAACGCGGCTGCCCCCTGCATCCAGAACGGTGACGTCGCCGTCGGGACTCAGCACTACGTCACTCGGCCAGGAACCTCGCTCCGCATCGGGCAGAGCCAGCGTGCGCAGGTGAGTCCCCTTGTGGTCGAAGACCTGCACTCGTCTGTTGCCACGGTCGGCGACCACGATCTCCTCGCGGTTGGCATCGATACCAACAGGTGTATGGAACTGCCCGGGCCCGGTTCCCAGGCTTCCGAAGGCTGCCACCCGATTGCCTTGGGTGTCGAATATCAGGACGCGGTGGTTGCCGCTGTCACTGACGAGGCGCCTGCCATCGGGTGCCACAGCAACGCCGAGGGGGAGGCACATGGGGTCGGCACCTGGGGAGATGACTTCGAGTTGTTTGCCATCCTTGTCGAAGACCCGTACTCGGTGGGCCGAGGTCTCCACCACATGGATGTGTTGTCGCGGCCCTACGGCCACTGAGCTGGGGGTGGTGAGACCGTGGATCGTGTGCATCCACGATCCCAGGTGGGTGGGAGAGTCCTGGGGCGGAGAAGCCAGTGTGCAGGCAAGGAGTGCGAGAGGGCCGAGCATGAGGGGATCTTAGCGCGCGGCCTGGGGCCTGTGAAATCCGTGCTGGCTCAAGCCTCCTCTTCCCCCATGGATGCCGCATCGCAGGGTTGCTCTGGATGTCCGGAGGGTGCTCCCTGATGCCCATCCCGCACGATAAGGTCCATCGGTGCGTACGACTTGCTAGAATCATCGGGTTCGCGCTCAGACCCAGCCCAACAACCACACACCATGCATCGCTCACTCGCACTCCTGTCTGTTGTCACTCTTGCCGCAGTTGCTCTCGCCCACGATGACGACCCCAAGATACTGCATCGCCTGCCCCCCTGGAGCGGGCCGGGTCACGCACCCGGGAGCGTACTGAACAATCTCTTGGCGACCACGCCGGGTACGCCGGGCGGGACCATGTTTGGACTGGGAGACCAGACGGGTACGGGCTCGATCACCTTCCCAAGAAAGGGCGTGCAGCTGCTCTCGTGGTTGCCCCCCGAGTGGATCGACCCCAACTCCAAGGGTGCCAATGACTGCTGGGGCTACGTCTCACCATCTGGTCGCGAGTACGCCATCATCGGCCTGCAGATGGGCACGGGTTTCGTCGAGATCACGGACCCTTCGGCCCCCAATGTTGTGGGTGTGATTCCGAACGCGGGCTCCCTTTGGCGTGACATCAAGACCTTTGGCACATATGCCTATTCGGTTACGGAGTCTGCTGTGGGAGTCCAGGTTATCGACCTGGCCCAGATTGACTCGGGGGTTGTGACCCTTGCGAATACGGTGACCACGGGTGGTGTGCTCGACACCCACAACGCCATTATCGATGAGGTCTCGGGATACCTCTACCGCGCTGGCGGAACCGGCCGGGGCTTGCGCGCCTACGACCTGAATGCCGATCCGGTCAATCCACCCTTTGTGGGCGAGTGGAGTGGGCGCTATGTGCACGATGCCCAGGTCGTGACCTACACCAGTGGGCCCTACGCCGGCCGCCAGATCGCCTTCTGTTGCGGTGGCCTGAACAACGGAAGCTCCATGACCGGCGTGATCGTTCTGGACGTGACCAGCAAGAGCAACATGTACGTGCGGGACTATGGCTACTACTCCAACCCTGCCTACTCCCACCAGGGCTGGCTCTCGCCCGACCGCCAGCTGTTCTACGTCAATGACGAGAAGGACGGGACGGGTCAGAAGACGCGCACCATCGTGATGGACGTATCGGATCTCTCGAACCTGAAGCACACGACAAGCTTCTACTCGAAAGCCCGAGCGATCAGCCACAACCTGTACACCAAGGGCAACAGGATCTTCGAGGCCAACTATCGTGCAGGGCTGCGTGTGTTTGACTCGACCAACCCCTTGGCCCCAACAGAGATCGGTTGGTTCGACACTTGGCCCAGCGACGATGCAACCCGATTCAATGGCCTTTGGAGCAACTACCCCTACTTCCCCAGTGGTGTGGTCATTGGAAGTGACCTGGAGAAGGGTCTCTTCGTCTGGTGGATAGGCAAGGCGCTGGTCTCCTTCTCCTATCCCCAGGGCAAGCCGGAGCTGGCTGCAGTGGCTGGTGAGAAGATCCAGATCAAACTGAAAGAGGACACGCCTGGAGACTTGCAGGTGGGTAGCGAGCGCCTCTACTACGACCTTGGGAGTGGTGTCATCGAGGCCCCTCTCACAGCTTTGGGTGCAGGCCTCTATGAGGCGACCTTGCCCGAGTTGGACGTCAGCCAGGAGGTGCGATGGTTCGTGGGGGCGCGGTCCACCAACGGGATACTGTGGACGTCGCCTGCAGAGGCCCCCTATTCAAACTGGTGGGCCCTCGGTGGTGATGGCGCAGTGTCCTTGTTCGACGACGACATCGAACAGGATCAGGGTTGGACGGTGGGCTCGAGTACCGACACGGCCATGAATGGAATCTGGGAGCGCGGGGATCCGCCCGGGTCCGCAGCTGAGCCCTCAGAGGATCACACACCCACGGGCACCGACTGCTGGTTCACGGATGCGGGCGCCCCCCTGACCGGCAAGACCACTCTCACCTCGCCCCTCCTCGATATGAGTGGCTCCGCACGCCCGATCGTCCGGTTCTGGTACTGGCTCTCGGATGGGGGGAGCTTCTTCCAGGACGCCAAGGACCATCTGACGGTTCGCATCTCCAACGACAATGGACAGACCTGGCAGAAGGTGACCAGGATCAAGGTCAACCACGTCGCCGCTGGGGATTGGATACGCCATTCATTCCCGTATCCCGAAGGTCTGGCGGTCACCAATGCGGTGCGCCTGAGGCTGGAAGCCGACGATGGGGGCCCTCAAAGCGAGCTCGAGGTGGCCGTGGACGATGTCCTGGTCCTTCAGCCCTGGGGTGGTTGCGACTGGCAGAGCTACTGCGTCGCAGCACCCAACTCGGCGGGCTCGGGCGCGCTCATAGGCGCCAGCGGCTCAACCAGCCTGAGTGCCAACGATCTGGTCTTGGATGTGTCGGGCCTGCCCGTCGGGCAGTTCGGCATGTTCTTCTACGGGTCACAGGCCACCCAGGTGCCCGTGATGGATGGTTTCCTCTGCGTCGGAGGCCCCTTGTTCCGCTACCCGGTGCAGCAAGCGGACTCGTCGGGCAACATGAGCCTCGCCATCGACCTCAACACACCGGTGGCCCAAGCCGGCCGGGTCTTCATCGGCTCGGAGTGGAACTACCAGCTGTGGTACCGCGATCAGGCCGCCGGCGGCGCGGGATCGAACTTCTCGGACGGACTGCAAGTGCGTTTCTGCCCCTAGCGTCCCCCGGGATGTGTTCCGGGCACGCTGGGCCCCTGTTTTCGCAGGATCCTCATGTAGTGGGCACAGACTCCGCGCCAGCTCCCGTGGTAGGAGCGAGAAAAATTGCCGGAAAGTGTGTTAGGGGAGCAGGTGTTGTGGGCTTTTCCAATAAGTCCCCATCGGAGCTCTCCCATGTCCAACCGCGTCCCCTCTCACCGTGCCATAGGCCGGATTCCCACCACCCTGGCAGTAATCCTGTTTACGGGAATGACGGCTCATGGGGCCTTGCCCTCGGCCAGCGGGCCCTGCGATGACCCCCTGAAAGAGGTGCGCAGATTGCGCGATAAGGTCGACCCGGGGGTGTTCGCCAGTATTGGCCGACAGGAAGGGGACGAGGGATTCAAGGACCTGCGCCGGGCGGTGCGGGAGCTGCGAAGCGAGGACATGTTGGATCAGGCTTACGAGGCCTTCAGCTTGTTCATGTATGACTCCACCCTCGAACCTGAGGCACTCAGCTATCTGTTTGGAGAGGCTCTCAGCCACCCCCGCTACGAGAACCGCCGGTCCGCTGCCCGCGCCCTGGCAGGGATTGGGGACCGTGCCCAGGATCAGTTGATGGAGCTCCTCCGTCGCCGGCCCAAGGGTGGAATCTGTCCCATTGCGGCCAGCTCCCTGGTCGAGAAGCTTGGAGATGAGGGGACCCTACGGGCGGCAGAGGACATCATCGCGTATGCACCCATCCGGACCCGGAAGGAGCGTGACTGCACTTCCAGCGCGCTGCGCAAGTGTGCCGCCGAAGGGGTGGCAGAGGCCGTGGCCAAGGAGATTCTGGACGATTCCGTGGAGGCAAACCGACGGCTGTTCCTGCTCTCCGAATTCCGGTGGAACCCCCCTCGCCGTCCGCACAAGGTCCTTATTCGGGCCCTGGGCTCCTCCAGTCCGGAAGTGCGCGCGGCAGTGCTGGACATCCTCGGGCATACCGGGCTCAGCGGTCTGTCGAGCAGGGTCCGCTCTTGTCTCAAGAGTAAGCACGAGCCCGAGGTTCGGGCTGCAGTCATCGCCCTGGGCCGTCTGGCTCGCTTCGACAAGAACTGCTACAGGGAACTCAGCAACCTGATCCGAAGCAAGGACGGGTCCGTCCGTCGCCACCTGCCCATAGCGCTTGCCCAAGCCGGCACGGACAAGGCGCTGGCGGTTCTACACGAGATGCTCGCGGACACCGATCGCTTCGTCCGCTCGGATGCCCTGCACCAGATCAGTCTCCTGCGCAGGAAAGAATCGATACCGGTCCTCATCGCGCGCATTGACAATGAGGAGAGCCGATTGCTTCAGGAGGAGGTCACTGCGACCCTTCGCATCCTGACGGGCAAGGACCATGGCCGCCTGGAGAAGAGCTGGCACTGGTGGTGGTCTGTCGAGGGTCAGGACTTCCTTCTACCCAGCTTGGATACGGCCTTGGCTGCGGAGAGAGAGCGCCGCAAGCACCGTGCCGAGAGCGAAACCCAGTCCTTCTATGGAATGAAGATCACCAGTGACCGCGTGGCGTTCGTGATCGACACGTCCGGCTCCATGAGCGCTCCTGCACGTTTTCTCGGGCAATCCCAGGCGGTGGGATCGGCAGGGCCGACGCGTCTTGACGTGGCCAAGCACGAGCTGTCCCGCGCCTTGAAGGGGCTCCTGAGTGGAGATCAGTTCAACGTCGTGTTCTTCAGTGGGGGAGTTAACAGCTGGAAACCCAACCTGGTCTCGAAGACACCGATGGTCTTGAGGAGCGTCCTGCAGCACATCGGACAGCAGGCGGCGGCTGGCGGCACGAACATCCATGACGCTCTCCTGGAGGCCCTCTCGGACCCCGACGTGGACACCGTCTATCTGCTCTCCGATGGAGACCCCACTGCAGGGGCGTTTACGGAGGCGGAGGAGATTCTCAGGAGCGTCCGCGGGGCCAACGCCGGAAAGAACGCCCACATCCACTGCATTTCCATCGGCAAGGAATCCGGCCTGATGCGCGAGTTGGCGAGGCAGAACCGGGGTCAGTACAAGCGCGTGGGCTAGTCGGAGCACCCTCCAAAGAGGCGCCGGGCGGTCGACCCTCCGGGGGTACGGCCGCCCTTGTTCTTGGAGTGGATTCACTTCTAGTGAGAGAGGAGGCCCGTGTCGGCTCCGCGATTTATTCCGGGAATCCCGTACTTCTAGCGTGAGGTTCCACTGGTGCTTCGACTTCTCCCTTGGCCGGGGACTCCCTCGCGCTCATTCCTAAGTCCAGTCAACGGAGTAACAAGACATGACAAGTTTCCGAACGAAGACAAGAAATATCGCCCTGGCTCTCACCTTCATTGGTGTCGCCGCATGCGGTGGTGGCGGCGGTGGCGGCGGCAGTTCCAGTCCTCCCGGATCCTCGGCCCTGGCGGGCACATGGGTTGGGAGCGAGATGCTCCTTGAATCAGGTTTGCCAGTGCTCGAACTACAAGTTGTGGTCAACTCCAAGAACAAGATCACCTCGATCCGCATCGATGGAGTCGACCAGGGTGGCGGAGGTTCAATCACGCCGCATCCCAGTGAGAAGAACATCTACGACGTCCTCTTGGACGATGGTACGGAAGCCGGTTTCTTTCTCGACCCCACGGGCAAGCACGCCGTGTTCGTCGATGAGGACCACAGTTTTGGGGTCCTTCAGAAGGGAGCCAGTGGCATGGCCGTCCCCGACCTCAGCAAGCTGGGTGGGAAGAGCTACGTGGGCACGTCCTGTCTGCTCACGGACAACTTCGAGATCGACCAGCTGGACCGGTCTGCCCAAGCAGGCGTACTCCAGGACGGTTCGTTCCAGGGCACTCACTTCGGCCTCAGCTACAAGAGCATCGACGGCGGCGGTGAACTGGAAAACGTGGGTCCGTGCTTCATCGGATACTGGGAGGCTTCTGACAACTCTGTCGGTGCGGCCATCGTGATTCCGAGCCAGGACCATCAGATGTACGGCATCTGGGCCATCGACCTCGACCAGGCCACCGGGGAATACAGCTTCGATTTCTCGGACAATGCGTACTCCGCCATGGCGAGAAAGTAGTGCCAGGCCTTCGTGAGGGGGGGGATGCCCCCCCCTCTCTCGAGTCCTCCCCACCCCCTCCTACTTGAGTTTGATCCCTATGCAAAACCGAGTGCTTCCCCTGCTCTTCGTCTGCGCCGCGGCCACGGTCCTCGCCCTCCAAGGGTGGGGTCGTGACGCGGTCGCATTCGAACTGCCATCTCCGCTGTCGGAGACAAGAACGCCCGAGCCCGTGCCACCG
>MPMD02490895.1_pt1 | contig 22704 bp, 14 predicted proteins | sample 1617291 | NCBI WGS metagenome assembly MPMD02 (sample SAMN05944810, study PRJNA350692) | marine metagenome | biome: marine; feature: ODZ; material: water; isolation source: 120 m water sample filtered on 30 um supor filter | place: Pacific Ocean | collected 2012-04-09 | depth 120m m | reverse complement strand
ATCCAAAGCACCGGCCCCAGCCCGTGAGAGCCTCGACTGGTCCCGCCGAATTCTCGAAGCCGCCGCGACCATGGATGCCCCCCCCCTGGTCATGGTGGACGATCGCGTGGACGTAGCCCGATTGCTGTTGAACGAGGGGCTGGCCGGCGTCCATCTGGGCGCCGACGACATGGATCCCAAGGAGGCCCGCGAGGTGCTTGGCAGCGCCGCGCTGATCGGGCTCTCCACTCACAGCCTGCAGGACGTGCTACGCGCCGAGGATCAGCCCGTGGACTACCTCGGCTTTGGACCCATGTATGACACGACCACCAAGGGGCTGAGCAGCGGACTGGGCCCCGAGCACGCCTGGGTGGCGGCCGCAACCAGCACGCGACCCGTCTTCCCCATCGGGGGTATCGACGCCCTGCGGGCCAGCGAGCTGAGCCAGGTGGGTCGGGCGGCGGTGGGTTCGGCTCTGCTGTCGGCCGAGGACCCCTGCGCGGTGGCGGAGGAGTTGCACTGGGCCCTCACCCAGGAAAACTGAGGACTGGATCAGCCTTACGCACCGGGACCGCCCCTCAGGGCAGCAACAGCATGGCATCCCCATAGCTGTAGAACCGGTAGCCCTCCTCGATGGCTTCGGCATACAGCTCGAGCATCCGTTCACGCCCCGCCAGGGCGCTCACCAACATGAGCAGGGTGCTGCGCGGTAGATGGAAGTTCGTGAGCAGCCCATCCACACATTGCAGTTGGCAGCCCGGATGCAGGAACAACCGCGTGAGTCCTTCGCCGGCCTTCAAGCTGCCGCCTGTGGCGCAACTCTCAAGAGCCCGCACACTTGTGGTTCCCACCGCCACGACCCGTCCACCGCGATCGCGGCAGGCTTCCACCGCTGCCACGGTTTCGTCCGGCACGCGGTACCACTCGGCGTGCATGGGATGTTCGCTGGGATCCTCAACCGTGACGGGCAGGAAGGTGCCCAGGCCCACGTGCAGCGTGATCGAGGCCAGATGCACACCCCGCGCTTCCAAGCGCTCAAGCAGTTCAGAGGTGAAGTGCAATCCGGCGGTAGGCGCGGCAACGGCTCCGTGCTCGCGTGCGTACACGGTCTGATACCGACTGCGGTCCACCGCATGGCGGTCGTCTTCGTCCCCGTCGCGACGAATGTAAGGAGGCAATGGCATGCGACCCATGGCCTCGCAAGCAGCCTCCACTGCGGGCTCGTCCAGGGCACAGCCAGACGCATCCAGAAGCTCCACCTTCCATGTTGCACCGGGCTCACCATCTTCATCGGCTTCGCGCGCCAGGGCGCGGATCTGAAGGTCGGCGCCCTGCACCTCCAGACACTCCCCTGCCCGCAGCTTGCGAGCCGGCCGCACGAGGGTCTGCCAGGCCGCCGCCCCTTCGCCGGAGGCGGGTCCCAGGAAGAGGAACTCCACGCGCCCGCCGCTGGTGCGGTTGGCAAAGACCCGAGCCGGCCTGACGCGCGTGTCGTTCAGAACCAGAAGGTCGCCCGGTTCCAGGATCTCCGGCAGATCACACACGTGGCTGTGCTCGGTTCGATCCTCATCTATGGCGTGCCGCAGGAGCCGCGCCTGGTCCCGGGGCTCAACGGCTTCCTGGGCAATGGAGTCGGCGGGAAGGTCGAAGTCGTAATCGCTGAGTCGCACAGCTAGAACTTGCGTCCCCGGCGGCGGACTGTCCAGTAAGAGGCCGCGCGGAGCCCGAATCCTCAGTCCTGCAGAAGCTCTGCCTCGGTCGAGAGGCCCAGGTCCTGCATGCGCGCCACAAGGGTGTCCGGATCCCAACCCAGGTACTGCGCAGCGCGGGTTTTGTTGATGCGCCCCGATTCCAGGCGAGTCGAATTGAGCGCAGAAACAACGTCTCGCCTGCAGGGACGCCGCGAGGGCAAGCGCTTGATGGGCCTGAGCCCGTTTGCACTGAGGACCGAGTGCGCCTGGTCGAACTCGATCACGTCCCCCGACGACTCGAGCAGGAGCTTCAGCAGGGCGCCCTTCAAGGCCGCCATCCCACCCTCCCAGGGCTGTCTCCAAAAGAGGCCCAGCGCCGCATCGTCCAGGTGTAGGAGAGGCCCCCCATGGTGCTCACGGAGAATGCGAAGCAAGCCGGGCACAAGGAAGGGCAGCTCCACGCGCCGCTCCGCCAAACCTCCCACCCGCACCTCGACGTTCTCCAGTGCGCGAGCCAACCGCGAATCCAGGACTCCGTCCGTGACCAGAGTCTCCAGGCGCCCCTTGACGTGCACCAACACCTTCGCGCGCGGGCCGCTCTCCAGAGCCTGGGCCAGTTGCCTCTGCAGCCGGGCAGGCCAACTATCGGGTCGCTCGAACAGAGCACATGGCTGCTCAAGGGCGGCCTTCAGCTTCTGCGCACTCGGGGCCTCCAGGCTGCCCAGAGGTGTGCATGCCTGGGGCACCTTGCCGCCAACCCTCTCCGCCTCCCACTCAAATTGCATCCAGCGCATCAGGACGCGCTTGCCCGCCCCCGGTGGGCCACTCACCAGGACCGGCGCATGGGCACGGGCGGCAGTGCGCAGCTGGCTTGCGAGCCGCTCGAAGCCGCTCTCCCCCGCAGCGAAAGCCAGGTCGATGCCGTGATGCTCCAGATGCCAGGCGCGGAAGGCCGCCAAGCGCAGGGCCAGGGCCCGAGCTTGGAGTGATCGTTCCACCCGTAGCACGTCCCGCTCTCTGAAAGCTCGCCGGCGGTCGGACTCCAGAGCCAGGAGGGCCACGACTTGCCCTTGCAGTCGCGCGGGGATGACAAGCCCCGAGCCGGCGTCCTGGGCCTGGGCCAAGGCCACATCGGGCGCGTCGAAGCGCGCCACTCCGCCGGTTCGCAGTGAGCGCTCCAAGGCACGGCCGCCTCCAGCAGGGGAGCTCTGCAGCCCCTGACCTCCTGACCCCACGTGCAGTGTGGACTTCCCCCCCACCAGGAAACCCCACCAGCGCCGGCTCCCCAGCTTGATCCTCACCTCCGAGAGCAGTTCCTCAAAGACGCGGCCCCCATCCCGCACAGGTGCAGAGGCTTCCGGGATTGAGAGTGCATCGTCCGGTTCGTCTGCGGCCTCTGATCCGGGCGAGAGCATGCGGCCCTCACTCAAGCCCCTGCCCCAACTCTCCAGTCGCTCACGAGAGGGCAACAGAACGTGTCGATACTCAACTTGAATCCAGCCCGCACACTCCCCCTTCGCGCCTCTTCCGGGAATGGGGACCAGAGCCAGGGCGCGGGAGGAGGGATCCAGGGCACCCTCTGGTGCAGGCTCGCCCGGGGCTGAGCGACGTAACACCGCGCGGCCCTCGAGCAGTAGCTCGTACTCGGGCGCCACCGGATCGCGCCAGGATCGGTCCCGACCCAGGTGCCAGTCCGGCAAGGATCGCTGGAGCCCCGGCGGCACCTGCGCAGCGTCGACCTTGGTGGCTCCCCCGTCGAAGCTGAGACGCACGAGCACGCCAGCACCCAGCTCGCCCCGACCGGGCAACGTGCTCGAGGCGGGCACCGGAAGGCGGTGCTTCAAGGCGGAACCGCGCAGGTAGGGCAAGGTCCGCGGCCACAGGGTACGCAGCTCCAGGAGATGGGCGGGCAGGCCCTCCTGCACGCCGAACTTCCAGTCCAGCGCGCTCCACTCGGGCGGCAGACCGCCTTCGCAGACCAGGTCATCCTCCCGGACGGACTCCGGGCAACTGGCATCCAGGACAGTCTGCGCCCATTCGCTCAACATTCGCGCGCGCCCGGCGAAGCCGCCGGCCCGTTTCTTGAAGTTCTGCAGTTCATCCAGGGCCTCGTGCACCCGCCCCCGATCCAGGAGCTGCCCCGCCTGATCCGCGCTGAAATCCATGGCGGCGGGGCCGCTGGGATCAACCCATTCAGGTGAGCCGACGGTGGATCCGTGCAGACGATCCATCCTGCTGCGCCATAGGAGGATGCGGTCCGCAGGAAGACCCAGCGCCCCGGCCCCGTCCAGCATTCGGGCCGCACTCACCAGAGCGCACTCTCCCGGCCCCGGAACGTCCGGGACACTCCAGCCCTGTAGCCGAAGGGCCTCCAGGTTCGACCAGACCTCCTGATAGCTGATAATCGGTCTGCCAAAGCCCAGGCAAGAATCCGCGCTGAGCAGCGTGCCGAGCCCGTGCTGCATAAAGGCCTCGACGTTCTGCTGCAGTTGGCGCTTGAGTACCCAGTCCAGTTCGCGCTGGGCATGGGCCCTACCGACACCCACGCTGGGTGCCGGGCCAGGACCGCTCTCTGCCCGTAACAGCCGCAGGTGGGTCACCCAACGCCGCGCCTGCTCCCGCTCCCGCTCACCACTCCGCGGATATAGGAGACTGATGACGTCAGAGTGTGGCAAGCCCATGGGCAGGAGATGGGTTGGGGTCAGGCTTGGGGTCAGGGCTGGGATTTGGTGGATGACTTGTGGGCAACGGCGAGCAGGTGGTCCAACACCCGGCGAACCCGGCGGCCCACGCGACTGGCCGAGATTCCCGATTCCGCAGCCATCTGATCGAGATCCTCGCCCCGCAGGACGAGGGAAGAGAACGTGTGGCGCTCCTGGTAGGGCAGCCCGTTGAGCGCGGCGCAAACCCGTCGGGAGACTCCGGGATCAATGCCCAGGGGGTCGCCCAAGGCCTTGTGTACTGCAGGTTGGTGTAACGAGCAGCCTTCAGGGTTCTGGGTCAGGGACGATGACTGCGCGAACTCGCGCTCTTCATCGAGCACCTCCTCAATGGCGGCATCCACTTGGGTCTCCAGCCAGTGCGCGAAGGGCGGGGAGCCCTCGTAGGAACGCGAAGCCAAGGCAATGCGCGTCATGGTTCGCAGATGCACCCAGTCCGCATCCAGGAGCAGAGCGCGCCGGGCCAGGCGGACGCCGACCACGCGCCTCAAGCCGAGGGGGTCGCCTTGTGCCAAACGCAGGATCACCTTGCTCGGGCCACCGCCGCACAGGTAACGACGCCAGTCCAGGGCTGGACCACAGTCGGGATTACCTGATCGCTCGTAGTCACTCCGTGGAGCTGTGCCCCTCCTCACATCAAGGGAAGCCTGAGCCCCTCGTGGGGTGTCGGTAGTTGGAAGACGGCTTGCGGGACGACTGGAGCGGGAGGTCATTGCCAAACTGCGAGGATGGACAGCTCGATGGCGGTTTGCGGTGAGCCTCGAGCAGAACTGGAAGCGCCTATCATTGTGTCATCAGCTCAAGAAATAGCTCGGGGTTCTCGTCCCCCCCCCCTACTCCCCCCCAGGGGGGCTGAGGAGGAATGCGGGGCCAACCGGCAGTCCGTTTTCCCCGCAATGGCCCACGGCGGTGGAGACCGCAGGGCTGTCGATAATCCAACCGGATGAGCCTCCCAGGCCTGACTCGGCGGTGCCCCCCAATCCGTTGCACGGAACCCGTAGCCCAGAAGCCACAGGAAAACGGGTGATTGTGAGGGGGCCCAGCCACTACTATCCGCCCACACACCTGCCCTCTCCCCAGTCTCAACCGACACCTTGAACACTCTCCTCGAAGGCAAGACCGGAATCATATTTGGCGTGGCCAATAAGCGCTCCATCGCATGGGGCTGCGCCAAGTCCCTGGCCGAGGCGGGCATGCGACTGGCATTCACCTACGTGGATGATCGGTTGGAGAAGTCCGTGCGCGACCTGGTCGAGGAAATACCAGGCTCCCTTGTCCTACCTTGTGACGTCACCAAGCCCGAAGAGATCGACGAGGTCTTCGAGACCGTTCGGGAGGAGTTCGGCTACCTCGATACAGTGGTGCATGCCATCGCCTTCGCCAAACGCGACGAGCTACAGGGTGACTTCTTCAACACCACCAAGGACGGCTACATGCTGGCCCATGAGGTCAGCGCGTACTCGCTGACGGCGATCTCACGGCGCGCCATGCCCCTCATGGAAGGGCGCGAGGGATCCATCGTCACTTTGACCTACCTGGGGTCCGAACGCGTGGTCCCCAACTACAACGTGATGGGCATCGCGAAGGCCGCTCTGGAGGCCTCGGTGCGCTATCTGGCCGCCGACCTGGGGCCGCGTGGCATCCGCGTCAACGCCATCAGCGCCGGCCCCATCCGCACCCTGGCCGCCTCGGGGGTCAAGGACTTCGCAGATATGACCTCCCACATCGCTGACATAGCTCCGCTGCGCAGGAATGTGACCTCTGAAGAGGTGGGCGATTGTTGCCTGTTCTTGTGCGGCCCCCATTCGCGCGGGATCACCGGGACGACCATGTTTGTGGACGCAGGCTTCCACATCATGGGCGGTTGAAGCGCCCCAAGGCCCTCGCTGGCCCCCCTGGTGAGATCCCAGGCCCGAAGCAGTAGTCCGAATCCGCTCCAGCCCCTAAAGTGCGCGACCCCGATCCGGCCTGGATCGGGCAAACCACCCTCTGCCTCCCTCTGGAGCTCCCCCGTGAACCATCCGCGCCTCTTCGCCCCGATTCTCACCTCCCTTCTTCTATGCGCCGGTGCCTCCAGCGCCCAGACACCCATCCCGGGGGTCCCTCCCACGCCCCAGATCCCGGCCGACACCGAGAAGGTGACCACGGCCTCGGGCCTGGTCTACTCGGTGCTGCAACAGGGCGACGGTAGCGCCTCGCCTGCCTTTGGCGACCGCGTGAAGGTGCACTACAGCGGCTGGCTCACCAACGGAACCCTGTTCGACTCCTCGCGCCAGCGCGGCGAGCCGGCGGAGTTTGCGGTCGGGCGTGTGATCGAGGGCTGGAACGAGGCCCTGAGCCTCATGAGTCCCGGCTCCCGGCTGAAGCTGACGATTCCCCCGAATCTGGCCTATGGAGAGGAGGGCCGGCCCAGCATCCCCGCCAACTCCACCCTGATCTTCGATGTGGAGCTCCTGGCCGTTACCGCCCGCACCCTGCCCTTCCGGCCGTGGACCGGAGAGCTGGCCAAGACGCTGACCTGCAGTGGAACGAACTGCACGGCACCGGGCGAAAACGGCGAGGCCCTCACCGCTGGCCAGCATGACCACGGGGTGAAGTACTGCGTCCTTCGAGAAGGTACCGGCACGTCCTGCGCCGGAGCCGATGCGGTCTCTCTGGCCTTCGCCATGTACGGCGAGGACAACAAGCCCATCCTGAGCTCCGCGATGGAGGGTGCTCCCCTGCTCGGCAACCCGGCACAGATGCCGCTTCCATTCCTCGGCGGAGCCGTGGCCCTGGCGCGCAAGGGAACGATCATGAACATCCAAGTCCCCTACGCCCAGATGACCCGCCTGGCAGGAATGCCCGGCGTGGAAGAGGGCAAAACCTATCTCTGGCAAATCGAGATCCTGAGCTCCATGTCTTTCAACAAACCTGAATTCATCCTGCCCCCCGAAGAGGAGCTGACCACCACGGCCAGCGGCCTCAAGTACAAGGTCGTTCGCGAGGGTGCGGGCACCAAGCCCACCGCCGCCAACGAAGTGGTAGCCCACTACGCGGGCTGGCTCACCGACGGCACGCCCTTCGACAACTCCTACGACCGAGGACAGCCCTCGACGTTCCCCCTCAGCCGCGTCATCCCTGGCTGGACCGAAGGCCTGCAGCTGATGGCACCGGGCGCCATGGTGATCTTCGTGATCCCCTCCGATCTGGGCTACGGCCCGGGCGGCTCCCCCCCCAAGATTCCCGGGGGGGCCACGCTGGTCTTCGCAGTGGAGTTGGTGGACGTACGATGAGCGGGGAGGAACGCCGCCATCCGGCGGCCTTCCCCCTGGATGATCGCGCCATCTACGATGCCTACGTCGCGGGTCGCCAGAGCGCGGCCCTGACCGTGGGCGTGCGGGTCGGCCTGTTCGACAAGCTCGATCAGACGCCCCTCGATGTGCAGTCCATAGCTACGGAGTTCGACTTCTCCCTGCGGGGAGCGCGCTCCCTGCTCGTGGCTCTCGAAGCCATGGGCGTGGTGAACTGCAAGGAAGACCTCTATGCCCTCTCCCCGGAAGCTGCAGCCTATGCGGTGCACGGGCAACCGGGCTCGCTTGTGAGCTTGATCGAGTTGGAGATGGATCACTTCCTCTCGCCCGCAGCCCTGCTGGATGCCCTCAAGAAAGATGACAGCACCGCCTACGGCGACGCCGATCCTTGGGAGGAGCATGAGCGCGACCCCGAAGCCGCAGCACGCTTCACCGCCGCCATGCACAGTGTGAGCGAACGCCCCGCCGCGGGCTTTGCCGAGGTCGCCCCCCTGGACGACGTCGAACGCCTGCTGGACGTGGGCGGTGGGTCGGGAGCGCTCTGCCTGGCTGGCGCCCGCGCCCATCCGGATCTGATCTGCACGGTCTGGGATCTACAGGTGGTGTGCGACCTTGCCGAGAAGTATGCGGACGAGGCCGGGCTCTCGAAGCAGGTGCAGACCCTGGCCGGGGACATGTGGAACGAAGCGTTCCCGACGGGGTACGACGCGGTGCTCCTCAGCCAGATCCTGCACGACTGGTCCCACGAACAGGGCAGCGTCCTGCTGGACAAGGCCTTCGCGTGCTTGCCCTCAGGGGGGCGCGTGCTGATTCACGAGAAGCTGGTGGACGAGGAGGGCGGCCCCCTGGCAAACGCCCTGGTCAACCTCGACATGCTGGTCTGGACCAAGGGCCAGCAGTACACCGCAGCAGAGCTCGAGGTGCTTCTCGTCGCAGCGGGCTTCGCGGACGTGCAATGTGAGCCCAGCGCGGGATACTGGTCGGTGGTCTCAGCACGCAAGCCCTGAACAAGCCGCACCCATGTCCCCAGCCGACCCAGTCACGCCCCCCGATCCGGACGACGCGCCGATCTTCGTGGTGGGTACGGGGCGCTCGGGCACAACGCTGCTGCGCCTGATGATCAACGCGCACCCGCGCATCCATCTGACCCACGAAGCGTCGTTCTACATCGGCCGACAGTTCATCCCCAAACGCTACTCCGCCTCGGACTGGCTCGAGCTCTACTTCAAGTCCTTCCCCTTCGCCTGGCAGTACCTGCGAACCGTCGACGTGCGCGAAGAGCTGGCCAAGACCCATCCCGGAGACGCCCCCCGCGAGGCGCTGCCCGATGCCTACAAGGCCATCATGCGCTGCAAGGCGCGCCAGCGTGGCTGCCCACGCTTCGGGGACAAGACCCCCTTCCACGCCAGCTACATCGGGACGATCCTCAAGGACTTCCCGGGCGCACGCATCATCCACATCCTGCGCGACCCACGCCCTACCTGCCTCTCCCTGCGCGACATGCCCTGGGCACCGGGCAGCTGGGTATTGAACAACCGCTACATGGCGCGGCTGGCCAAGGAGGTCGGCCCCTACAGAGAGCAGATGCACGAGGTGCGGCTCGAGGATCTCCTGGCCAACCCCGAAGGCGAGATGCGCGCCCTCCTGGATTTCGTCGGTGAGGAGTGGGACGCGCGCGTCCTGGATCATACGAGCCACATCCCGCCCAACGATGTGCCTCCCTTTCCGTGGCTTCTGACCGCCACCCGCCCGAGGGGCAAGGTGCCTACGCGCCACTGGGCGGAGAAGATCCCCCCGGCCTGGATCCGCCAGATCGAATTCCGGAACCGGTTCTGGTTCGAGACCTATGGCTACCCCTTGGCGGAGCTCGAGAAGGAGCCCACCTGGGGCGAGCGCTTCAGAGCGGTCTGGAGTGATTTCCCCGAAGCCGGGCGCTTCCTGCGCCGCTTCCTGCCCCTGGCGAGGCGACTGGCCTCGAAGAACCCACCGGACGCCGCGGAGGCGCAGCATCGACTGCTGCACCTCAACCCGAAGGCCTGGGAGCGCTACCCCGGCTTCGAGTTCCCCGAGCGGCCCGTGGTGGAGTGACGGCCGACCACCCAGGGCAGGCCCGGTACAGTCGCCGACGCGTCCTACCCTGGGATTCGCCCATGTTTGCAGGCATCTGGTAGGGTCGAAGTGTGCGCGCCGTTCCCCCGATTCCCTCCGCCCTGGCGCTGATCGCGCTCTGCTGCGCGGATCCTGTCTTCGCCACCGAAGAGGTCGATCCCTTCGCCAGTCTCCCTGTCACGATCATCCTGATGGACGACGTGGGATACGAGCTGATCGAGCGCGCGGCCACGCCCAACATCGACGCACTCAGCGCGGGCGGCCTCAGCTTCTCACGCGCCTGGGTCTGCCCGGCCTGCTCGCCCACCCGGGCCGCCATCCTCACGGGTCTGTATCCCACGCGGACGGGCATTGGATCCGTGCTGAAGTGGGGCAACAAGAGCGGCTACAGCCTCGGCTTGGAGCACGTGACCTTCGCCGAACTGCTCAACGAGCCCGTGCATGCTTTTGGAAAGTGGCACGTGAGCTACCGCCACACCGATCCCAACGCCCAGGGCTTCGACCACTACGCGGGCAGCCTCTTCAACCTGAACGGCACGGGGACGGACTACTACAACTGGCTGCAGACGGTCGACGGAGTGACGAGCAACCAGACGACCTACGCCACCACCGCCACGACGGACTTTGCCCTGAACTCTTCCGCGGGCGTGCGCTTCCTGGCCTACCACGCGGCCCATGGTCCGGCACAGAATCCTCCCGGGGGCAGCGCAACCAGCGCGGCCGGCAAGACAATCGAGATGCTGGAGTTCCTCGACGGGGATATCGGGAGGTTGCTGCAGAACTACTACGGATACGTGATCCTGCTGTCGGACAACGGCACGGACATGGCCTATGGGGGCGGCAAGGGTTCGCTGATGGAAGCCGGGATACGCGTGCCGTTCGTCGTGCACGGGCCGGGAGTAACGCCGGGCCAGACGGATGCCCTTGTCAACGGGGTGGACCTGTTCGCCACCCTGGCCGAGATGCGGGGCCTCCCCCACAGCTCCCCGGACAGCGTCAGCTTCCTCTCCGTCCTGCGCGGGGGGAAGGGCCTGCGGCGCTACAACTACAGCGAGTTCTTCAAGCCCAACCCGGACACGTCCACCCGTACCTGGGCCATCTGCGATGCGGGCTACAAGCTGACCAACGAGGGTCTGCCCTCCACGACCATGCCCGACGTCAAGCTCTTCAGCATGCCCGATGAGGAGTACATCCCCGAAGCGTCCTACACCCGCAGGGACCAAGAGGCCCGGGATCGCCTGTTCAACACGCTGCCCTTCGGCGGCTGACGAACGCCACATCGGGCACATGCAGGCCTCGCCGGGAAATGGCTGCGGCGGCCAGTATCAAACCTGCGAAGGTCACGCTGATCGCGGCGTTCTGCGCTATCGTACGCGGCCATGAAGATCCTCCTGCCTCTGCTGGTCCTGATGGGCCTCGCGCTCGCCTCATCCTGCTCCAACGGCGACACCTCAAGCGCCATGGTCACGATGCCCGAGCGCACCGGATTCAAGCCTTCGGGGCCGTTTCACGGGTTCACGCTCTTCGCCCCGCTCGATTCGAAGCGCGTCTACCTCGTGGACATGGCGGGCGAGGAGGTGCACCACTGGGACACCCCGCGCAAGCCCGGAGACTCCTGCTACCTGACCGAGAAGGGGACCGTGCTTGCCTGCCAGCGTTACAGTGACGACCCCTATTTCCAAGACGCGGGCGGCCACGGCGGACAGATCCTCGAGCTCGCCCACGACGGCGAGATCCTCTGGAAGTTCGACTGGAACGGAGAGTCGGGGACCCAACACCACGACATCGAGCTGCTGCCCAACGGGAACCTGCTCTTCGTAGCTTGGGATCGCATGACCCGCGACGTCGCCATTGCCGCGGGTCGCGACGCTGGGCTACTTGAAGGTGACGAGTGGTGGGCAGGCGCGATCTACGAGGTGCGTCCGACGCCGCCGGAGGGCGGCGAGATCGTGTGGTCGTGGCATGCCATGGACCATGTGATCCAGAACCACGACCCCGATCTGGAGGGCTTCGTCGAGGATCCCGCTGCGCACCCTGGGAAGATAGACATCAACGGAGACCGTGACCCCGAGCCTCCCAGCGAAGAGGAGCAGAACAAGATCGACGAGGAGATGGCGGCCATGGGCTACGCCGGCGGTGACGACGACGAGGAGCCTGAGCCCGAGGAGGCCGGTGAGGACGACGGCGAAGCGGATGCACAGCAGACGGATGAGGAAGACGAGAAGGAGGAGGATCTGGCCGACAAGGCCCGCAAGGAGCGCGTCAAGGGCGCCGACTGGATGCACACGAATGCCGTGGCATACAACGCCGAACTTGACCAGATCGCCATCAGCGCCCGACGCTTCGACGAAATCTGGATCATCGACCACTCCATCTCTCAAGAGGAGGCGCGGGGGCCCAAGGGAGATCTGATCTACCGATGGGGCAATCCCTTTGCCTACGGGCTGGGTGAGCATGCGGACCGTCCGCTCCTCGGGCAGCACAATGTCCAGTGGATCCCCGAGGGTTACCTCGGCGCGGGGAACCTGATCGTCTTCAACAACGGCAACCGCGAACGCGAGTGGTCTACGATCGTCGAGTGGTGGGCGCCTCGGGACGTAAATGGTCGCTACCCGCGCAAGGAGGGCCGACCGTTCGGACCCGATGAGCCTCAGTGGGTCTATGAGGCGACCGAGCCGGAGACCTTCTATTCACCCTTCATCTCCGGTGTGCAGCGACTCCCCAACGGCAACACGCTGGTGTGCAGCGGCGCCCCGGGACGCGTCTTCGAGGTCTCACCCGACGGCGAGCTGGTCTGGGATTGGCGGAGCCCCTTCACCGCGAAGGAGGATGATGAAAAAGATCTCAAGGATTGGCCCACGGCCATGTTCCGAGCCCTCCGTTACGGACCGGACCACCCGGGCATCGTGGCCCTGCGGAATGAGGGTGTGGCGATACCCGACGAACCGGGGACAGGCCCTCCAACTAATCAGTACGTGCCTCCTCCAAAGGACGACGAGTAAGGACTCTCAGGAAGACGGCCGGAGGAATACAGCTATCCGCGCTCCTTCTTGAAGATCATCAGGTGCGTGAAGCCGCGCAGGAAGAAGTTGCCCTCGGCGGCGGCCTTGTGGAAGGCGGGCTTCTCCAGCTTGCGGTTGCCGCGCACGACGGACACGTGATCGATGGGCCGGAAGCGCTCGCAGAGCGCCGCCGACAGGCGCGCGCCGATGGGCACGAAGCCCTGCTTCTTCTTGAAGGTGTCGGAGACGAACAGGGCCAGGTAGCGGCGGTCACGTAGGATGCGGTCGGCCTCGCTGAAGACCTGCTCCATGGCCTCGAAGTAGGCGTCCTCAAAGGCGGACAGGGCGCCGATGCAGCCGGGCTCAGGCGAGTAGTCCACGTGGGTGGAGTAGGGCGGATCCATGAACACGAAGTCCGCCTTGCCGTCCTCCAATGGGAGCTTGCGCGCATCGGCGCGGAAGATGTCCTCGCGCACCGGGTTGATGTCGTAGCCCAGGCCGCGCCGCTCCAGACTGCGGGCCACGTCGAGGGTCGTCCCTCCGCCGCAGAAGGGATCCACTACGAGGTCCTCCTCGCGGGTGTAGCGACTGAGCAGGTTCCAGATTACCCAGGCGGGCGTGGCGCCGGTGTATCCGGGCGTGCCCATGCGTTCCTCGCCGTACTGCGCCGAGGGGGCATACCAAAGGCTGGTGGTCTGCAGACGCGGCGCGCTCTGGTCGGGCCGCGGGCCCAGACTCTTACCACCGTGATCGGATCGCTGCGTATCCATGACTGAACAGTATTGCACCGACCCGTGTTCCTGTGGTCCCGCTCAAGGCAAAACCGCCCGGGATTCGCCTCATCTACATCCGTGCGGCACCCGTATAGGCTCGATCTGGCAAGGCAGGGAAAAGGAGATTGGCGGTGAATGAATGCGGAGAGGGGGCGCTTAACGATCAAGCCCCTGAATCAGGTAGAAGTAGTGCTTGTTGACAGTTCTCCCGATGACCCTGGGCGGTCTGCTCAAGAACATGCCCCCGGTATCGAGGGCCTCAACCGACCAGAAACAGCTCTGGCCCTCAGAGAGATTTTGAAGCGCTTCGACCCGCTCTCCGGTCAAGGTCTGCGGAGCAAGCACGGCGTCCATAGTGGAGACGCTTCCGATGGAAGTGAAAACTGGAAACCCCTCGCTACTCTCACCCGTGTAACCGAACTTGACCCTGTATTCGTCTGCACCCTCAACCGGCGACCAGCGGAAGACGCTCTCGTTCAGATCAACGGGGGTTCCTGAAGCGGGCTCGAAGAGGGTTATTGCTTCAAGCACGTGCGCCTGGATCGGCTCCAGTTCAATAACACCGCCACGAATCTAGACCGTATCTGGGAGAGACCCTGTGTTAAATTGCAGGAGACTGGTCAGCTCATCGTGGGTTCCATCGTGGGCGTACATCCCGAGTGAAGCAATCAGGTGATACACACCATCCGCGACTCGAATGGTCACCGTCCCGTCGGGGTTGAACTGCGTCAGCTTTCCACTCCTATGCTCCAGTGACTCCCCAATAAGGGAGCTGTCCGGGTCAGTCAGATGGAGCGAGATCCCTACCCAAAGCCCATTTGGGATGTCCAATCCCTCGATGCGAAACTGCAGACCGCCCTCCATCGACGCAGGCGGATCGCCACCCAGGCGCTCGACGGCTGCCGCCGCGGCCCGTATCTCGCTACCGATTATCGATGGGCGGGCCTCCCCCACATAGTCGGAGGAGAGTGCGCCAGTGATGCCGTCTACGATCGGACAGACTTGGCGGTAAAGCTCGAACGCCCGGCGATAGACCGTGATGGCTCGTTCTGCCTGACCGTCGGCCTCAAGTGCCTTCCCCGCCGCATGCGCAGATTGAGCGCGTTCCCAGACGGGCAGAGCGGTATCCCCGATGCGATCAAGAAGTTCAGCCAGCGAGCCAGATGGAGGCGCAGGTAAGGGCACTGGCTGCATGAGAGGCCCGTCGCCAGCAAGTTGGCGACGAAGCAACTCCAACTCCCTCCCTGCCTGCTGCTTGCGCTCAGGGGAACTCTCCGTCTCCTCGAGGAAGACCTCAAGACGCGTGCAAGCCAACTCAAGCGACTGCCTGTCATTCGAGGAGGCAATACCCGCGTTTTTCCCAGGCCCCGGGTTCCGGAAGGAACTGAGCAGGGTCTGGGCCAGGTGCCAGTTCGCCTCGGTCCCGTCAAAATCAACCTCCGGGTCTATCTCTATCGCGAGAAGCGAGGCAGCCAGTGAAGTTGACCTGGGTTGCCAGGTCGGGGCATACCGGGAGCCCACGATCACCAGACGCTCGAGAATCTCAGCGCGCTGACTGGGGTCCGCCGACTCAAGTGCCTTGCGGTAGACACCCAATGCAGCATCGATATCAAGCGCCTCCTCGTATTCCTTGCCCAGGGCCATAAAAGTATCCGCGGCGTTTGTCGAGAACTCCTTGAACAGAAGAGCGAGCAGGATAGCGACGGCAGCGCATGCCGTCGCAAGCCGCCAATGCTTGGCAGTCTTGCGCAGCATCCGCTCGAGGCCGGTCTGCCTCCGTGCCGTCACAGCCTGTCCACTCTCGAAGCGCAGGAGATCCTCGCGTAACGCCGCCGCGGTGGCGTAGCGCTTCGCGGGGTTCTTGGCCATCGCCTTCATGCAGATGGTCTCGAGATCACGCGGAATCCGCGCGTTGATTCTGCGCGGGGGCACCGGATCTTCCTGCAGCAACCTGAGGAGCACCAGGGCGGGAGCATCCTTGCCATAGGGCGCCCGACCCGTCAGACACTCGTACAGGATCATCCCCATGGCGTGTACGTCCGTCGCTTCGCTGACGCTGGCGATGTCCCCCCGCGCCTGCTCGGGCGCCATGTACGCGGGCGTCCCCAGCACCTCTCCGGACTGGGTCAGCACGGAGGTCTGGGTGATGTTGCGCGCCAAGCCGAAATCGGTGACGTAGTTCTGCCCGGCACCATCCACCAGGATGTTCGCCGGCTTCAGGTCACGGTGGATGATGCCCTGACGGTGAGCGTGGTCCACGGCGTCCGCAACCTGCTTGAGCGTCTCCAGCGCACGCCCGGCGTTCATGGTCTCGCGGTTGAGAATCGACGACAGCGCGTCGCCGTCCACGAACTCCATCGTGAAGTACGGCTCGCCTTCCACCTCCCCCACCTCGTGGATGGCAACGATATTGGGGTGGCGGAGCCGGGCCAGGTGGCGGGCCTCGTCCCTGAAACGTTTCAGAACGGGGGCAAAGTACTCCTGATTGGGACGCAGGACTTTGACCGCAACTTCACGCCCGAGCGACTCCTGGTGCGCGAGGTACACGACTCCCATTCCCCCGCGGCCCAACTCTCTGATGATCTGATATTCATCCGGAAGCGCCGGAGGGGGGCCATCCGCAGGAGCAACATCATCCACAAGAATCGTCTCACCCATGGCGAACTGGATCGCCTCGTGTGCAGCCAATGCGCGGGCAAAGTCCTCAGCCAATTCGGGGGGCACCTCGGGATCATCCCCGGCGAGCCGAGCCTCCAGGAGTTCCTCGATGGTCACAGTTGCTTCTCCAGTTCGAGAAGCGCGCGAGCAGATAGCTTCCGAACGGCTCCCGCGCTGCGCCCCATGAGCTCGCCCGTCTCCTCGGCGCTGAGTCCCATGAAGAACCGGTGGATGAGAACCTCCCGATGGTCCTCGGACAGGGTGTCCAGTGCTTGGGACACCTTCTCGCGATGCTCCACGCGATTCGCTGCGGTGAACGGCCCCGTCGGGGGCGAGGCGGGAATCGGCACAGGCTGCCGCTTATCAGCCGCGAAGAAACCGCCGAGATCATTGAGCCGATTCTCGATGATCCGGTACAGCCAGCCCTGGAAGGCTCGTTCGTCCTTCCCCGCGAAGTCCTTGAAGTCCCGAACAGCCATGAGATAGGACTCCTGAAGAACGTCCTGGCTCTCGACCTTCTCTCGCATGGCGGGGCCCAGCTTGGCCCGGATGAAGAACAGGGCCCGATCCCTGTGGAGGGCGAACAAGGCATCGTAGGCGGATTGATCGCCATCTCGGGCACGCTTCAGCAGGCTGTCCGTGATTTGACTCATCGTGTTAGCAAGGGAGAAGGTCGACTGCCCGTGTCCCGCAGAAAACCTGAAAAGACTCTCTGCGGCGTCCTCACTGATACAGCAATGAACACGCGGGATTCGCCTAGCCATCCTGCCACCGTTCTCCGAAGGCGGCAAGCAGGAGCACCCAACGAACAGGGAGCCGGCACCGTTCAAGGCACCGGCTCCCGTACAGGAGCGATTCCGCTCCTTTCACTTGCTGGTGGCGAGGACCCGGACGTTGTCGATCTCCGTGTAGTCGAACCAGCTGTTGCCTAGGGACTGGAAGCGAATCCGCAGGTTCGGGCTATCCCATGCCTCAGGCGGCAGGTACAGGTAGACCGTTCCCCAGCTATCGATGGTTGTGGAATAGAGGGTCTTCCACTTGAGTCCACTGCTCCAGGAGATCCTGAAACCCGGATCACCTTTCTCGTAGGACATCGCCCGGCGATCGAGGGTCAACATGACGTTCTGCATGCCCAGGGTGGAGATATCCTGCTCGATAGTCTGGGTCTTGCGCAGACGCACACCGTAGTTGCCCGTGAAGGCCGCACTGGTGCTTGGACGCACACGCGAATTCACCTGAATCCACCCGTTGGTGAACAGGCTGCCTGATTCGAAGTCATCCTCAAACAACGGGCACTGCTCGATCACGAAGGGACCCAAATGGGCTGTGTCCGCAGCAGCCGTCCAGTTACCCGCTATGTCCTTGGTTCTCACGTGCAGATACCAAGAACCTGGGGATAGCGTATTGCTGGTGGTGAAGTTGGCAACCGAGCCCAGGGTCTCGCCAGGAATGCTGTTCGGATTCTTCGTCCAATACAGCCCATAGCCCTTGGTCCCCGAGTGGTCGTCCACCACTTTGCTCCAGGTGACGTAGACCGTCGGATCACAAGAGGGCACGCCCGGGGTATGTGAGGACGACTGGAATACAGGTGCGTCGGGGGCGTCCTTGTCGATAAAGAAGGGGCCGGCCGTTGCGAAGCTGGGGGACCAGTTGCCGCCCTTGTCGACGGGTCGCAGGGTAAAGAACTGTGGCTGCTTCGAGCTCAGGAGTCCTCCCGGAGAGAAGCTCGTGACGTCGCCCAGGAACATGACCTCCGGAGGCAGCTGTGCGCTTCCCTGCGTCATGAGAGCCGAGTAGCCATCGAGACCAGCCAGATTATCGACAGCGGGATTCCAGCTGAAGTCAATGAAGGTACTGGTGCTCCACTGATCAACGATGTGGCTTGTGGAGGTAAGGCCCGAAGGTAGGTTCGGGCCCATGCTGTCGACGATGACCTGAACTGTCGCGCTCTCTGAGGTCATGTTCTCAGAGACCACATCCACGTTGATGTCCTTGACCCCTTGGGTGCCGTAGGAGAGCTCCCAACTTGCACTGCGAGGCTTGCCCACCAGGATGTCGCCCAGGGTGATGTCTCGCCCCTGAGTGGGGTTGTCTGTCACGTCGGTCACCAGCCCGTCATAGAGCACGGAGCCCGCAGCCACGGTGGTTGCCGGATCGCCAGAGCGGTCCAGGGCCACCGATGCACCGATGTATCCGTCGACGGCCACCGTGGCATCCACCTGGACGGACTCACCGGGCTTGAGGTACTTCTTGTCAGCATCCAGGCTGATGGTGGCGGTCGGTTCAGGGTCATCCTTGATGACATGAATGGCCACAGCCATAAACACGGTCGTGTTGCTCGCCTTGCGGGGATGCGTCTTGAATCTCCACGCGCCCGGATTCGGGTTCTCGATGACGGCAATCTCCGTGTTGTCCACAGAACTCTGGTGGACAGAGTGCTCGCCGGAGTTCCCGCTCGACCCGAATGGGGCCTCATCCAGCCAGAGGTCGTAGTCGTTTGTCAGCGCCGCCTCTGAAGTACTGGTGCAGGCTGGCTCGATGTAGTGCATGACCACGACAAGACGACTCGTGTCATCCGGTACGTTGAAGTCGCCCTCAGTGGTAAAACTGCCAATCTGACTGAATGAAGAACGGAGAAGGCTGGAAACGCTGGACTCATGCGCCTGGATCGCACTGACGCACCCGGCTCCTCCGGGATGAAGGATGGGGTAGATGCCTGGAAGAAGGGGTAGGACTCCAAGCTTGCGTGGGATGGCCGACGCCATGATCACTGCAGAGAGTAGCGCGGGGTCGTGGCGCATGGAGTCGTACCGATCCACAAGACTCGCCGCAAGAGCGGTCACGTGCGGCGCGGCCATGGATGTTCCGCCCATTTCCAGGTACCCCGCATTGTTGGTGGCATCCAGACTCAGAATCCCCTGACCGGGTGCGCAGACATTCGGCTTCCACCTTCCATCGGCACACGGACCTCGACTAGAGCCGGACCACACGCTCCCGGCTGGCCCGGACGCATGGGTATAGTCCAGCACGTTGCCCACGGTGAGAGCGTTCTTCGAGGAGGCCTGGATGCTGAGCGTACCTTTGCCCGGGCCGTTGTTGCCCGCTGCGAAGATGTGCAGCTGAAGATTGTCGTAGATAGCATTATCAATGTCCCGACAGGCATCCTCGTTGCCTAGCGGCACAAGCGTCGAATCGTCGAGGTAGCTGCCCCACGAGTGGTTGATCACGTGCGGCTTGGGAGTGTTGCCGAGCCCCTGATCAAAGAAGTTCACGATCTGCCCCGAGTCCAGGCTGCACTGCTGGCGCAGGAACCCCCCGTTTCCATCTGAAATGGGAAGCCCTGAGGGATCCAGTAGGAGGTCACCTATGATACGTAGGTTGTAGAATCGGCTTCCCCCGCCCCAACTGCCGATCCCTGGTTGGTTCCCAAGCAGGTCGCTCTCGGCAACGCCTCGTCCGAGCATGATGCCCGCCACATGGGTCCCGTGGTTGACGGTGTCCGCCCATGGGTCCTGAGCAGCAGTACAGTCTGCGCCCAACGACCAAAGGCTGCCAAGATCTTGGTGGTCGCTTTCCACTCCAGTGTCGGCCATGCCCACGATCGCCGCCTTGTTATAGCTGCCATCGTAGGTGCTCCGGACGTAGTCCAACCCGATCATGGGAGTCGACTCCTCATCGGGTTGAGAGAAGACCTGGATGGCCGGAACGGCCTCCAGGAACTGCACGAAGTCGAGGGCTACCAGGTCGCCCACTCTCTTGGAGTCCATGGTGCCGTGGAAGCTGTGTGTGGTGTGGCCATAGCGCCTGACCTCGAATCCGAGCGCCTCAAGTGCGCGCTGCTGCCAGCCGTTGCTCTGCCAGATCCGAAGGCCACCCTTGGATTCTTCCTCAGCCTGGTCCTGGCCACGCCGAACCCAGCCCCGGCCCTCACTCCTGCTGACGGAGGACTCGCAGAGATCGCTCTCAAACACATTTACAACGAGATCGATCCGACCCTCCTTGGTCCGCTCAAGTTGCCTGCGCAGGGCGGGGTGCATCTTATGCCAGGGCTGCAGGGTTCCCACCCAGCGCACAAAGGGCAGGGTGGAGAGCTCCGTCAACCGCTCGCGGGGCATGGCCACCTGAAGGCAGTAGTGCGGGTGAAAGTCCAGCACCCTGCAACCCAGCTCACGCAGGATCTCCTCACGCTCACGGGTGATGCGCTTGGAGAACATGATGAACCCATAGGTGTAATCTTCCGGACGTTGGTCCAGGCTCAACAGGGGCATGCCAAGCTGCGGATCGAGCAGTTCGTCGGCGGGGGGGTAGTAACGGCCCGTGCTGCATCCCAGGAAGTTCGGATCCCCTTCGGACTGAAAGGGCAGCCCTTTTCCGGGCTGCTTCCTGTCCGGCAACGGGACAGAGTCGTCATGCTCGACGGGGCGAACGCGAACAGACTGCAGTTGGTCGGGAAAGAGGGTTGCCCGATCGAGGAAGCCGTCGACGGCACCGATGGTGGGTTCTTGATAAGGGGTAAGAATGCCGATGGCGGCAATCAGGGTCGTCAGGGATGCAAGCATGGTGTCTCTTCTCAGTTGGAAGTTCGGAGTTCACAAGGGAACTGGGGATCCGATCTTGGAAGGAAAGTGCTGGGAACCCGGACCGACACGGATTCGAACGGAGCACAGCGAGCACCAACAGCATGGATCCATTCCAGCTGTGGCTTGCCGTTTCCAGCGCGAGGTCCGTCGTCCTTTTTCCCGTCACGCCCACAAGGGAGAGGCGCGGCGGCCGGCGTCCCGCGACAACGCAAGAAAAGTGCCCGAACCGCCCTCAGGATGGCTCAGGGCCCGTTTTGGCCCGTGCCCGGCTCAGATCCCCGCCGCCGCCCGGGCGATGGCGAGGTCCTGGACAGCCACCCCCGTCAGGTCCGCTATCGTCACCTGATCGGCATGCGTGCGCCCACCCCGGCCCCCAATCACGTCGCCCAATTCCAGGGCGTTGTCGAGGTCAAAAGAGCCCTCGGCCACGGCCCGCGCCGCCTCCCCGCGCAAGGCCGCCTGATCGCGGCTGTCCACGACGACCAGGTCAGCCGCACCCACCAGGCGCGCGCTGAGCTCCTGCTTCTCATGGGTATCGGAACCCATCGCCGTCACGTGCGTGCCCGGGCGGACCTCTTCAAGAAGAGGTGAGTGGCTGGCCGTTGCGGTCACGATCAAGGAGCAGGCCTCGCCTATCTGCGCGGGCTCGCCCGCGGCCTCGGCCTCAAAACCCATGTCCCCCAGGTCCGTGATCAGCGCACCCAGCCGGTCCCCGTCGCGGCCCCAGGCCAGGACGCTGCGGCAGGGATTCACTGCTCGCAGGTGGTCGAGTTGCATGCGTGCCTGCACTCCGGTGCCGAGCACCCCGATCCGTTGCACATCCGGGGGCGCCAGATGCTTGGCGGCCACCGCGCCGGCGGCCGCGGTGCGCAGGTCGGTCAGGCGGCCCTCGTCGAGCAGCACGGCCGAGGGCGCACCGTCTTCGCGATCGAACAGGAGCATCAAGCCCTGGCCGGGTGGCAGGCCGCGGGCCACGTTGCCCGGGAAGCCCGAGGCGATCTTCACCACGTAGCCCGGCTGGCCCTTCACGTAGCCGTACTTGATGTGCACCTCGCCGCGCGGCTCCTCCAGGATCAGCTCCCCCACCGGCGGCACCACGGCGCGTCCCTCGGAGTAGGCCACGAAGGCCTCCTCCATGGCCGCGACGAGGTCGACGCCCTCCAGAGCGCTCTCGATCTCGGGCCAGGTGAGGACGCGGGTCACAGAAGAAGCCGTTGATCGGCGCGGTCGGTTTGGTCGGGCCGTTTCATGGGCGGCCAGGGTACCCTAGCCGACATGAATATCGAGACCTTTGCGATGGAGCGCTGGCAGTCGCTGCACGAACACGACGTGGAGCTCAACCTGTCCGATAGCGGAGCCCACCCCCTGACCTTGCGCGAGCTGATTGAGTTTGCCCCGGGCCTCGACGGCCTGCTGGACCAGGCCCTGGAGTACACCCCGACCCAGGGAACTCCGCTTCTACGCGAACGGATCGCCGCTCTCTACCCCGAGGCGACGCCCGCCAACGTCTTGGTAACCACCGGCGGTGCCGAGGCCAACTGCGTCGCCGCCTGGACCCTGGTCGAGCCCGGGGACGAGGTGCTGGCCATGGTGCCCAACTACGGCCAACTGCCGGGTCTGGTGCGCGGGCTCGGAGCCAAGCTCGTGCCCTGGGAGTTGAGCCCCGACTGGGAGGCCGGCTGCTGGCGGGCCGACCTGGAGCGGCTCGAATCCCTGGTCAACGAGCGCACGCGCATGATCATGATCTGCAACCCCAACAATCCCACCGGTGCGGTCTTCGATGGAGCGTGGTTGGACGGTGTGGCCGCCATCGCGGATCGGCACGGGGCCTGGGTGCTCGCCGATGAGATCTACCAGGGATCGGAGTTCGACGCGCCCCCGACGCCTTCCATCTGGGGT
>MPMD02115886.1_pt1 | contig 22705 bp, 35 predicted proteins | sample 1617291 | NCBI WGS metagenome assembly MPMD02 (sample SAMN05944810, study PRJNA350692) | marine metagenome | biome: marine; feature: ODZ; material: water; isolation source: 120 m water sample filtered on 30 um supor filter | place: Pacific Ocean | collected 2012-04-09 | depth 120m m | reverse complement strand
GGAATGAAAGTCCTTAATTCGCGTCAAATTGAACTACTTGAAAATGGACCAGATAGTCTTGCGGCTAGTTGGTCTATGCAGGCTATGAAGAATGATTGGAAAAAGAAGAAGGGTTATAAAGATCCTGAACCACCAGATTGTCAATCCTCTTTTAAGGAATGGGAAGATAGTGTCAAGAAATATTAAGAAATATAATGTATAATAATCATATGTGATATTATATTAGTATAGATAAATTTTTTATTATGTCTAAACGTGATTTGACTAATATTCCACCAGGCACTACAGAGTGCTCTGTATGTGGTATATTAAAAGAGAATATCGAATTTTCTTTTTATAAAAATAGACAAACAGATAATGGTTATAGGTTAATGACCAACACTAATTGTATTTGTTGTCAAAAGATAAGAAGTAAAGAAAGGTCAGCAATTAAAAAGAAATTTAAGGACGTTAGACCACCGGATTTTGGTCAACCTTGTGAATGTTGTGGTAAACCAGTTACACGTAATTGGCAGTTAGATCATTGTCATGATACTGGTGATTTTCGCGGATGGTTGTGCAAACAATGCAATACAGGAATGGGAAATTTGGGTGACACTTTACAATCACTTCAATTAGCAGTAGAATACTTACAACGTGCAGAAAAGAATGCAAATCACAGTCAACAAAATTATTTGCAGTGATAATATAACATATCTTAAAACACTTCCTGATGAGTGTATTGATATGGTTGTTACATCTCCACCTTATGATGCACTTAGGGATTATAATGGTTATGAATTAGATTTACATGGACTTGGTGAACAATTACTCCGAGTATTAAAAGATGGTGGAATATGTGTGATGGTTATACAAGATTCTACTAAAGATTTTGCTAAGTCACTTACATCATTCAGAACTATTGTAGATTGGTGTGATAACATTGGGTTTAGATTATTTGAGTGTAACATATACAATAGGCAAGGAACTGAAGGTGCATGGTGGAAGAAAAGATTTAGAGTAGATCATGAATATATGCCAATATTTTTAAAAGGTAAACGACCACAGTATTTTGATAAGGAAAATATAAAGATTCCATCAAAACATGGTGGTAAAGTAATGACTGGTGCAAATATTAGGACTAAAAGTGGAAGAACTGGTTCACGTAAAGTAAAGATAAATCCTACCAAATGTCCTGGTACAGTAATGACTTTCGGTAATACATGTGGAGGTGAAAGTAAATTAAAGAGTAAACATCCAGCAGTATTTCCCAATATGTTGGCATATGATATGATAGAATGTTTCTGTCCACCTGATGGTATAGTTCTTGATCCTTTTAATGGTAGTGGAACTACAACATTAGCAGCCAAATGTTTAGGTAGAAATTATATTGGCATTGATGTATCTCAACAATATATTGATATTGCATTGGAAAGATTGGATAAGGAGATTATTGTTAGAAATTCTATCACTTTAGAAAGTGTCCCTAATCCACTTTCTACTCTTATAGATCAAGAAATATAAATAACTGGAATAGTATTATGACAATGTGGAAGAAAATGAAACATATAAAAATCCCTGGCAGTATCAAGGCAGGGATTTTGTCGGGAGCGATATTGGGGATAACTACGGCTTTGTTTATCTCATTACCTGTGACCAGACAGGCAGAAGATACATCGGTAGAAAGTATTTCTACCAAAAACGAAAGCCTAGAGCTGGAAATAAGAATGTCAGAAGGCGAAGAGTTACGTCTGAGAGTAACTGGCGCAACTACTATGGAAGCTGTCCAGAGCTTAGTGAAGATGTTAAAAGATATGGACATTCTGCTTTTGTAAGAGAGATACTTTCTTTACATAAGACTCCTGGTAAGACAAATTACGAAGAGACAAAACAACTTTTTATTAATAACGTATTGACTGAGAGTAAGGAAGACGGAATTCCTGCTTGGTATAATAGTAATGTGCTTGGTAGATATTATAGAAAGGATTATTTTGAGACAGTTGAGGAAGTGAACACTTCTACTTGACTTTCCCTAACCGTTGCTATATAATTCTGTTGTAAACGTTTATTAAGGTATGTTAGTTAAGACATCGATAGTTGCCCTGGCAGGTATGTTAGTAGCTACTGTCCCTGCCGTAACCAATCAGACAATTAAAGCGGCACAGATTGAGGTTGAGGTAGAAGAAGAGGTTATTGAAAAGAGTTGGAAATGTCCTGGCTGTACCACAGCAGAATCATTTACTCTCTCCTATCTCCAAAAGAATACGGAAATTAGTGATAAGATTGCTCTTGCTACTATAATGGGTAACATTAAACAGGAGAGTATGTTTAATGCCAATATTTGTGAGGGAGGAGCAAGAGTTCCTTATCACAAATGTTATAGTGGTGGGTATGGATTGATTCAATGGACTACTGCAGCACGTTATAAAGGTCTGGGATCTTTCTGTAATAAGTATGGTTGTGATCCTAGTTCATTAGAAGGGCAAGTTCGTTACATGGTTAATGAAAATGGGTTCCAAAAGAATCTTTCTATTTTTGAATCACCAGGAAGAACTATCAACTATTATATGAATGCTGCTTATAGCTGGTTAGGGTGGGGTATACATGGTAATAGAACCACATATGCTCACCAATATCTTGGCAAATTTCATTACGCCTGATAGAATATAGGGGTAGCTGAGAGGCTATTGCTGTAACCCCCTTGGTAGTTCAGGGTTAGAGGCGATAGGAACTACCATTTAGGGCTCATAGTTAAACGGAGATAACCTTCGCCTTCTAAGCGAATGTTCCTGGTTCGATTCCAGGTGAGCCTGCCTAGCCTTCATAGCACAATTGATAGTGCAATCGATTTGTAATCGATAGGTTGGGGGTTTGAGTCCCTCTGAAGGCACCTTAGGTCAGTGCAGGTCTTCATGGGGTAGTAGCTCAGCAGGTTTAGAGCATCGCACTGTCACTGCGAAGGTCGTGGGTTCGAGTCCCATCTATCCCGTTTGGGTTGTTAACTCAGTTGGCTAGAGTAGGTCGCTTTTAACGATTAAGTCCTGGGTTCGAGTCCCAGACAACCCATATATATAAAAAAAGGAGTTATGAATGGCATTAGGAAAACAAGTAGAAGAAAGTATTGATGATGCAGTATTAAATTTGAGAAATGCATTGGCATTTGCTGCTAGACATGAGCGTCCTCCTGTTTGTCATCTTGTTTCTAAAATTATTATGGAACTAGAACAGATGAAGAGTTGGGATGAAATGTTGGATAAGGTTGATGAACTTGTTGACAGATCTTCAGAAGACTGATACTATATAATATGTTCAAGAGGATGCAATGTCTGTTGCTTCGGACAGGAGTTCGATTCTCCTGACCTCCATTTACGGGGGCCCAATGGTTTCGACGGGGTAGTAAGGTTGTAGCTGTTGACTGAACAGAAAAACAGATGCTAATAACATCGTACGTTTCTCCCGCAATCACTCTTTAGTGGCTGCCTAATAAAGGAGATGGGGTGATAACAGCCTTATAATTCAATTGTTACATGGCAGTGAAAAGCTGCTTTTACTTATCAATATCCATTATGAAAATTTTTCTAGATACTGCTGAGACAGATGTAATCCGTAAGCATTTTAATACGGGTTTGGTTGATGGCGTAACTACTAATCCAACTCTTATTAGAAAGAGTGGTAGAAATCCTGAAGAAGTTTATCAAGAGATCAAAAATATTGGTTTGACTGATATTAGTATGGAAGTCATTGGAGACAAACTTAATATGATCTCTGAAGGTAAGAGATTGTATAAGAAGTTTGGTAAGTGTGCTACTATTAAAGTTCCTTGTACACCCGATGGACTTAAAGCTTGTAAGGAATTGGTTAAAGAACATATTAAAGTTAATGTAACTCTTATTTTCTCATCATCACAGGCAATTCTTTCCGCTAAGGCAGGAGCAACTTATGTGTCACCATTCGTAGGTAGAGTGGATGATAATTCTTTTGGTGGTTTGTGCCTTATAAAAGATATTGTTAACATATATACCAAACAGAAAGTATTTGAGACACAAGTATTAGCTGCTTCTATTAGAAATGTGAGAGATGTGGGTAGAGCCTTTGAGTATGGTTCTAATATATGTACCATACCTACAGGGGTTTTTGAAAAGATGTATAACCATGTTCTTACAGATGTAGGTATGGATACTTTTAATAGGGACTTTAGTGTTGTGGAGAATATACTTCACCCGGAGGCTTAATTAGGGAGAGAGATGATTACGATTAGATGTAAAGTATGTCAAAAAGAAATGACATCCTCACACAAGACCCAAGTTTGTGGGTGTCCTAATAGGACTGAACTTAGTGAGGATAAGATTAGTGCGCTTGACTTATCCAATGTGATTATTGTAAAATCTGACAAGGTTAAGAATTCTAATGACGTTCTAAGTCCTGAGGATCTTATGTATCAAGAGTCAAGACGTAAAAGGAAGGTTAGAAAATTAGACTTTGAAGTGAAATGAAAGTAGTCACTAACAGGGACATTTATGAGGAACTTGTAATGAGTAAAGATGAAAAACTGAAAGCCCAGGTTAAGTCAAGATGGTATTATATCTTTTGGGGGTTTGCTACTGTGACTGTATTTGTAGGTCAAGTATATGTTGGCACTGGATTCCGTCATTTAGCAACTAGTTTTGACAGAATAGTTGATACAGTGGTGTTAGAGTTGGAAGATATAAAAGAAGACACTACAACTTATTACTGATACATACTGTTATGGCACCTATAGATAACGTCTATACAAATGGATAAGGAAACATTGTATACCAAGACTGAAGTAGATCGTCTCATTGCTACTGCAAAGTATGAAGCTATTGAAGAAGCAAGAGAGATTGATAGGGATTCTATGGCTAAGCACACCTGGGATGCTACTATTATTAGTATGATCTTAGGGTTTATTGCTTTATCATTATTTCTTGATGGGTTATTGAGAATACTTGGTATCATTCCACCATTTATGGATTTGGATGTTGGTATTATTGATGATATTGTGGAGAGAGTGGAAGAAGATATTGTACCTTACTTAGAAAAATACCAACATTACATTCCAGGATTATGAAACCGATTGAAAACTACGAACAATTACTAGAGAGATTCTATAAGAGAACCACTCAACTAGAAGCTGAGCAAGGTAATCTTGATGAAGCTTATGATAGATGGATGAAACTGAATAGTGAATTGGATAGGTTGAAAGGATCCATTCAGGCAGTTGAGTATCTAGCATATGGTAAGTTGCCACATGATGGCAATCATGATGGTATGAAAGATCATGATCCAGGTTATGATCCAGACCATAGTATTATCCCTGGTGTTGATATTTCTGATCAAGGACCAGGACTTTATCCTGAGGAAGTATGAAAGAATTTCTATTTGTCCTTCTTAACTTTTTAGATTTTTGGTTTTTCCCATTAATCATTGCTCTTGTAGTTGCTATTATCGTAGAGCAACTGATAAGAAGGTTTGCTGATTCTGATCCACAGTCTTATACTGATTTAAAATGGATTAATATGTCCATGAGAATCAGAAAGTTTGTCTGGACACAGAACGTAATACTAAATACTACGTGGTTGATTTGTTATTTTGTGTTCATGTTTATGATGCGCACATCCCCACCAACTGAAGGATTGGGAGATCCTAATTTACTCTGGAAATTATAGTGGAGAATTTATAATACGCCGTGGACGTTATTGGATTAGCTAGTCAAAGGTTTTTAAGTGACACTATAGTAGTAGAAGGTATTGTAGTAATCCTATCTCTATTATGGTTGTGGATTTTGCTTGGATGGATTAAGTTGCCTGAGGGAGATGATGGATAATGTTTCTGTTGTAATGTTTATTATAGCTGGAGTATCTACCCTCATAGGTTCTTTTTATTTGGTTTACATCACAATAGGTAATCAACAGGAAAGGATTGAAGAATCTAAATCTTGTGAGATAGAAGAATACAAGAAACTCCAGGAGAGAATTGACAAGTTGAGAAGTGAGTTAGAGGAATTCGGTGATGAAAGAGTCAAAGGAGCCCAAAATTAAACCTACCTTTGAGGGTTGTTATAACTACAAGAAGTTAAAGGAAGAAGGTCTCATCGAAGAAAAGGATGAAGACTGGGAGGAGATGTACGTTGATTTGAATAACGAGGGCAGTTGAGATAGTGTCACAACTCCCTTGACATCCCCCTTTAAAACGCATATAATTAGTATGTAATTAATAAAACAAATGACACTTATCCAAAAATTTAAGAAAGACCTTCAAATCCTTAAGGGTGCTGCTAATAATGAATTTTTTCTTGATGTGAGAAACCCTAAACTTTTCAAGAAAGTTCGTCGTTATTATCAAAATGAAGGAGTCGATTTTTCTGGAGATCCACTTGATGATTATGATTTGTTGATGGATCGTGTTTATTCTGAACTAAATACAGAAGGAGTTAGTTAAAAATTATGGCAACCAAAAAGACAGTTCAACCAGTTAGAGAAGTTTCTGAAGCCCCTAAGTATACCGAAGTTCTTGGTACTCAAGACTTGGAAGCAAGGGTGGATAAACTAGAGCAAGAATTACAGGACACTATTACTAAACTACGTAGACAGAGCCTTATTTAATTTTTATGGGAGTGTAAACTCCCTTTTTTATTATGAAAGTTGCGTTAATAACAGGTATTACAGGACAAGATGGGTCTTATCTGGCTGAGTTTCTTTTAGAGAAAGGATACGAAGTCCACGGTATTGTTAGGAGAAGTTCTCTTATCAATACTCATAGGATAGACCACATTTATTCTGAAATTAAATTACATTATGGTGATCTAACTGATGCTACTAATATTATTAGTGTCATCCAGAAGGTCCAACCTGATGAGATTTATAATCTAGGTGCTCAGAGTCACGTTAAAGTGTCCTTTGAGACTCCTGAATATACTGGCCAAGTAGATGGCTTAGGGACTCTTAGGGTTCTTGAGGCAGTTAGACTACTAGGACTAGAAGATAAGACTAGGATATATCAAGCATCTTCTTCTGAAATGTTTGGTAAGGTTGTTGAGATTCCACAAAGTGAAACAACACCTTTCTACCCAAGGTCACCTTATGGTGCTGCTAAAGTTTATGCATACTGGTTAATTAAGAATTATAGAGAAGCTTATGGTCTCCATGCTAGCTCTGGAATACTTTTTAATCATGAATCTCCTAGGAGAGGTGAGACTTTTGTGACTAGAAAGATAGTCCAAGGTTTGGATAAGATTAGAAAGGGAGAGCAGACTACTCTTTATCTTGGAAACCTAGATGCCAAAAGGGATTGGGGTCATGCTAAGGATTATGTTAGGGCAATGTGGTTGATGCTCCAACAGTATATGCCAGATGATTATGTAGTTGCTACTGAAAGTCAATACTCTGTTAGACAATTTGTTGAGAAGGCTGCACCACACTTTGGTTTTAAGATTGAATGGTATGGTGAGGGTGAAGATGAGATTGGTATGGATGCAGATACTAAGAAGACAATAGTATCAGTAAATCCCATCTACTACAGACCAACTGAGGTAGATACTTTGTTGGGGGATTCTACTAAGGCAAGAGAAGTTTTGGGATGGAAACCAGAGATTACATTTGCAGAATTGGTGGAGGACATGTGTAAAAATGGATGTTAATAGTAAGATATTTGTTGCTGGTCACAATGGTTTAGTTGGATCAGCTATAATAAGAAAATTAGAATCTCAAAATTATGAGAATATCTATTGGGTTAGAAAGAAGAATTGTGATTTGAAGAATAGGGGTCTTGTGGATGCTTACTTTAAACAAGCTCAACCTGAGTATGTCTTTTTAGCCGCAGCAAAGGTAGGTGGTATTCATGCCAATAGTACTCACCCAGCAGATTTTATCTATGACAACTTGATGATTCAAACTAATGTCATTGATGCTGCTTATAGACATGGAGTTAAGAAGCTTTTATTCCTAGGGTCATCATGTATCTACCCTAAGTTTGCTGACCAACCTATTACTGAGGATGCCTTATTGACTAGTAGTTTGGAACCTACTAATGAGATGTATGCTGTTGCTAAGATAGCTGGCATCAAAATGTGTCAGGCATACAGAGATCAGTATGGATTTAATGCTATTTCTGTCATGCCTACTAACCTATATGGTCCTGGTGACAACTTTGATTTGCAGACATCACATGTTTTGCCAGCAATGATGGCTAAGTTTCATGGGTCATTAGAGAAGAGTGAGCATTGGAGAGTTAAGTTGTGGGGTGATGGGTCTCCTAAGAGAGAGTTTCTACATGTAGATGATCTTGCTGATGCTTGTTTGTTTTTAATGCATTGGTATAATGAATCTGAACATATTAATGTAGGGACAGGAGAGGACATTAGTATTAAGGATTTGGCTGAGTTGATTGCTGAGGTAGTAGGATATAAAAATGATGTTGATTGGGATAGTAGTAAACCTAATGGGACACCTAGAAAACTTTTAGATGTCAGTAAGATTAATAATTTAGGATGGGAATCTAAGATAGGACTGAGAGAAGGAATACAAGATACTTACAACTGGTATAGGCAAAACCTTACCTAGTATGTTATACTACATATACAGGAGTTAATGAGACATTATGTCGCAATATAAAAAGACTGCATTGGTTCTGGGTGCAGGTGGCTTCATTGGAAGCCATATGGTAGAGAGATTAGTCAGTGAAGGCTACTGGGTTCGTGGTGTAGATATTAAGAGACCAGAGTTTAAAGAAACCGTAGCTCATGAGTTCATTCGAGCTGATCTTAGAGATGTAGAAATGGTCTACAGATCTATAAGGTTTACTGGATATCTTGGTAACTTTTATCAACAAATAGCTGAGAAGTTTGTCAAACCCTTTGATGAAATCTATCAGTTCGCTGCTGATATGGGTGGAGCAGGATTTGTATTCAGTGGTGAGAATGATGCAGAGATTATGCATAACTCTTGTACTATCAATCTAAATCTTCTTGATGAACAACATAAATTGAATGAGCTCATAGGATATAATCACACAAAGATTTTCTATTCTAGTTCTGCTTGCATGTATCCAGAATACAACCAACTTGATCCTGATAACCCTGATTGTAGTGAAGACTCCGCATACCCAGCAGCCCCAGACAGTGAATATGGATGGGAGAAACTTTTTTCAGAGAGATTGTACTTGGCTTACAACCGTAACTATGGTATTCCTATTAGGGTTGCCCGTTATCACAATATCTTTGGACCAAAAGGGACCTGGGACGGTGGAAGAGAGAAGGCACCAGCTGCAATCTGCCGCAAGGTTGCTCAACTCCCGGAGGTCGGAGGATCTATCGAAGTGTGGGGTGACGGTGAGCAGACTCGCTCCTTCCTGTATGTTGATGAGTGCGTCGAAGCGACTAGAAGGTTAATGGATTCGGAGTTTATTGGACCAGTTAATATTGGCTCAGAAGAGATGGTTAGTATTAATGAGTTGGTAGATATTGTTGGTAGGGTTGCTGATAAGGTTGTGAGAAAGGTTTATAAACTTGATGCTCCTTTAGGTGTTAGAGGACGTAATTCTAATAATGATCTTATTCGTGCCAAGTTGGATTGGGATTATGAACTATCTCTTGAAGAGGGTATTCGTAAAACATATTATTGGATTGATCAACAGGTGAGTGGCTCATGATTGGATATGATAGATTAGGTTCTAATGGAAGATTTGGAAATCAACTCTTCCAGTTTTGTGCGTTAAGAGGTATTGCTTCCCATCATGGATATGATTGGTGTGTTCCTCCTGATGATCATGTTTCCTTTGGAAACTATGGAGTTCTCTTTCCATTTAAGATGGAGAGTATGTCAGAAAAGAATATTGGTTTTATTAATGGGGAAGTAGGTCCAGAGGCAATGCGTAGTTTTGGTGCTCTTGCATCACTCAATCCTAATATAAATAATCTCCCTGAACAAGTTCAGAAGTTTGATATTGATTTTGTTGATAGAGTAACTGATGGTAGTAACATTGATGGATACTTCCAGACAGAGAAGTATTTTAAACATATTGAAGATGAACTTCGTAGGGATTTGAAGTTTAAGGATGACATCCTAGAACCATGTAATGATTTTATCTCTCAATTTGAGAATATAATTTTCCTTCATGTAAGGCGTAGTGACTATATTAATATTCAAGAGAGTCATCCTCTACTTAGTTTCAAATACTATGAAGAGGCACTGAAACATTTTGATGATGATTCTTATGTTCTAGTATGTTCTGATGACATTGAATGGTGTGCTGAACAGGAGTTCTTTGAGAGCGACAGGTTCCTTATGTCTAATCATAATGAAACTTATCAACATGGACACCTAGATGCTGATGGACAGGTGAGAAAATCACCATTACCTTTTACAGATATGTGTATGATGTCTTTATGTAATGGAGCTATTATTGCTAACAGTTCTATGAGTTGGTGGGGAGCTTGGTTACAAGCTAACCCAGATAAGAAAGTTATTGCTCCTGCTGAATGGTATGGACCCAACTTGGCTCATGTAGATGATTCTGATTTAGTTCCCGATACTTGGATTAAGATAGATGAAAAATGATTTAAAGGATACAACTTTTATTATCCCTATTAGGATTGAGTCAGTTGATAGGCTCAGAAATGTTATTACCGTATGTTGTTTTCTTCTAGAAACCTTTGACACAAAAGTAATCATTAAAGAGGTAGATAAGGCATCTGTTTTTGTAGAGCAGGCTCTTCCACAGATTACTGAGTATGTTGGTGAGGATATTAAAAATCTAACTCATGTCTTTGAGCAATCAGAAGACCAAGTGTTTTATAGGATGAGATATCTCAATGAGATGTTAGACATGTGTGAGACACCAGTGGTTGCTAACTATGATTGTGATGTATTACTTCCTATAGATACATGTCTACAAGCCCAACAAATGCTTACTAGTTTAGGACATGATGTAGTATATCCTTATGGACAGGGTGTGTGGCAGAAGAGAATTTACGCTGATGATGAGATGGTATCAGAGTTTCTTTCTAATGATTGTGATTTTTCTATTCTAGAAAGAAAGCATGACTTGGATAATGCTGAGAGTGGACATGTTCAGTTCTTTAGGGCAGATGCCTATAGAGCTGGTGGAATGGAGAATGAGAACTTCCAAGGATCATCACCAGAGGATAAAGAAAGGATATACAGATTCCTTAAGTTGGGTTATAATGTAGGTAGGGTAGTTAGTTGGGTATATCATTTGGAACATAGTCGTGGTCCTAACTCATGGCCAGTTTCTTATCAACAGAACCCACATATGCAGGACAATATTAATCTCTGGAACTATCTTCAGACATTAGATACAGATAAGTTGAGAGAGTATTATAATGAGCAAAAGTATCTGAAGAAGTATAGAAGATGATTGGACTTAATTACCTAGGGAAACTAGGACAACTTGGGAATCAGATGTTCCAGTATGCTACTGCTATGGGAGTAGCCAATAAGCTTAATACGGAAGTTAGTATTCCCAATCATAGAGATGCTGTTGTAGATCATCTAGGTAATACATTAAGGATTGAACTGTTTGATGCCTTTAAAATCAATCCAAACATTGGATTTGTACATGGAACGGACTTTCAAGAGGCCTACTTCCACTATAGTTCTAAGTTGTTTGAGTTAGATAGAGGGAGGCAGTATTGTTTGATTGGATTCTTTCAGAGTGAAAAGTACTTCAAACATATTGGGGATGAAGTTAGAAAGGAGTTTACATTTTTAGATGATATTGTAAAGGATTGTCAGGGTGCTCTAGAGATATTTGATAACCCTGTTGCTCTTCATATTAGAAGAGGAGATTTTCTTATTAACTCAGGCAATCACCACAATGTAAGTATGGAATATTATCAGGAGGCACTTAAAGAGTTTCCTGATAGACAGGTAGTTATATTCTCTGATGATCCTTTATGGTGTCATGATGAACCTACCTTTGCTGATGATAGATTCCTTGTATCAGATGCTGATAGTCCCTACCATGACCTTTATTTGATGAGTCAGTGTAGTGATTTTATTATTGCTTGTTCTACCTTTAGTTGGTGGGGAGCATGGTTAGCTAATAAAGGAACAGTAATAGCACCAAACAAATGGTTTGGTCCTAACAATGCAGACAAAGACATCAAAGATTTGTATCCAGAACACTGGAAAGTAATACCTTTTTCATAGGAGTTTAAAATGACTTGGAACTTAGTTACCTTTGCTTATGGAGGTAAACTTTATAACATTTATCAGGATTATATTTCAAGATTAGTTACTACACATGGATTAAACTCCTTTAAGTATAGTGTAGAAGACATTCAGAATACAGAAGTATATAAACAGAATCCAGATTATTTTGTAGAAGATAATAAGTATGGATGGTGTGCTTGGAAGCCATTACTTCTTCTAGAGACAATGAAGAAGTTGGATGATGGAGATAAGATCGTTCTTTGTGACACAGAAGATGTTTTACATCCTCAATTATTTTCTTATGTTGATGGTGTGATGGGTGATGATCCCTGTCTGTTAGTGATGGGCGATCCTAATCCTCAGAAGAAGACAGTCAAAAGAGACTGTTTTGTTTATATGGATTGTGATGAAGAAGCTTATTGGGATTCTCCACAACTAGAAGCAGGTATTACATTCTGGAGAGTGTGTGATGAAGCTAAGGCTATCCTAGAAGAATATCTGAAATGGTGTCTAGATGAAAGAGTTAATGGAGAGGATTCTAACTTCTCTGGTAAGGGTAACTTCTCTGAGTTTGGTGGGTATTCTGCTAAGGATCAAGCTATTCTTACTAACCTTGCATTGAGGGATGGTTTATCTGTTGATAGTGGTGCTATTAGAAATTATGTTGAGTGTAATGCTGACTATTGGTATCAACGTAATCAACAGAGTGGATATACTTTACATAGACCAGTAGATGAGTATATGGTATCCATTGAGGATGGTTGTCCTTATGCTAATAATAATTCTATCAAACATAGTTTAATTCTTACAGTACATAATAAGGAGTGGTTGATTGATAGAGTTGTTAAGGGTATTTGTAACAATACTGTGGGTGACTATGAACTTATCTTTGTCTTTGATGGGTGTAGTGATAACTCTCAAGAGGTAGCACTTAAGGCACTGAAGAAAGGAGTTGATCATAAGGTGTTGACTGCCCCTGATGTCTTTGAAACCAAAGCAAATAACATTGGGTTAAGAGAGGCAACAGGTGATTTAGCTATCATCATTCAAGATGATATGGTGATTGGAGAGAAGGGTTGGAATAGAAGGATGCAGAAACCATTCCTCAAGTTTGATGATGTGTTTGCTGTGACTGCTAGGACAGCTCATAACTATGTCTTCAATCCTAATTCACAACATGTAAATATGGAGGAGGATTTAGATACTGGTTGGTGTGATATTCTTAGGTCTTGTGATGAGGCAGATAAGAGTAATACACCTAGAGATACATTTGCTATTAGGAGCACAGTAAATCGTGGTCCATTGATGATTGATCTTGCTGATCTTAAGAAATTGAATTATCTTGATGAAGAATATTCTCCTCAAGATATGGATGACCATGATCTAATGTATAGGGCATGGAAGGAACTTAAGAAAGTATGTGGATGTTATTGGATTGACATGAGATCAGATACTGAATGGGGTGGTACTAGAGCAGCAAGTGGTGGAACAGAACCTGCCCCTTGGTTGTATAAGACACAACACAAGAATAGTAAAATCTTCTACAAGAGGAATGGGGACATTTTGAATGATAGAAAAATTGTTGTAAATAGGAAAGTCAGTTAGGAGGGCCAATGGAAATTAGTTATGAGAGATGGCAACAAGCTCAAGAGGCTGAGTTTAAAGAGTACTGGGATCACCGAGTATCAATTGCCTTTGGTGGTTTTGACAATGTATTCAACTATCTGGGAGTAGATCCAAAGAACGATCTAAAGGATAAAGTTATTGTAGAAGTTGCTTCTGGTTCTGTTCCTGCACTGATGATGGTTGAAGGAGCAAAGAGAAGAGTTGCTATTGAACCTTTGATGGATAAGTGGCAAAAACAAAAAGAAACATGTGAGGCAGCTGGTGTAGAAGTTGTGGCTGCTCCTTATGAGCATATTGATATTGGAGAGGAGGTTGATGAGACCTGGTTATTCAATTGTCTTCAACATGTTATTAGTCCAGAAGGTCAACTGAAGAAGGCTATGGAAACCTCTAAGGTTGTTCGTGTCTTTGAGCCTATTGGATGGGGTAATGGACAACCATTAACTGCTAATACTGCACATCCTCATATCATTACTAAAGAAACTTTCACATCTGTTATGGGTGATTTTGGTAAGACATATAATGGTAGAGAAGTGGCTCACTTCCATGAGGCTGATTGTTATTATGGAACTTGGGTGAAGGGATGACATATTCAAAAAGATTTAGTAGTAAATTCTTTTCAAGGTTATTAAAACCAGCTCATCCTGATAATCCTATTAGAGATAGAGCAACTTCTTTTGAGATTGTATTTGAACATTTGGATCAAAAGAATGTTAAGAACTTTACTATTGTAGAAACAGGATGTATGAGGGCGGATCATGGTGAATTGGCAATGGGTGATGATGGTGCTAGTACCTATATCTTTGATGATTTTATTAACTATTATGATGGTCAGGTCCTATCGGTAGATATTTGTCAGGCAAATGTTGATCATGCTAATGGGATGACATCAGATAAAACTAAAGTTCATTGTCAGGACTCTGTAGATTTTCTTTGGAACTTACCTAAGAAACAGATTGACTTCCTATATCTTGACTCTTATGATATTGTTAGAGAGAATCCTCACCCATCTCAACTACATCATATGAAGGAGATGTGTGCTGTGATAGATAAGTTAGGTAAAGGTTCTATTGTTTGTGTTGATGATCATGATGCATTCTTTACTGGTGACGGTAAGATTGCTAAAGGATCATATGTGAAAGATTTTATGGATGATATTGGATATGAACCTATTCATGAGGGATATCAAATAGTTTGGGTGATGTAACTATGGATGATGTAATTTTAAGTGCTTGGCATGGTGGACTGGGTGATTCATTACAGTTTTCTACTCTTCCAGAAGAGTTTCATAAACAACAAGGAAGAGATACTTATATTTTGGAGAATGCTCCTTTCAGAAATCCTGAGATCTATGATTTAGTATGGGGTGAAAATCCATATGTTAAAGGTAAGAAATCAGGGACTAGGAATGCTGGAGATATTCCAGAGATTCCATATCAAGAATGGGTAGCAGAAGGTAAAGGGACTGGTAAAGCCATTTCTAATTGGGAATTATTCCATGGACTTGAACCAGTAAATACTTATCCTAAAATTTATTATGAGCCAGAGAAACATGAGGGGTTTGATGATGCATTCATTGTTGATTTCTCATCTATAAGTATAGGTTATGATAAGAATCAATTGAAGAATATTTTTGAAGATATGAAGAGGGAATATCCTGATAAGAAGTTTCTCTCTGTTTATTTTAAGAATGATCTTTTTGTTGAAAAGGATGTTGACAATGTTAAACATAATGTATATGATATAGGGTTTGAGGGGTATGTTGAAATAGAAAATATTTTTAAGTATTGTGATTTGATGTCTTCCGCATATGGTGTTCTCACTCTTAGTAGTGGAGCTAGTCATTTGAGTTCAGCTTTACAACAATACTCACCAGACCTTAAAAGCTTTTGTGTTATGCCAGAAAAGTGGTATAATAAACATAAGAAGATGGGAATCTTTTTGTTTGATAACATTCAACATTTGACATATTAGTATGGCAAAATTTTTAATTACTGGCATCACTGGATTTGCAGGTCCTCACCTAGCAAATCTTTTACATGCTGAGGGTCATGAAGTTTATGGTTTGATTCGTCGTACTAATGGTATGGAAAGCGACATTCGTGATGTCGTTAATGACGAAGTATATGAGTCCATTAAGTTTTTGTATAGTGATCTTACAAACTATCGTTCTTTAAGAAAGGTATTTGAGAATAATTGGTTTGATGGAGTATTTCACTTAGCAGCACAATCACATCCACCCACTAGTTTCATTGATCCAATAGGGACAATGGATACTAATGTTATGGGTAGTGCTAATCTTTTCCAAGTCATTCAGGATCATCAGAAAGAATGTAAGCTTATGTTCTGTTCTACTTCTGAAGTATATGGAAACGTAGGACAGGATGGACGTAAGATTCATTGGGAAGATAGAATATTCCCTGCTAATCCATATGGAGCATCTAAGGCAGCTACTGATGTATATCTTCAGGAGAGAATGGAGAATGGATACATTAAGGGATTCATTACTCGTGCTTTCTCACATACTGGACCACGTAGAGGAAGGATATTTTCCATCTCCTCTGATGCATATCAGATTGCTAGAATGATTAGGGGTTTACAAGAACCTATTCTTAAGGTTGGTAATCTAGAAACCACACGTGTTGTGATGGATGTCAGGGATACTGTGAGAGCTTACTATTTGGCTATGATTCATCCAGAAGTAACCAATCATATCTTTAATATCTGTGGTGACACTCCACGTAAGATGCAGTTCTTCACTGATAAATTGATTGAACTGTCTGGACTTTCAGAGGTGAGGCAAAAGGTTCATGAACCTTTCTGGAGACCTCATGAGATTCATTATCAACATGGGGATTCAAGTAATCTGGTAGAGATGACAGGGTTTGAGGAAGAGTATGATATTGAAACTACTTTGGATGATCTTTTAATGTATTGGTTAAAGAAGATTGATGAATAAAATTCTTGTTATAGGAGATAGTTGCACAGACATCTATACTTACTGTAAGTCATTCAGATTGGCACCAGATAAGCCTGTACCTATCCTAGAGATAGTGAAGGTGAAAGAGAATCCTGGTATGGCATGTAATGTATTTTGTAATGCTGCATCATTGGTAGGAAAGGATGTTGATATAGTTACCAATGATAATTATACAGAGGTTAAAAAGAATAGGTATGTTGATAGGTCAAGTAATCATATGTTCTTTAGAGTAGATTCTTCTGTGAAGATAGATAGAATCAATTCATTAGAGGATGTTTCATTTGATTATGATACCGTTATTATATCAGATTATGATAAAGGTTTTCTAGCTGAATCTGATATTGAATATATTTGTGAGGAGCATCCAAGAGTATTCTTAGATACTAAAAAGGTATTGGGCCCTTGGGCTAGGGCAGCTACGTATATCAAGATTAATAATAGAGAGTATGAAAGGTCAAAGGATTTTATAGATGATCATCTAAAAAATAAAATCATTCAAACTCTTGGTAGTAAGGGATGTCTTTATAGAGGAGATGTATATCCTACTAAAAGTATTGAAACAATAGACCTGAGTGGAGCCGGAGATACATTCTTAGCTTGTCTAGCTATTAGCTATACAAAACATAAGGATATTAAAAAGGCGATTGAGTTTGGTAATAGATGTGCCACTAAGGTTTGTAAAAAGAAAGGGACTTCTATTATTATAGGAGAGAAATACTAATGACTATAAGTAAAGACAATTGGGTCAGTATTAATTTGAATGAGTTGGCAGATACACGTGCCAACTTTCTTCAAATTAAATTGACTGATGACCAGGTTGATGAAGTGGCTTCAGAGTTAAGAGTGCGTATGACCTTTGATAGTTTGTATGAACAGACAGACATGATGATATGGGAGGTAATGGATTATCCAACAGAGTATGGTAAAATAAGTGAGGGTATTCCAGAGCCATTGAAGATGGAAAAGATTACTTCTATGTCAGGAAGTTGGGAGCTTGAGGTTCCATGTCTAAAATAGTGTGGTTGAATGGTACGTTTGATATTTTGCATCCTGGACATATAGAGTTGTTTAAGGTTGGTAAATCCCTTGGTGATCAGTTGATAGTAGGACTTGATAGTGATTTAAAGGTTAATCGGGATAAGGGTTCTGGTCGTCCTATCAATAATATTTGTTACAGGAAAACTATGTTAGAGGCAATTAGCTACATAGATTTGGTATTGACATTTGGTTCGCGTCAGGAGTTGGAAGATTTGATTAAGCTTTATAATCCTGACATATTATTAGTGGGAGCAGATTGGAAGCATGGAGAAGTCGTCGGTAGGGAATACGCTAAGAAAGTATCTTTCTTTGAAAGGTTCGGGGGATACAGCTCCACAGAAGTCATTAGGAAGTGTAAAGATGCCTGATCCTGGACCAACTCCCATTCTGTGGGTTCCAAAAGGATGGGGAGGAGAGAAGATTGTAGTTAATACTCCTCTCTATTGTGGTAAGATTCTTTATATCATGAGGGGTAAACGTTGCTCATGGCATTATCATGAGTTGAAGGATGAGTGTTTCTATATTCAGAAAGGAGCTGTAGAGATTACTTATGGTTATGATGATAACATTGAAGATGCTAAAACAGATATTCTTATTGAGGGAGATAACTTCTATGTTCCTCCTGGATTGAGACATCAAATGTTAGCATTGAAAGATACTGAACTCTTTGAGTTTAGTACACACCACGAAGATTCTGATAGTCATAGGGTTATAGCAGGAGATTGAATTGATTATTTCGTCATGTCCATTGAGAATATCATTGTTTGGAGGTTCAACAGATAATCCTTATTTTGTTGAGAAGTATGGGTATGGTTCTGTCATATCCTTTGCTTGTAATTTGAAAACCTATGTGACTATCAGTCAGGATAGAATAGGATTCAATCAAGACAAACACAAATACATCCTCAATTATTCTAGGAGAGAGGAAGTATCTACCATAGAAGAAATCCGCAATGAAGTTATTAGAGTAGTACTACAGCACTTCTCTATGCCTCCTGTGCAGGTCACTCTCACTAGTGATGCTTATTCACAAGGTAGTGGGTTGGCATCTTCATCATCTTATATTATCAGCCTTATTAAAGCCTGTACTATTTTTCTGGGTATCCAGATGTCACAGAGTGAGATATGTAAGTTGGCTTATGAGTTAGAGCTTAAGTTTAATCCTTACTGTGGATATCAAGATCCTTATGGATGTGGGATGGGAGGATTTAAGAGGATGGAGTTTATGGGTAAGGATAGGATTAAATATGAATATCTTCCTACAGATTTCTTTGATCAGTATGATACTCATCTTATTTTCACTGGTGTAACTAGAAATTCTAGACCTATACTTAAGGATGTCACTAGTAATCTAGACAAAGTAAAACCTATGTTGGATATATTAGAGTTAGCACATCAAGCTTTAAGAGTAAAGGAGTATGATCTCTTTCTAGATTTTATAAACCAAGGGTGGTATCAGAAGAAACAAACTTGTGATTCTATTATGGAGAATAAATCTCTTGGAGAGATGGAACAAGAATTGTGTGATGATCAAAGTGTCTTGGCTTATAAGTTATGTGGAGCTGGTAATGGTGGATTCTTTCTTGCTTTTTCCGGCAAAGATATGTTGACAACTGATCTAAAAGCAGTTAAAATAAATGTAGTGCCAGACGGAGTTACAGGTGAATCCATTTAAGGAATATGTGGAGACATTGCAGACAGCTCATATGGAAGATGAGTTTGCCAAATTTCAGGAAGAGTTTCATAAACATCAAAGGATTATCATCATAGGTAATGGAGGAAGTAATGCTGTAGCATCACATATCTCTCAGGATTATATGAAGTTTGATGGTAAGAAAGTTTCTATTCTTTCAGACCCATCAATGATTACTATGTTGAGTAATGACTTTGGATATGGTAGAGCATATGAAAAGTTTATAGAGTATTATGCTGAGCCAGAGACTCTTGTTATTCTTATAAGTTCTAGTGGTGAGTCGGAGAATATTTTAAACTGTATGTATCATTGTGATAGAGAAAGTATTGATTATGGTATTCTGACAGGGTTCCATCCATTCAATACTTTGAGGAATAGATCGAAGAAGTCCAAGTGGAATTATCATGTGAATAGTAATTCTTATGGTGTAGTAGAATGTGTTCACCAAATCTTTCTTCATGGAGTAGTATGAGATATTGTTTTGATATAGATGATACTATTTGTAATACTCCTAAGATGAAGGATGGTCGTCCTGGATATATGGATGCTACTCCTATTCCTTTTATGGTAGAGGCTATTAATAAGTTATATGATGAGGGGAATTATATTATTCTCCAGACAGCAAGAGGTAGAGGGTCAGGTCTTGATCAGACAGAACTTACAATGACTCAGTTAGATGAATGGGGTATTAAGTATCATGAGATAGAACCTATGTTCCACAAACCCAATGCTGATTTATTCATTGATGATAAGGGTATTAATGTAGAGGAGTGGAAGAAAAATCAACCCCCAATCAAAGGTATAGTAGCCGGGGCATTTGATTTAATTCATCCAGGATATATTAGGATGTTTAAAGATGCTAAGAAGTATTGTAATCATCTTACGATAGCAGTGCATGAGGATCCATCTATGGCACGTCCTCATAAACTTAAGCCAGTACAATCCTTAGAAGATAGGAAGGAAATACTAAGAGCTATTAGATATGTTGATGATATCGTAGTATACCAGGCAGAGGATACATTCCTATCTTATTTGAGGGATTATGATGTTAGATTTCTAGGCACAGACTATATGGATGGTAGTTATACTGGTAGGAATAATCCTATCAAGATTGTTTGGATGAGTAGAGATCATGAATATTCAACCACTAAGTTGAAGGAAAGTATCTTTCAGTCAATAGAATGGAATTATGAGTTGGTGGGAGGATTGTTATGAATGAAGATAAATCTTTAACTTTTAGTTTGGTAACGGGGGCAGCAGGTTTTATTGGATCTAATCTTGTAGATTATCTTTTAGATAAAGGTCATCAAGTCCTTGCTTTGGATAATGAAAGTGCTAACAATGATAATTTTTATTGGAATGATAAGGCAATAAATGTCAGGGGTGATATGACTGATTATGCATTTATGAAGAATGTGATGAGTAGGAATGTGAATTATGTATTCCACTTAGCAGCAGAGTCAAGACTTCAACCAGCCATTGAGAATCCTATTCAAGCAGTCCAGAGAAACTGTGTAGGTACTACTGTTATGTTGCAGTGTGCTAGAGAAGTAGGTGTGAAGAGGTTTGTTTATTCATCTACTTCTTCTGGGTATGGTAATAACCCTTGGCCAAATGATGAGACACAACCAGATGATTGTTTGAATCCTTATTCAGCATCAAAGGTATCTGGTGAGAAGTTCTGTAAGATGTATTATGACCTCTATGGACTGGAGACAGTATCACTTAGGTACTTTAATGTTTTTGGTGATAGATCTCCTACTATAGGACAATATGCACCAGTTATAGGTATTTTTGAGAGACAGAAGGAGGAAGGGAAACCACTTACTCTAGTAGGGACAGGAGAACAGAGGAGAGATTTTGTTCATGTGAAGGATGTAGCTAGAGCAAACTATCTTGCAGCTGTGATGCCACTTAAAGGTCATGAAGGTGAGGTATTTAATGTAGGAAGTGGAAAGAATTATTCTATTAAGGAAATTGCTGATTGTATTGATTCCAATCAAACTAATATCCCTGAGAGAGGTGGTGAAATGGATACCACTCTTGCTAATATAGATAAGATTGGTGACGTTATAGGATGGGCACCTGAGATTGATGTGTTGGAGTGGATAAATGGAAAGGGATAAGAATAAGTCAGCTTATAAGCTGAATGGATTTGGTCCTATCTATTGTATTAATCTAGATGGACAACCAGAAAGATGGGAGTTTATGGAGGACCAGTTTAAGTATTGGAACCTCAATAACTATCATCGTGTATCTGCTTATGATGGCAGAGATGATGATCTAGGACATATTCTTAAGGGAAGATACCCTGACATGATGACGTCTGGTGAGATTGGATGTGTAACATCACACCTTAAGGCTATTAAACATTGGTTAGAGACATCTGATAGTTCTTATGCTATCTTCATGGAAGATGATTGTGACTTAGAGGTAGTTAGATTCTGGGACTTTACATGGAGTGATTTTTATTCTAAGATTCCTTATGATTGGGATGTAGTTCAGATTGCTATCATTTGTACAGGTGATGTTCATGTCAGAATACATAAGAGATTTGTTAATGAGTTCTCTACTGCCTGTTATATTATTACTAGACACCATGCAGAGAAGTTGGTTAGACTTCATACCAGAGGAGATAAGTTTAAGTTAGATAATGGTGTAAGACCTAGACCAGTAGCAGATGATTTGATTTATAATTCGGGTAATACTTATTCACTTCCCCTTTTATTGTATAAGATTGATTTGGGATCTACCATTCATCCAGATCATGTGGATGTATTTCATAAAGGAAATCATGAGGCACAATGGCAGTTCTGGAGTCAGATGGGTGCTCAAAAAACTATTGATGAGTTGATGGATTATGATCCTTACCTTGGAAGAGTAGTGGAATCCTCACAACAACCAAAAACTTGACATAAACCTGAAGTCACGTTAATATAAATAGATGCATCGTAGTGACCCCCCGAAAGATCGTCCGGGTCTGAGTTTGATCTCAACTACATGTTTAAGAATCCTTGTCGAGGATTTATTCATCCGCAGGTATACACTTGCGAGACACTTAGGAAAACAAAAATGTTTAAACCCGTAATCGCAGCTCTTGCAGCTGCACCTCTATTCGCAGGCGCTGCTTTCGCAGGTCCTTACGTTAATGTAGAAGCTAATGCTTCGTATCCAGACGGCGAATACACAACTGCTACG
>MPMD02036241.1_pt1 | contig 22761 bp, 19 predicted proteins | sample 1617291 | NCBI WGS metagenome assembly MPMD02 (sample SAMN05944810, study PRJNA350692) | marine metagenome | biome: marine; feature: ODZ; material: water; isolation source: 120 m water sample filtered on 30 um supor filter | place: Pacific Ocean | collected 2012-04-09 | depth 120m m | reverse complement strand
TCGATGGCAAGTTGCAGACAGCGGTCGGTGTCAACGCTCCGTGGCAGGCGGTCGACTCGGAAAGCCCGGCCGTGTTGCCTGTTGAAAAGTCCGCCGCTTTTTTCCGTTCGATGCGCTGAGCCTCGAGCGGCCCCTCCCATTATTCCGGCCAAAAACCGATGAATACATCGTCGAGCAGTTCGAAGATTAACCCGTGGGTTTGGGTGACTGCATGGATGGGCGTCATTTTCTTTTTCTCGACTGACCTGTTTTCCGGCGCGCAAACCTCGCGCATCATCGGGCCGATCCTGAGATGGTTCGTGCCGGACATTTCCGATGATTCCATTGCCACCGTCCAGCTTGTCGCGCGTAAAATCGCGCACTTGGTCGAGTACGCAATTCTGTCGATCCTGGTCTGCCGCGCCTTGGCCAAGCGCGATGAGATACGTCCACTGCCGTTGGCTGCGCTTGGGCAAGCGGTGCTGTTCGCGGCGGTGTGCGCCGCACTCGACGAATGGCATCAGTCGTGGATGGCCGAGCGCTTCGGCTCACTCCTCGACGTCGGCATCGACTCTGTTGGGGCGATCATCGGTGCTGCATTTTCCGCTTGGCTTTCACGCCGTAAAACCGCGACAACCGCCGCATGAAGCGGCCAATGGTCCGGGTGGTGGTACCGTACATTCTCGGCATTGCCGTGGCCGATGTCGGGTGGCTGCCGTTTTGGTACGCCCTTGCCGCCTGCGTTGCCCTATCGGCGCTGGCCGCCGCGCTGAAGGCGCCCCGGTCCGCCATGCTGCTGCCTATGCTGTTTGGCCTTGGCCTGGCCAACCAGTCGTTCCACCTCAATCGGATTCCGGCAGACGATCTCCGGAACCAACTCGGAGACGATCAGCAGATCGTCACCCTGACCGGCCGCCTGGCCACCACGCCGAAACATCGCGTCAGCGAGATCAACGGGGAGGACTTTTGGCGTTCGATGGTGGAATTGGCCGTCAGCGAGGTCGATACGGACACTGGTCGTCTGGCTGCAAGCGGCACGGTGCATGTCTCCGCGCCGTTCCGCCTGGCCAAGCGCTATTACGCAGGACGGCGGGTGGAGGTTTCCGGAGTTATCCAACGTCCGCCGATCGCCGCGGCCAGAGGCATGTTTTCTTATCGTGACTACCTCGCGCGGCACAGCATCCACTTTCAGCTTCGAACAAAGACGCCGAGGGACTGGCGGTTCCTCGACGAGGCCAAGCAGCCCGCGCCGCCGTTGTCAGTTAGCTTTCAGCGCTGGGCGCGCGATGCCTTGGCCAAGCCGCTCGGCGGAGAGAATGACACCGTTCGTCTGCTGTGGGCGATGACGCTTGGCTGGCGCACGTCGCTCAGCGGCGAGGTGGCCAAGCCGTTCATGCATTCCGGCACGATGCATGTTTTCGCGATCAGCGGACTACATATCGCGATGATCGCCGCTATTCTTGTCCAGTTGATGCAATTTGTCCGGTTGCCCCGTGTCGCGTGCGGCCTGCTGCTGATACCGGCCCTGTGGTTTTATGTGGCGGCGACCGGTTGGCAGGAGTCGGCGGTGCGCTCCTCGGTAATGGTGACCATCGTGGCGCTTGGCTGGATTCTCAAGCGCCCCGGTGACCTCGTGAACTCACTGGCCGTCGCAGCCGTGCTGATCCTGCTTTGGGAGCCGCAGCAGTTGTTCCTGACCGGTTTTCAGCTCTCGTTCTGCGTCGTGTTGTCCATCGCGATGTTTGCTCTGCCGCTACAGGAACGGATTCGAAAACGGCTGCAACCTGACCCATTGCTGCCGCCGGAGCTGTGGCCGTGGTGTTCGGGTTTTATGGTTCGGATTGTGACTCCGCTGTTCGCCGTGTCCGCTGCGGCGTGGCTGGGTTCGCTGCCCTTGGCTGCATCGACTTTCAACCTGTTCACACCAGTGACGCTTCTCGTAAACGCGATCGTTGTTCCGTTCGCCGGTTTCGCCCTGGCCAGCAGCTTGGGCTGTTTGATTTGTGCCGCCTGGTTTCCGCTCGTCTCGGGGCTGTTCGCCCACAGCGCCTGGCTGGGGATGTGGTTGATGATGCGGCTCAGTGAGGCGGCGGCGGCATTGCCGTATGGGCATCAGTACGTGGCTGCGGCGCCCGCTTGGCTGATGTTGATTTACGTGGCGGTACTTGCCTTGTGGGCGATGCCGTTGGTGTTGAGAACCAAGCGGTACGGGACGCTGGCGTTGGTTGGCTTGGCTTTTGTCTTGTTTGCGGCGGAGAGCCTACCTAGGCGCGGCGAGTTTGCGCTGACGGTGCTGCCGCTCGACAGCGGTTCGGCGATGTACGTCGAGTCGCACGACGAAGAGCCGCTGCTCATCGATTGCGGCAGCGACTCAGGTGGGCGGCTGTCCGTGGTGTCGTTTTTACGGACGCGAGGCTATGACGCGCCACCGTGGGCCGTGGCGACACATGGTGACCGGCATCACGTGCAGGGCTTCGGCAGTCTGGCAGAAGAAATGGGCTGGCCGGTGATGTTCATCAATCCGATCAAGTTTAACTCGTCGTACTACAAGGAAATGCTGGAAGGACTGAAGGGCGTCGGGCAGTCGGTGATCGTCGCTGCCCGCGGCAACTCGATCGCCGGCTGGGAGGTGCTGCATCCGCCAGGCGGCGATCGCCTGTCCAAGGCCGACGACAACGCGACCGTGCTCGCCCGCGAAGTACACGGCGTGCGCGTGCTGCTGCTTTCCGACCTCGGCGAAGCGGGGCAGATGGACTTGGTCGGGAGCGGCGTGGACTTGCGGAGCGACATCGTGGTGAGCGCCATGCCCGGTGTGGGCGAACCGCTTGGCCAAGCGCTGTTCGCGGCGATCGAGCCGAAGGCAATTGTGCTTAGTGCGGGCACCTTTCCGTACGCGGAGATTCCGTCGGCCGCGCTGCTCCAGCGCTTGGCCAAGCGCGACGTGCCGCTGTTCAACACGTTGGCGGATGGCGGGATCGAAATCGTCATCCGCCGAAACGGCGGATGGCAAATCAAGGCAATGCACGGCCGTGAAGTTTCATCCTCACGCGAAGCCGCGAAGAACTGAAAACTTGAAGCTGGAAACTTTCTGATCAGCGCCCGAGCAGTTTTTCCATCCCTGGCATGGCCCCTGCGCCGCCCATCTTGGCCATCATTTTCTGGAACTTGCCCATCTTCTTCATCATTTTCTGCATTTGGCCGAAGCGTTTGAGCAGGCCGTTGAGCGCGGCGACGGTGGTGCCGCTGCCGGCGGCGATGCGTCTCCGCCGACGGGCATTGAGGATCGCCGGTGTGCGGCGTTCCTGCGGGGTCATGCTGCAGATCATCGCCTCCATCTGGCGGAACTCCTTTTCGCTCTTGCCGAGATCGGCGTCTTTCATGGCATCGCCCCCGCCGGGCAGCATGTCGATAATGCCCTCGAGTGGGCCCATTTTTTTGAGTTGACGAAGTTGGGCGAGAAAATCCTCGAGGGTGAACTGCCCCTTCTTCATCCGCTCCTCGAGTTTACGGGCGGTCTCCTCGTCCACCGCCTCGGCGGCTTTCTCGACGAGGCTCACCACGTCGCCCATGCCGAGGATGCGCGACGCCATCCGATCGGGGTGGAACGGCTCGAAGTCGTCGAGCTTTTCGCCGATACCGGCGAACTTGACCGGCTTGCCGGTGACTTCGCGGAAGCTAAGTGCGGCGCCACCGCGCGCATCGCCGTCGAGCTTGGTCAGGATCGCACCGGTGATGCCCAGCGCCTCGTCAAAGTGCGTGGCGACACTGACCGCCTCCTGCCCGGTGGCGGCGTCGAGCACGAGTAGGATTTCTCGCGGCTGCACCCGGTCGCGCAGCCGGACGAGTTCCTGCACCAGCGGTTCGTCGATCTGCAGCCGGCCGGCGGTGTCGAAAATGACCACGTCGATGCCGTCTGCCTTCGCCCTGGCCATCGCTCCGTCGGCGATCTTGAGCACGTCCTGCTCGCCGCGCATCAGGAAACAGGGCAGGTCGAGCTGCCTGGCCAAGGTCTCGATCTGATCCATCGCGGCGGGCCGGTAAACGTCGGCGCCGACGAGCAGCGGTTTGCGGCCCTCGGCGGCGAGCAGTCGGGCGAGCTTACCGCTGGAGGTGGTCTTGCCAGAGCCGTGCAGACCGCACATCATCAGGCAGAGCGGCTGGGCAAAGCCGCGTGGCAGGTCGAGTTCGCTGCGCTCGGCGCCGAGCAGCGCGATCATCTCGTCGTTGATGATTTTGACGATTTGCTGCCCCGGCTGGATGCTGGCGACTACCTCCTCGCCTAGCGACTTCTCTTTCACGCGGGCGATGAACTGCTTGGCGACCTTGAAATTGACGTCCGCATCAAGCAGGGCCATGCGCACCTCGCGCAGTGCCTCGGCGACGTTGGTTTCGCTGATCCTGCCGAGGCCCCGCAGGTTCCGGAAGGTTTTCTGGAGCTTATCGCCGAGTGCGTCAAACATCGGTGCGAACGATAGAAACCCAAACGGTGTTTGACAAGCGTGTCACAATTTGGCGTAATCCGCCGCCCTTTTTGGAGGTAGGATACCGAAGCGGTCAAACGGGGCGGACTGTAAATCCGCTGGCTTAGCCTTCGCAGGTTCGAATCCTGCTCCTACCACCACTTCTTTGATGCCGGCTTTCGTGAAAGTTGGCTTTTTGTCTTTTACTTACGGCTCACTCCGAACACTCCCCGGCCCCGGGGATCAGCTGAGCCGGTGAACGGTTTGCCGTCTTGGCCAAGGCCGATCGCCTGTGCAGCGCCCAGGGTGTTGACGACCTTCACCGTGTGGCCCTTGGCCCGGAGCGCATCGATGGCCACTTGGCCAAGCGCCTTCTCGACGAGCAGCCGGTCAGGCTTCCATTGGTGATGAAACCGCGCCTGGCCAAGGGCCTCGGCGGGCGGTTTGCCGAAGTCAATCACCTGGATGATCGCCAGCACGACCTGCGTGATGATTGTCGGGCCGCCGGCCGCACCGACGGTGAAGATAGGTTTACCGTCCCGCAGCACGATCGTCGGGCTCATGCTCGAGAGCGGGCGTTTGCCGGGGGCGACCGCGTTGGCCTCCGCGCCGATTAAGCCAAAGGCGTTGGGCGCACCGGGCTGCGCGGAGAAGTCGTCCATCTCGTTGTTCATCACGATGCCGGTGCCGGGGATAACCACGCCGGAGCCGAACGTGGTGTTGACCGTCGCCGTGCAGGCCACCCACCAGCCGTCGGAGTCGGCAGTCGTAAAATGGGTTGTGTGTTTGCCGAACAAATTCGTGTCGACGTTCGGTGGCGTCGAGTGGGCATCGACCTTGGCCGCTTTTGCGGTGTCGATCTTTTTGGCGAGTCGGCGTGCGTATGTTTTGGACGTCAGGCCTCTGGGCACCGGGGCAAAGTCGGCGTCGCCGAGCCAATGGGCGCGGTCAGCGAACGCCAGCCGCATCGCCTCAGTGACGAGATGAACAAATCCGGCGGAGTCGGACGCCATCGAGCGCAGATCGAACACCTCAAGGATGTTCAGGATTTGCGCCACGTGCACGCCGCCGGAACTCGGAGGCGGGAAGCCGACGATCTCGTGTCCGCGATAGGTCGTCTGTACTGGTTCGCGTCGCCTGGCATCATAGTGGGCGAAGTCGTCGCGGGTCATCAGTCCGCCGTTGTCGCTCATCCATTGTTCCGTTTTCAGCGCGAACGGGCCGCGATAAAACCAGTCGGCGGAGTGTTGCCCGATGGCGCGGTACGACCTGGCCAAGTCCGGTTGCCGGAGCCGGTGGCCGTTTGGCCAGGCGTTGCCGTCGCCGTCGAGGAAAATGCGCGCGCTGTCCGGGAACTTGCGGAGTTTTTTCACCACTGACCCAAGGCGGCTCAGATAGGCATCGTCGAGTTCAAATCCCTGCTCGGCGATCGCCGCCGCTTGGCCAAGGTGCCCGGCGAGGGCGAGGTTGCCGTGGTCGCGGATTGCCAGATCGTATGCCGCCAACGCACCGGGCACGCCAATGGCCAACGCGCCGGTGCGGCTCAGTTCTGACTTGGCCCTGCCGCCGCGCAAATACATGTCGCGATTGGCTGCGCCCGGGGCGGTCTCGCGGCCGTCGATCGCCGAGAACGTGCCGTCCGGCTTGCGAATCAGCATGAAACAGCCACCGCCGATGCCGGAGTTGAAGCCGTCCACCACGCCCAGGGTTAGCGCCGCCGCGACGGCGGCATCGACGGCGTTGCCGTCCTGCTGAAACACCTTTAGGGCTGCCTTGGTGGCCAGGGGATGAACTGTCACTGCCGCGCCGGTTCGCTCCGCCGCTTGGCTAATGGGCAATCCGAGCAGCAGAATCAGAACAACACGACTCAACATGACCGGCGCAGGATGTTGGGTGGCGGCGGATGTTGCAAGAGCGCTTTGTGTTCCGTGTCTCTGGTTTTACGGAGTTTTGAAATACAGTTGAATCGTCCACTGGCATGGGTAAGCTGCATTTTTTCAGAATGATGAAATATACCCGTAAGTTGTTTGGGGCTTTCGTTTGCATCTGGGGCTGCGTTTTCGGTGGCGTTGCGACTGGGCAGGTTTTGCCGAAAACGGCGGATGCGTTTTTTCAGGATACGAAGGTTTGGGACGTGGCGCTGACGGTGTCGCCGGAAAATTACTCCGCGCTTGAACCGGGAAACGGCAGAGACTTCGGCGCTGATTTTGAGTATGTGCGGGCGAACGCGATAGTTGCCGGGGAGGCATTGCAGAATGTCGGTCTCCGTTACAAGGGCAACTCCAGTTTTTCGACTGCGCGCGGTATTCCCAAAAAATCGTTCAAGATCGACTTCAACCGGTTTGTGAAGGGGCAGAAATTCCTCGGACTGACCAAGCTGAATCTGAACAACAACGTCCTTGACCCGTCGCAGATTCGCGAGGCGCTGGCATACCGGCTCTGGCGCAAGCTGGAGCTGCCGGGAGCGCGGACGGTATTCGCGCGGGTGACGCTGACGGTGCCGGGGCGATACGACAAAAAATTGCTTGGCCTGTACGTCGTGGTGGAGCAGGTGAACGGGCCGTTCCTCAAGGGACGATTCGGCACGGACAAGGGCCTGCTGCTCAAGCCGGAGCGCAGTCTGTCGATGCCGTATCTGGGCGAGGCGTTCACGGAATACGAGCGGGAGTACGTGCCCAAGTCCGACGCGAAGCCGCTCTTGGCCAAGCGCTTGATGGAGTTCACGCGACTGGTCAGCCAGGCGGACGATGCAACGTTCGGAGAACAGATCGGTGGCTTCGTGGATTTCGGGCAGTTGGCCAGGTTCACTGCGGCGCACACGGTGTTGTCGCACCTCGACAGCTTTTTGTTGCGCGGCCACAACTATTATCTTTATCTGCCGAAAGCCGGCGGCAAGTTCGCATTCTTGCCGTGGGACGTGAACAGCACCTTTGCCAGTCATCGCTCGGCGGGCAGCCCGGAGCAGCAGTTCAACCTCAGCGTGAAACAGCCATTCGCGAAGGGGCAGCGGTTGCTCGAACGCCTGATGAAGCTGAAATCGTTCCGTGAATCGTACGGAGAGGAACTGAAAAAACTGGTGCGCACGCATTTCTCCAGGGAGGCAATCGGCCGGGACATGACGGAATTGCGCAAGGCGGTGGAATCAACGGTCAGGGAGGATGAATACAGCGATTACCGCGAGTTTGTGAATAATTTTGAAATCCCCAAAGACTCTACCCCGAGTGAATCGCGTGGCGGGTTTCGCGTGGTGCGCAAGCCGCTGCTACGAGAGTTCGTGGCGAAGCGGCACGAGTCGATCTCCGCACAGTGGGCTGGCGAGCGGGAGGGCTACACGCCTGGTTCGCGCCGGCGCTCGGGAGGCAAGGGGGAACGCCGACCGCGCCGCTAGAGTAGACTCCACTTGGCCAGGCGCAGGACGGCGCGGGGGTGGTCGCTCATCTGCTCGTACCACGCGGTGAGCAGGGTGCCGTTGGGCAACTCGACGGTGGAGGGGTAGCCGAGGTCGCCGTTCGCGCCATCGCTGGAAATCGTGATCGGTTCGCTCCAGGTTTTGCCGTGGTCGGCGCTGATGCGGGCCAGGTTGCCGAATGGTTTGCGGCGGTAGCCGTAGGTCATCATCAGCCGGTCGTCGCGCAGTCGCAGCAGGTGCGACGGCAGACCCCAGACGCCGATCGAGTGCGGTACGCTCCAGGTTTTGCCGCCGTCAGTGGACTCGGTTTGAAGTGTCTCGCTTCTGTTGGCGGAGTTATGGTTTCGAATTTGCGCGACGAGGGTGCCGTTGACGGCCTCGATGGCGTGCAGTTCGTGGTATTCAGCCGGGTTGTCGTCGGGTCGGGTGGGAACCTGAGCCAACTTTCTCCACGATTTGCCGTCGTCGATGGACTCGCAGACGCCGATCCACTGGCCGCTCTTCGACAAATCCTTTCCTGCGTAGAGCAGTCGTCCGTCGGCGAGCTGGATCGGGCCGTGCGGGCTGTTGACGATCGAGTCGTACGGCGTGGACCACGTGACGCCGCCGTCGGTCGAGCGGAGCATCCATGTGCCGAGCTGTGCCTTGCGCTCGACTGCGCTGATGCGGTTGTGCGCGCCGCGCCAGCGCGCCTGCCGCGCGGTGTCCCATTTGTTAATGTTGCCGTTGTTGAACTGGTACTCGTAGGCCAGCGAGGAAAACGTGGTGGAGAGCAGAGTGCCCTTGGCCGTCTCGAGAATGCCGGCGTCGCGGTCGTCGATCGCGAGGTCGAGCAGCACGCGGGGGAAGGTCCACGTTGCTCCATCGTCGTCGGATCGCATCAGTTCCACCTGGCCAAAGGGGCAGACGTGCGACTCGCGTCCACCGGAGCAGACGAGCAACAACTGGCCGTTGCGCCGCCGGGCCAGCGTTGGCCAGCCGTGGTACTGGTTCGGGCGCAGGCTGACGACGTGGATGCCGTGCACCTTGGCCAAGCGTTTGGCCGCTTGGGTGCGAACATGCGGGGCGAGCGCGACGCCGAGGCCAATCGCGGCCGATTGGCGCAGCATGCGGCGGCGGGAGAGGGGACGATGCTTCACAGCGGAAACGGTAACAAAGATTTGCAGGCTGCCCAAGCCTACTTGGCCAAGTTTTCAGTAGCGAAGTTGTACCACTACCGGGCCAGGATTACGGCGGTGTACGATGGCGACACCTGTACGGCGCTACCTCGCGGAGATCACCGTGAAGCAGGGGCGGCGCAACGTGAACGCGAACGACGTCCTGGTCCAAGCCGGCCATGCTAAGTACGTGGCGTATTGATTCGGCTTAAAGGACTTATTGGGACTATCGGACGTATGGCGCAAAACCGTCATGTTTGCCTTTTGCTCCGGCGGCTGGCTTTGAAGATGGTAATCCCAATGCCGATGGGGATGGCGCTGAGCAGTGTCATGACGATGATGAGTAGCGCGATCTCGGGAGCGCTCATTGGGCGGGGTGCGGGGGTGAACCGAATCTCGGCAACCAGTGGCAAATGGTCGGACGCCTCGGTCTGCGGCACGTCGAGCCATCGCACCTTGAAGTTTTTTTTGTCGGAGAGCCAGATGTAGTCGATGCGCCGTGTCGGTTTGCCGCTGCTCATCGTGTAGCCGTTGCCCTTGCCAGCGAGGCCCCATGCGTCAATCCATTTTTCGCTGAGTCGCCTGTGCAGTTCGCTGTCCGGGGTGTCGTTGAAGTCGCCGCAAAAGACGGTGGGAAGACTGGCGTGTCCGGCGAAAATATCGGTAAACTGTGTTTCGCTGAACAGTCGCTCGGCTTGGTCTTGGGTGTGGTCGAGGTGGGTGCAGGTGAACAGCAACTGCCCCTGGGTCACTTTCAGAACGGCCATTAACACACCGCGTTGCTCGCCTTTTCGAACCTGTTTTAGGCGATGGTTCTCATGCGACTCGATGGGAAAACGGCTCAGGATCGCGGTGCCGTACTGGCCTCCCTGATAGTTGTCGAGGTTGGCCCCGAAAACGACGTTCATCCCCGTGAGATCGGCCAGTTCCGCCGGCATGTCGATGCCGCCGGTGCGCTGGGTGTTTTTGTCGACCTCCTGCAGGGCGACGATGTCGGCGTTGGACTGCCGGATGATGTTGGCGATGCGCTCGAGATCGACCTTGCCGTCCAGTCCCTCGGCGTGGTGGATGTTGTAGGTCATCACGCGCAGAACCACCGGCGTGACATCGGTCGACTTGCAGCCGGGCAGCAAACTCAAGCCAAGCGTCGACAAAAAAAGGCAGAGGCCGCGCGACCCCCGCCTGAAGAAATTGCACATGATGAATGCCTAGTTTTTCTTCTTACGCTTCAGCCGGAAGTCAGCGGGCCGCTTGTTTTGTGCGGGCCAGTAGTCTCCGCGCTTGAAACCGTATTGCGACGGGTTGAACTCGCCGACGAGATCCACCTTCGTGCCGCCCTTGGGGATTTCGAGGTCCAGCAGCCAATAGGCTCCGTTGACCAGCATTCGCCGTGTGCCGGGGGCCGTGAGGTCGGTCGAGGAACCCATCGTGGTGGCGAATGTCCGGCTCTTCTTTCCACCGGGCACCTGATAATTTTTCGTCCAGAACACCGGCATCATGGGGTTGTTCTTCCGGCCTTCCACCGCCTCGTCGTCGGTTGGTTTCAAGCCAAAAAACGGTCCATCAGTTCTCGGCCCTTTGCGCTTGGTGACCTGCCCAAGGATGATGTGCTGCGATCCCTCCGGCAGCGGCAGGCGCACGCCGTAAACATCGGTCGGCCCCCAGACGTCGCCGTTGCGAATGCCGCGCGTGGTGGAGTGCTCTTCCGCGCCGGGAGCGATGATACCGACGGTGCTTTCAGTCTTGTGCCCGCCGTGATGGCTCAACCAGTGGTCGCCGAGGACGAGTTTGCCGAAACCGCCCTGCCATTCCTTTTTCGGGCCGCCGTAGCCGTTGCTGTAATGGGCATACGTCTTGTCACCACCGATGTTGAATGCGTGGGTCGCGGTTCGCATGCCGATCACCGGCCGGCCGGTCTTGAGGTAGGCGTCGATGTGTGCCATCTGCTCGTCGGGCAGGTCGCGGAAGCGGGTGCCGATAAACATCAGGTCGGCGTCGGCCAACGCTTCGAGCCCGGGGGTGTTGCCTCGGTTGTTCGGATCGACGATCCCGCTCTTGGGGTCGATCGAGAAAACCACGCGACAGTCGAAGCCGTGATGCCGCGAGAGGATGCCGGCGAGCACTGGCATTGCCTCCTCGGAGCGGTACTCCTCGTCGCCGGAGATCAGCACGACTTTTTTGCCCTTGCCGGGACCTTTTTTGCCCTTGTAATCCAGCCATTGCTTGGGCGCAGCGGAGGCGTTCACCGCCGCGGCGGCGAATAGGGCAACCAACAGTTTTGATACGTGTTTCATGGTAGTGTTGAGAAATTGGTACTTGAGGCCAGAAATCGTACCGGATGCCGTGCTGATTGCAACCCTGCAGTCCCCGAAATCACTCGCCCGTCGGCGGTCGTTCGCCTAATCTCGATCCCGACGAAGCGGAACCGAGTGACGGGGAAGAAACCAACAAGCCCGTGGGCTGTGGCTGGCATTAACCTGCTGGCTTGGCCGGGCATCGGCACATTCGTTGGAGGCCACAAGGTCTCTGGCGCCATCCAGGCCGCGATGGCCCTCATTGGTGGCATCCTCAGCCTGGGCCTCATCGTTGTGCTGTTTAATTTTGCGCTGAAAATCGACTCGACCCGCTTCGATATTGAGGCGTTCATGGCCGGCAACGGAACATATCTCATCGTCGGCGTGACCGGGTTTTGCCTGCTCGCATTCGCCTGGATTTGGGCGGCAATCAGCAGTTACCTGATCGCCAAGCAACTCCATCGCGAAGTAAGACAATGAGCACAACCGAACAGGAAATCCGCCTAGGAAAACTCACGCGCCGTGAGTTTCGCGAACGGATGGCCTCCGGCGAGTTGGCCGGCTGCCTCATCCCGGTCGCCGCCATCGAGCAGCACCTCGAGCACCTGGCGATGGAGCACGACTGGCGCAGCGTCGGGCTGGTGGCTCGCGCCGTGGCCAAGCGCCTAGCCCCGCGCGTGCTCGTCGCCGAGGGGTTGATGTGTGGGGTCAGCGAGCATCACATGCGGCATCCTGGCACGCTCACCCTGAGCCCCGGCACCTTTCTCGGGGTGCTGGGCGACATGATCGACAGCATGGCGCGTGCTGGCTTCCGCAATATTGTCGTGGTCAACGGGCACGGCGGCAACATCGAGCCGGTGCGTGGCACGTGGGATCAATTCCTGCGGCGGTTCGAGGGCGTCAACCTGCACTTCCTCTCGTACTGGGAGACGCTGAGCCAAGCGGACGCCGACGAACTGCTGCAGGGTGGCAAGCGAATGCCGGACGACCTGCCGGGGCACGCGCAGGAGTTCGAGACCTCCGTTGCCTTGGCCAAGTTCGCCGGGAACGTCCGGGGCGGGGCGGTCTCCGATCAGCTCGACCGGAGCCCGGCCTTGGCCACGGCGGAGCAGGGGAACGAGTGGTTCGAACGCGTGACCGAGCGCTTGGCTAATTTCATCGGCGAAGTGATCGACGGCCAGCGGCAGTCCGAGACACCGCTGTTTCACCCGTAGCCGCTTGGCCAAGCGCGCGCTTTTTGGCGTGAACTTAAAATCGCCTTGCAACGCCGGGGGAGGTTTGGCAGGGTTCGCGCCCTTTTCGGTTGCGCCCGTAGATCAACTGGATAGATCGCATGGCTACGAACCATGAGGTTGGGGGTTCGAATCCTCCCGGGCGTACCATTTTTTCTTCGCCCAACCGCTCCTTATTTACGGATGGTTGTTCTGTCTGCCAACCAGATCATGTCGACATTTTTTGGAGAGGCAACATTGAGAGGCATCAGTCGGTTGTTGATCGGTTTGATTGTGCGGGGATCAATCCACTTTTTAATTTCAGCGTGACCATCTGCGAAGCTTAACCCTGCGGCACTGTTGTGGTAACTGGCGGGGTAGTCGATAATGCGCGCCGAACCCGGGCTTTCAACCATCTGATTGGCGAATCCGCCGGCGTTGATGCTGTCGGGATGTTCGTCCAGCAAAACGTACAGTTTGGATGGCCCGGGGTTCAACAGGTCAGAGGATCTGATGTACACCTTGTATCGGCTTCCGGGCAGCCAAACTCCGGGGCCTCCCATTGCCTGGCTCATGCCCATGCTCCTGACGCGCGAGTGGCGTCTGCCTCTTATGGTGACATAACTGAGGTCAGCCGGGCATTTGTACACCCGTGCGCTCGGGAGGTACGGGGCGAACTTGGCCCGTTTCGGATCCAGCAAATCAAGGATATTTGTGTTGTCACGGTTTCCCGGGTTGTAGTCCAGCCATCCGGCAACCCATGCATAGAGTTCCGTTCCTGAGTTGCCGGGTTTTGTGAGCAGGTCATCGTTGTCATCCGGATACATGAGATGAGCCAATTGCAGTTGCTTGAGGTTGTTCATGCATGAGATTCCATGTCCCTTGGCCTTGGCGTTGGCCAGGGCGGGCAACAATAGCGCCGCCAGGATGGCGATGATCGCGACCACCACGAGCAGTTCGATGAGCGTGAATGCTTGTCTTGAGATACTTTTCATTTTTCTTCGGCTTTCAATTCTTCCCCACCTTTAACTGGTCAAGCCCTTGTGAAATTAGATGTGCGGCGGCCCCGGCCACACCCCAGCAACAGCACGGCTGCGGTTGTTGTGAGCAGGTGGTGTTTGAAAGGTCTCAAAGGATTTTAAGCCGCTTGGTCGATGATTTCAATTGCTGAATGCACCGGTTCTTTTTCGGGTCGCATTTACAAAAAAAAGCCTTTTCAAGGGGGACGCCTTTGGTAGGCTTCCCCACATGAAGTCCCATTCTCTCTCTCGACGTCGTTTTCTCCAGTCCACTGCGGTTGCCAGCGCGCCGTTCATCCTGCCCTCCGGAATCTGGTCGGCCAAGATCAAGCCGAATGACAAGATATCCGTCGGTTTCATTGGCATGGGTATCCAGAACCGGGGTCTGCAAAGACGGTTCATGGGCGACAAAAACGTCGTCTGCGTGGCCGTTTCGGATTGCGACACCACCCGTCGCAACGCCGCCCGTGACACCGCCAACAAGCGTTACCAGAACAAGGACTGCAAGGACTACGTGGATTTCCGTGAACTGATCGCGCGCGATGACATCGACGCGGTGAGCATCGCCACGCCGGACCAGTGGCACGCCATCCAGACCATCGCCGCGGTGAACTCCGGCAAGGATGTTTACTGCGAGAAGCCGCTGACACACAACGTCCACGAGTCGGTCGAGGTGATGAAGGCGGTGAAAAAGAACAAGGCCATTTTGCAGACCGGCTCGATGCAGCGTTCCTCGCGCGAGTTCCGCGTGGCCTGCGAACTGGTGCGCAACGGCGTCATTGGCAAAGTCGAGCGAACGGCCGTCAACGTCGGCCCTCCCGGCGTGCCGTGCGACCTGAAGACGGAGACGATGGAGCCGGGTCTTGACTGGGAAAAGTGGATCGGTCCCGGCCCGATGCGCGGCTACAGTTCTGTGCTCAGTCCGCGCGGGGTGCACGGTCACTTCCCGAACTGGCGCAGCTACAAGGAGTACGGCGGTGGCATGGTCTGTGACTGGGGCGCGCACATGATCGACATCGTACACTGGGGGCTGGGCGTGGACGACAGCGGCCCGGTGGGCACCATCCCGGCCGAGAACCCCAAGGCGATGAAGGGCGCGCAGCTGGTTTACGCTGGCAACGTCCCGCTGATGCACGGCACAGGAATGGGATCGAGCTTTTACGGCACCGAGGGGCGCGTGGAGTGTCATCGCGGTCGGATCGGCCTTTGGCTAGGGGAGAAGTTCATCGCCGGCCGGACAGGCGGAGACAGGAAGGTCAACCTTGGGAAGGAACTCGACAAGATGGAGTCCGAGTACCTCAAGGATGCCAAGGTGAAGCTGTACCGCAGCAGCAGTCACATTCCGGACTTCCTCAACTCCATGCGCACCCGCAAGAAGTCGTGCACGCACGAGATCATCGGCGCGCGGACGGCGATCGCCTGTCATCTGCTCAACCAGACCTACTACAACCACACGGTGATCAAGTGGAACCCGAAGAAAAACACCTTCGCCTCCGGCGGAGATCCCGCCTGGTTGACCCGCGATTACCGCGGCGATTTGAAAGTCTGACCTTGGCCAAGCGCTGATCAAACGCATCAATTTAAAGAACACGGTATGAGCCAAGCGCTCCTTCCGTGTTTTTTTTGTCAGTTTGGTTAAGCACTCTGTCTGCTTTTGTGGCAAACCTTTGCTTGAACAGTCAGGGCGGTTTCTGTATCCGTCTGCGCGCGCGGGGAATTCTGGGTCAACCCTCACCGGAGATTCCGTCATCGTTTTTCGTTGTCGCCACTTCGGGCGGCCGACTCGGACTATTTCGTTGTTTCGGTCCATTTCTGTTCCCCGGCTTATATTTGTGAAGGCAGATCACATTCGAAATATCGCGATTATTGCGCACGTGGATCATGGCAAGACCACGCTTGTGGATGAGTTGCTGCAGCAGAGCGGCACATTCCGCGACAATCAGGTGGTGGCCGAGCGAGTCATGGACTCGATGGATCTCGAACGCGAAAAGGGCATCACCATCAAGGCAAAAAATACCGCGATCAACTGGAAGGATTACACCATCAATATTGTTGACACGCCCGGCCATGCCGACTTTGGCGCCGAGGTGGAGCGTGTCATGAAGATGGTGGACGGCGTGCTGCTGCTGACCGATGCTGTAAGCGGCCCTCAGGCGCAGACGCGCTGGGTGTTGCGCAAGGCACTTGGTCACGGCCTCAAGACGATCTGCGTGGTCAACAAGATCGACCGCGACACCGCCCGCCCGGAGTGGGTGCATGACAAGGTGCTGGAACTGTTCCTTGAGTTGGGAGCGGACGATGAGCAGTTCAATGCGCCGTTCCTTTACGGCAGCGCAAAAAGGGGTTTTGTCGACCGCAAGCTTGACGGCCCGCGCAGAGACATGAACGACCTGTTTGAAACGGTTATCGAGCGTGTGCCGCCGCCGGTGATTGAAGATGCGCCATTCCGCATGCTGGTGAGCAATATCGACTGGGACGACTACGTGGGCCGCCTGGCCATCGGCCGCATTTTGTCCGGGGATGTCAAACAAGGTGACGCGCTGAATGTCCTGCGGAGGGATGGCACGCGGCAGAGGATGAAAGTTATCAAGCTCAAGCAGTTTGCCGGGCTGCAGACCAACGATGTCACCCAAGCCGGGGCAGGGGATATCGCCAGCTTGGCCGGTTTCGACGAGATCGACATCGGCGACACCCTGGCCAAGGCCGACGACGCTGAGTTGCTGCCATTCGTGGAGATCGATCCGGCGACAGTGCAAATGGAGTTCGCCGTGAACGACGGACCGCTGGCCGGGCGTGACGGTAAAAAGGTCACCTCGCGCGAAATCCGTGCACGACTCGAGCGAGAGACCAAGTCCAATATTTCAATTAGCGTCCACGACACCGACGAGAGCACGCGCTTCCTTGTGGACGCCCGCGGCAGCATGCAGATCGCTGTGTTGCTCGAGACGATGCGTCGCGAGGGCTACGAGGTGCTTGTCTCCCGCCCGACGGTGTTGTTCAGGGACATCGACGGCAAACGCTGTGAGCCGTTCGAGCAGATCTGGATCGAGGTGCCGGAGGCGTATCTCGGCACCGTCATGGAAAACCTAAGCAAGCGACTGGGCAAAATCACCAATACCGAGCATCACACCTCTGGTGTAACGGTTTCCGCCGAGATTCCAACGCGCGGGCTTATCGGGTTTGAGAGCGACCTTGTCACGCTCACCAGCGGGAACGGAGTCATGAGCCACCTGTTCCTGAAGTACAGCCCGTACAGCGGAGAGTTGGTCACGCGATCGACCGGGACGCTGGTCAGCATGGAGAACGGCATCTCGATGGCCTACGCTTTGGACATGTTGCAGGCTCGTGGCAGCTTGTTTGTTTCGCCGGGAGACAAGGTCTACGCCGGGCAGGTCGTGGGGGAAAACTCAAGGCGCGATGATTTGCCGGTGAACCCGACTAAGGCCAAGCACCTTGACAACATGCGCTCCTCCGGCGCGGACAAGGCGATCATGCTGACGCCGCCGATCAACTTCTCCATCGAACGCGCAATCGAGTACATCGACAACGATGAGTTGGTGGAGGTGACGCCGAAACATCTACGATTCCGAAAACGCATACTCGACGCCAACGATCGTCGCAAGGCAGTTAAGCGTGCTCGGGATGTTGCGCTGGCTCAGGTATGAGTGGCCGCCTGGCCGGGTGCTATTTTACTTCGCCCCAGATTTTTTTTAGAAGCTGAAACATCCCCGGGTCGTGCTCATTGAGTTCGGCGCGGACGAACGGGTAAAAATCATTCACTCCGAGGTACGCCTCGGTGCTTTCCGCAAAATACTCCATTTGGTTGTTCAGTCCGTAATGCTTCACCGTACGGCCGGTGTAGAGCAGCACTTTTTCGTAGATGCCCTTGGCCTTGGCCTCGTTGTAGGCATCCAGGACAGCCTTATTTTGGAAGCCTTTTTCGAGCACCTGATCGTGATAAGCGTGCGCGAGTTCGTGCAGGACCACGTAAGGGTGCTTGGCCCATTGGCCCCGGTTCAGCAGCGCCTTGGCCCGGGGGATGTGGACATGTTTCACGAGACGCGGATCGTGGTTGTGTTCCCTAAGCCACGCGGCGCCGGGGTGGTACTGCATCGAGCCTAGCGGCTCGTAGTGGTGGTCCAGCCAGATCGGCAGTTTTTGCAGTGCCTTTACCTTGGCTTCGGGGAGGATGTACTTGATCCGCTGGAGGTGATTGGCCAGCGCGGTGAATACTTGCGCCTTAAACTGTTTGTGCTCTTTTTGAAGCAGCTTGGGATCAACCTTGATCGTCCATCCCTCAAGTTTTTTCACGACCGGATCGTAAAACTTATTTTCCTCTTTCTCTGCCACCGCTTGGTCAAGTGCACCGAACACAAGTGCGATCGCGAGTATCGTTTGTTGGATCATTTTGGGCATATTAAAATTATTTGCCGGCCAGCCCGAGCAGCGCCCGGCCAAGCGCGTCGCCGATGAGGAAGTAGCTTTCGGCGTTGCCGAACCAGTGGTGGCCGTGGCCGACGTTGGGCGACTCCTTGGCCGGCCGGGCGAACTGTGTGGTTTGCACAAACGCCGTGTTTGGACCAAGCGCCGCCGCGGCGGCCTTCTGCGCTGCCCGGATCGCGAGCATATTTTTGCCGGCCTCGGGGCCGCCGTTGCCCAGTTCGCCGATGACAACCGGCAGATTTGGCTGCTTAAATTCTCTGCGCACATCCCTGACGAGATGGATGAGGTTGGCCTCGTACTCCTTCAGTGCCTCGTCGTCGAACATGTCGTTCCAGCCTTGGAACCAGACGAAGCCGTTGAGTTCCGGTTTGCGGTTGGCCAACTGCGGGAACTCGTCGCCGAGTTTTGCCAAACCCTCGTGGTATTCGGCGAGCATCTTTTTGTAGAATTCACCGGTGGCGCTCCCGGAACTGGGCGGGCGAAAGTCCCTGTAAATGCTCTTGCCGCCCCATGCGGTCTTGATGAGCAGCACCGGTTCGTCGTACGTCTCGCCAACGAGGTGGCCGAGCTGAAATTCCGGCCCAATGTGGTGTCTGCCGCCGTAGCCGGTGAAGCCGACCGACAGGCCGCCCGTCTTGAGTTCCTCCTTCGCCTGGTGGCGGACAAAGACGTCGTCGCGCACAACCCAGTCGCCCTTGTCATTGACGATGTGCTTGTACAGGTGGGCGTGCTCCGGGTTTTTCATCACGTTTTTTAGGATGCCCCTCCCACCGTTGTAATATTTCGGATGATCAAAATCGACGACACCCTGGCCTTGCATGTTCGACTGGCCGGCGAGCAGGAAGACACGAAGCTTGTTGGAGGGCTTGAGGTGTTTGTCGAGAAAGGCGTAGCCGCCATCGAGCGCGGTTTTGTTGAAGATGGCAAGGAAGTGGCCGGCGCCCTTGATGATGTGCAGGTCGGTCTCGACGCCCGTCTCTTTCAGTGCAGAGTGCAGGGCGGTCGGGCCGGCGTAGCCGACAGTGCGGTGGGTTTTCACCGGCACGAACATGTCTGCTGAGCCGTTAAAGAAGAAAATCGGCGCGTCCTCCTTGTCGGCAAACGCGGCGGGCGATGCCGCGTGATAGATATGTGGTTTATTACTGCGCGAGCCCCCTAGCCAATAGGAGAGCATCTTGGAGTTTTCGCGGGTGGACCGAAAATCAGTTGGCGTACCCCCGGCGACGGCAGCGGTGATTTTTGTGCCGACGCCCTTCGGGTCGTCCGCCTTTGACAAACCGGTGGTGGCAAGTAGCGAGACCAGATGGCCACCGGCCGAGTAACCGATCGCGCCGATACGGCCGGGGTCGGTCTTGTGCTTGGCGGCGTGCTGGCGAATCCATCGGACGGCATCGCGACAGTCCTCGATTTGTGCCGGGCTTTTGTGCCTCGGTGCCAGTCGGTAGTCGATGGAGAAACAGGCGAAACCGCGCCGGGCGAGGCTTTTGGCATACATCGTGAGCTGGGTTCGCGAACCCGCCCGCCAGGCACCGCCATGAACAACGAGTACGGCGGGGAAGGGGCCGTCGCCTTTAGGCACGAAGGCGTTGAGTCTGAGCTTTTTGCCGTCGATCTCCTTGTAAACGATGTCCCTGTCCCGGTCGAAGCGGTGCTCCTTGGCACACACACCGGCACCGAGGCCAAGCAGCAGAAAGAGTGCAGCAACACGATTCATGTGCGGGGAGTCTCGAGTTTCAACAGCCAGGTTTCAAGCAAACCCTTTTGGTGGTTGCGCTTGGCCAAGCGGCCATTTGGAGATCGCGGTGACCACCAATAGGTTGAGAGCCAGGCCGAACACGCCGGCATGAACACCCCAGTTCACCAGCGTGCCCACCGGGTACAGCGCGAACACCAGCGTCAAGCCACTGACGAGGCCCCAGAACGGGGCACTTGGCTTCATGCCGCGCCAGTGCATGCCTAGAATGAAGCCGGGGCCAAGCTGCATCAGCATGTCGAACTTCATGTCCATGAGTTTGACCAACGTTGGCTTGTTCTCGAGCGAGTTCAGGTAAATGGCGATAGCGGCCATGATGGTCACCACAACCCACGACACTGATTTGCCAATCATCGTCAACTTCTCCTCGCTGGCGGCGGGATTGATTTGGCGATGGTAAATATCCTTCGTCAGCATCGACGAGACAGAAAGCAGCACCGAATCGGCGGTGGACATCAGCGCAGCCAGCACAGCGGCCAATAATACAACGACCAACCAACGGTGGAATAACGATTGATCCATCACAATACGGCAAACCTCGCTGAAAACTCGATCCGACTCAGTGTCCTTCAGGTTGGCCAACTCCGGCGACGCCGCCGCCGTGACGCCGACAAACACCGCGATCAGCGAAGCCGTTAGCGGCAGGAACGCCATCATCGCCACGCCGTTGCGCAGCACCTTGCCACTGCGCGCCGCATAAATGCGCTGGATCGCCTGCGGGTACAGCGCCCCGCCGATGCCCACAACGACGATGTAGCTGAACCATCGGCGGATCGTCAGCACGTCCGGCGCGGCGACCTTTTCCGGCTTGGCTTCTTTCAGCGTTTCGAAGCTCTTGGCCAGCCCGCCGAAGTGGTCGAGCACGACAAAAAGCAGAATCGCGAAGCCCACCATCAAAATGCCGCCCTGGATCACATCCGTCCACGCCACGGCTCGAAAGCCGCCGAGCGTCTCGTAAATCAGCATGATCACTGCGAGCAGAATCACCCCGGCGACGAATGCCATCCGCGGTTCGAACGTGGTCATGCCCTGCAGCAGCAGCCCCATCGCCGTGAGTTGCGCAAGCAGGTAATTGCCGATAGCCACCACCATCGTGATCGAGGCCAGCACCGTGTACGGGCGGTGGCTGAAACGGTGCTCCAGAAAATCCGCCGGCGTGATGAAACTCTCGCGCTTGGCCAAGCGATGCAACCTCGGGGCGAACACGAGGTACACCACAATGATTGCCATCATGAAATGCACACTCATCAGCCAGGCGTAGCCGATGCGGAACGTCTTGCCGGTGAACGCGAACAGCGTGTTGCCGCTGTACTGCGTGGCGTAAAGCGTGAGCACCAAAACCAGAAAACCGACCCCGGAGCCGGCGAGATAAAAATCCTTGAGTGAGTTCTCCCGGCGTGCGCGCATGCCCCAGTAGCCGATGCCGATCAGCGACAGGAGATAAACGGCGATGAAGCCAAGCTCCGCCGGGCCAAGCGGGATGTTGCTCACGAGCCGCCCTCCGCATCGTCATCGCCGCTTGGCCAAGTGCGAAACGCCGCCCAGGCCGTCAGGCAGGAAATCAGGAACATCACACCGGTGCTCACTGCCACCCAGAGCGGCATCCCGAGCACCAGCGGCGTCTCGCCGCCGCCATCGCCCCAATACCACGGCACCGCTGCCACAAACAACAGCACAAAGCCAAGCGTGAGCAACCAGGGGCGGGGGAACTTTTTTGAGTTGGAGCCGGGCATTTATGCGGCGGCAGCTTGTCCCGCCGCCCGCTTGGCTGGCAACCTAATTTATGCCGGGACTGAAAACGGCTTGCGGTTTGGCGGCGTCAAGGCATCATGTCCGCCCTTCACGGCTCGGGGCTGCCGCGCCGTTGCGGTTGGGGTCATAGCTCAGTTGGTAGAGCGTCGCGTTCGCAATGCGAAGGTCTGCAGTTCGATTCTGCATGGCTCCACCATTCATTTTAACCCTAATTTTAAAGGGTTAAATGTACTTCATCCAGATTCTCAGTTTTTAGTTATTCACCGTTAAATTGCTCAATTGTGGATAAATAATCCGATTTGTCCCACTTTTGTCCCATTTTGGGGTATCAAAAACATCCATAAACTGCTATGTTCGAGATGGAACGGGGTAGCTAATGAAGTTCACTTTAATTCAAAGAAAAGAGAGCGGGCCTTGGTACTTGCGGGTTCGGTTGAACGGCCTAGACCAGAAGATTAATCTCGGAACAAACAGTAAACGTGAGGCCAACAAACTCGCCCCTGCCAAGTATGATGAGCTTGTTCGGACCGCAACTGTAGAGGGGGCATTTAATGAGCTAACGGCCCTCTTGGATCGCCTTCCAAAAGAGGAGGCAAAGAGGAAACGTGCCGAGTTCCGTGCCAAGCTGAATATTGCCAAGTCGGGCGAATTGCCGACGATGTCTGATTTCTGGAAACGGTGGGAGAAGCTTCCATCAACTCAAAGGAGAGTTTCACACATTGACGACGTGGCCCGTTGGGAGCGTTGGATCCAGTTCCTATTCGAAAAGGGCCTTAAAGATTGTCGCCTAGATGAGATTGACGAGCACGTGGCAAACCAGTTCGCACCTCATTTGGATGAGGAGCGATTGACCCGCCACTCGAAGCTTCGAATCCTTGCTCTGCTGAAGAATGTTTTTGGCGAGTTTGTCGACGAGTTTGGATTCACGGTGAACCCTTTTAATGCCGCTTCGTCAAAGTTGTCCAATCATCAAGTGGATGCAACCGAGGGATTGCCAGATAAGCGTGAGCCATTTTCAGTAGAAGATGTTGCGTCTATTGTTGGCGTACTCAATCCGATTGTTGTCGAACCCGATGTGGCTCTGCCTCCAATAATCCGACGAAATCGACGACAGTATTATGCACTCGTGATGATCATGATGGGAACCGGTTTGCGGTTGAAGGATGCGGTCTACCTGAAATCCAAACAAATCAAAGGGAGTGTGCTGGAGATGACTCCGTTCAAGACTCGCTGGCGGGGTGAAAAAGTTGTCCAGGTACCCATTCCCCGGTGGGTGGTATCTGT
>MPMD02186646.1_pt1 | contig 22783 bp, 14 predicted proteins | sample 1617291 | NCBI WGS metagenome assembly MPMD02 (sample SAMN05944810, study PRJNA350692) | marine metagenome | biome: marine; feature: ODZ; material: water; isolation source: 120 m water sample filtered on 30 um supor filter | place: Pacific Ocean | collected 2012-04-09 | depth 120m m | reverse complement strand
CTGTCGGTGGACCAACATGAGCGCGAGGCTGATCTGGTTCTCGCAAGTGACAACGAGATCTTTACGCTCGACCCGCAGCGGATGAGTTGGCTCGGCGACATGCGGATGGGCTACGCGCTGTTTGAGGGGATTGTCCGGTGGAACCCCGAGGACTTCTCCCCGCAACCCGCCGTCGCGAACTCGTGGTCTATCTCGGATGACCGGCTCGTGTGGACCTTTCACCTCGATGAAGATGCCAAGTGGTCCAATGGCGCGGCAGTTACCGCCCATGACTTCGTGTGGTCCTGGCAACGACTGTTGTTGCCGGATACCGCAGCCGATTACTCCAACCTTCTTTTCATAGTCGAAGGCGCCGAGGACTTCTGGAACTGGCGGGGCGAGGCGCTCGCCAACTTCACGCCCGGTCCCGGCGCTGCTGAAACACTTCTGGACGAGACCGAACGGCGTTTCGGCGATACCGTCGGCATTACCGCTTTGAACGATCACACGCTTGAGATCCGCTTGGCCCACCCGGTCCCCTACCTGCTCGACCTGCTCGCCTTCGCGCCGCTCATGCCCGTCTATCGGCCTGCCGTCGAGGGATGGCCGGCACCACCGGTGGCGTGGTATGACGCCACTGCGCCACCATGGTCCGATCGACGGTTTGTCACACTCGTCCCCGAGACGGGCAGGATCCAGCCGGATCACCGCTGGGCACGACCAGGCACCCTTGTGAGCAACGGGCCCTATGTACTTGACCAGTGGCGGTATCGCAGAGATCTGCGGTTGATTCCGAATCCTCATGCGCACGCTCCGGGTCACATTGACAGCGTCTTGGTACGGTCCTTTCCCGATCCCAACACTGCCCTGCTCGCATTTCGCAGCGGTGAAGTGGACTGGCTGACCGGTATCTCGGCCGATGTACGGCAGGATTTGCTGGAGACCAAGGCCGCCGAACCGGAAAACGACGACATTCTGGTCCGTTCCATCCACGCTGTTCCAGCATTTGGAACCGAGTTCTTCAGTTTCAATTGCGGCGACACACTCGCAAGTGGAGCAGCCAATCCATTCGGCGATGCCAGGGTCCGTCGCGCCTTTGCGCGGGCCACTGATAAGCAAATGATTGTGGATCATGTGACCGGCCTCCACGAGCCAATCAGCGGTTCGTTCACGCCAAAGCAATCTGTTGCCGGCTATGAACCACCGGAAGGCTTGAATTTCAACCCAGATCGCGCCTTACAGGAACTCTCTGATGCTGGTTGGCATAAAAACGTCGATGGCCAACTCGTGAATACCTCTGGCGAACCATTCCCGAGTGTCGATCTGAAATACACCACCTCCTCTCCCCGAAACCGCCGCATCGCGACAGCGCTTCGAAGTCAGTGGCAGGATCGGCTCGGCGTTGATGTCACACTCAGCGGTCAAGACAGCAAGTCGTTCGGTGCCGATCTGCGAGCCGGTGATTTCATGGTGGCCAGAGGACGCTGGTATGGAGACTGGGGTGACCCGACAACCTTTCTCGAACTCTTTCGCAGCACCAATGGCAACAACGATCGTCGTTTCAAGAATGCCGACATCGACAATCAACTCGACGCCGCCGCAGCGGAAACCGATCCGGTGGTGAGAATGACGATGCTCGCCGACATCGAACGAGAACTCTTCGAAATCCACATGCCGCTGCTGCCGATCTGCCAGTTGGTGGAAGTCACCATGCACGATCCGGACGAACTCGGCGGTATGACGACCCACCCTCGGCTCATTCAATACATCGGTGATATTCACAGACGATCCGGGGCAAAGCCATGAGTCCGATGAAACGCATGATCCTCTCGCGTATGGCGCAGATACCGGTCATCTTGCTCGCGGTGTACACGCTGACTTTCATGCTCGCATGGCTCATCCCGGGCAACCCGCTGGAGAAGGATGAGGGCCGCCGCCCTCCTGCCGCCATTGTCGAAGCCATGCAGACCCAATGGAACCTCGATGATCCTTGGACCTTCTATTGGTCCTATCTCGGTGACATCACCGGCGTGAATTGGCTGTTGGGCGAGCAGACCGGCCCGGTCATCGATTTTGGTCCAAGTCTGCGACATGAAAACTGGTCGGTGGGTGAGATCATCACCGGACAGTTGCCGGTATCGGTAATGGTCGGCATCTCAGCCATTCTGTTGGCTCTCTTCATTGGTGTCGGTGCCGGCACACTGGGGGGACTGCGACCGGGAAGCTGGCTTGACCTTGCAACCGGTTCCGTCAGCATCATCGGCGTGAGTATTCCCGCCTTCGTGATTGGCACAGCATTACTGCTCGTTGGCGGCGTATGGCTCCAGTGGTTTCCCGTCGGTGGATGGGGTTCGCTGCACCATCTGCTGCTCCCCGCCATCGCGCTCAGCCTGCCCTTTGCCGCGTGGATTGCGAGGCTGACCAGGCAGGGCGTCATCGAGGAGATGCAGGCCGACTACATCCGAACAGTTCGCGCCAAGGGTGTTTCCGAACGGGTCGTCGTCCTCAACCATGTGCTTCCCAATGCGCTCCTGCCCGTGCTGTCCTACCTTGGACCCGCGACCGCTGCTGCGCTCACTGGGTCATTCGTCATCGAAAAAGTCTTCGCCATTCCCGGCCTCGGCATGCACTTCGTCGATGCGGTACTGAGCAAGGACCTCACCATGATCATGGGCGTCGTGCTTGTGTATTCGGCACTGCTGGTCCTGCTCAACCTCGCCGTCGATGTGATGTATGCGTGGGTGGATCCTCGCATTCGTGTCGGAAGTCGCGGATAGCAAAGTGGTCGGGTACCGCCTAGGACCAATGGTCCACCTCAACCCACCCCAGAACGGCGCCTGACTCCTTACGCTGCACACATGACCGCCGCGCCCCGCCGAACGGTTCTTCAACGCATGACAACCATCCTGATCATCCTGCTGCTGGTGTGGATCGCATGGATGGCGGCGGCGTGGTTTCTTCAGGGGTACATCATCTTCCCGCGAGGCATGGCCGCTGACCGCGCCATGCTCGGGCCACCGGTCGGCGTAGTGCCATGGACGCTGGATATCGGTGAAGACAAACCCGTCGAAGCGTGGTTTGTGCCGTCAGAATCAAAAGGTCTCAGTCCTGCCGTCGTCATCATGCATGGCAATGGTGAATTGATCGATGATTTGATCGGCACTGCCCAATCCATGGCCGCACGCGGCGTACACGTGCTGCTGCCGGAATACCGCGGCTACGGGCGAAGTGGCGGCACCCCGGGCGAGCGGGCGATCGTTGAGGACGTGTCGGCCTTCGTAAGGCGGTTGCATGAGTGGCCCGATGTCGACGACCGCCGCGTGGCCTACATCGGACGCTCCATCGGCTGCGGTGTCGCGGCCGGTGTGGCGACCACCGAGCCACCCGCTGCGCTCATCCTGATGATGCCGCCAGCGAGGCTGGACACCATGGCATGGAGGCTCGGGGTACCGCCTTTTGTGATCCGGCACCCGTTCCGCACAGACCGGGTGCTCCGCGACTTGGACGTGCCAGTCCTGATCCTCGCCCGATCCGATGATGAGATCATTCCCGCCTCACACCCTCGGTTGCTGCATGATCTCGCGGCCGAAAGTGAACTGGTCATCATCGACGGAACGCACAATGCCGTCGCGTCGGAAGAAGCGGCCGAACGGCAGCAGTCGGCTATCGCGGCGTTTTTGCTCAAGCATGGGATGGCAGAGGGGTCAGGTGCCGCCCGGGGAAACACGCCAAAACGTTGATGTGGGCCGTCGATCCCTGTGCGGCACGGTCGGGACCTGTCAAGCGCCGTAGGTAGCGTCGGCGCCGAGTACCTCGCTGATGCGAAGGAGCTGGTTGTACTTGGCAGTGCGGTCGCTGCGACATGGCGCGCCGGTCTTGATCTGCCCGGCGTTGGTCGCCACAGCAAGGTCGGCGATGAAGGCGTCTTCGGTCTCGCCGCTGCGATGGCTGATGATGGCGTTGTAACCGTGATGCTGCGCAAGCCGCACAGCCTTGAATGACTCGGTGAGTGTGCCGATCTGGTTCACCTTGACGAGGATGGCGTTGGCTGCGTGCTCTTCGATGCCTCGCGTGAGGTATTCGACGTTGGTCACAAAAAGGTCGTCGCCCACGAGCTGCACGCGATCGCCAAGACGCTCGGTGAGTTTGATCCAACCGTCCCAGTCTTCCTCTCCGAGGCCGTCTTCGATGGACCAGATCGGCCACTTCTCACACCAGCCCGCCCAGAGGTCGATCATTTCCTCGCTGCTGGCCACGCGTTCGGGGTCGCTCGAGAAGAAGCAATAGCCCTCCTTGCCGAGTTTCTTCGCCTCGGACACCATCTCGCTCGTCGCCGGGTCGAGACAGATGACGATCTGCTCGCCAAGTTCGTAGCCGGCCTGCTCGGTGGCGGCGGCGATGACCTCAAGCGCCTCTTCGTTGGTGGCGAGATCTGGCGCAAAGCCGCCCTCGTCGCCAACCGCGGTTGACAGATTGCGATCATGCAGCACGCCCTTGAGCGCGTGGTAGATCTCGACACCTGCTTGCATGGCCTCTTCGAAGCAATGGAAGCCCAGCGGTTGGATCATGAACTCCTGAAAGTCCACGGTATTGTCGGCGTGCTTGCCCCCATTGAGGATATTCATCATCGGGGCAGGCATCACATGGGCACTCGCACCACCGAGGTACCGGAAGAGGGGCAGGTCACTTTGCGCAGCAGCAGCCTTCGCAGCCGCCATGGACACGGACAAAATCGCATTGGCCCCGAGCCGCGACTTGGTGGTGGTGCCATCAAGCTCGCACATGAGCCCATCCAGCCCCTCCTGATCGCGAGCATCCAAGCCCAGCACCTGTGGGGTGATCTCCTCATGGACGTTGCATACGGCGTTCTCGACGCCCTTGCCACCCCACGCGGCAGCACCATCTCGAAGTTCCACCGCCTCATGCTCGCCGGTACTCGCCCCACTGGGTACCGCCGCCCGCCCGAGCGCGCCACCGCTCAGTCCAATCTCGCACTCCACCGTGGGATTTCCCCGGCTGTCCAAAATCTGACGAGCGGCAATATGATCAATGGTGAATGACATGGACAGGGATCGCTGAAGGGGTCAGGTACCGAGCCTGGCCCCGGCGTCTCACTTGAATCTGACCAGCGGCTGATGGGGCAGGCTCGGTATCCGACCCCGTCTCCCGCTCACGGCGAAGCGGTATCTACAATCGGGAGACGATTCAGGATGGATGGAGAATCGAGCAACCAAAAGGATCGCCAATCATCAACGAACTCTCGAGCCTGGATGTCATAGATGACCTGATTGTCCCACCAGAGGTCGGCTTCGGTCTCTGTGACAGACTGAAGCGCCGGCGTCAGGTTTGAGGCAATGACTCGATCACTCACGAGATACGCCTCGTTGCAGGCTCGATTCATCGATTCAATCCGCGACTGCAATTCCGGAGTGTAGTGACCCCAGAACGCAAAGTACTGCGAGCCCTGCTCTTTGATCATGTCTTCTCGCAGGCTCTGGAGTTGATCTCGAAGCCCTCTGGGAAGCGCCTTCACTTTGCCGGATCGCTTCGCCTCGTAGACCCAAGACTCTGGCATCGAGATCCGCTTTTGTGCAACGGAGTCATTGACACGGGTCGGCGTGTGACACCCCATCATCACGCTGACGGCCGCGACCGACATCACCATGGTGATGGCAAACTTGCAGATCACATACCACCTCGCAGGAACGAACTCTTCGAATCGGCAAACTCAATCCCACGAAGCAGTGCCTCGGTGCGTGGGCCAAGTGGAATATCGAACATGACCGCAGCCACAACGGCGTTGTGGTGGACATTGACCAATTCCACATTGACGTAGACCTTGTCGATCGCCACGGTGTAGGTGCTCACCATGACGGCGCCAGCGTTGTAGTCGAGCGCCAACTCATTTACATCCCGCGAGAGAAAGAACTCGCCCTGACGCGGAAGGATTGGCACGCTCCCCTGCCGGAGATTCATGTTGATGACCTTGTTTTCCCAGTGCTGCGTAAGCGCAGTCGCGAGCGCCTCGGACATCAGGCGACCAAAATTGGTCGTTTGATCGTAGTCATTCAGGTTGACCGTCGTCGAGTACAGAACTGGACGCGTCGAATCGAATGCGTCTTCTGCGACCATCCCATTGTCATCGATGGCCCCCTGAGTGTCCTCGACGTGATTGCCTTGCGCAGGGCGGGCCGTTGCGAGCATGTGACTGATGGCATTGAAGGCCGTCATTTCATAGTTGGCATCCACCGTGGGCTTCGATGTCTGGACCGACTCCAACACCGTGATCCGCTTTTGGAGATGACGGTTGCCGTGTGCCTTCCAGTCGGCGGTGCTTGACCGGTTTCCGCTCTCCCAATGCGAGCCAGCATTGCTCGCCTGCCAGTGGGTACAACCTGCCGCGGAAAGCGGGAGAATTGTTGCAATAAGAAACGCTTTCATCTGCATCACGATCTCTGCTTTCACTGCGACCCGACGACGCCGAAGCGACGTCCGGGCATTGGATGACGATCTTTGTCGAGCGTAATGGTGTGGTCTCGAGTGACGATTTCGTCTTCGCGATTCCATGCACGCTCCTCTTCTTTCCACTCAAGTTCCGTACGGCGATCATTGGTTTCCCATTCGACACGCCGCTGACGATCCTCCACTGTCCATTCAAGCGTCATGTCATACAACTGCTCATACCGCCCCCGGAACTCCGTGGCGATTCCAGAGAATTCCGCGCGGGGGATTGAGCAGAGAAGCCACGCCCTGTGACCCTTCACACCAGTCGCGACCGCACTGGCATTGCTGTTCCGTCCGCTCCTGTTGACCTCTGCAACGAGCCGCACGTTTTCAAAGTAGACCGTCTCTTCCTGAAGTTGCGAGAGCAGTGCGGGCATCACCGAGTCGATCCCTACGTTGAACACGTTGATATCTCTGGCTATTCGGGCATCATGCGGCAAATAGTCCGGGGGTCGATGGTCGGCGCTAACGGCATGCACCAGCGTTGGACAGGAGGCACAATTGGCTCGTCGCGTCGCTATAAATGCGTGGGTGCCGCTGCAAGAGTCACACTTTGAAATCACATCCACCTGCTGGCCGCGGTCCAATGCCGTGGTCGCGCACGAACCGCAGTGAGATCGACTGACGCAGTCGCCCGGGCCTGCCACGCTTGAGTGGAGGCAAGGCGAATTACATGGTGTTTCAACGACCGTCTCGGTCGCTGGCAATGGACGTCTGCAGTCATTGCACGTACCACTGTCAACCGCCATGCTGGCCGTTTGGCCGATCTCACCCACATTGCGAGGAGCGAGCCGCTGGCGGATCTGATCATGGATATCGGTTCGAGCACTTTGCATGGCATCCCGCTCAGACAAACAGGCAATTGAGTCATCACTGCGTCCCACGAAGTAAATACTTCGCTCAGACTGTGGAGTCAGGCCTCGGACCCAATCGGGAGCGTGGTTTCGATCCAGCACCTCTGGATTCTCTGTTGCCATGACCCACTCGGTCGAGCGTTTAGCGCATTTTGTGGCACATCCTGTCATCAGCGTGGCCCCGATCGCAAGGGCCGCCATCGCACAATAGATTCTCTTCTTCACGGTTGGTGATCTCCGATTTGGTTCGGTGTGTTGGATAGGGACCTAGCGACGGGGGCGATCGTAATAGTCGTACACGACATCAACGCCGGACTCGCCGGTTCGCCACTGCAATTCCGCCTCCTGAATACGGCTCTCCCACTCCACGCGACGCGCTCGATCAGAGAGGTCGCGTGAGAGGTTCTCGGCCAGCACGGCTTGGTATGTACCGCGGAAATCCTCCACAATCGCCTCATACTCCGCTCGCGGAACCGAGCAGAGGATCCAGCACTTGTAGGACAACCACTCATCCCGGCCCTCGGCAAACGGGCGGCCCCAGGGATCGTCGCCTTCGTGCACGTGCCACTTCTCGAAGTAGATCTCCTCCTCGTTCACATGCGCCAGCATCGCTGGCATGACCGAGTCAATGCTCACGTTCACCAGCGACAAATCACGCCCCTGGATATCACCGTAGGCCGGCCAAAATTCCTGGTTCCAAGGATAAGTGGAAACACTGACTTTGGTCGGGCATGAGTTGCATGTGGGGTCGGACTGAGCCTGGAAGGCGTGGCGATCCCCGCATGTTCCACAGTTGTCCGCAAAGACCACACAGACACCGCGGTCGACAGCGGTACTGGTGCAGTTGCCACACCGATCATGTGAGGCCGAGTTTGGCCATGTGGTGTAGCGGCTGCGAACGCAGGGTTCGTTACAGGGGCTCTGCACCGGCATTCTCGCAGCGGCAGGCAGTGAGCCGCCACAATCAACACAAGCTCCAATATCAACCGTCGATTCGATGGCCTGTGTCGTTGTTCCAAAGCTGCGAGGTCGGAGTCGTTGTCTCACCTGATCGTAGACATCGTTTCGAGCACTCTGCACAGCATCACGTTCGTCCATCACCGTGTATCCAACGCGATTGGGAGAAGTTCGTCTGTGCTGATCATGCCCCCACTCACCGTCCGCGAGATGATCACGGTGGTAATCCGGCGTGTGACTGCGACCGATGAAGAAAACACGATCCTCGGCCATTGGAACATGGCCTTGCACCCAATCAGGCGCAGCGGGAGTTGAGGGCTTTGATACCAGCGCCTGCTCTTGGTGCACTCGCCAGTTCGAACCGCAACCTGTCATCGAAGCCAAACTTCCAATCGCTGCCGCAGCGATGACGCCGCCAATCAAACCGCGTATTCGTGTCTGTGTCACGTTGTCTACTCTCCTGTTCGAGGGTGCCCCACCGGGTCCTTAATCAAGTCATTTCTACGAGCCAGCCCCGCCATGGCGCGGATACCAGCGTCAATATGTGAACGCGGCAGCATATCAGAAGCGAGGCAGGCCATCGACTGCCCACAGGCCCCTAGGGTCCGTCGCCACAAGTCCCTGTCTTGTAACCACTTACTGGTCAGCTTCGATGGCGTGCCAAACACCTTGGACGACCCACGACATGGCCCGTTGGGCGGCAGCAGTACGAGAGGCGGCGTGGGGCAACAAACACGCATTGGGAAGGCCCACCAGTGGATCATCGGCCGAGACCGGCTCGCTCTCATGGACATCAAGAACAGCGGAGGCGTCGGGGTTGTCGCAAAGCATCGCGGCCAACGCTTCGCCGTCAACGACGAATCCTCGGGATGTGTTGATGAGCAGCACGGTTGGAAGCAGATTCGAGAGCCGATCGCCGCCCAAGAAATGCCTGTTGCCCGCTCGGCCATCAACGTGAATTGTCAGGACGTCGCTGGTCCGAAGAAGTGTGTCCAGATCGACGGATGCTGCGCCGAATCGGTGTTCGGATGGGATCTGTTCAATATCGTGATACTGCACGCTAAATCCGATCGCGGTCGCTACTTCCGCCACCCGCTTGCCGATCGCGCCGAGGCCGAGAATTCCCAGAAGACACTCGCTCATCTGCCGCGGTGCGATGGCATTTTGGCGGGCGATTGCCCATTCCTCCGACGTGAAGCCGCGGTCGATCTTCGGTGGCAGCGGCCGTAGGTGGGTGCTCAGAATCGACATCACGTATTCGACAACCGCTTGTCGATTTGCATGCGGCGCGTTGACAACCTCGATGTCTCGCTCACGGCAAGCGTCAACATCGATGTTGTCCAGTCCAGTTCCAGCGCGGCCGACGACGCGAAGGCCCGGACCGCGGTCAAGCAGTGCTCGATTGACCTCGGTGTAGGTGCGAACGATCAGCCCGGTGGCCACCGAAAGCGCCTGATTGAACCCGGGATCATCCGCCGCAATCTGTTGGACCACCGCCCGTTCCGAAAGCCAGTCGATGGCCTCCTGTGACAGGAACTCGGTCACGATGATTCGCTGCTCAGAGGCCATAAACGCCAATCGTAGCAGGCTCCTGTGGCTCTACTGCACGAACAGCAATCCCGTCTCAATCGCTTCTGGGGGCAGGTTGTAGACAGCAGCGATGCCCTCGGCATAGCGATCGAGTTGGGGCTGATACCACTCGGTGGCAGCCTGACGATCGGCTTGGGTTTCGACCTTGCCGGTCTTGAAATCGAGAATGGCAGCATGGGTCACCGCGCCGCTGTCGTCACGACCAAGAACAAGGCGGTCAATGCGGCCGCGGAGCATTCCGGAATCAAGTTGCACGAGGATGGGGTGCTCGGGAAGTGCCTCCAGAGTGACGGCGTTCCAAGCCTCATGTGCCCCGCGGCGGAGTGCACTGCCAACCTCCCCTGTGAGCGATTTGTGGAATCGCTCAGTCAAGGACGCTCGAAGATCGCTTCCAACGGGGCGACCGAGTTGAATGGCGGCTTCATTGAATGCACGTTCGACATCGGCTTCGCTCGGTGGACCATCATCGAGCCACGCAATAGCTCGGTACAACTCGTGCAGAATGACACCGTCACGACGCGCGCGACCGGGGAGCAGACGGAATCGCTCCTGAAACGTACCGGTGCCCTCGTGGGATGAAGGTGTTACGACCTTGGCACGATTGCCGATTGGGGCGATCCGCACCGGTGTTGGCGGTGGACTGTCCGCGGCAGCGGTGCTGTCAGCTGCTGTGGGCCAGTCGCTGTCGGTGAATTCCCAGAACGGCGTCTCGCTGCCTGGGTCGACGGTGTCGATCTTGTGATCGATGGCAGGGATGGCAGATCGCAGGAAGAGCGCCGCCGTGACGGACTTCCGCTCATCCTTCTTGGGCGGCTGAAACATCAGGTGCAGCCCCGTCCGCGGCCGAGTGATCGAGACGTACAGCAGCGAGAGTGTGTCTTCCATTTCCGCTGCATAGCCCTGATTGTGAAAGGCTTCGAGAATTGGCGCGTGAACTCGCTGCTTCTCTGGAAAGGACGGCGCAATTGCTTTGATGGGATCGAGTGGATCCTTTGACCACGGTAAGCACGGTAGTGCCCTGCCCTTCACAAGTGGTCGGTCGAGCCATGGAAGGACAACCTCGTCAAACTCCAGTCCCTTGGCGGCGTGTTGCGTCATCACCCGGACGGGCGATGGTGTTGGTTCGCCGAATCCGGTGCCTTCGATAATCGCAATGAAGTCGCCCAAACGCCGAGTGTCTGCGGTGGTCCAACTCGCCGCCAGTTCGGTCACCAGTCGCAGACCGACCTGCTCGCGAGAGTCGCACTGTTCTTCCACGCCGCGAACAAGTTCTGCTAAATATTCACCAAGACCCACGTCAGCAATTGCGGCGCGGATGGTGTTGGACACATGCTCAAGCGTCGCATCGCGGTCGCCCCACGGTAGTGTTTCGATGGCGTCGAGCCCGACTGCTTCTGCAAAGGGTGAATGCGACACGTTGAAAGCCGCCTGACGGTGCCCGGGATGATCACCGAGCCGCAGCACATCCAGCAGCACCGAAACCGCTGGAATCTCGGAAGCACCGCCTGCGCCTTCTTCGCTCACAGGCACACCGGCGCATCGGAGTCGATGGCAGAGTTCGGACACCTGATCGTTGGTTGGACACAACACACCAACGCCGACGCCGGCATCGTGGCGGCGTTTGATGATGGAGACCGCATGATCGAAGACCTCATCTTTGTCTTTCGAGGTCAACCATGCCTGCACACCGCCGCGGAGTTCGGTCTTGGCTGACTCGTGGTGTGTGAAGACCCAGCGATTCCGAACCTCGGCGACCGGGCCGTCGGGATCACCGGGCTCAAGACCCGCTTGCTTCATGATGGCCTCGGGAACGGCCTGGTGATTCTCTGCAGCGATGTTCAGGGTGGCATTGGTGTCCATGTTCTCGAACACGCTGTTGACGAAATCCATGATGCGTTCGGCAGATCGAAAACTCCGGTGCAAGTCGGCGGTTTTGATCTGGCCTTGCCCGAGACGTTCCAGCCAATCCAAAACGGCAGGTGTGCCTCCACGCCACGCATAGATCGACTGCTTCGGATCGGCCACGACAAGCAGGTTTCTGGGGGTGTCATGAGCGCCTTGGCCAGCGAGCATCTCCTCAATTACCGGCTCGATGATGTGCGCCTGCTCCATGGACGTGTCTTGAAACTCATCGAGCGCCATGTCGCGAATCGCAGAGTCGAGTCGCCACGCGAGTTGTTCGGCGCCGAGGTCATTGAGAATCTCGGCTCGAGCGAGACGGTCTGTGATGTCGCTGAAATCGTACATGCCGACTTCGCGTTGTCTGGACTGGTACGCATGGTCGAGTTCGCCGAGCAACTCGCGCCAAATCTTGATCTTCAGCCGAATACGGCGAACCAGATCGGCGCGGGCGTGGGATATGACTGGTCGAAGCGTCGTTTCGAAGTCGGCGGGTACAAAGTGGCCGGCGAACTTGCCGCCGCTCGCGGCCGCAACAACGATGCCCTCGGTCAGTACATCGCTCCAGAAGCCGGCGCGGATGGCCTGGATCATGCGGTCATTGGCCTTCACCCAGGCCTTCACCTCTGTGCCGGCCTTCGTCAGCGGAATCTCAAGCGTTTCAAGTGTGTTGGCGGCGGATGCCAATTTGGTGGCGGTGGCCCTCCTCGCATCACTGCAGAGCACGTCGTCGGTCAATCCGTCGATCCATTCCCATGGATCGTGGTTGTCGTTGCCAACCTGACTTCGCCGCCACAGCGGCAACAGACCCCCGCCCTTGGGACCGCCCCAGATGGTCTTGATAATGGTGCCGTGTGGCGAGCCCTTGAGTATTTCGCCCTCGGCCTCGATCGCGAGCGTTTCAATCTCATCGGCGCCGCAGGATTCCAGCCAATCATCGATGGCCTGCCGCTGAATTGATGCAAGCACCGGGTGGTCGGCGATGATCCAGCCTTCCGGAAAGCCCACTTCTTCCGGGAAGCCTTTGGCGAGTCGGTGGAAGATGCCATCGAGGGTGTTGATCTGGAGGCGATCGAGGCACTTCACGACATCTTGCAAGACACCCTGAAGATCCTCAGCCGCAGCTGGAGGGTCAACCTTGAATGCATTCTCGTCATTGAACGCCTTCAATGCTTTTGGATTCATGGCGCCGAGTGCCAAATGCTCCAGGATGCGATCTTGAATCTCGCCTGCGGCCTTGCGGGTGAATGTAGCAGCGAGGATGTCTGCGGCGCCAGCGTTCTGAGTCAGCCGCCGGTGCTCGATCATCCAGCCGATGACGCGGTTGGCGAGACTGTAGGTCTTCCCACATCCGGCATTGGCCGTGATGAGCGTGCCGGTGAACATCATGATGTGGCCTCCGCGGCCTTCTCAAGCAACTGCCCACTTGTAATAACGTTGATGATGTCCGCGGCGAGCGTTTCCGCATCAGCCAAGTCGGATTCGGTCCACTTGGCAATATCGATGCGGCACTTGAATGCATCCGGTGGTACCAAGATGTACCCGAGACCGTTCGCTGGAACATCGATGTCGATCGATCGCAGCAGAACGCGATACAGCGGCAACTGGAGATCGCTCCATCCCGATGCTTCGTTGCCATGCGCCGCGTCCGGCCCTTCAGCGGTGCGACCGGTTTTGTAGTCGAGTGCTTGATAGCCGTGGTCCTCGTGAATGTCCACGCGGTCAATGCGACCATTCAACCTTAGACCCGTCTTGTCGGGGAATATCACCGACTCGAAGTCAAAGCCAAGGTACTTCTTTGGGCCAAATGACTGTTCGACCTGATGGATTCGCCAACCAAGATTGGCTCGGTCGGCCTGCACTCGAGCCAGCGCCGTCAAACGATGTCTCGCCATAGCGGCTTGCAGTCGAACACCAGGCATGGCGTGTGCGCCAAAGCGCTCGGTGACGAATATTTCGAGCGCGGCGTGCATGTCTTTGGTAATGGTGGCCACATCGGTCGTCGGGCTCGAACGGCTCAGTTCTTCACGGCCCCACTGCTCAAGCGCGTCGTGCACCAGTGTGCCGAAGCCCATGGCATCAAGCTCGTGCCGGGTCTCGACTTCATTCGCCTTGATGCGACTGTCTCGCTTGAGCATGAATAAATACGGGTCTTTGAGATAGTCCCTGAAACTCGTTACCGACATCGAAGTGATGTGGGGGACCCCCGCTGGCATGGGGTTCGCTTCAAACTCGCTTGCACGATCCACGCGGGCCCGCCGATCGGCAAGTGTCGGTGGGTGGTGCTTGGCAGCCTGCTTTGTCTTTCCCATTAGGTGCAAGACCCGCTCGGCGAGTGGTTGGCCCAACAATCGAAGCAGCAGACTGCTTGGCGCAAGTGGTTCCCCATTGTTAGCGCGACGCGCGGACACCAATCTGACATCACGACCACTCTTGAGGATGGCATCAAACAAGAACGCATCCCGCGCGATGCGGCGGCTGCGGCAAGTGAGCCCAAGCACGTGACGGCTGGCATCGGGAAGCCATGCGTCCACCGACGAAGATGTTGGAAGTGTGCCCTCGTTGAGTCCAGTCAGCACGAGATGTGGCGCATCATCGAGATGTGCGTCAAGCCAACCGAGCACCTCGACCCCACCACTTCGTTCCCTTGGTTGGCTCGTCGACGAATCGAGTTGCGCACGCAGCAGCAGAATGGCATCTACCGCAGCAAGATCGGTGGCATCGGACGGAAGTTCGTGTAGTTCTGTCAGGAAGCGATGTGCCACTTCGAGTGATTGATCGTGGTCTTCCATCGTCACCGCATCGGCGAACGCTGCTGGTTGGAGTACTTCGGTCAGTACATCCATGAGTACCGCGGCCCACTGTGATGCCGAACGCTCGCCCTCAAGTCGCCGCGTGAGTTTCAAGATTGGCTTGACCAGCGCCTTCGCGTCGTCGGTGTCAACAATGCCTGGAAGGTCTTCGATGTGGCCCGGGACATGACGCGACCACACCGCGTCCCATGTGGCCACCGGTGTCGCGACCCCTTGATCCTGCAGCCACAACACGATGTCGGGGTGCCTGATGAAATCTCCAAGCGTAGACGCAGTTCCACGTTCAACGACCAGCCCGAAGAGGGTCAGGAGTTGCCCAGTCCGGGTCGCGGTGATGGGCGGGCCTTCAAAGTGCTCAAGCGGGATCTTCTCGGCGATTGCGGCTGCTGCAAGTGGTGGAAGAAGTTCCTCGTCCGGAACGACAATACGGGCCTGATCGGCATCAACTGGTCCGAGCGAGCCGAGGAACTCGAATACTGCGGCGATCTGATCGTCTACATGTGGCACACTGACGATGGCGTCGTTATCGACATCGATTGGTTGTTCTGCCCAAGCATCGACATCAATGGTGCCGTTGTCCAGAAAGACATCACCCAAGGCTGTTTCGTCACCGTGCACAACATTGGTCACGATGACTCCAGACTGGGAGACTCGCTCCAGAAATCGCCGTATCCGGCCCGGCAATTCAGCTGCAACCAGTGTGATACGTTCGATGCCATGTAGATGCAGGCGGCCTTGATCAATGGCTTTGCCTTGGGAGGCGTCGCGGTCATCCAGTTGCATCGCATCGAGTCGCCCGAGCATGTCAGCGTGCACACCGTCGATGACCGTCCACCGTTGGGGATCACACAGCACACCCGCCGCGTCGCTTCGAACAGGTACCTCGCCTGGCTGAAGATGCGCCGCCGCCAGTTCACGGCACACCCGAGCCAGCCGCTGCGCAAGCGCATGTGTCTCCGCCAGCGACAAATCATCCTCGTATCCCACCAGTGCCAGCCGATCCGAAGCGTCCAGTCCACGCACCGACTCCAGCCATGCCAGCGAACTGGCCATCCCGCTCGCCATGGAACGCTGTGGCACGATGAGCCGATCCAGCAGCGACCCCGGCGTCAGAATCTCGCCAGGAACAAGTCGTCGCCCATCGGTCGCCGCCCGATCAAGCAACAACGATTCCAGTCGCCACCGTCCGCGGCTCGTTGGTAGTACAACGAGATGTCCACTGAGGTCGATCTGCTCGCCATCGCCTGCCTGCAGAACAAGCTCGCTCGCCAACGCGTGGAGCAAATGGGTTCCTGCCCCCAAAAACCGTCGCTCAATCATTGTGGTTCAGTGTACCGCGTACGACGGGAGCAACCGGCAGCCATCTCGTGTGTTGGGGGACCTGTAAAACACAAGAGATGATGTTGTAAGTGTTTGTTTGGACGAGAAATAGAAAGGCTGGTGGTCACGACGCCGCGGGGGTGCGGATGTCTTCGACGAGGTCTTGGACTTCGCGAGGTGGGGGCGGATTGAGCAGCGCAACTGGGATGGCGATGGCGAAGTTGACGAGCATGCCGATGGTGCCAATGCCCTCGGGGGAGATGCCCAGCCACCAGGCCTCCTTGGGGCCGCCGAGGAACTTGAAGTAGATGATGTAGGCAGCGGTGAATCCGATCCCGCAGATCATTCCAGTCACGGCACCTCTCGCGTTGAATCGTTTCCAGAAGATGCCAAGCAGGATGGCTGGGAAGAAGGATGAAGCGGCGAGGCCAAAGGCAAAGGCGACCACTGCTGCCACATAGTCCGGTGGCCAGATACCAAGCAAACCGGCGCCGACGACGGCGGCGGCGGCGGCGAAGCGGGCGGCGCGAAGTTCGCTCCGCTCACTGATGGTGGGATGCATGACGCGTTTGACAAGATCGTGGCTGATGGCACTTGAAATCACCATGAGCAGTCCGGCAGCAGTGGAGAGTGCTGCTGCAAGTCCTCCTGCAGCCACGAGTGCAATGATCCAGTCTGGAAGACCCGCAATCTCGGGGTTCGCCAAGACCATGATGTCACGGTCAACATACAACTCGTTCTGCCCTGCCACCGATTCATTGGTGAGTACCCGCTGGCCGTGTGGACCGCGGATGGGCTCATCGGTCTTTGGATCAAAGACAAATGCCGGCTTTCCGGCAAAGGCTGGGCCGGCGGCATGGTTGATGAGCCCGTCATCGTTGCGGTCCCGCCAGGCGATCAGTCCGGTGTCCTCCCATGTCTTGAGCCATCCGGGCGCGTCGGCATAGGCGACTCCCGGAACGGAGTTCAGCATGTTGGTTCGAGCGAAAACCGCGATTGCTGGGGCGGTCGTATAGAGAATTGCGATGAACAGCAACGCCCATCCGGCGCTGCTTCGCGCGTCTCGCACCCGCTTGACCGTGAAGAAGCGAATAATGACGTGGGGCAGTCCCGCTGTACCAAGCATGAGCGCAGCGGTAATGCACACGACATCGAGTTTGTCGCGGCTGTATCCGGTGTATTCGCCGAATCCAAGATCCGTCAGCATGCCATCGAGTTTCTGCAGCAGCCCCACGCCGTCGGCATCGGTTCCGCCGAGCGCCAGTTGTGGAACAGGATTTCCAGTCACCATGAACGCCAGGAACACCGCCGGAATCGTGTAGGCAAAGATCAATACGCAGTACTGTGCCACCTGTGTGTAGGTGATGCCCTTCATGCCGCCAAGCACGGCGTAGAAGAAAACCAATCCCATGCCGATGATGACACCGAGTGTGATGTCAACTTCGAGGAATCGACTGAACACCACTCCAACACCTCGCATCTGGCCGGCGATGTACGTAAACGACACGAAGATCGCGCACAGCACAGCAACGATCCTCGCCGTCTGTGATGCATATCGATCGCCGACGAAGTCCGGCACGGTGAACTTGCCGAACTTCCGCAAATAGGGGGCCAATAGCAACGCAAGCAGCACGTAGCCGCCGGTCCAGCCCATCAGATAGACCGAACCATCCATGCCGAGGAACGCAATCAAGCCAGCCATCGAGATGAACGATGCGGCACTCATCCAGTCGGCTGCGGTCGCCATGCCGTTGGCAATGGGCGAGACGCCCTTGCCCGCAACATAGAACTCGCCCGTTGATTTCGCCCGTGACGCAATGGCCACCACGATGTACAGAGCAAACGTCAATCCAACGATCAGGAATGTCCAGCCCTGAACACCCATCTCAGTCGTGTTCCTCCACGCCAAACCGACGATCAAGACGATTCATCGCCACGACGTACACCAGGATGAGCAGCACGAAAACGTAGATCGATCCCTGCTGAGCGCACCAGAAACCAAGCGGATAGGTCGTGCCCGGCAGCATCCATTGGTCAAGCCAGTCGGCCATCAGAATGCCACAGCCAAAGGACACAAAGGCCCAGATGACAAGGAGAAACCCGACAAGCTTCAGGTTGGCTCGCCAGTATCTCCGACGGTGATCTGTATCCCTACGAGAGAGCACTCTTCACGCCCTCTACAAACTCACATCCGTGTGCATAGTCGGTGTTCACTGCCACACCCTGCTCACACATGGGGCAACGATGTGCTGGAATCGAGGGAAGCGAAACTTCGTCGAGAAACACAAATTGATCGACACCAAGATCACTTGCACCAACATTGCCTCGGTTGATCCACGCTCCCACCGCAGTCACCTGCCCACCTTTTGCTCGAATCGCTTCCGCTGATAGCCCTGTTGACCAGCCGGTATTGATGATGTCATCGACAAGAAGAACGCTTCTCCCGTCAACAACATCTCCATATCGACGTTTCAGTTCAAATCCTGTTCGATCGATTGTACGTTCCGTAAATACGCATTGCCGTTCGAGCGCGAGTGCTGTGTACTGGGCACAAATAACACCGCCAACCGCCGGTCCGCACACGACATCCACCTGTATGCCCGAATCACGCACCGCCTCCGCAAGCAGTTGACTTAGTCTCCGGGGTTGCTCTGGATTGATGTTGATCAGATCCTTTGCAATCCAACCGTGACCATGTTCTCCAGAGGCATAGACAAAGTGATCATCTGTCATCAGCGCCCCGCACGATTCAACAATGCGACGCGTCTCAGCCTGCCTCATTGCGGCAACGTCACGCATATGAGTGCAGTCCACTGATCGTGAAATTGATGATGATCCAGTTGAAGATCATCACGATGCAACCGATGAGCGCAAGCCATGCGGTCCAGAGGGCTTTGTCTTTAACTTTCAGTCGCACATGGATGAGCAGGACGAAGATCAAGAAGGTGTTCAGCGCAAAGGTTTCTTTTGGATCCCATCCCCACGGACGACCCCAGGAGTGATCGGCCCAGATGGCGCCCATCACGATGCCGGCCCAGAGCAGGATGAAGGAAAGTTCCACGAGCACCATGGTGGCGCCGTCGAGAACCTGCCCAAAGGTCGTGCCTTCTGCCATCAATGCGGTACTACCATCCGGCCGCGGCGCCATCAGGAATCCGGCCCCACCTGCCTTGGCATAGTCTCTGTCCACATCGACATTTCCAAAAAGTGACTGCATCAAGCGGCGAATCAGAAACAGTCCTGCTGTCATCGCCGCAAGGAAGATAAGCACATATGCGAAGATGATGACGTTCGTGTGGATGTGCAACCAAACATCATGTAACACCGGCATCTTGTTTCCGATCGCCGGGTTGAGGTGCACCGGATCGAGGTTGGCGGCCATGAGGGCGACCATCGAACAGATCGCGCTGCCGAGCAGAAAGAGGCCCTTCATCCGTGTCCGCCGCACGATGAGTTCCATGATGATCGCAAACACCGCCCCATACCAGGCGCTGGTTGTCACCGCCTCAAACATGTTGGTATTCGGCCATCGCCCAGAGATGTAGGTCCGCAAGATGACTGACGCAGTCTGCAATCCAAACGCAAACAGGAAAACCAGCAAACCACTCCAGAAAGCACCACGCCATCGGTACACCACCCACATCAGCAGAATGGCGACGGCCAGTACGTAGAAAATCCATCCCCACGTGAAGCCCTGCCACTGGAAGTACATGCTCTCGGCTCGAAGTCGCTCAGCGGATGGATACAGTGAAGGATTGACACCGCGCAGCGAGGTGGCGAGTTGGGCCGCTGCTGCCGAGACGGCTTCGGCATCACCCGCGAGCCATGATGACTGCAGGCCCGACCAGGCCACTGCAACGGGAGAAGCGGGATCCTGCTCGGTGACGGCATCGATCCGCAGCCACGGCTGTTTGAACGCATCATCGCCGCTTGGTGGCACGATCAGGAGTTCATCTCGAATGATCTCCGGCCTCGCCGCCATGAGCGCCGTGTCGATGGCATGCACCGGTTTGGCGAACCGCATGACATCGGTCCGCATCCTGCCAAGCAGCGCCCGCACATCCGGATGCGTCAAGAACCCGCGAGGAGCGAGGCCGCGATCCAAAAACCGCTCCAGACGCTCGTCGTCTGCGGACAGTGGCCGCGCCGTGCTGTCGCGAAGCGTCCGGGCGATCTCGAGTCGGACGAGTTTGTTCTTGACGTAGTACAGATCCTCATCGAGCCACACCTGCGGCCGCAGCATGATGTCCATCATGGCGATCCGTGGGTTGAGGCCACCGGGCTTGCGGGGACCGCTGATCCAGTTCATTGTGTCGCGAGTAAACGACTCGAAGGACTTGAGACGGCCGCCCTGCCAAACGGTGACCTCGTCCAGTGGTGACAAGTCGACGATGTCGTAGAACGTTGACACCGCGGGCGCATCCTGTGGTGGAGGCGTCGCGTGTGATGCTGTAGTCAATACAGCGAGAGAGATGAGCACCAACCATCTCATGGCGCCACCTCTGTCTGCCTATACACTCGCAGCGCCTCGCGACGCTTGATCATCGGCTTGAAGTAGAAGGCGTAGATCATGCCAATAACGCTCAATATGCATCCGGCAAGCATGGTCCAGACACCATTGCGATTACCCACTCCAAGAACCGTGAAGTTGCGGCCTTTGGATGGCACACCCCCACGGGATCCGCTCGGGTCGGGGGGATCCCATTGTGACTGGAAGAACCAGAGTCCCCCTCGCTCACTCGGCGCATTGACACTGACTTCAGCAAGTTCAGTCGTTCCGTCCTCATCCTCGAAACGGACCCTGCTGTGCCAGTTGAGAACACTGCTGACGCTGCCGGTGAATCCACCGATATGTGAGGCGATGTCAAACCCGTCAAGCGATACCGATGCTGGTAAGGAGTGGCTGCGACGAGACAGCATCAACTCGAGCAAACGGCCGTCTTCGAGTTGTACCACGGTTGGCGCATACCGGAAACCCAGAATGGCTTCGGATTGCGACTCGAATGGATAGTGGTGCATCGGAAGCCAGGCCGAACGATCGACTTGACCGGGCACCACAGCCCTCACCATGCTGAACTGGTTGGCCGCCGCGCGATCACGTTGATGCATCGGCACCAACGCCGGCCGGGTCTCCAATCGCACACTCGGCGCCCAGTCATCGACGGTCAGCGTGATTCCTTGCGTCAACTCGATTGGCGTTCCAACCTCGACTGGTTCCACCCGCACGTCCTGCCCTGGAAGCGCGATGCGGAGGCGAAGTTGCTCATCGGATGGACCAACAAGCAGCAAGAGGTTTGCGTTTCCGATGGACGGCGGGAAGTATGTCGTCAGAATACGATCGTCGGGCTTTCCCTCGTCGTTGTGAGAAGCGGTGCCGCCGATCTCCATGTCGGCGTTGCGGGAAGGGTCGTCAAACACCCAGCGAAGCCACGTTTTCTCGCCGTCACTGATTTCGACGCGGGCCATTGATATGGTCTGTCCGGCGATAAACAAGCCATCATCAAAGCGTTGCACACGCCACGAAAATGGTGTGCCCTCAATGGGGATCATCTCCAGATCCGGATCGGCCTCACTGACCGCTTCGATGGGCATGATCAGTTCTACGCCATGCTCTGGAATCTCGAACCCGAGTCGCGGCACTGCTCCGGACTCCAGATTGGTTTCGTCTCGCAAAAGAGTGATGTCGAGTTGATCGGGCGGCGCGGTGGACTGGGTCGGCTCGGCGGCGAAGACTTCATGCGTCTGACTGCGACCATCGGGCGTAGCGAGCGTGGCGCGAGCCCACGCCGCCGGTGGCCCGCCACTCACGGCCAGTGGTCGTGGCTGCATCATGGCGTACCGCAGATAATCGCTGACCACCAAATCGGTGCCGGCGATCGGATCATCACCATCAGCCGATGGAACAGATATGGACAAACTATCCACTTCAATCGGCTCCCCGGCGGCCGCCCAGACCCGCCCGGGGGATCCGACCCGGTCGTTGAATCGTGGCAAGTTCTCAAGGGGCCGCTCAAACCATCCACTCACTGGGATGGTGCGGCCGAACTGATCAATGCTCACCTCTCGCAAGTAGATCGATGGATGTGCTTGCAGGTAGAACGTGTCCTGTCGATCGGGTTCGAACGTGATGGAAAGTGTCTCGTCAACAAGCGGTTTCCCAATCGCATCCTTCGCGCGGGTCATGGGCTGCTGGTGATTGCCACCGGCGAGAATGTCTTCGGTGTACGCGGGATAGCCCGCAATCACCTGCCGCATGAAGGACTCATCTGGTCCCTCCACCGATACCGTGACGGCATACGCCTGCTTTCCGGCATCTTCTCCGCTGAGCAGTGACCATTCTGGATCAATACTCGCAACACGGAACGACCACAAGCCCTCTCCTTCACCAACCATTGTGCTGGCTCCCGGCATGGCGCGCATCTCGACGGTTTCGTGGCTGGGCACGGTGATGTGCAGTCGTCCTCGCGCGACCGCCACGTCGCCTTCCACTTTGGTGCCGAAGTAGATCACGCACCCGAGCGCCAGCACGATCACTCCGCCATGAATCATCCAGACGCCCGCGTGCACCGGGGTAAGAGGAATACGCGTGATCGTGACCACCGCCATGTTCAGGCAGACAAGCCCAACGAGTGTGAAGAATGGCCACCAGTTGAACCATTCATACTCGGTCATCTCGAACAAGCGGCTCTCTCGCAGTGGATACCAGGCTCCGGGCTCCCAGAATGCGAGGCTCACCGGCACCCCTGCTGAGCCGATCGAGCAGTACACAAACAGCACCGCAATCAAAAAAATGCCGAACCAAATGCTGTTCAGCAGGCCCAGTGGGCCGGGCAGGAACCGATTTGATGACACCTGTGCCATGAATCG
>MPMD02420045.1_pt1 | contig 22928 bp, 16 predicted proteins | sample 1617291 | NCBI WGS metagenome assembly MPMD02 (sample SAMN05944810, study PRJNA350692) | marine metagenome | biome: marine; feature: ODZ; material: water; isolation source: 120 m water sample filtered on 30 um supor filter | place: Pacific Ocean | collected 2012-04-09 | depth 120m m | reverse complement strand
GGCCTCTCGATGGGAGTCAGCTTCTGATTTATTCCTCATGACACCTCAAGCACTCGTGCTCAGAATGTGCTACCTGGCTCTCTCGGTAGCTATCGTGGCGTGCCACTCCGATGTGGTGCAAGCATCGCAGGAGCCTACGACCGGTTGGCTTGATTGGCGTGGTCCTGCACAGAGCGGGCTGTCCACGGAGAGCGGTCTCTTCGACACCGCGGAGCTGGGCGGCAAGGGCAACCCCTGGTCGTATTCCTTGGCTGGGCGTGGGACGCCGGTGGTCTCAAATGGTCGCCTGTACGCCCTGGGGTATGAAGGCGAAGGCAAGGACCTGCAGGAGGTGCTCGTCTGTCTCGACGCGCGCAGCGGCGCCCTGATCTGGGAGGATCGCTGGAGCGATTTCCTGTCGGACATCATCTACGACCGCTATTCCATCGGCAGCCCCACCATCGACCCCGAGAGTGGAGACCTCTTTGTGCTCACCACCGCCGGCCTGATGCGGCGCTATAGCCCCGACGGCGAGCTGCGTTGGGAGGTATCGACCATGGAGGAGCTGGGTCGCCTGACCTTCCCGAACGGTCGCACCGGCGCACCCTTGATCGATGGGGACCTCGTCATCGTGCACATCATCACGGCCCACTGGGGCAAGGTGGAGGGGCCGGCGCGCGATCGTTTCTACGCATTCCACAAGGACACGGGCGATGTGGTCTGGTGGTCCACGCCGGGCACGGGTCCCAAGGACGGACCCTACTCCCACCCCGTGCTCGAGAACCGGGGCGGGCGGCGTCTGCTGTACGCGGGCACCGGGTGCGGGAACATGGTGTGCGTGGACGCACGCACGGGCGAGCCGGTCTGGCGCTATCGCATGGCGACGGGCGGCGTGAACGCCTCTCCGGTCCTGTACGGGGATCACCTGATCGCCATCCACGGACGGGAGAACATGGACTCGTCCACGATCGGCCGCATGTTGTCGATCCGGCTGGGCAGCCAAGCTGCGGCAGACGAAGCGGGCCCCCTTGTCCTGGACGCAAGCCACGAAGCGTGGCGTAACGAGCTTGGTTCGTTCACCAGCTCCCTCGTGCTGGCGGGCGACCGCGTGTACACCACCGTGGCCAACGGCGACCTGTGCTGCGTGAATCCGGCTGATGGCGAGATTCTGTGGCGTCACCAGCTGGCCCCCGACCAGGTGCATGCCTCCCCCGTGTTCGCAGATGGCAAGCTGTACGTGCCTATGAATAACGGCAGCTTCCACGTGGTGCGACCGAGCGATGAAGGGGCTGACGTCCTCTGCTCGCTGCAGCTGGAAGGGGCCTGCGTGGCCGCGCCCGCAGTCTGTGGGGGGCAGGTCTTCGTGCATACGACCCAGCGTCTGTATTGCTTTGGCTCGCCAAGCGACGAGCCGGAGTGGATCACGGTTTCCGATAGCGACTATGGCGGTTCGGCGAGTGCGCCGAGTGCGGCGCGCCTCGTGCCGGGCGATGTCCTGTTGCGGGTGGGGGAGACTCTGGACCTGGGTGAGCGGGGAGGCGTTTCGGTTCGTGCGCTGGACGTGGCAGGGGATGACTTGGGCGTGGTCACTCCATCGCAGGTTGAGTGGCCCGCCATGTTTGCAGGCGCCATCGGCAATGCTGGCATTGCGCAGAAAGTAGGTGCGGGTGTGTTGAAAGTGCACACGGCGGTGGGGGTGGCCATTGCTCGTGTTCGGGTTGTTCAAGGTCTGCCTTGGGTTGAAGATTTCGAGTCCTCAGTGCTCAACAAGCCCGGAGACCACGGGGAGAAGGTGGCGTTTCCTCCAGGGGGCTGGATTGGCGCCTTCAAGAAGTGGGAGGTGGCCGACCTTGAAGGCGGCAAGGTGCTGCGCAAGACACTCGCCAATCCGCTCTTCCAGCGGGCTATGGGCTTCACCGGCCACCCCGACATGTCGAACTACACGGTGCAGGTGGACATCCGGACCGATGGCAATCGGCGCAGCATGTGCTCGGCAGGCGTGGTCAACCAGCGCTACCTGATTCAGTTGATGGGCAACTACCGCGCCCTGCAGATCAGCTCCAACGACGAACGCATCAAGGAGCGCGTGGACTTCAGCATGAAGCCCGGTGTGTGGTACACCCTCAAGACGCGTGTGGACGTGAACGCGGACGGCAGTGGGGTCGTGAGCGCCAAGGCCTGGCCCCGGGGCGAGGCCGAACCCGATTCCTGGTCCTTGCAAGTCGATCACGCCCACCCACATACCCATGGTTCTCCGGGAATCTTTGGCTTCTCGCCCCAGAGCCGCTATCACGTCTATCTCGACAATTATTCGGTGACCCCCAATGAGTAAGTTCTGTTTCAGCGGCCCCCTGCTGCTCGCCATCGTTCCCTTGCTCTCCGCTCAGGAGGCTGGTGAGGCGACCCGCGGCGGAGACTGGCCCACGTGGGGTCATGACGCGAGCCGCAACATGGCATGCGAGGCCAGTGGGCTGCCCACCGGGTTCAAGGCTGGCGAGTTCATTGGCGTCAGCGACGAGATAGACCCGAACACGACCGAGAATGTGCGCTGGATCTCCAAGCTCGGTTCCCAGTCCTACGGCAACCCCACCATTGCAAATGGCCGGGTCTACGTGGGCACGAACAATGACGCCCCGCGGGACAAGCGCTTCAAGGGCGACCGCTGCGTACTGAATTGCCTCGATGAAGCGACGGGAGACCTTATCTGGCAACTGAACGTGCCCAAGCTCGGTACGGGCAAGGTCAGCGACTGGGAGTTCCTCGGCATCTGCAGCTCGCCCACGGTGGATGGGGATCGCGTCTATCTCGTCACCAACCGCTGTGAGGTGATGTGTCTCGACGTGAATGGGATGACGGACGGCAACCAGGGTTTTGCTGGAGAGGGGCTCTATGCGGCTTGGCCGGAGAAAGAGCCCCTGCCCGTGGAGGAGCATGACGCGGACATTCTCTGGACGCTCAACATGATCGATGAGTGCGGCGTGTTCCCCCACAACATCACCACCAGCGCCGTACTTGTCGTGGACGATGCTCTGTGGGTTACGACGTCCAACGGTGTGGACTACGGTCACGTTGAGACTCCCGCGCCGTTTGCTCCCTGTCTGATCAAAGTGGACAAGATGAGTGGGGAGCTGATCGGTGAAGAGGCCTCGGGGCTGAGCCAGCGGATCTTCCATTCCAATTGGACCTCACCCGCATACCTGCGCACAGGAGAAGAGGGCAACCGCCTCGAGTTGGGCCTCTTCGGTGGACCGGATGGCTTTGTCTATGCCTTCGATCCAGAGCCTGTCGAAGACGAAGACGGCTACCTGATCCTCACGGAGCGCTGGCGCTGTGACGCCAACAGGGCGGACTACCGGGTCAAGGACGGCAAGAAACTCAAGTACGCCACCCGCAATGGGCCGAGCGAGGTCTTGAGCACGGTGATCTCATGGGGCGGACGCGTGTATGCGGTCATTGGCCAGGACCCCGAGCACGGTGAGGGGGTGGGCCGGCTGGTCTGCATCGACCCCAGCGGATCCGGCGACGTGTCCGGGACGCATGTCGTCTGGAGTTATGACGGCATCAACCGTTCGATGTCGACACCCTCCATCGCGGATGGGCTGATCTATGTCGCGGACTACTCGGGGTTCATTTACTGCTTGGACGCTCTCACGGGTGAGCTGCTGTGGCGACACGACACCATGGCCCACATCTGGGGCTCGACCCTGGTGGCGGATGGGAAGGTCTATATCGGCAACGAAGACGGCTACCTGACGATCCTGCCCGCGGGACGCACGCTGGACTCCAAGAAGGTCGTGGAGGTCGACATGACCTCCCCTGTGTACTCCTCGCCCGTGGCGGCCAATGGTGTGCTCTACGTGGCGACCCACACACATCTGTTTGCCATCGAGGCCGGAGCCTCCCCGGCGGGGAAGCCCGAGAAGGAGGGCAAGTAACTCTTGGCTCGCTTGATCTGGTTGATGGTCGTTGTCCTGGCCGTTCTGCACCAGGACGTGTGGAACTGGGATTCCAAGGCCCTGGTCTTGGGCTTCATACCGGTTGGCCTGGCCTATCACGCGCTCTACTCGGTGGCTGCCGCCCTGATGTGGATGGCGGCTTTGCGCTGGGCCTGGCCCAGTGGGGTGGAAGCCTGGGCGAATGAGACGGGCGAAGACGGGGAGGTCTCCCAGTGAGTTTGGCCCTTCTCTCAGCGGCACCCGCCGACCGCACACCCTTGTTCGTCGTGTGCGGCTACATGGTCATGCTGCTCGGCCTGGGCGTCATGACCCAGCGCAAGTTCCGTGGCACGAGTGCGGACTACTTCGCTGCGGGCCGCTCCGTCGGCGGGTTCCTGCTCCTGATGAGCGTCTTTGGAACCACCATGACGGCCTTCGCCCTGGTGGGTTCCACGGGCAAGGCCTTCGACCAGGGCATCGGGGTCTACGGGCTGATGGCGTCCTCCTCGGGACTGGTACACAGCCTCGTGTTCTTCCTGGTTGGCATCCGTCTGTGGGCGGTGGGCAAGCGCAATGGGTACGTGACCCAGATCCAGTACTTCCGTGACCGCTTCCAGTCCTCTCTCCTGGGGTGGCTGCTCTTCCCGATCCTGGTGGGCCTCGTGATTCCCTACCTCCTGATCGGCCTCCTCGGCTCGGGCATCGTCGTGAAGGGCATGACGCGGGGGATGTTCCCGGAGATGTTCGAGGGCGGAGCGGTCCCGCCCTGGCTCAGCGGCCTCGTGGTGAGTGCCGTTGTTCTGTTCTACATCTTCTATGGGGGCATCCGTGGTGCGGTCTGGGCCAACACCTTTCAGACCCTGGTGTTCATGGTCATGGGCATCGTCGCGTTCTTCCTGATATCCAACAAGCTCGGCGGGGTGGGTGCTGCCACACAGAAGGCGCTGGAGCATGCCCCGGACCACCTCTCGCGCACCGGAATGATCGGCAAGGCTCAGTTTCTGAGCTATGGACTCGTGCCCCTCTCCGTGGGGATGTTTCCACACCTGTTCCAGCATTGGCTCACGGCCAAGAGCGCCAAGAGCTTCCGCCTCAGCGTGGCCTGGCACCCGGTCTTCATCGCCATCGTCTGGGTGCCCTGCATTCTGATGGGCCTGTGGGCGGCTGGCCTGGCGGCCTCGGATCCGGCGTTCAATCCTCCCAGCTCCAACGGCGTCCTGCCCTACATGGTGGCCAAGTTGGTCCAGAGCCCCCTGATCTCAGGCATGCTCATGGCTGGCATTCTCGCGGCGATCATGTCTTCCCTCGACTCCCAGTTCGTCTGCCTGGGAACCATGTTCACCCACGACGTGGTTCTCCACAGGGTAGGCAAAGACCGCTTTGATGACCGCCAGCGGGTGCTCATCGCCCGGGGCTTCATCGTGGCCATCGTGACGATCACCTACCTCCTGACCTTCTTCCCGCCCCCGCACATCTTCGATCTGGCCGTGTGGTGCTTCAGTGGCTTCGCCAGCTTGTTCCCCCTCGTGTTTGCTTCCCTCTACTGGCGGCGCGTGACGCGGGCGGGTGCCCTGGCCTCGGTGATCGCCATGGCGATCAGTTGGTTCTGGCTGTTCTACAAGGGCCTGATCGCCCGACCGGATGGCGCAGAGGGGGATTACCTGGTGGGAGGCATGATGCCCGTTGCGGTGATCTTCGCCATCTCCACGGTAGCCCTGGTCCTCGTCTCCCTGGTCACGGCACCGCCCGACGAGCGCCACCTGGCCCGCTTCTTCCGCTCAGGAGAAGCTGCATGAAGCCCCGTTGTGGCGGCGATGCATCGGCGGCGCGTGAGGCCCTCGATGCCCACGTCCGCGAGACGGTCCTGTGGCACTTCTCTCCCGAGACAGGAACACCCCACTGGTTGGAGTGGGCCGCAGGTCAGGATTGGGATCCCTTGACGACCATCGAGACCATCGATGACTTGCAGCGCTTCCCCAACTTCGACGGCGATATCCTGCGCACCGAACCCCACGAGCGCTTCATCCCCAAGGCCTTCGAAGGCCGCCCGTTCACCATCTTCGAGACCGGCGGCACCACCGGCCTGCCCAAGCAGCGCATCGGCTGGGAGGACTATCGCCACGACTACGAGGAGTTCTCCGAGACCCTGGACGATGAGGCGTTCCCTCCCGGCAGCTACTGGCTGATGATCGGTCCAACCGGACCGCGTCGCCTGCGCCTGGCCATCGAACACCTTGCCCACGTGCGCGGCAGCTCCTGCTACTTCGTGGACCTGGATCCGCGCTGGGTGAAGAAGCTCATCAAGTCTGGTCAGTCCACCCAGGCCAACGAGTACATGACTCATGTGGTGGATCAGGCCGCGGCCATACTGGAGGCGCGCGACGTGTCGGTGCTCTTCACCACGCCTCGCCTGCTGGAGGCCTTGGCCCTGCGCTGCTCCATTCCCGATAGCGGCATCAAGGGCGTCTTCTGTGGAGGTACCACCATGGACCCCGAGACCACGCGCTTCCTGGTGGAGGAGGTTCTGGAAGGCAAGGTCGGGTTCGTGCCCACCTATGGCAACACGCTCATGGGCCTCGCGGCCCACAAGCCGGGCCTCGCTGAAGACGGCTACTCGATCACCTACTACGCGCCCCAACCGCGGGCGGTCCTGAGGGTGGTGGACTCGGACAACCCGCTGCAGACCGTGGCCTACGGGAACGTGGGGCGGGTGGAGTTGACGACCCTCACCCAGGAGCTCTTCATGCCGCGCTTCCTGGAACGCGACGAGGGTATTCGCCGCGAGCCATGCCGCGAGTTCCCCTGGGACGGTGTGGGCGAAGTGCGTCCCTTCGGTGCTCAGGCGGGGAACATCGTGGAAGGGGTGTACTGATACGGAGTCGTCCTGAGAGGAGCCGGGCGCCACGGCGAATTTGGGCAGGTGGAACTCGATACCGGTGCCTGCCGGCTCACTCGCGACGAGGGGAGTCGCCGAGGGCAGGGTCACCAAGGACCCGAGGCGTGAGCGCAAGAGAGACGTTCGCATGTCCTCCACGCGCGCTCCACCGGTTAGACTCTCCTCCCTCATGGAGCCCTCCAGTCGCAAGCTGATGGTGATGAGCTTGATCGGCATCTTCGCCGGACAAACGTGGCTCGTCTACTCTGATCCCGCGGGCCGGGTTGCGCCTCCACTTTCCGAACTCGCCCTCGAGGGCCGGAAGGTCTGGCACGACTACAACTGCCAGAGTTGTCACCAGTTGTTCGGCTTCGGCGGCTTCCTTGGACCCGACCTGACGAACCTGGCGGAAGAGATGACACCGGCGCGCTACGAGGTGATCCTGACGGAGGGGCGCGGTCTGATGCCGAGCCTCGACCTCAAGGCGGAGGAGTGCGACGCGATAGCCGCCTTCCTCACGGAGATCGACGCGACGGGCGTCGGGCAGCTTCGGATCGGCGACTCGCTGAGCGACCGCGAGGTCATGGCGGCTTGGTTGGCCGAGTGCGCGCCCGAGAGCGCTCCCCTGACCGCCGAGCAACACCTCGGCGCCGAGGTCGTCCTGGAGTCGGCTTGCATCTCCTGCCACTTGCCGAATCCGGCCAGCGCTCTGGGTGCGCCCGACCTGACGCTGGCGGCCACGCGCTTCTCTGAAGAGGAGCTGCTCCGCATCGTGACGGAGGGGATCCCGGCCAAGGGCATGCCAGCCATCTCCCTCGACGATCAGCAACGCACGGCTCTCTATTCCTTTCTCGAATGGGCAGCTTCCCATGGCGACCGCCTCGCATCCCGCTTCGCGTCCAATCAGGCGCGGCAGACGGGGGGGTTCGCGTCCATTCCCTGGTTCGAGTACGAATGAACGACGCAACGCTGTCCACATCGCAGCGCATGGTGCTCACCGTAATCACCTGCGCGCTGACCTGTCTCTTGCTGTCGATAGGCCTGGGGGCGTTAGGGGCGCTGTACTACATCCCGAAGGTCGGCGAGCGTATGGCGGACGTGGGCCTCAGCCTCATCCAGCTGCGGCCACTGCACACCACATTCGCCTCAGCCTGGATCTACATGGGCTGCGTCGCCTGCGTCTACGCCTACCTCGGTGACCAGTTCGGAGAACCGTCCAAGGGCGAGCGCCTGCGCTTCCGTCTGCACATGATCCTATGGGGAGTGGCGGGGCTCGCGAGCCTCATAACTCTCTTAGCGGGCATCTCCAGCGGCCGCGAATACCTGGGTTTCCACCCCCTGATCTCGATCCCCATCCTCGTCGGCTGGGTGCTCTTCGGGTTCACCTTCATGCGTCGCGTGGCGTCGGGCTTCTGGGGTCGACCGGTCTACGTCTACATGTGGTCGGTGGGGGTGTTCTTCTTCGTCTACACATTCCTCGAGGGCCATGCGCACCTGTTGCCCTGGGTGGAGGCGCGCCCGGTCGTCGATCTGCAGGTCCAGTGGAAGTCCTGCGGCACGCTGGTCGCCTCCTTCAACCAGATGGTGTACGGGGCGCTGACCTATTTCGGCGAGAAGAAGAGCGACGACAAACGCATCGGCCAGTCGAGCACGGGCTTTTGGCTGTTCGGGATCGGGCTGCTCAACTCCTTCACGAACTTCGCGCACCACACCTATCACCTGCCGCAGTCGCCCCTGATCAAGTGGATCGCATTCACAGTGAGCATGCTCGAGATCATCCTGCTGCTGAAACTCCTGCAGGAGATCACCGCCGCACTGCGGGCCCAGGCGCGTCGGCGGAACCGTCCCCTCGACCTCGCCTCGCGCATGGTGGGACTCGCGAAGCGCTGGAACTGCTTCCTGCTCACCCTGGCGCTCTTGATCTCGGTGCCGCAGCTCAACGCGCTCATCCACGGCACACATGTGGTCATGGCACACGCGATGGGATCCGAGTTGGCGCTCGACAGCTACATCTTGCTGGGGGTCTTCGCCTGGATCCTGGGCGAGATCTTCTACAAGCGCGAGACGCTGTGGGGCTTCATCGACAGCCGTGCGCAGCACCGGACGGTCAGCTACTTGAACTTCAGCTTGGCTTCCCTGGTGGCGCTGCTGGTCATCGCGGGGCTCGGCGTCAGCTTCACCCGCATGTACGGTCAGCCGGCCCCGACCTGGCTTGAGTCCTTCCCGTATCTGTTCGTCACCTTTGGCGGTTTGGTAGCGATCCATCTGGCGCGCTTTGTGTGGACCTGGGTTCCGCTCTTGCGTGACCCCGTCAGGCATCGGACATGGGCCGAGGATCTGGCGCGGCTGGAGGGCAACGCCGCGGGGCCCGAGTAGCTACCGCGCTGCTAGTCGGCGTAGCCCAGCGCATCAAGCTGCCGCAGGAGCTCCTCGTCCATGCCTGACGTGTCGAGCGCCATCCCCCCGCCCCCGGACTCCGTCCAGATCACGAGGCTGCCTGCGGGCGTGCGGTCCGGGAAGTACCCCGTACGCGCCGTAGCCAGGATGCGTCCGTCGAGGGGTTTGGGGAAGGCGAAATCGAGCCTCCCGGTGGCCACCGGCAGGCCGTCGACCACCACCCGGCGCGGGTCTGGCCAGGCCCCGTCGAAGCGGAACAGGGTGAAGACCTCCTCCCCCGCGACCGTGCCCAGGGTCGCGGAGAGGGGCTGTGCGCCGGTGGTCTCGAGGATGCCGTTCAGGCGCTCGATGCTCTGCATACCACCCCAGTCCTCGGGGACACCGTCGACGGCGACCAATTTGAAGTCCTTCTCGGGGCTGGGGTCGGCGTAGACCAGTTCCGCCACGAGCTCCTGCTCTCCCTCCGGATGCATGCGGAAGGTGAACAGTCCGTCCGGCGCTGTGCGTTCGATCTCAAGCTGGGGGTTCGTCGGCGGATCGCCGGGAACGGGATGCCAGAGGGGAATGACGGTGGTGTGGGCGATCGGTCGCTTGCCGAGCCAGACCACCTGGGAGAGGTCCTGCGCCCCGGAGTGGGTGATCCTCCAGCGGTCCTCGCTGCGTTGGTGGGCACGGAACAGCAGGATGTCGACCGGGTCGCGGTCAACTGTTCCCTGCCAGGAGAACTTCTCGCCCCCCTGCTCCAGGCAGGTCTCGGGCACACCCGCGACCGCGTCGAACGGGCAACCGTTGGTGCGCAGTTCGATGCTCACCTCGAAGGGATCCTCGGCTGGTCGCACGTGGATACGCATGGCGTGCACCGGCCGATAGTCTTTGATGGCGGTCTCCAGAGCCTCGCGCGTCTCCACCTCCAGCTCGTCGATCAGGTTGCGGTGCTCCCCGGGGTCGTTGATCCAATCGAAGACCAGTGGCGCCGCATCCTCTCCCCGGTCGATGTACTTGAGCTCCGTGGTCTTGACCGCTTGGTCGCCTTGCTCCTGGGCCTCGATGAACACCTCCTCGTGCACCTGCCCCTCGACGTCCAGCAGCAGCGGCACCAGACTGCGCCCGTCGACCGGCGGTTGCACGGGCAGGTCGAGTAACTCCATGATCGTGGGGGCGATGTCCACGTTTTGGGTGAGGGCCCCGACGCGGTGCCCCTCGGTCTGGCCGGGGAGTTTGATGATCAGGGGCGTGTGGGTCACCGCCTCGTACAGGTCGTGGTGGCTGAAGGGCTGTGTATCGTGCCCGTCCCTGGGATCCTCCAGGTTCTCACCGTGGTCCGCCGCGATCACGATCAGGGCCCGGTCATAAACTCCCATCGCGCGCAGTCTCTCGAAGAGCCGGCCGATCCCGGCGTCGCAGGAGCGGATTTCGGCGTCGTACAGTGCGCGGCCGTTGGCCAGTCGCAGTCGGTTGAACTCCGGGCCCTGCAGGTTCTGCCTCAGCCAACGCCCGCGCTCCGCTGGCTCGAGAGGGGCCAGCGCGTCGTGGTACGAGGCCATCCCCACGGCTTCAAGGTGCTCGCGGAGGAACATGTTCCGCGTACTCTCGGGGGCGTTGTAGACCCAGCCCTTGAGGTCGGTGTGGGGATCGAAGTAATGCGCCCACAGGAAGAGTGGCTGGTCCCGAGCGCTATGCTGGTACTCGTCCAGGGCGGCGAATGCGCGCTGGTTCGTGTAGGCCGCCGTGGACCACAGGGAGCGCTCCTTGACCGGAATGTCGCCGCCGATCAGGGAGACGGTGTCCCAGCCGACGAACATTGGCACGTCGGGGTCGATCAACTCCCACAGTGGATGGCTGCCTATCGCGATCCGGTAGTAATCCCGCCGTCGGAAGCGATCGGCCAGACTGGCCGAGACCGACCCCTGCCCACCGGCCCCCTCAATCGGGACGGGCAGGTAGTTGCCGTGGGTCTTGGGGTACTGCCCGGTCAGGATCGAGGTGATCGAGGGGAAGGTGGCGTTGTATTGGGTCGAGTTGGCCTCGAACAGGTAGCTGGAGGCGGCGAAGGTGTCGAGCACCGGACTGGTTTCGAGCTCATACCCATAGCAGGAGAGGTGGTCCGCCCGCAGCGTGTCGATCACGATCAGCACCACCGGGGTGCCCGCGGGCAACTCGAAGGGGTTCCTCGGGCTCGAGCCGCAGGACGACAGCGCCATAAGCGAGGCCGCGAGCAGGGCCAATATGGCCGGGGGCCGATGAGGAACGCGCCCTAGGCCCACGTGGGTTGATAGAGAGGTCGGGAACACCACTAGGACGATAAGGAAGGGGGGGCGAGGTGAGGAGGGCAGGCCAACGGCCTTGGATCTTAGCCGTTCCTCGCTCAAGAAGGTGAGGCTTGGACTCTACAGGCCCTGTCCGGGATCAGGAGGAGGTTGTCCTGACTCCGTACCCACAACAGGTGTAACCCGCGGCCCTGGCGATCGTCGTGTGTGTCCGTCCGTTGACCCGCGCCAAACCGAACCCGGAAAACTTCATGCCTTCCCTTTCCGCAGCCTCTCTACGCCATCTCGTCGTGTCCTTCATCGTGGCCCAGATCACCGTTTGGGCCCTTTGCTCCCCGGTTGCGGCCCAGGCCTCGGAAGAAAGCGGAGGTGCTGGAAACGGGGCCTGTGCACCCGCTGGCCTCGGGCTGCCGAGCGTCTTTATGCGCCCCGGCCCGATAAACGGACAGCCCGACGGGTCGTGGACCTTTGGCGTGGCCGGTGGTGGGGAGCGCGCCTTCGGCCGGGCTTGCTTGCTGCTCGTGACACCTGGGGGGACTCCTCTGCCCTGGGCCCCATGTCTGGAGGGCTTGCGCGGGCGGCTGGGGCCGCTTGTCGCTCTGGACGGACAGGGCCTGGCCACGTGGGCCCTGCCGCCCGAGGCCTTGAACCTGGGACTCGACCTGCGAGTCGTCGTCTGGGAGAGCTCAGCGCCATGGTCCGCCGCTTCCTTGAGCGGTCGCGTGACCCGTCCCGCGGTTTCAATCGGGCCCCTGCCCTTCCCGGCGGGTGCCGTGGTGATCACGGAATTCCTCAAGGATCCCCAAGCCGTTCCCGATGCCTTCGGAGAGTGGTTTGAAGTCTACAACCGCAGTTCGGTGGTTCTGGATCTGGAGGGATGGGTCCTCTCCGACGCGGGCATCGATGTGACCGTGCTGAACAATCTGGGATCCGGGATTCTGCTCGCGCCCGGGGCGCGCATGGTCTTCGGCCTGGATGTTGACCCCTTCTACAACGGGGGGGCACAGGTGGACGTGGCCTACCAAGGCATGATCCTCTCCAATACTTCGGATGAGATTATCTTGTCCACACCCAGCGGAGTGCTGGTGGATTCGATCGCCTACGACGATGGGATCGAGTGGCCGGATAAGGGCGGACGGTCTGCCGTGCTCCATCCCGACCAGGTGCAGGCGGGGAACAACGGCCATGGGTCGCATTGGTGCTCATCCAACACCGTCTTCGGCGCTGGCGATCGGGGCACACCGGGTGCGCTCAATGACTCCTGTTGGTAGGAGGGCCCTGCAGGGCTGGTCCACCCTGGAAGCCGGCTGGTCGTCCTTTTCAAGAGCCTCCGGGGTCTGGTTGCAGTCTTCGATGCCAGCTACAGGGTCGGCGTTGCGGAATCTGGAGGAAGTTGCTCTGACTCCATATCTACGGAGACTGTAGCCTCGGACATAGTCCCGTCACGACCCCCCTGTTCACCTGGAGGTGCCCATGGCTCCACTTCTCGCGCTCTGCCTTGTTCTTGCCCAGGACCCCGAGGCCTCTCGGCTCGCGGACCTACTCGCTCCCGATGCTGCCGTGGAGATGCTCGCGGGTGACATGAAGTTCACCGAGGGCCCTGTGTGGATGCCCAAGGAGCACAGGCTGATTTTCAGCGACATCCCGAGCGAGAAACTGATGGAGTGGAGCGCGGAGGGCGGCTTGAAGGTCTTCCGGGAGAGTCCGAACCCCAACGGCAACCTACTCGACGGTGAGGGGCGACTCCTGACCTGCCGCCACGGAGCGCGCGACATCGTGCGCACGGAGACGGACGGGAAGTTGACTGTGCTCTGCGACAGCTTTGGAGGCAAACGCCTCAACTCACCCAACGACGTCGCCGTGCACCTTGACGGAACCCTCTGGTTCACCGACCCCCCTTGGGGCCTCCCGAAGCAGCTCGAGGGTCGCGAGCAGCCAGGGAACTGGGTCTACCGCCTCGACCCGCGGACGAAGAAAGTCACCGTCCTGATCAAGGACCTCTGCATGCCCAACGGCATCGCCTTCTCGCCCGACGGGCGTCGCCTCTACGTTGCCGATACTGGCGGCCACAGCTCCCATCCCGATGCCGAGCTGCACGACCTGCCCCCGACGGTCACGGCCTATGCGGTCGATAAGGAGGGCACTCTGAATCCGAAGCCCGTTTGGAAGACAAAGACACTCTGCGACGGGATGTGCGTGGATGTGAAGGGCCACCTCTACACGACGTCTCGCATCGGCGTGACCGTTCTGCACCCGGACGGGAAGATCATCGGTACGATCGAGACTCCGGAATCGCCTGCCAATTGCTGCTTCGGAGGCGAGGAGTTCAAGACGCTCTTCATCACGGCGCGCACGTCACTCTACGCCGTGCAGTTGGCAAACCGGGGCGCCCACATGCGTTAGCCTCTCCTCGGGAGCCCAGCGTAGTCCCTCTGTGCACGATCGCGTGGCTCTCCCCGCGTGCCATCCAGATGCGCTCCGACACGCCGGGCTGATAGGTGCGCCGCATCTCTGCTGCAGTGGATACAGCGGGATGGAATCGATCAGGGCGGCATGACCGTTGGCGGACTTGTCGCATCGATTCAGGTGCCGGAGCGAGATCCAGAGCCGATGCTGGACCGGGGCAGTAGCCGCACTAGAATCTGGGGACTTGGCTCCGAGACTCTCTGCTCTCCCAGGCCGAGCTTGTGTTGATCGAAATCCAGCTATACCTCATGTGTCCCGGCCATCCCAGCATGCCGCGCCCCACCGTTGCGCGAAGGGGCAAGTCCCGGCTGTGCGTGGCCCGGTTGCGGGAAGAGAGGGGTAGGTGATGGGTGAACCCTGGAAGATCCCCGTCCTACGCTTCGGAAGGGACTACGAGAGCTTGGAGCAAGCGGACGTGGTTGCCCCGGCCAGCGGTGAGGTCCTGGCCCGAGTCAGCCAGGCCAGCCCTGGAATGGTGCGTCGCGACCTGCAGAAGCACGCACAGGGCGCAGCGGATCGCCTGCGTTCAATGGAGGCTGGCGAACTGCTCTCCATCTGCGAACGGGCCGGCGCCCTGTTTGAAGAGGCGGACCTGCCCGTGTCCGAGGCTGGGCCAGCCCAATCCCCAGACGAGTTCGTCCGCTGCCTCTCGGCCACCAGCGGCCTGCCACACAGTCTGTGCCGTTCCAACATGGCCAAGATCCGTCAGGCGTTGGAGGGCATGGCCGGGGTGCTGCGTGGGCTGACCCGTGGGCTGGACCTGGGAGTACTCGATAGCGGTCTTGTGGAGCAGGACGGAGTCGAACTCTGCTACGCGTCCAATGCGCGCCTTCTGGGAGCGGTGCTCCCCAGCAACTCGCCCGGCGTGAACTCCATCTGGCTTCCGGCGTTCGCCTTGAAGACACCTGTGGCCGTCAAGCCCGGCGGGGCGGAACCCTGGACTCCCCTGCGCATCATGCGCGCCCTCGAAGCCGCCGGCCTTCCCTCGGAGGCCCTGGGCTACTACCCCACCAGCCATGAAGGGGCCAGTGCGATCCTTGAGGGTTGCGATCGGGCCATCCTCTTCGGCGATGCGAAGGTGGCCAAGGCCCACGCCCACTCGCCCCACGTTGAGGTCCACGGTCCCGGCCACAGCAAGGTGATCCTCGGCGAGGACGAGGTGGACAACTGGGAGCAGCATCTGGACGTGATCGCGGCGAGCATTCTGGACAACGGCGGGCGTAGCTGCGTAAACGCCAGCACCTTGTGTGTCCCACGCCACGCCGATGCCATCGCCGAGGCCCTGGCGCAGCGGATGCTAGATGTGGTCCCGTGCGCCCCGGATGATCCCGAGGCGCGTCTCTCCGCATTCGCTGATCCGGCGGTTGCCGCCTGGTGCAACCAGACCCTGGATGATGGTCTGGCCGTTGGGCAGGCCGAAGACGTGACGGCGCGCTTGCGCGGGACCCCACGCCTGATGGAGTTGGACGGCGCGACCTACCTTCAGCCCACACTCGTGCGTGCCCCGGGCCTGGACCATCCCCTGGGCAACACGGAGATGATGTTCCCCTTTTGCTCCGTTGTGGAGGTCCCCGAGTCGGAAGTCGTGCAGGCCATGGGCCACAGCCTCGTGGTCACTGCCATAACGCGCAGTCCCGTTCTCACTGGCGAGCTATTGGCCTGCTCGTCCATCGACCGTCTGAACCTGGGCAGCGCGCCCACCACGCGCATCGACTGGGAGCAACCCCACGAGGGCAACCTGTTCGAAGCCCTCTACACCCGCCGCGCCATCCACCGCCAGACGGATTGGTAGGGCCGGGGCAGGGCCGGTATCCTCAACACCATGTGCGCCACCGAGGCACTTGAGCGACTGGCCCGCTGCCAACATCCGCGCGTGGTCGTGGGAGATGGGGTCTTGTCGCAGTTGGGGGCGCTGTGTGGTGAGCTCGGCGTGAGCCGAGCCCTCTTGGTAAGCGACCGGGGCCTTGTGGATGCCGGTCACACCCAAAGGGCTGAGGAGGCTCTGGCTTCCGCAGGGATTGAGGCGACCCTATTCAGTTCCGTAAACCCCAATCCAAATGAATCCCACGTCCAAGCCTGTGCCCTAGCGGCAGGTGAGGCGGGCGCGGACTTCCTCTTGGGCCTTGGCGGTGGGAGTGCCATGGATACGGCCAAGGGCGCCACCTTTCTGCTGGCAGGTGGCGGGCAGATGGAGGACTACTGGGGCCGTGGAAAGGGGCGCGGAGAATTCCTGCCCTTGGTCATGGTGCCCACCACGGCAGGCACTGGCAGCGAGACGCAGTCCTTTGCGTTGATCACCCGTGAGCGGGATGGACGCAAGATGGCCTGCGGGGACGAGCGAGCCATTGCCCGTATTGTGCTCTTGGACCCGGAGTTGACTGCTAGCGTGCCACCTGAGGTCGCTGCTCATGCTGGCCTCGATTGCCTGACCCACGCGGTGGAGACGGCGGTTACATCTCGTGCCAATCCGCAGTCTCTCCAACTCTCTCACCTGGCCTTTCAATTGGTCTGCACCTCCTTCTCGGAGGCCCTGCAAGCGGGCGCCCTCGACGCACGTAGGAACATGCTCATGGCTGCGAGCTTGGCCGGCCTCGCCATCGAAGGCTCCATGCTTGGTGCGGCTCACGCCCTCGCAAATCCGCTGACTGCTCGGTTGGGGCTGAATCACGGCCGTGCCGTGGCGACGATGTTGCCCCACGTTGTGCGCTTCAACGCCCAGGACCCCGGGGCTGCCGACGGATACGAGGAGCTGTGCCGGGCCGCCGCGATCGAGGGTGGAGCAGAGGGCCTGGCGTGCCGTATCGAGGCCTGGCTTGATGAGGCTGGAGTTCCCCGGGACCTGGCGGCTGCGGGAATCGTGGAGGCAGATCTGGGGGCTCTGGCCGAGGACGCCTCCCAGGAGTGGACGGGCGGCTTCAATCCGCGGCCCGTGGATACGGCGAGTTTGCAGGAGATCCTGCGAGCGGCCCTCTGACCGGGGCTGCCAACATCATCCAAACGGGCGGCCAGCACACTTGAGGGACTTATTCGGCCACAATGGGGGCATGCTGTGCCTTGCTGCTCCGATCCTGACCCTGACCTCTCTCGGGGCTCCAGGGGATTGGCCCATGTTCCGGGGCAACTCGGGCCAGTCGGGCGTGGCATCCGGAGCGCTCGCAGAGGAGCTGGAGCTGGCATGGAGCTTTCAGGCGGAAGGCGCCATCGTCTCCTCACCCGTGGTGGCCGATGGGCGCGTGTTCTTCGGCTGTGACGATGGCAAGCTGCACGCGTTGGACTTCGAATCCGGCGAAGAGCTTTGGGCTCTGGCAACTGAAGACATCATCGAGGCTCCGCCCATGGTGCACGGAGACACGGTCTACGTGGGGTCGAGCGACTTCTTCATGTACGCGGTTGATGTGGAGAGCGGCCAGTTGAAATGGAAGTTCGAGACCGCTGACAAGATCGCAGGTGGGGCGACCTGGGTGGCCGCACCCTCGGGTGCGAAAAAGGGCGAAGCCGGCGCAGGCCGACTACTCTTCGGAAGCTACGACACCCGTCTGTATTGCCTGGATGCCGCGAAAGGGGAGGAGCTCTGGCGCTACGAGACCGGGAACTACATCAATGGCACCCCAGCCGTGGATGCGGGAGTTGTCGTCTTCGGTGGATGCGACGCGGTGCTGCATGTGGTCTCCGTTGACACGGGCAAGGCCCTGGCTCAGGTGGAGCTTGGCCCTGATAGTCACGTGGCAGGATCGGTCGCGCTTGCGGGTGGTCGCGCCTACCTTGGCCACTACGGCAATGCATTCGTGTGCGTTGATCTGAAAGAACACACAACGGTCTGGAGCCACCGCCACAAGAGCCAACCGTTCTTCTCCTCCCCAGCGGTGGGGGAAGAGCGCGTTGTCTTTGGTGGTCGGGACAAGCGGCTGCACTGCGTCCAGCGCAGCGATGGGAAGGAGGTCTGGAGCTTTCCCACACGGCGCAAGGTGGATGGATCGCCCGTAATCGTCGGAGACAAGGTGGTCTTCGGTTCCGGAGACGGGTGGATGTTCGTGCTCTCCTTGGAGGATGGCTCCGAGTTGTGGTCCTACGAGATCGGGAGGCCGATCATGTCCTCGCCTGCGGTTGTGGACGGCCACGTCTTGGTGGGCGCCAATGACTCGCGGTTGTATTGTTTCGGTCCCGCCCCGAAGGGCCCGGAGGAGGGGATCAAATGACCAGCAGCCAATCCACCGATCCCACCCGGGCAGGGAATCACTTCTTCAGTAACTACCCGGCCTATTCCTTTTGGAGTGCCGAGCAACTGCCAGAGGTTCATAAGGTGCTGGCCTCGACTCCGGCATCCGCTACCCCTCTGATTCTCTACGTCCACATTCCCTTCTGCCGTCAGCGTTGCGAGTTCTGTTTCTACAAGGTCTACACCGGCAAGAGCAGCTCCGAAGTGCGGAGCTACCTCGATGCCCTTCTGACTGAACTCGAGGCTGCAGTCCGTGCTCCGTATCTGCAGGGTCGCTGTCCCGACTACGTCTACTTCGGCGGTGGGACACCCTCCTACCTCTCCTCCGATCAGCTCAGTGAGCTCTTCGCTGCCATTCAAACCCACATGGGTTGGGACGGGGTGAAGGAGGTGGCCTTCGAGTGTGAGCCGGGTACCGTCAAGGAGGGCAAGCTACAGCGACTGCGCGACCTTGGCGTCACTCGCCTCAGCCTGGGCGTCGAGCACTATGACGATGAGATCTTGGAGATCGCTGGCCGCGCGCACCGACAGAGTGAGATCTACTCCGCCTTCGAAGCTGCTCGCACGGCTGGCTTTCCCCAGATAAACGTCGATCTGATCGCGGGCATGGTGGGCGAGACGGACGAAGGGTGGCAGGACTGCATCGATCGCACTCTGGCCTTGGGCCCGGACAGTGTCACCATCTACCAGATGGAGGTTCCTCACAACACGACCATCTACCGGCGGATGAAGGAGGGGGACGATGAAGTGGCACCCGTCGCCGACTGGGAAACCAAGCGCCGCTGGGTGGCGGCGGCTTTCGAGGCTTTCGAGGGTGCGGGCTTCAAGGTGGGTAGCGCCTACACGGCCTACCGCGGGGAGGACACCCGCTTCATGTACAGAGACTCCCTATGGCATGGTGCCGACATGTTGGGCGTGGGCGTTTCATCCTTCTCCCACCTTGGAGGCGTCCACGTGCAGAACCACGCCGACCTGGAAGACTATCAAGCGCCGGCCCTCGCTGGCGAAGCGCCGCATTGGAGGGCATACGCCATGAATGAAGACGAGCGCTGGCGGCGCATGTTCCTGTTGCAGTTGAAGCTCGGGCAGATTGACCCGGGTTGGTTTGCTTCCAACCTGGGCGTGAATCCGGCCCAGGAATACGCTTCACTCCTGGCCCGGCATCGGGCCGAGGGTTGGGTCGCCGAGGACGCCGAGATGATTCGCCTGACGCGTGCTGGACTTCTGAGAGTCGACAGCCTGATTGCGGAGTACGTTCCCGCCGAGTTCCGCACCAGCCACGTGGTCTGAGCCTTGCGCATCAGGCTGCTCATCCCCGGTACGGGGCACTTCCACTGCGGGAGCTGCTTGAGGGACGAGGCCCTCGCCCTCGGCTTGACCCGCGAGGGGCACGAGGTGAACGTCACACCGCTCTACCTGCCCCTCGTACTTGAGCAGGAATCACAGCCTGAAAACCATGCCCCTGTACGGCTGGGGGGTATCAACATGTACCTGCAGCAGAAACTGTCCTGGGCGGGGAGCCTACCCGGGTTTCTACGCGATCTCCTGGACCGTCCCGGCTTGCTGCGCTGGGCATCCCGGCGGGGAAACATGACCGACTCCCCGGATCTGGGGCCATTGACCTTGTCGACCTTGCGCGGAGAGGCCGGACCCTTGAACAGCCTCATCGAGCAACTGGTCTCAGGCTTGGCGGGGGACAAGAGACCGGACGTGATCATGCTCTCCAACGCCATGCTCGTTGGCCTTGTGCGTGGATTGAAGGCCGGGCTGCCCGGGGTGCGCGTGGTCTGCACTTTGCAGGGGGAAGAGCCCTTTCTTGATAGGCTGCCCCAGCCCTACCGCGATCAGGCCTGGGAGGAGCTGCGCTCCCGTTGCACGGACGTCGACCGCTTCATTGCGGTCAGCCATTGGTACGGCGCACGAATGGCCGGTCGACTGGACTTGGGCTCGGACCAGATGAAGGTCGTCACCAATGGAATCGAGGTCGAGGAGCTTGGCGCACTGGAGAGACGGTCCCCTGCCGTGCCCACCGTGGGCTTCATGGCCCGTATGTGCGAGGACAAGGGGATGCACACTCTGGTTGCAGCCTTTGAGTCTTTGGTGGCCAGCGGGGAGCACCCCGATCTGCGTCTGAAGCTCGGCGGTGCGCTGCAGCCTGAAGACCGTGGCCCGCTCGCGAAGCTGCGCCGGCATCTGGCCAAGACCGTTCTGTCCGAGCGCGTGGACATTCATCCCAACGTCACGCGCTCTGAGAAGAGTGCCTTCTTGGCCAGCCTCTCGGTGCTCTCGGTTCCAGCGACCTACGGCGAGTCCTTCGGGCTCTACGTCCTTGAAGCTCTGGCTGCAGGTGTGCCCGTTGTTCAACCCGATCACGGCGGCCTGACGGAGCTCGTACGTGATACCCAGGGGGGGCTCCTCTACGACCCCGAGGACCCCGCTGCCTTGGCCAAGACGCTGGGGTCCTTCCTCCGGGACGATGAGGCTCTCACACAGGCTGGCGAACGCGGGCGCAGCGCAGTCCTCAGCCGCTACACGGCCTCGCGCATGTCCACCGACGTGGCCCACATCTGCGCCTCATGCCAATCCTAGGCGAACAATAGCTGGAGGGCCGTCGGCTGCAAGGCGTGGGCGGAGCTCACTGGAACATGACCGATACTGCATCGGTGAAGTTCGAGGTACTCCCGGGATTGTTGTCCCTGTACCAGCATGTCCAGTTCCAACTCTCACCTGAGACGATGGAATGCCCGCCACCGGGGAAGGGAACCTGATCAAGGTCCAGGAACAAGCTATGGCTCCCGCTCGAGGTGCTTTTGAAGATGTCGGCGACATAGCGCCCGATCTTTCCAGTCAGACAGAGGTTTCCCTGACTCCCGCCCGGGTTGGGTATGAAGCCCTGCGTGGGCCCCGTCAGGAAATACCCAAACCGGCCCGGCGGCAACTGGTCGACGCTCAGCAAGAATTGGTTGTCCAAGGCAACTACACTGCCATGGCCAGCAATTCTGCCCGGAAGGCCGCTTGAGTTCACCACCGCTGGCGTGCAGTAGTTGCTTCCGATGAGCGGGGCGAACAGGACGGCGTGTACGGCGCCGATAGAGTTGCCATCGTAGTCCTGGTCTGAAACCAGCGCGCGGCCATTGTACAGGGCGACATCGGATGCGAATCCACCGTTGCCCGGAGAGCCCAACTGGGTTGCGTTGATTCGGAGCAACTCCTGGCGAGTTTCGACGTCGTACAGGAAAACGTGCCCCACGGGAGGGGATTTAGGATCCGATATCAGGGCTTGACCATTGCTCAGGGCAATCGCCCGCCCGAACCATCCCCCAATATCGGAGTGAGGAGAGGCGATCCTGCCCAACTCCTGACCGCTCGTGGTGTCGTACACATAGACGGCTCCAACATTGCCGACAAACGGCTCGAACTCCGCAGGGGCGCCGACCAGGATCCTGTTTGCGCGTATGGCGACAGCACTGCCGAACTCGTTGCCTATCTCGCCGGGAGCAACCGACTTGGTCAGCTTGTAGAGCCGCTTGCCCGTGTTCACGTTGAAGACGTGAACGTGGCCGCAGAACGTTCCGTTGCTTGGATCGTAGTCGCCTTGGGTTCCGACTATCGCATGCGTGCCGTGAATGCTGACACTGCGTCCGAACTCGTCATCTACCATCGGGTTGGCGGCCTTGAGCTTGAACAGTTGCTGTCCGGTAGAGAGGTCAAACAAGTAGACCGCCCCGGCATTGGTCTTGCCACCCAGGGTCTCCTCCGGGTTACCGACGATGGCGAGCGTGCCGGAAGTGGCGACGTCGTGCCCGAAGCCCCAGGAGCGACTGATCTTGTAGAGCTCTTGGCGTGTGGCAGTGTCGAAGACATACACCGCGTTGTTTGCACCCACGATCATGTACTGGGGCGACATCGCGAGGCTCTTGCCAAATCCATCATTGGCCGAACTGTCGCTTGGTGTGAGCACGGCAAGATTGTCGCCGGTGAGCGAATCGCACAGGACGGCATAGCCCTTCAGGTCTCCGGTCCACCACGGGGAGGAGGGTGCGCCCACCAGGGCCAGATCGTCGAGCAGGGCGACTGACGCTCCAAATTTGTCCCCCGAGTCTCCAGGGGGGTAGCTCAGGTGGCCGGACTTGATCTGGGCCCATGCGGATCCGGATGTGAGAACGGAAAGCACAAGAACCGCGAGTGAGTTGTAGAGCCGCATGACAGTTAAGAGGAACCAGGGGGCGCCGGGCCGGCCGTGGGAGATCGTCTTCCAGGTACTGGTGGCCCCAATAGTCCGTCGGTTCAACCCCTGGATTCAACGTTCTGCGATTCAAGGTACTTCATCCGGCCGATCCTGCAGTCCGAATAGGGTGGCGGCACCTGTGTGGGCATATCGAAGGCCTCGGCTGCCATATGGACTCCCCCAAACCCGCTGGAGCGGACCCGGTGTGTCTCTACCTCCGCTTCCAGGAATTGGGCGGACGCCAAGGATCACGATCCCGCCCTCGCCTTCCTGCGGCCTGTGCTGCAAAGTCTGTGTCTCTTCACAATGGGTACGCCGCTTGGAGGCGACTGGCTGATTACCCTTGAACCCTACGGGTGACCATGGCTCACGCTTTTACACACGCAATCCAGATCGAGTTCGCCCACACCGATATGGCGAGCATCGTGCACTTCGCCAACTTCTTCGAGTTCATGGAGGCCACCGAGCACGCGTTCTTTCGGTCCTTTGGTCAGGACGTGCACGTACAGGAGGGTGCGCGGGTCAGCGGTTGGGTGCGCGCCCACGCCGAGTGCGACTACCTGAT
>MPMD02373494.1_pt1 | contig 22966 bp, 24 predicted proteins | sample 1617291 | NCBI WGS metagenome assembly MPMD02 (sample SAMN05944810, study PRJNA350692) | marine metagenome | biome: marine; feature: ODZ; material: water; isolation source: 120 m water sample filtered on 30 um supor filter | place: Pacific Ocean | collected 2012-04-09 | depth 120m m | reverse complement strand
TGATGTTTCTGTCCACAGCTACCTCTTCGGATATGGGTGGCGCTTGGAATATATACACCACTAGCTTAACAAGCTGCCCCATCCCGATGCACGACCAGCGCAGCGTGCACCCTTATGGTGCTTCACAAGGTCCATTTTTGGGGCCAATTTTCTTAAATACCTGATTTACAGGCTATTAAACAAAGCTGGCACGGTTCCTGCTTTATAGGTCTGGCTAACCATTATTCAGGCCTCGCTACAGCGGCGGCCAGCAATTAAACAAGGGAATACGACATGAAACAGATTTGGAGCGGAGCAGCGGCAATTATCCTGGCCGGGACAGCGGTTACGGTGCAGGCCGAGGTAACCGGCAATATCGGCTGGGACAGCGATTACATTTATCGCGGCGTGCCACAGAATGATTCATCCGCGAGCTTTGGTGTCGACTGGGAGGATGACGATTCGGGCTTCTACCTGGGCACCTGGGCAGCAGACGTCGGCGATGGCCTGGAAATCGATTACTACGGTGGCTGGGCCGGGGAAACTGATGACGGTACCACTTACTACGCCGGCTATACATTTTACGATTACACAGACGATTTCGATATGGAATACCGGGAATTCAACCTGGGATTCGGTATCGACTGGTTCTCCCTGGACGTAGCTATCGGCGAATACGACGGTGACACAGACGGCGACGGCTCCAAAGACGACTACCAGAACTACGAACTGACGGGCGAGCGCAACGGCTTCTTCGCAACGCTCGGATTCTTCTCAGATGACTTTGACGGTGAATATATCAAGCTGGGTTACGGCACCGAAATTGCGGGTGTCGATGTTACCGGTTACTACGTTTACAGCAACAAGGATCTTGTCGACAAAACTTTTGGCCTCGTAGACGGCAGCGATTCGCATCTGGTTGTCCAGGTCAGCAAAAGTTTCACTTTCGACCAGGTTGTCGATGCATTCAATGGCATCAAGTAACTCATAACAAGACTAGGAAACGGTACAGAGCTTATGAAACTCATTACAGCAATTATCAAGCCCTTCAAACTTGATGACGTTCGCCAGGCTGTCGCCGATATCGGCGTGCAGGGCATCACCGCTACCGAGGTCAAGGGCTTCGGGCGTCAGCGCGGCCATACCGAACTCTATCGGGGTGCCGAGTATGTCGTCGATTTTCTGCCCAAGACCAAAATCGAACTGGCCGTCGACGACAGCATTGTCGAGCAGGTTATAGAGGCAATCATTAATACGGCCCGAACCGACAAGATCGGTGACGGCAAGGTGTTCGTGACCAATCTGGAAGACGTCATTCGCATTCGCACCGGTGAATCAGGTAATGAAGCCGTCTGATTGTTCCACAGGGTACCGCCCAGAAACTTATCCGATCAGGAGGATAACGAGAATGAATTTACCAACGAGCACCGGCCGGACTGGCCGGCTGTTGAAGATCTGCCTGCTTCCAGGCCTGCTTTTGGCGGCTGGTAGCGCTGGTGCAGATGAACTGAACACCGGGGATACGGCGTGGATGCTCACGGCAACAGCACTCGTGTTGTTCATGACGATTCCCGGCCTTTCACTTTTTTACGCCGGCATGGTGCGCAGCAAGAATATCCTGTCCGTACTCATGCAGTGTTTTGCGATAACCGGTCTTGCGACAATTTTCTGGGTCGTTATCGGTTACAGCATCGCTTTCGGCGGCGAAGGGCCGTTCTGGGGCGGTCTCGACAAGTTGTTCCTTCGCGGGGTAACCGTTGATGCCATGTCGGGCACGATCCCCGAGTCCGTGTTCATGACCTTCCAGATGACCTTCGCCATCATCACGCCGGCGTTGATCGTGGGCGCATTTGCCGAACGCATGAAGTTTTCCGCAATGCTCTGGTTCATGGGCATCTGGCTGACCCTGGTGTATGCCCCCGTTTGCCACTGGGTATGGGGCAGCGGAGGTTGGCTCGGTGGCCTTGGTATCATCGACTTCGCCGGTGGCACGGTTGTGCATATTAATGCGGGTATTGCCGGTCTCGTGGCCTGCATCGTACTCGGCAAGCGCGACGGGTACATGAAAACCCCGATGCCGCCGAACAACCTTGGTTACACAATTATCGGCGCAGCGATGCTCTGGGTTGGCTGGTTTGGTTTTAACGCCGGCAGCGAACTTGCGGCAGACGGTGTAGCCGGCATGGCGATGGCGGTTACCCAGATCGCAACTGCCGCCGCCGCGCTCGGCTGGATGTTCAGCGAATGGATGGTCCACGGCAAACCCAGCGTGCTGGGTATCGCCAGTGGCGCGGTAGCAGGCCTTGTAGCGATTACACCGGCGTCTGGTTCCGTCGGACCAATGGGCGCAATTGCCATTGGCTTGGCATCAGGTGTTGGTTGTTACCTGGCCGCGACCAAGCTCAAGAATGCACTCGGTTTTGATGATTCGCTGGACGTGTTCGGTGTCCATGCCATAGGCGGAATAATCGGCGCGTTGCTGACAGGTGTATTCGCGGCCCAGTCGCTCGGCGGCAGCGTCGCGGACCTGAATATCGGCAGCCAGGTCGGTATTCAGGCACTTGGTATTGTTGCGACTATCACTTACACAGGCGTGATCAGCTATATCATCCTGAAGCTCCTGGACCTGTTCATGGGCCTCAGGGTTTCCAGGGACGAGGAAAGCGAGGGTCTGGACTTGACTCTGCATGACGAGCGTGGCTACAACATCTGATAACAACTGACAGCAGTCGGGCCCTGGCTTCGTCCGGCTGTGCTCTCTCGGGCCGCGATAGCGATATCGCGGCCTTTTTTTGCCCCGCAATACGACATAACGGCAGCCTGGCAACAATTTCGCCGCTTCCGGCAACTTTTAGCGCAGGCTATCCTGAGAGCCCTTGGCTGCCCGCATCTCGTGGGTTACCGGGTATGTGACCTGGTTCACCTTACGTCCGTCAACCTCCCGGGATAATGGCTCACAGCGGTTCGTCCACTGTTTTTTGGTGGTTTCGCGGGTCCGGGGAGGCCCTGATGACCAGGTATTTTGGTGCAGTTCTTATTCCTGATTGTGGGTACAAGATGATGAGAGCAATTCAAATTGTCGGCATGTTAACCATGATATTACTGGCACACGCGTCGATAGCCGACAACGTTTTTCGTTCTGTCGATGAAAATGGTTTGATTATTTATTCGGACCGGCCGTCGCTGAACGGTCAGAACGAAGAAGTTTTTATAAGGATCGTGCGCAGCAATACGACCGCAATCAAGGCCGACAGGGTTGAAAATGCCGAACTGGCTGCTGCCGTCAGGATCCGCAAGGAATTCGATAGTGAAGCCCGTGACGAACAGCAAAGTCTGCAAGCGGCCGCTGCCGAGAGAAAAGCCAATAACTGTGTGACTGCGATGAACACGCAACAGAAGTACAACACGAACCGCAGGTTGTACAAAGAGTTGCCGAACGGCGAACGGGAGTATCTGAGCGATGACGAACTCGACGCCGCCCGCGCCGATGCAGCACGCAACGTTAAAAAATGGTGTAGCTGAATCTGAGTCCAAAACTCCTGCCCACGGGGGCGGTACTCAGCGCGATTATTTTCCTGACTTCGGGTCTTCTACCAACGTTCTGATCCTGCTGGTTGTTTCCTGTATTGCGGCGGTAATGCTCTCGCTGGCTCGCGATTACTCGGACACCGGATTTATGGCCGATCTCGGCAAGACATCCATGCTTGTAATGTGGCTGGCGCTCAGCTCTGCGGGCGTACTGGCGCTGTTGCGTTCGCGCCTTGTCACGCTGCCGGTGCCCTGGTCTACTTCCCTCGCTTTGTTGCTCGTACTGGCGACAACGGTGTTGTGTTCGGAACTGGTCTACCGCTTCGTCGAAATATTTGCTCAACGCAGTCTGCTCGATCCGGCCGGTATGTTTCCAACGGAGCGCTGGCTGTTTATTTCGCGTAACTCCGGGATCGCATTGCTCGTGACGGGTGTGGTGTTACGGTATTTCTATGTGACGCACCAGTGGCGTGCCAACGTCGAGAAGGAAGCCGAATCCCGCATTGCTGCTTTACAGGCACGCATACGCCCGCACTTTTTGTTCAACAGCATGAATACCATCGCGTCACTGACGCGGTCGGACGCAGCGGCTGCCGAGCGGGCGGTAGAAGACCTGGCCGACTTACTGCGAGCCTCGCTGAACAAGCCCGGTGAGTCCGTCAGCCTGGAAGAAGAATTCGAAGTGGCCCGCGTTTATCAGCGCATGGAAGAACAGCGCCTGGGCGAGCGCCTGACTGTCGACTGGCAGGTCGATGAACTGCCCCTGGACACCCGTATCCCCAGCCTGACAATTCAGCCATTGCTGGAAAATGCGATTTATCACGGCATCGAACCGCTCGCGGATGGCGGCGTTATCACGGTGGTGGGAGAGACCAGTGACGATGGTCTGACTATCACCGTTACGAACCCCGTCGCACCTGATTCGCAGCAGCGCGGCAGCAACGGTCACCAACTCGCGCTGGACAATATTCGCCAGCGGCTCGAACTGGCCTATGGCAACAGCGCCCGCATGGAAATACGCAGTGCCGCTGACTATTTTCGTGTTCTGGTCGGCTTTCCCCTGGCGGTGTAGCGATCATGTTTGACGGCGACCTTAAACTCCTGATTGCAGATGACGAAGCTCCCGCACGTTTGCGCCTGCGTGACATGGTTGCCGATATAGGTGGCTGGAATGTCGTTGCCGAGGTGGCAAGCGGGCACGCGGTAATCGAACACTGCGAGCAGCAACATCCAGATGTTGTATTGCTTGATATCCGTATGCCGGAAATGGATGGCATCGAAGTGGCCAGCCACCTGTGCAGTTTGCCGGCCCCTCCTGCCATCATATTTACAACCGCCTACGACGAGTACGCGGTAAAGGCTTTCGACACCCATGCCGTCGGCTATCTGCTTAAGCCGGTTCGCCGTGAAAGATTGCTTCGCGCACTCGAGTACGCCGTCAGGTTAAGCCGGATGCAACTGGTGGAGCTGGCCCGGAACCATCCGGGGCTGGGCGCACGCAGCAGTATCGCCGTGACACAGGCGGGGCGGATTCAACTTGTACAGGTGGAGGATGTCCTGGCATTTCAGGCCGATCAGAAATACGTGCGTATAACTCACTCCCGAGGCTGCGATCTTATTGATGAATCGCTCAAGTCACTGGAAGAGGAGTTCAGTGACCACTTCGTGCGAGTGCATAGGAATTCACTTGTGCGCCTCGGTGCGATCGAAAGTGTCGAGCGCGTTGAATCCGGACAGTACCTGGCGAACGTCCGCGGTCTTTCCGAGCCGTGCCAGGTAAGCCGCCGGCATGTGAAGGACCTGAAAGCGCGGCTGCGCTAGTAAGCATCTCGTCCCCTGTTAAACTAGTGCGGCTATGGCCGCGAACCCTTCAGCAAACTCAAGCGAGACCTCCGAATCGGACCCGGAAACCGGCGGAAAAGCCTCGGGCGGCCGATCATCGCTTATCGCCGTGTTGGCGTTGCTGGCCGCTACGATTGCCCTTGGCCTCGCAAGCTGGACCACTTTCCGCACTTTGCAGCTCAACGAAAACCAGGGCCGGGTCAGTGCGGATGCCGGTAAACTGGCAGCGGTTGAACGGCGCGTCGGGCAGCTGGCTGAATCCTTGTCGCAGCAAGGATCAGTCATTGCCGGTATCGAGGATTCGCTTGCCAGCGATCCCGGAGATTTGCCGGCGCGCCTTACGCAGGTGGAACAGCAACTTGCCAGCGTGCCCGGTATAGACCCGAAAAGCCGCACAGACTGGCTGACGGCTGAAGCAATCTATTTTATGCGCATTGCAAACGCGCAGGCGGCCCTGGCAGGTAATACCCAGGTCGCCGCAAGTGCATTGGTACTGGCAGATGAGAAGTTGCGTGACTCAGCCGATCCCTCATTCGATCCGGTGAGGGCAAAACTCAGCGATGAAATCGCAGCGCTGCAGGCGCTGCCCGCAATTGACCGTGCCGGAATATCATTTCGCCTCCAATCGCTGATTGAGCAGGCAGATAACTGGCCTTTCCGCAAGCTTGCACCGGACTCGTTCAGCCCGAATGTCGCACCGCCGGCGGATGAGCTCGGACCGTGGGACCGCCTGGTTGAAACGTTGAAAACCGTTGTCGACGGGATCATCAGTATCAAGGAGAGTGAAACGCCAACGGTGGCGCAATTGGGCTCCGCCGAACGTGTGCTGGTACTGGAAAGCATCAAGGCCGAGTTGCAGATTGCCCGGCTTGCTTTTATAAGCACCAACAACGAATTGTTTGCCCAGTCTCTGGAGAAAGTTGAGCAGCAGATAAGCAAATACCTGGACACGGACGCAGCGCCGGTTTCTGCCGCGCTGACAACGCTGGGCGAGCTGCGCACAATTGAGATGCCGGGAGCGTTACCGGATATCTCGGGCTCAATGGGGTTGTTGCTGGAGCGAGTCGGCAACAGTGAAGTCCAGTGAAATCCGGGTTTGCCGTCGTCCTTAGCCTGATCATCGGAGCGCTGGCGGCCAACTACCTGTTACAGGATAACGGCTACGTACTCATCCACTTCCGCGGCACGCTGGTCGAGATGTCTGTGCCGATCCTTGTCCTGGCGCTGGCGCTTTTTTACCTGGCGGTCCGTTTCCTCGTCCGGCTATGGCGCGCACCGCGACAGTTGGGAGAAATGGCAGCGCGCAACCGTATGCGCAAGGCAGGCGAACGCATCGTTCGCGGTTACATAGAAATGGGTGAAGGAAACTTCGCCCGTGGTGAAAAATTACTCACCAAGGGTGTGCGCAACAGTGAAACCCCTTTATTAAATTACCTTGCCGCCGCGCGTGCCGCGCAGGCGCAGGGAGACCGGGAGCGCAGGGACAACTGGCTGAAAATGGCATACGACCAGGAGCCACGCGCTGCCGTTGCCGTGCTGCTGACGCAGGCAGAACTGCAACTGGACAATGATGAGTTAGAAATGGCGCGCGCTACTCTTAACAAGGTGCTCGAGCTGACGCCACGCAATCCCGAAGGGCTGCGACTGAAAGCAGAGCTGTGTATTAACGAAGAGGATTGGCCCGAACTGGAAGGCCTGCTACCAAAACTTCTTAAGCTTGGCCATCTGCCGGATGAACTGCTTGATGAATGGTATGTGCTTACCTGGTGTGCCTTGCTGGGCGAGGCTGCCGACGACCCCGGGCGCATCAAAACCTTGTGGAAGACACTGCCACGCAGACTACGCGAACAACCGCGTATCCTGCGCGCGCGCATCCAGGCGTTGATTGCCGACGGCCAGGTAGAAGAGGCGGAAAGCATTATTCGCAAGTCCCTTAATAAGGAGTGGAGCGAAGAACTGATTCTTTTGTATGGTGAACTGGAGTTTACGAACCCTGCTACTCTCCTGAACCGTGCCGAATCCTGGTTGCGCCAGCGCCCCGAAGACCCCGCGTTGCTGCTCACGGCGGCAAGGCTGTGTGTACGCACAGAGTTATGGGGTAAAGCGCGCAGTTACTACGAATCCAGTAACGGTATCCGGCCTTCGCCACAGACCTGGCACGAACTGGGACAGCTCATGCTGCGACTGGGAGAGGAGGACGCGGCGTCCCAAGCTTTCCAGAAGGGCCTTACTCTGAGTTATGGTGGGCCGGACGTGCCGCGAATCACAGATGCCAGCCTTGGCGACTAGAATCGGCCCAATGACATAAACTTGCATCAGTTGTAAACGGGGAAAAGCAGCATTAACACCTCTTCTATAAAGGCATCTGTAGCTGCATGCGTTGGCAGCACATTCCTGTTTGTATGCCTCGTTGCGTTCAGTATTATGACGGCGCAGTTCAATGCCGACACGCTTCCAAACCTGCCCTGGTTTCCGGTACCTGTACTTGCAGTGGTATTCGGTACGGTGTGGTGGTGCGACAAGCGCTGGGACATCGGCTTACGAACTCCGTGCAAGGCGCCGGTCATGTTGATTGCCGCGTTCGCCGTCGTTTCCAATATTGCTGCGGAAACAGTATTTATTCTTGAGAAAGCGTGGCACGGCACCGTCCATGCCGCACCTACTGCACTTGAAGGCGTGAGTACCTTGTTTGCGGTGGTTTACTGGATTGCGATTTCGATCGCGCTGTCTACATCATCGGAATTTTGTTTTCGCGGCATCATGCAAAGCGTGTTGTCGCGACATACAGGCTTGTGGACGGCAATACTTGTCGTGGTTTTGTTCAATACCTTTGCACATCCCTGGGAAACCGTATGGCTCCGCTTTTTCGCGCTGCTTGCAGTGCTGTTTGCCTGGGGATGGCTACGCCATATCAGCGGCTCGTTAAAGGTGTGCATCATTACGCACATTGCCTCGGTGATGGGGGGCAACGTTATTTACGACTCGATAGGGCCGGTTGATTTCGGAAAGCTTTCGCAGTCGGCACTGGTCACGACAGCAGTTATTGGTTTCGCAGCGCTCGCGATGTCTGTCTATTTGTCGCGCAGGATAACCAGCCGCTCGTAGTATGCGCGGAGTCTTGCAAACAAGCAGGTGTCATCTAATGGGTGAGGCCCGGTCAGCGGAGCTGATGAAAAAACTGGCTACGTTTCTACTTTTCTCGTTGTATCCATCAGGTGCTGCCTGAGTGTTATAGAGCCGTAGCCGGGGGCTCGCATATCATTTTCCAGGTAGTAATAGAGAACTTTCAGGAACTCTGAAAAAACACCGATTTTTCTGGAGAAGAGTCCTATGAATCCCGTTATACGGATCACGGCTGTGAGCAGCCATCCGGGAATGCTGACCAACTTTGGCTCTTTGCCCAGGGATTCAAATATCATCATAAGAGAATCTTTATAGGTAATGATATTTTCAGGGACTTCCGGCCCGCCAATGATAAACATGCGGTTTTTGCGTTCACTGTTATCAATACTGCTAACCATAAACTCGGCTAAATCTTCTTTGGCAATCGGATTATGGTGGGCCTGCTCGCCACTCCCTATCAGATAACCCGGTTTCCCTTTTGCAATCATCCTGGTTTGTACATCGAAAACCCAAAAGTATGCTGTCGGCCTCACGATGGTGTAGTCAATCCCCGAGCGGATCAACGCATCCTCCATTTTCAGCTTGGCAAGCTGGAGTGGCAGGTCCGGCTTTCTTACGCAGATCGCTGACAGGAGAATGAATTTGCCAGTTCCGTTTTCTAGGGCGGCATTGAGGATATTGAGTGTAGCTTTGTAATCGATTGCATCGAAGTCCTGTGCGAGGCCCGATCGACAGGCCAGGCATGAGATGACGACATCGATCTTTCTATCGAATACTTTAGCGATGGACGCAGGGTCAGTTACGTCAGCCAGTACAACCTCTGCCCCGTCAAACTGAGAATCATTTTGCTGGGATCTTGTTACTGCAATGACGTCATGACCTTGGCGTACTGATTCCGCAACGACAGCACTACCGATGTAGCCTGTCGCTCCAACTATCAGAACTGTTTTTGCACTATTTTTATCGTCATTCATGTAGTTCTCTGCGCCTGCTTCTTGTGAAATCCGGTGTCAAACCAGGTTTTCCGCAGGGTGGTTTATAGCGGTTCACCCCAATAAGGCCCGGATAAAGCGGGTATCTATACTACAGTACCGTCCCGAACAGCGGATGATTAGAAACCACAGGTTTCGTTCAGCCTGATAGTTTTTCACGGACCGTACGCAGGATTTCGCTTGCTACCTTGATATCGGCGACCGGCAGCGTGGTGGCGACCGCACGGGCCCAGGCATACCGCTGTTCATCGAGTTGCTCAAGGAGTTTCGCCGCTTTCTTCGTCACGACGACGAGAGGTGCGCGCTGATGTTTTGGGTTGGACTGGTAGGCAATCAGCTTATCTTCGGCCAGCGCATTGGCCACCTGCTGCACGCTCTGGCGAGCCAACCCCATCCAGCGCGCGATATCAGAGATTGTTGCCGGACGCGTCGCCTGGGCGACTGCGTTGAGTACCTGCCAGCGGGTGCCGGTAAGGCCGGCATCCCGAGCCATCCGGTCGGCGGCGGCTTGCAGCCGGCTGTTGAGCCGAAAGCTCTGGCTAATCAGCTCCACTACGGCATCGGCGGCGGTATTTGCTGTCTTGCGAGATGAATTCATAGTTGACAGGATACAGTCAAATCTGACAGGATACGGTCAATTATAGCACAGCCGACATCCCGTCACCGGCCCGGAGATAATAAGCAGATGAAATTTGATGCAATCCTGGATCCTGACTCGTCGCCCCACGAAGTTTGTGAGCTGGGGTTACTGGCAGAAAGTTATGGCCTCAACGCTGTCTGGACCTCGAATTACCCTTCGTCACGGGACCCCTTTATCAATTTGTGCCCGCTCGCGCTCGCATCGAGCAGGATCCGGCTCGGTCCGCTGGTCGTCACCCCCTACGAAATGCATCCGTACAAGATTGCAAAAGCACTGGCCAGCCTGAATGAACTGTGTGGCGGTCGGGCCAATATCCTGACAGGTGGACCCACGGGTGTGAACGCCACCATGGGAATGGATTTCTCACGGATGGTTGGCCGGACACGCGAATGCGTCGAAATCCTGAAACGCGCCAATCCCGATGAGGCTCTGAACTATGAGGGAAATATCTACCAGGTAAGGGGCTATAAACCGACCTGGGCAACCGATGAGCCGCCTTTCATATACATAGGTGCCAACAAGAAGCAGATGACGCATATGGCCACCGGGATTGCCGACGGACTCATGCTGGGCGATACGACTGAACGGCGCCTGGGGTCGAGTTTGCGGCTCATAGAAGACAATCTCGCGACTCATGGCCGGAGTCGTGATGATCTTGCAGTCAGTTGCCTTATTGCCTGGCACGTGAAAGAAGACAAGAAATTATCGTCCAGCGAAGCAAAGAGGCACCTCGCATTGCGGGGAATGCTGGATATCTGGTTTCTCGAGACTTTCCTCGATGCAGAGGAATGCAAAATCGTCGACGCAAACCGGGCGAATATCTTCACGGCGTATAAGCAGAAGACGGACGTCATCGAGGGCGTTCCGGATGCGATTGTCGACAAACTGGTCGAAAACCTGTCGATGTCCGGCGATTATGACGATATCGACGGCCACATCGAGACACTAAAGAGATATCGCGATATGGGCCTGGATGAAGTCGCGTTCAAGCTGCATGAAGACCAGGCTGCCGCGATAAGTGTTATAGGTGAACGCATATTACCGGCATTTCAGTCTCATTGAGTCGCGTTATATGGACTGCCCGTAGCCGCTAATAATTTTTTTCAGCTGAGTTAATTTGACGAGATACACTTCGATGAACAATACCGCTATTGCTACTGAGATCGATGAAGATCCGCGTAAGCTTTTCTGGGTTGCCATCTATGTATTGATCATGGCAGTTGCGGCCCTGCCGTTGTTTGGTCTGCGAGTCCCGCAGATATTTCCCTATATCCCGACGCTGGTCGTCCACGAGTTTGCGGCCTTCTTTTTTGTCGGGCATACGCTTTTCAGCAATATCTGGTCACTGCGCATTCGCGCCACCCAGCCCAGGGAGTTCGGCATCTGGGCACGCGGGCACATGCGCATACTGTGCTTGTCGGTTACGGGACCGATGTCGGTCATCACACCCCTCGCGGGATTGATGGCGGTCGAGAATTGGGGTGGACTGGCGGGCGCACCGTGGGCCTGGGATTCCTACCTGGCGTTCTGGATCATGGCCGGGATCAGCGTCGTGCCGGACGTGATCCGTTATGCGCGGAATCGACATTCCGACGAGCCCATGCACGGGATGATCAACGGCGGTATTCGCGCGATGGTAGCCACGGTACTGACGGTCTACATCATGATTGCCATGATGGCCAAGGTCTCGCTGATTGCCGGCTAGTCGAATCATGCAGGTACACTATAAAAACTAAGATTTGCGGGTGTCGTCTAATGGGTGAGGCGATGTCTGGTACTTGGAGATTCTACAGTTAGACGGTGTAACGTGTCACGGTCGGGTGGAGGGGAACGGAACCGGTTCGACCCCAATTTTCATATGCTGACCAAAGGATGATGATGAGAAAGGTTGCAGGTCTAGCAAGCGTAATACTTGCGACAGTTTTATCCGTGACGTTGCATGCTACCGAACCCCGGCGCACGGTGGGCGTGTTGTATGTAGTTCACGGCGGTGGCGAAGAAAGTGATATTGGCGAGACTTTCGACAACGCGTTGCAATTTTTTCACTACGATCCGAACAACGTTATTTTTCAACGCATCATCTGGAATCCGGATGCCTGGGCGACTGTCGTCAAGTCTGATGACAGTCAGGCCTATGCCAATGCCTCATCCCAATACAAAAAGTATAAGTTTCAGAATGCTCGTATAGGTGGGATAGACCCATCACCCAATATCACAGACCGCCAGTTTGAGGAAATGACCTGGCAGCTTGATGCCATTGGCAAAGAACGGGGCATTAAATTTGTTACGGACATCGCGCACTGGCTTGGCACACAAACTTTCATTCATCGTTTGCCCTGGCCGCGTTATCTATACGGACCGCAGGTAGAAGATGGAGCGGCCCAGACCTATTGCGGCAGTGAAACGGATGGCGGACCCTGGAAGCACTGCAATCCGGAGCGTTACAACATTGACGGTCCCGGCGAACGATTGCTTAAACGCGGTGCTGAAGAACTCATCATGGTTGATCTCACTACGTCGGGTGTGCGCTTTTGGAAAACCTACGACGTGGTCGACATGACGCGCCGAATGGTGGATGACTGGAATCAGCGTAACGGCACTGACATCAAAGTACGCTGGGTGAACGACCCGACTGATCTGATGCGGGAAAGTTATCCCACTGATCCACCCAACTGGACTCGTTCGTTGGGTGAACCAAAAGTTAACCCACAAATTCCACTGACGGGCCGGCCCAATCCACTGATTCAGGATCCGTTGCTAATTAACTCGATCGTCGACGGTGCGATTGCCGGTATGAACCCGGATGTGTCGCCCGAAGACACTGCGATTCTCATCGTCAATCATTCCATTCGAAACGGCAACCAGGCGTTCGATCCGAAGGTCAACGACACCGTGCTGTTGGATGGTCTGGTGAAAGCCGAATTGCTGCGTCGCTACCCGACTATGCAAGCGAACAATATTCTGGGCAGCTGGATGGGCCTGAAGGTGGAAAACCCCAGCATCGAAGTCACGCGTCCAGGCAGTGATAAAACGGAGCGCAGTCGCGAAATGCGCGGCGAAAGCCTGGGTAACGCCTGGCTGTATCTTAGTGACCGAGAACTACCGGGCGGTGACCATCAGTATCGCTACTGGGAAGCGCTCGAGCTGTTTCGTGAGCGCGGAGTGGGGCATATCGTTGTGGTGTTCACCCAGATTGTGACCGACAGTGTGCTGAACATGGTCGAACTACCCAATCAAATTGCGAAAGAGATCGGCTGGCGATCATGGTTACGCGCCGAAAATTTGGATTACAAAACCTATCCGGAAACCGGTCATCCGTTTGCCGACTACTGGGGCGTCTGGTTAAACACCGCATGTAAAGTTCCAGGCGAACCTGAAGGTTTAACGGAACCCTGCTGTCTTACCATGGGCGGCTGCGGCACTGGCCAACCTTATCCGCCGCCCAGGCAAACGCCCATCACACAGGCACGCCAGGATACCGATCCGTCGCTGGGTTTCGACATATCCGCTTATGGACATCTGGGCTATGACTCAAGTCAGGGTGTACCCAACGAGTACGAACCAGTGCAGGAACAGTACCGCGGAACCTGGGAACTCTGGCAGTCACCCAGCACCGATCCGCGTATCGGCAAACTGCTGGCCGGTCAGGTCATACAATTGCTCGATAAAGGATCAGAATAATGGCGATCAAAACAAGATTAACTCGCCGTAACGTGCTTAAAGCTACCACCCTGCTGATGCCGGCAGCATTTGCAATCAGCGGCTGCGCAACGATGCAACGTGAGCCAAAACCAACGGTGCGTTCCGATGACCCGGTGGCACGCGCGGTACTCTACTATCCGAACAGCAACAACGTGCCCACAAACCACCCGCTGGCAGCGACACATCAGCCCAGCCAGACCTGCGCAACTTGCGTGCATGTGCGCGGCAAGGCCGGCGACTATCTTCGCAAATGCCCGACATTTCCGGGCCGACTCATCAACGCAGAAGGCTGGTGCAGCCTCTGGGCAAAAAGTTAATCGACATAGATTGGGTGGCATAGTCCGCGTGAGCGCAGACCATACAAAGTTATGCGGTTTCGCTCGCGCGGGCATCAGGCGCGCGGTAGCCTGTCTGAATTCGCACTCGAATGGCCGCAACCAGGATCACCAGGTTGATGCAGCCCACAAAAACAAATGGCGCACCCGGCATCCAGGCATCAAATAAAAACCCGCAGACCACTGCAATAATAAGCGTGCCGACCGAACCACAGAAATTAAATAAGCCCATGACGGAACCACGAATATCTTCTTTCGCTTCCTGACCGATCACGGCTGCACCCGACAGAATTGCTGCCGATTCGCCCATACCCAGCATCAGCGCAGCAGGAATAAAAACTAGCGCGAGTGGATCCGGAGAAAAACCGACCCACAAGTAGGCGATGCTGGCCAAACCCATCGCAATCGACATGCCCGTCAAACGATCAACCTTGTCGAGCACAAAACCCACGACCGGTGAGAAAAGCAGCTGTGCGACGCTAACCAGTACCGCCAACATGCCGGCTTTTGCGACCGCCTCCTGCAGTGATAGCCCTGCCAGGAGTCCGGCTTCCTTCGCCCACAAGCTCAGAAAAGTAGAAACAACCACCAGATCGCCACGCGCAATGAAAGCTTCGGCGCACGCAATTCTCACCCGCGGATTTCGCCGCGCCTCTGCGGCACCCTTAACAACCAGTTGCAGCAGCCGCTCTCGCGCCTGCGGTTTACCAGGCTTGCCTGCCTTCAGTCCACGGCTAATGATCAAGGCGCTGACGATCGCGAGCACGGTACCGCACCAATACGTCAGGCGCCCTGACATCAGTGCGTCGTATCCCATATCGCTGAACAATCTCGGTAGCTGTGACAGCAACCCCACCATCATCACTGCACCGAGCGCATTACAAATTCCAGAACCGGCCAGCATCTTTCCGCGCGAACGTTCCTGTGGATAATCGGCCAGCACTGTCGCCATCATCGATGTAATGCAGGCAGATCCCACTCCATACATTGCACGCAACAAACCCAGTTGTAGCAGGTTTTCAGTCAACGGTAAGAGCGCCAGAACCACACCTACCCAAAGAAAACCGGCAACATAAATAGGCCTGCGGCCAATGCGATCCGCCAGCGCGCCTAGCGGCCCGACCATGAGCAAAAAGGCGAGCTCATACGGCAACGCCAGAATGGAAGTGGCGCGGCCTTGTTCGTCAGCCGGTATCCCTAAGTTTTCTGTCAGCAAATAGGGCTGCATAAAACTTAAGAATGCAACCATGCCAATAGTGAAAAACGCGGCGTAGAAGTAAGTGAGTGCATTGCGCCGGGTAACGCCTGGGTTTAACCAGATGGGTCCCAGTTTTGCAACAAGATTGGCGCTGCTCGAGCTTGCGACGGAGTTAGTCATATTGAATTTGCCAAGCCTGGTTGGCTCAGCCGGTGATTTCTTCGAAGTATTCAGCTGAATGCTGCGGCAAAAGGTATGGGAACAGATCCTTATCCCGTTCCCTACTTCGACTCATCGTAAAGTCCATTCTCGATTCGATACTTTCCCAGCGCTCAATCAGAATAAATTCAGTACCCTGCCCCTCGTCAATTTCTGGTGCGGGATGCTTGGCCATTTCCTCTGCAGACATGCGCGATTGAATCGACTTGTGCATCGTGCCGGTCCTGGCCTTCAAAATAGTGCGGCCGAGAAAGCCGGATGCAGCCTCATACTCTGCTTGCTGATTCAGATAGAAAGCCTCAACTTTATCCTCCATCCCGGATCTGGCAGCGATGCGTACGACGACGGTTTCCATTCTGTTCAACCTTTCTTATTCAATCTGTATTTAAGCGCCTTGCGCAATCGTTTTTGGCTTTACTCGGCAGCAGACACCCGCGGCACCGGCGGCAACACCCAGTTGCCCGACTCACGTCGCGCGGGGCTGGGAACAACGTAAGCGACGTCGCCCTCATCCCGTTTCAATGCCCGCTGATCAATGCGCCAACCCTAATTTCCAACTCACCCAAACCCTGAAGTCACATTGGAACAGCAAGCTTAAGCGACACCAGTCCTCTACCACCCGACCGTGACTCGCCACACCGTCTAACTGTAGAATCTCCAAGTACCAGACATCTTGCGGGTGTCGTCTAATGGTAGGGCCTCAGCTTCCCAAGCTGATGACGGGGGTTCGATTCCCCTCACCCGCTCCAGTTTTTCAGGGTCTCGATCCGCGGCTGTTCAGCCAGTCGATCAGCGGCCCCCATTCCTCGAGGTCCGGCCACGCGAGGTAGTTGGGCAGTTCGAAAATGCCTAAGCCGCGTGTGTAGGCGCGGATATAGTTCTGCGCTTCACGCAGCGTTGCGATGTAGGGAACTTTGAGCTTCCTTAAATAAGCATCGAGCTCGTCGAAGATCAGCGTGTTGTTGCGCACCCGGTTGGCCAGCACCGTGATTTTTACCTTGCGCTTCCTGAATGTCGGCGTCGCTTTCAGTTCTTCGATGAACCTGCCCGTGGCCTGCATATCGATGGTGGACGGCAGTACGGGGATCAGGATCGTGTCGGAATGGTGCAACAGGTCGGTCAGTTCCTTGCCGTGGGCACGGGCGGGCGCGTCGATGACGACGATGTCGCTGTTCCGGGCCACGTGCTTCAGGCCCTCCTTGTAGCCCTTGATGCCACTGATTTCAGGGCGTTTGGCAGGCCTGCGGTCCAGCCAGTCCAGGCTCGAGCGCTGCGGATCGTAGTCCACAAGGGCGGTTTTCTTCCCCCTGGTCGCGTAATAGCTGGCCAGGTTGGTGGCCAGGGTGCTTTTCCCGCAACCGCCCTTGGGGTTCATGACCATGATATGCCGCATTTTTATTATTGTCCTCAAAAATGAGTGAGAATTGAGCGCAAGCGCGCTATCTTCTCATTTAACAGATTATTTTCAATACGACCGAAAACTATTTTCGGTGCGGCCTGGCGAACAGACAATGCAGCAGCCTTTCACAAAAATGCATGGCCTCGGCAACGATTTCGTTGTGCTGCGGGGCGACGAGCCACCAGACGGCGATACTATCCGGCGGCTTGCAGACCGAAGCACGGGCATCGGTTTTGATCAGCTCCTGTGGCTCACCGATCCGCAGGACGATGCTACGGACGTGTATTACCGGGTTTTCAATGCAGACGGCGGCGAGGTGGAGCAATGTGGTAACGGTGCCCGGTGCATCGCCCATTTTCTGGCCGGCAGTGATGCTGATACCGAGCGTCTCTGGAAGCTGGGTTACCCGGGCGGGGTGGTTGAGGCGCGGGTCCAGGCGGATGGCGAGATAGCCGTCAACATGGGTGAGCCTGATTTTGATCCGGCGAGCCTGCCGTTTGTCGCGGATGAACAACAGGAGCTCTATCAGGTCGATGTAGCGGGAGAGACGGTAGAGCTTGCCGCGGTATCAATGGGTAATCCGCATGCTGTAATCCTGGTTGATGATGTCGGTAGTGCACCCGTTACCCGGCTCGGAGCCTTGCTCGAGCGTCATGAGCGTTTTCCAAACCGTGCTAACATCGGCTTCATGCAGGTTGCGAGTCCCGGGCGCATTCGATTACGGGTTTTCGAGCGTGGCGTGGGCGAGACCAGTGCATGCGGAACCGGTGCGTGCGCGGCTGTGGCGGCGGGCGTCAGCCTTGGCAGGTTGTCCGGTGATGTAACGGTGGTGTTGCCGGGGGGCGAACTGGGGGTTCGGTGGGCCGGTCCGGGCTCACCTGTCTGGCTGGTAGGTGAAGCCGTTAATTCATTCGAAGGGGTTGTCGAGTTATGAGTAGCGCGAATACACCGCAGGTGGATGCCGGTGACTTAGGCGAAGAATCGGTTGCGGATTACCTGAAGTCTCATCCCGACTTCTTTGAACGACACCAGAGTTTGCTCAGCAACATGCGAATCCCGCATCGCACAGGCGGTGCGGTATCCCTGGTCGAGCGCCAGGTCGCAACGCTGAGACAAAAGAATCTGCAACTGGAACGCAAACTGCGTGATTTGGTTGAGGTTGCCCGCAGCAACGATGATTTGGCGGAAAAGGTTCACAGCCTGGCAACAGAATTACTGGCAGCAGGCAGTCGTGCACAGGCCGTGGGCGTGGCCGAAGAACTGCTGCGGAGTTCTTTCAATGCCGATCACTCCGTACTGGTGTTATTCGGCACGGATTTGGTCAAGGAGTTTGGCGGCGAAAGCCGTTTTCTGCGACTTGCAGAACGCAATGACCCGGCCATGGGCCCGTTCAAGACTTTTCTAAAAAATAGCATTCCCCGGTGCGGCAAAATTCGTGACAGTCAGCGTGCTTTCCTTTTTGGCCCGGATGCAGAAGAAGTTGGTTCCGCTGCCCTGGTACCGCTGGGAGAGAACTCGGCTACAGGATTTCTTGCAATTGGCAGCCGCGATGCCGATTATTTCCATCCGGGCAAAAGCATGGATTTCCTTTCCCGCCTGGGTGACTTGCTGGGATGTGCATTGGCAATACGGTAGGAGCCGCTTTAGCGGCGAACCCGCCTGGTTTTCTTCGGGTGCCGGATGCGGAAAGCCCTTGAGTCGGAACGTTTTTGGATCTTGTTGGCGGACTCATGGCCAGGTGGGTTCGCGCCTGAAGGCGCTCCTACGAGTATGATTCAGGTATCTGTACGTCATTAAGCATGACCATGGACGAGCATGAATGGCAACTCGCCGAAAATTTTTTCTCGCATCTTGCCGGTGAGAGGAACCTGTCTGTTCATACCGTTAACGCCTACCGCCGTGACCTGAACTGCCTCAAGGATTATTGCGAGCAGAACGATATCGCGCACTGGACCGACTTACGCGTGCATAACGTGCGTCGCTATGCGGCCTTGCAGTTCGCAGCCGGCTTAAGTCCGCGCAGCATACAGAGGCGCTTGTCCGGAGCGCGTAGTTTTATGGCGTACCTGATTCGTGAAGGCCATACAAAAAATAATCCTGTTGCCGGCGTCAGTGCGCCGAAGGCATCGAAACGACTACCCGATGCACTCGATCCCGAACAGATGGCGAAATTGCTGGATGTAAAAGGTGACGGCATCGCCGTTGTGCGTGATCGTGCGATTATGGAGCTCCTGTATTCATCGGGTTTGCGGCTGGCGGAACTCATCGGTTTGAACGGTGACGATATCGTTGAGACGGAGGGCACCGTCAGGGTCACGGGTAAAGGCAACAAGGAGCGAATCGTGCCGGTGGGCCGTTATGCCCTGGCCGCTATCGCCGAATGGCGGCGCCAGCGTGCCAACCTGGCAAATGTCGAGGAAAAGGCGCTGTTTGTCGGTCGCCGCGGAGCCCGTATCAGTCCCCGCACGGTGCAGGTGATGGTTCGCCGCCGGGCGGCAGAGGCAGGCCTCCCCAAGAAGGTTTATCCCCACCTGTTCCGCCATAGCTTTGCCACGCACATGCTGGAGTCTTCCAGCGACCTGCGCGGGGTGCAGGAGATGTTAGGCCATGCCGATATCAGCACTACCCAGATATATACTCACCTTGATTTTCAGCATCTTGCCCAGATATACGATAAGGCACACCCGCGGGCACAGCGGGTGAAAAAGAAGAAAGAAAGGGCGCCAGAAAGCACATAGTGTGACCCCGGCCGGAATTGGGCGATTTGTGCAAACTGTGTTTCAGGCGCTTGGGTACAAGTAGCTACAACACCGATTAAGAAAGAACAAAGAGAGAGCGCCTGGAACGATTTATCACTAACAGGTTTGTCAGCAATATTGGTGTCTCGGGCGCTTGGGTACACGTAGCAAGTATTTCGAATAAGAAACAAGTAAGAGAAAAAATATGGATCAGTATCGCGGTACCACCATCGTGTCGGTACGCAGGAATGGTGTCGTCGCTTTAGCCGGCGACGGCCAGGTCAGCATGGGTAACACCATCATGAAGGGAAATGCGCGCAAGGTTAGACGACTTGCGGGCGGGAGAGTGCTCGCGGGTTTTGCCGGCGGCACGGCCGATGCATTTACCTTGTTCGAATTGTTCGAGGGCAAGCTGGAGCAGTACGGTAACCTGACCCGGGCAGCAATTGAACTTGCGAAGGACTGGCGGACCGATCGGCGATTGCGCAGGCTTGAAGCGTTGCTGTGTGTTGCAGACTCGGAAGAATCACTCATCATTTCAGGTAACGGTGATGTTATCGAACCGGAAGATGATTTGATGGCGATTGGTTCCGGCGGGCCCTTTGCCCAATCAGCCGCACGGGCGCTCCTCGACAATACCGAACTGAACGCTGAAGAAATTGTGACCAAAGCGCTCGGCATTGCAGCGAGCGTATGTGTCTTTACCAATGAAAATGTCGTAGTAGAAAGCCTCGCAACTGATGAGCATCACGGCGAGAGTAAGCACTGATGTCACAGATGACACCAAGAGAAATTGTCCAGGAACTGGACAAGCACATAGTTGGCCAGGACCATGCCAAGCGCGCGGTGGCAATCGCCCTGCGTAACCGCTGGCGCCGTATGCAGGTGGACGAGAATCTGCGTGATGAGATCACACCAAAAAATATTCTGATGATGGGTCCGACGGGAGTTGGCAAAACCGAGATCGCCAGGCGGCTTGCGAACCTTGCCAGGGCACCTTTTATAAAGGTCGAGGCCACGAAGTTTACCGAGGTCGGTTATGTAGGACGCGAAGTCGACAGTATTTTGCGTGATCTGGCAGACGTCGCCGTAAAAATGACCCGTGAAGTGGAGATGGAAAAAGTGCGCCACCGGGCAGAAGATGCAGCCGAAGACCGGGTGCTCAATGCATTGTTACCGCCTCCGTCGACTGTCGATGGTGACAGTCCCGAAACCGAGACCCGCCAGAAATTTCGCAAGATGCTGCGTGAAGGCAAGCTCGATGACAAAGAAATAGAAATAGAGGTGCAGACCCCGATGATGGGTGTTGAAATTATGGCGCCCCCCGGCATGGAAGAAATGACAAGTCAATTGCAGGGCATGTTCCAGAACATGGGAACCGGCCGCAAGAATTCACGAAAGCTTAAGGTGAAAGATGCGTTCAAGTTGCTGATTGAAGAAGAAGCAGCCAGCCTGGTTAATGAAGAAGAAATAAAGGTTGTGGCTTTAGAGGCGACAGAACAGAACGGTATCGTGTTTATCGATGAACTCGACAAGGTTGCGCGCCGTTCAGATACGCAGGGCGCCGATGTTTCGCGCGAGGGAGTGCAGCGAGATTTATTGCCGCTCGTGGAAGGTTGCACGGTTAGTACCAGGTACGGCATGGTCAAGACCGATCACATATTATTTATAGCCTCGGGAGCGTTCCACATATCCAAGCCATCGGATCTCATACCTGAGTTACAGGGGCGCTTCCCTATTCGTGTGGAACTTGATGCGTTGACCAGTGAAGACTTTGTCCGCATCCTGACCGAGCCTGATGCCTCACTCACCGAGCAGTATGCTGCACTTATTGATACCGAGGGTGTAACGCTCCGGTTTGAGGACAGCGGCGTAGGACGAATTGCGGAGATCGCGTTCCGGGTAAACGAGCAGACCGAGAATATCGGCGCCCGGCGGCTGCATACTGTCATGGAAAGGTTGCTGGAAACTGTTTCCTATGAGGCAGCGGACAGCAGTGGCAAGGAAGTGCAGGTTGATGCAGCTTATGTGGATTCGCACCTTGCAGAACTTGCCGAGGACGAAGATCTGAGTAGGTACATATTGTAGGGGCTTACAGAAATGCTGTAGGAGCGGCTTTAGCCGCGACAGTTTGGCAAGTTAAAGGCAGAAGTCGGTAAAGCAGTGCTTTACCGACATAAGTTCCGCCATTTGATATTCGAGCACTTGCTTCGCGAGTCCTCGAATACCGGCATCACTTAAAGCCGCTCCTACAATCAGAAGAATTGGTTAGTATTGGGAGAAAGCATCAGAGAATGCTATGAACGATCAGGACACCACACATTTCGGTTATGAGCAGGTCGCAACGCCCGACAAGCAGCGGCGCGTCCGGGAAGTTTTTGATTCTGTTGCCGGAAACTACGATCTAATGAACGACCTGATGTCGCTTGGAGCGCATCGGGTGTGGAAAGCGTTTGCACTGGCGCGTACGGGCCTCCGACCCGGCGACACGGCCCTGGATCTTGCCGCAGGGACTGGCGACCTGACCGCCGGTTTGGCGAAGCAGGTAGGAGCAGACGGCCGCGTGTTTCACACGGATATCAACGCCGCAATGCTGGCGGAAGGCAGCGACCGGTTGCTCGACAGGGGCCTTGGCGGAAATATCACAAGTCTCCAGGTGAATGCCGAACAGCTGCCCTTCGCGGCCAGCATGATGAATTGCATCACTATCGGTTTTGGCCTGCGCAATGTAACCGATAAGCAGGCCGCGCTGAACGAAATGGCGCGCGTGGTAAAACCGGGCGGCAGGGTGCTTGTCCTGGAGTTTTCCAAACCCGTACTGAAATGGCTGGAACCGGTTTACGACACATACTCATTTAAAGTACTGCCCGCACTCGGCAAGCTAATTGCCAACGATGCGGAAAGCTATCGTTACCTTGCCGAGTCCATCCGTATGCATCCCGACCAGAATGAGCTTCTCGACATGATGCAATCCGCGGGGCTGGAAGACTGTATCTGCCACAACCTGAGCGGGGGTATCGTTGCCCTGCATATCGGCTTCCGGTACTAGCGCGTATCCCGCATGAACAACTTCGCTGCCGGCATTGCTGGTCAATTTCACTTACAAGAAGAAGATCGATTCATTGAAATATTCGTTACTTAACAAAGCCGCTCAAAGATGGGTCGATCACGGCTTGGATCGTTCGACGACCGCCGAAGCGCTTTGCGCGCGGCTGGAAGGCAAATCACTGCTCATTGATCCGGGTAGCGCAGGGCTAAGCATGTATCTCGT
>MPMD02179263.1_pt1 | contig 23089 bp, 21 predicted proteins | sample 1617291 | NCBI WGS metagenome assembly MPMD02 (sample SAMN05944810, study PRJNA350692) | marine metagenome | biome: marine; feature: ODZ; material: water; isolation source: 120 m water sample filtered on 30 um supor filter | place: Pacific Ocean | collected 2012-04-09 | depth 120m m | reverse complement strand
TACAACACGTTTCGGCCCCACAGCTCGTTGGGCTATCGCCCGCCGGTGCCCGAGACGATCGAGTGGCCGCCTTGGCCGAAGGATGAGAATTTGCTGGGTGCTCTAACATAGGAACTGGTACAACAATCGGGGCAGGTCAACCCTTGCTCTCGTCGACCCCCAACGACGGATCGGAAGACATCGTCATCCCCAACGTGATGACTTCTCAGGCGCGCATCCAAGTCGCGTGCAGCGATAATGTATTTTTCGACGTGGGCGACACCGACTTCACCGTGACAGCGCTCTCGACACCGACCTTCACGATTGAGGTAACACCAGATCCGCAGGCATTATGCGTCGGGGGTACAGCGGATTACCAGGTCGACGTGGGTAGCCTGCTGGGCTTCTCCGACCTGGTGGGTTTGTCGGTCAGCGGCGTGCCCAGCCCGGTCACCGCAGGCTTCTCGGCTGATCCCGTTACCCCGCCGGGGATCAGCATGCTCACACTCTCCAATTCTGTCGGGCTGGCCGTGGGATCCCACAATCTTCAGATCACGGGCCAGAGCGGCGCCACCGTGGTGAACGAGAGCGTAGGCCTCGATATCTCGTCGGGCGTGGCCAGCGTGCCGACGATCCTGGCCCCGACCATCGGTGCGATTGGAATTCCCTTGAGCCCGACACTCAGCTGGTCTGCGGTTGCAGGAGCGACCAGTTACAGTGTCGAGATTGCCACTGACTCCGCCTTCACTGGCGTCGTCGACAGCGGATCGGGGGGTGCGACCAACTTTACCCCGGCCAGTCCGCTGGACCTCGCCACCGGCTACTTTTGGCGGGTCGTTGCCTCGAACTCATGCGGGGCGGCGTTTCAGGCCACGGGCAGCTTCGTGACTGAGTCATTGGTGTCGACTTGTTCCTCTCCCAGCCTGGCGATTCCCGACGGAACTGGCACCCCTGCTACGGACTCGATCGTCGTGGGTGTTGGGGGCACCATCACTGACGTTGACGTGCCGCTCGACGTCATCCACACCTATATCGGTGACCTGAGCGCAAGTGTCGAGCACGGTGGTACCACGGCGACGGTTGCGCTTCTCGACCGGCCCGGGCTTCCGGCGATCGATCCGGACTACGGGTGCGGAGAGAACGACATCGATGCCGTGCTCAACGACGAGGGAGGTTCTGCAGCCGAATCTGCCTGCGCAACGACGCCACCCGCCATGTCCGGGAACCTCACTCCCACCGGCTCGCTTGACGACTTCGACGGAATGGCGTCGAATACGACCTGGACACTCGACATTGTGGACAATGTGAACGTGGATCAGGGGACGATCAACAGCTGGTGCGTGGACATCAAGTACGCCCTGCAACTCACAGATGGAGATCTTGACGGTGTGTCCGACATCATCGACAACTGCCCGGGTGATGCGAACGGTGACCAGGCCGATCAGGACGGAGATGGCCGGGGAATCCCGTGCGATTCCGACATCGACGGAGACCTGATGCCCAACGACTGGGAGACGGGCTTCGGACTGAACCCGCAGGACCCGACCGATGCTGACGACGACCCCGATGAAGATGGTCTCACAAATCTTCAGGAGTTCCTGGGGGGCACCGACCCGACCATTGGCGCAATCTGCGGTGACGGAGTCGTTGCTGTTATTGAGGCCTGCGATGACGGGGGCACGACGCCTGGGGACGGTTGCGATGCAGCCTGCCAGGTAGAGTCCGGCTGGACGTGCAGCGGCAACCCATCGATTTGTGAGAGGGTCGCGGTTCCAGCGCTCAGCCTTTGGACGATGGGGCTGCTGGTGGCAGCGTTGATGAGCAGTGTTTGCTGGGCGTACCGACGATGGGACGTAAAGTGAATCTGAGCCAAGCAAATGTATGCGATCGGGTCACATCTCAGCAGTGTCGAGGATTGGTGCCTGGGGGTTGCACCCGATTGGTACAAACTGCACTCAGGCTCGGTATCCGAGCGTGGATTTTATGTCAAACTCGTTTGGAGAGCTTGAGAAGCCCTGTTGCACTCAGGCTCGGTATCCGAGCGTGGATTTTATGTCAAACCCGTTTGGAGAGCTTGAGAAGCCCTGTGGTTGGGACCCACATGATTCAGGGACGCGAAAAGCTGGAGGAGCCCGACCTCAACCCGATGGACTACTCGAAGCGTCTGGACGCCTTGGAATCAGGCGACGCGGCGGATGTCTTCCGATGGTCCTCCCGTGTGGTTCGTTTGGATAACTATCGGCCGTAAGAGAGATGCGGCTTGACCCGCTATACTATTCAGGGGGTCCTCGAAGGAGGTCATCCATGGACCAGCTGTGGAACCATCTGAGAATGAAGAAGCTACTCGCAGCGCTTATTGGCCTGGTGGCATGGATCTGCCTGCTACCGCTTCACGATGCATCGGCGGGCAGCCCCAAGAAAATCAGCGCCACTTCCGGAGAGTTTGCCGGCACGCTCGATGAGCATGATATGTTCGGCTGGTCTGTAGAGGCCATCGGTGACCTCGATGGAGACGGGATCACCGATATCGCAGTCGGTGCATGGTTTGACGACGATGGTGGAACACCACCCGACGCGAACCGGGGTGCGGTCTGGATTCTCTTCCTCGAGTCCGACGGGACCGTCAAGGCGCATACGAAGATCAGCGATACGTCAGGTGGGTTCACCGCGATCCTCGATGACGAGGACTACTTTGGCGTCTCGCTTGCCCACCTGGGAGACGTAAACGGAGATGGCACAGATGATCTCGCTGTAGGTGCGTATTACGACGACGATGATGACGATGGCTCAGACCCAGACAATGGTGCGGTCTACATCCTCATGCTGAATTCTGATGGGACCGTCGACTCCCACATGAAGATCAGCGAAACCTCAGGGGGCTTCGGTGGAGACCTGAAGTCCTACGACTGGTTCGGCTGGGACATGGCGGCCATCGGCGACCTCGACGGAGACGGAGTTACCGAACTGGCTGTCAGCGCGGACGGCGATGACGAAGTCGGTTCCGACCACGGTGCGGTCTGGATCTTGTTTCTCGAAGCCGACGGAACAGTCAAGGAAGAAGTCAAGATCAACGAGTCGTCTGGGGGGTTTACTGGAACGCTCAAGGACGGAGATTGGTTCGGCGCTTCACTCGCGGCCCTCAAGGATGTCGATGGCGATGGCCTGGTCGATCTGGCCGTCGGTGCCGACAGCGACGATGGCAGTGGGGTCGACCAAGGAGCGGTCTACATCCTGTTTCTCCATGCTGACGGGTCTGTGAAAGACCACGCCAAGATCAACAATCTGGCGGGTGGTTTCTCGGGACCACTCGACGACGGTGACATCTTCGGAATCGGAACGGCCAGCGTCGGCGACCTCGACGAAGACGGGGTAACTGATATTGCAGTCGGAGCCTACGGTGACGATGACGGGGGCTCCGACCGCGGTGCGGTCTACCTCTTGTGGCTCGGGGCTGACGGGTCCGTCACGAAAGAAACCAAGATCACTTCGATCTCTGACGACTTCGATGTGCCTCTCGACCTTCACGACGGCGACGAGTTTGGTATATCGATCGCACTACTTGGCGACCTTGATGGTGACGGCGCTCACGACCTGGTGGTGAGTGCGCCCATGGACGATGACGGTTCCATCGACGCGGGTGCAGTCTGGATCATCTCACTCGAGAAACACGAGTCGCCCGGTCCTGATGACGTGCCTGTGATGTCCCGAGGTGGTCTGGCGTTCGTCGCCCTGGCGATGCTGGCACTTGGGTGCGTCGTCGTGCAATGGAGACGGACGTGCCTCGCGCTGTAGTCAGATCAAGGACGACCGGGATCCTAATATCAGAACGTCAACCGCAGGGGTCGACAGCAGAGCCTACATAGAAGGTGGGAGGCAGGAGTTCGGTAGCTCCAACGCCGCCGTCTATGAAGCTGCTGGTGATCGAATTCTTCGCAACGGAGAGGATGCCCAATTCTTCGGGGTCAACGGGTTCGGGGCCAAGACCCAGAACCACGTGGTTCACGGGCCTGGAGCCGGAACTACGAAGAGATGATCGGGCAGACTCCCCTCAACCCGTTGAAATCGCCCGGCTAGAGGCCCCCTAACCGGTTGGTGGTTTCTCACCCGGCTTTTCGTGGACACGGACCTGGACACCTTCGTGTTCGGCCACCAGGCGCTCCCACATATTCTGCGGTTTCGGGTCGAAGATTGTTTCGGCCTTGGCCGGGTCACTGAACCAGTCCCCCCGCGCAATTTCACCCTTGAGTTGACCGGGTCCCCAGCCGGCATAACCCACGTAGGCTCGAAATCGAGCCACCGGAAGATCACCTTTTGCAAACTTGCGCAAGATTTCTGAATCGGATGTGGCATAGACATCCGGGAGGACATGGATTGCTCCTGGAGGCGGGTCTTCCGTCCGCACAAGAAAGACGATCTGGCCTGGGTCCACAGGTCCGCCCACGTAGAGGGTGTCTTTGCGAGGGGTCTTTTCTTCCTGCTCGGGCAGAAGCGCCGCGACTTGTGTGGTTGAGGGTCGGTTCAGGATCAGTCCCATGGCACCCCTGCGATCGTGCTGGATCAAAAGCACTACCGATCGAGCGAAGAAGCGCCCCTGGACCTGATGCGTGGCGATCAGGAAACGGCTCGAGGGGTCGCGTTTTGCGACAGGCAGTGGGGGGAACTGCTCCTCGGGGAGGGCGCGTGCAATCGCGGTGGACAAGGGCGCCTCAGCCCGTGCCTCGGCGAGCTGCAGCCCGGCTCCCAGGAGCAAGGCCACAGGCATCGCCATGACCATTCGCATCAAGCGCATCGTCTCATGTTTTGCATCCACACGAAGTTCTCAACGAGAGGTTTTTGATCTCCGGTTGTCGTTCCATTATACAGCGGTTTGGTAAGCGGGCAGGAAGTTCAAGCTGCATTTTCGCCAGGTTCGATGAGTAGGTATTCTGTCAAATAGCAGCGGGCGAGGGGTCGGGCCCCGGTACGGGGTGATCTGGTCGATCGGATGCGGACGCGGCTTTGATTCTCGCTGTCTCCACCGAGGAGCTGTTCGAGTAGATGCAAGGTCGCCCCAGGACGGCCCCGATGTAGCGGAAGGAGGTCGAGGTGACCTCGGCGTCCACTCAGAGGTCGAGGATGTCGTCGGGGCCGTTGATTGCGCGATCGAGCGCTTCGAGATCTCGGCAGAGGTGTTCAAAACGCCGCTCGCCCAGGACCGTCGCGATCTCCTTGGTCACCGCGATGTCGGTGGCGTCGATGTCTCGCAGCAGCTTGCGTCCACGCCGGGTAAAAACCACGCGCTTCGCCCTCCCGTCGTTCTCATCGGCAATGCGTTCGATGTAGCCGAACTCCTCGAGGCTGCCGACGAGCTGGCCGGTACGCTGAAGTGTGAGGCGAAGCCGCGCAGCGAGATCCGACATGCCCAGACCGCTGACGGGCAGGTTCACGATCAGGTGTGACATCGCCGTCGTGAGGTTATGCCCTCGCGACTCGATCTCCTCGCCGAACCTTCCACGGATCGCGATGGCGACGCCGAGCAGGTGCCGGACCAGGTAGTTGGCGCTGCCACCCGCATACTTCGATTCCGGCATATTCGCCTCCATCACTTTCGACCGAAGAAGGTGCACCGCCCGCGGATTAGACGCGTCCGAAGATCACACCCGTCAGGCCCGAAGAGAACGCCGCGTGCTCGACGCCCGCGATCTGATTGATCGCGGTGCCCCGCACCTGACGTACCGCCTCCGCCGCACTGTTGAGCCCGTGGATATAGGCCTCACCGATGAGTCCGCCGTGGGTGTTGACCGGCAGGCTGCCATCGAGCTCGCAGTGGCCGTCGCGGATGAACTCCATGGCTTCACCCCGCTTGCAGAAGCCCCATGCCTCGAGATGCTGGAGTACGATGGGCGTGAAGTGGTCGTAGAGCATGGCCACCTGGATGTCCTGCGGCCCGGTGCCCGACTGCTCGTAGAGCTGCTGCGCCATACCCCGCGTCGTCACCATGTCGGTGAAGTCGTCCTGGTAGAAGTTGGTGATCGCATCGACGGGGTACGGCACGTACTGTGCACCAGCCGTGATGCGCACCGGTGGCTGCTTCAGGTCGCGCGCGCGCTCGAGAGAGGTGAGCACGAAGGCCTGGCCGCCGTCGCTCTCCTGGCAGCAATCGAGCAGTCGCAGGATCGGCTCGATGATCCACTTCGAATTCTGGTGGTCGTCGATGCTGATCGGCTTCTGGTAGCCGAAGGCCTCGGGGTTGTTGACGGCGTGCTTGCGCATCAGGATCGAGATCTCGGCGAGATCACGGTTCGTGACGCCGAACTCGTGCATGTAGCGCTGCGAGACCATCGATTGCCAACAGGCGGGCGTTGCGGCACCCCACGGAATCGTCCACTCCATGTTCGTGGCACCGCCGCCAGGTGCCGGGCGGCCGGTGTTGGCCTGGCCGAAGCGGTACTCCGATCGCTCGTTCATCGCGCGCCATACCACCACGACGTCCGCGAGGCCCGCCACGATCGCGCCAGCCGCGTGCACGAGCGAGCCGCCCGAGCCGCCGCCGCCGTGCGGAATGCGCGACGCGTAGCGCAGCGCTTTCACGCCGAGGTTCCGGACGAGCGCGACGTCCTCGTTGTTGTCGATGGTGAACGTCAGCATGCCGTCGACGTCCTGTGGCGTGAGGCCCGCATCGTCGAGCGCCGCCTTCACGCACTCGGCGGCGAGCTGAATCTCGCTGCGTCCCGAGTTCTTGGAGAACTCCGTTGCCCCGATGCCCGCGACCGCGACCTGGTCGAGCTTGCCCATGCCCCGCTTGCCTCAGCCCGCTGCCGGGCGAAAGAGGGGGATCTTGTAGCCGTCCTGCATGGGCTCGAAGAAGACCTCGACCGGCATGTCGGCGGTAATGTCCTCGTACGCGATCTCGCAGATGTTCGAGACCAGGCGGATGCCCTCTTCCAGGTCGATGACTGCGACGATATGCGTGCCTTCGAAGCCGGGAACTACGGGATAGCGGGGGATCACCCAGGTGTAGATGCTGCCGCGACCCGAGAGCACCTGAGTTTCGCGCGCGACGCTGTTGCAGTGGGGGCACATGGGGCGCGGCGGTGAACGCAGAATGCCGCAGTCGGCGCAGCGCTCGGCGACCAGTTCCTCGCGCCTGGCGGCCTCCCAGAAGAACTCCGAATCCCGGGTCACCCAGGGCGCCGCCCGCAGCGCCGTAGCCTCGCCCATCGCGCTGGTCCTCCCGTCTCCTTTGGCCTAAAGGCTCCAGCTCAGATTGAACTTGACGAAATATACCAAAGCCGTTTTAGTATTTGCCATGGTGTCGATCCAGACGGTGCAGACTGGGCCCGGAGCCGTGCTGCGCCATGTGTGGCGGCTCGACGTGAGCGATGCGTTGCCGGGCGACGAGAGGCTCGAGATCGCCGCCGGCCTTGTCCTGCCGGCCGACGACACGCCGAAGGCGCTGCTTGTCTGCCTGCCCGGCGGCTTCCTGACACGTCGCTACTACGACCTCGAGGTCGACGCAGATCGCAGCTTCAGCTTCGCGCAATACATGGCGGGCCGGGGTTTCGCGACGCTATCGCTCGACCATCTCGGTGTTGGCGAGAGTTCACGTCCTGCAGATGGCTGGGCCCTCGACGTCGACTGCGTGGCGCGCGCCAATCAGCTGGCACTCGATGCGGCCGAGTCGCGCTGGCGCGACGAGGTCGGCCCGACGCTCCCGTCGATCGGTGTCGGCCACTCGATGGGCTCGTGCCTGAGTGTGGTGCAGCAGGCGAACCACGCGCCGAACCGGGCGCTGGTGCTCTTCTCGTTCACCACATTGGGGCTGCGACCGTACCTGCAGGGCCGCGAGACCGACTTCGCCGACGACCCGGATGCAGCGCGTTCCGAGCTGCGTGCACTCGCGCGGGAGCGCTTCGGCTCACCGTTTCCAGGCGATGAGATGGATGGCGCGCACGCCGCGTTCAGCGTCGGCTCGGCACCGCCTGTGGCCGAGCGTGCACTTCACGGAGCTGCGACGTGCATTCTGCCGATACCGGCGCTGCTCACCATGTTCCCCGGCGGCTACGTGCCCTGGGCCGAGCGCGTGCGGGTACCCGTGCTGGCGGTGGTGGGTGACAACGACCTGCACCGCGTCGACGCATCCATTGCGTGTCTACCGAACGCCGCGTCGGTCGATACCTACACCCTCGAGGATTCCTGGCACTGTCACAACGTCGCGAATACCCGCACGCGCCTGTGGGACCACGTCGCGCAGTGGACCGACGGCGTACTGCAGACATCGGACTGAACAATGACGCGCCCGCACGCTGCCGGGCGCCAGAAGGAGCATGAACATGGCCCCCCGACTCTTTTCCGCTGATTCGCACTGCGTGATCACCAGCGACCAGGTGAAGAAGAACCTGGCCGCGAAGTACCACGCGGCCTGGGATGCCGGCATGGAAAAGGACGAGGTGGCGCGCAGCGAGCTGATGGCCGGCGGAAAGCTCGAGCTCGAGGACTTCGTCGATCTCGAGGCAGCCAGGCATCCCGGCTACTTCGATTCATCGGAGCGCTTGAAAGTGATGGATGCGGACGGCGTCGAGTGCGAGGTGATGTACTCGGAGTTCGACTTCACCAGCAAGGTCTACGCAATCGGCGAGCACTGGAAGGAGTGCGCTTCGGCATATAACGACACGCTCTATCAGTTCGCGTCCATCGATCCCAAGCGCATCCTGATCACCTACCAGCTACCACTGATCGACATCGACTACGCGGTGACCGAGGTGCACCGACTTGCCGGCTACGGAGCTTGCTCGATCCAGATCCCGAACTTCCCGAGTGAGAACGGCATGCCCGATTACCACGATCCCTGCTACGAACCGCTGTGGCATGCGTTCGAAGAGACGGAGATCGTCGTGGCGAATCACCTGACGCTGAAGAACTCGCTGTGGGATGTCTTCCGCCGCGACCCGACCCCGCAGAAGGGTATTTTTACGGGTCTGCCGGGCTTCGCCCTGGCAGAGACGCTCGAGTGGTACATCCTGACCGGTGTCCTCGAGCGCCATCCGAAGCTTTGCGTGGTTCTCGTCGAGCCCGGCCTGTTCTGGGTGCCCGGCTTCATCCGTTTCCTGGATAGCCGCATGCACTCCCACTACGACTTCCCCAGCATGAAGGAGCTGCCCTCCACCTATTTCAAGAACCAGATGGCGGTTACCTTCGTGCACGAGCCGGAGGGCGTGGAGCTTCGGCACGAGATCGGTCTCGACAACGTGCTGTGGTCGACAGACTTTCCGCACCCCGTCTGCAACTGGCCGAATGCAGGCAAGAAGATCCAGGAGCAGTTCGAGGGAGTGCCCGAGGCCGAGATGCGGCAGATCACCTGGGGCAACGGCGCCCGCATGTACGGCATCGAATAGCGCGCGCCATTCGCAGGCACTTGCCAACGGAGGATTGCCATGGCCGGCGTACTCGATGGGATTCGCGTGCTGGATCTCTCGTGGGGAAGCTCCGGGCCGATCGCCACGATGCTGCTGGCAGATCACGGTGCGGAAGTGACGAAGATCGAGCCGCCCGGCGGCGATCCGTTCCGCAGCCAGCTCGGCTATCACGCCTGGAACCGGGGCAAGCGCAGCGCGGTAGTCGACCTGAAGGCAGCGGAGGATCTCGCGGTCTTCCGCAAGCTCGCCGCTAGGGCCGATGTGCTGGTCGAGAGCTTCCGGCCGGGCGTTACGCAACGGCTCGGCATCGATTACGCGACGCTCTCCGCTGCCAACCCTCGGCTCATCTACTGCTCGATTACCGGCTACGGGCGAGACAACTCCCACTCGGATCGTCCGGGCTATGACGCGCTGGTCGCCGCGCGGGTAGGGTTGCACTGGGAGCAGCGGGGTCGTGTCGGCGGATCGGCGGCGCATCTCTCCCGGAAGCAGCCGTTCGCTCCGGATTACGAGGTGCCGCGCGAAGCCCAGCAGGGCCCGCCGCGCGATGGCCCGGTGTTCCCGGCTTCGCGCTTCCCGAGCCTCGGTGCGGCCTATTCCGCGACGCTCGGGATCAGTGCGGCACTGCGCGCGCGGGAGGTGACCGGACGGGGCCAGTGGATCGAGACGTCGCTGATGCAGGGGGCCTTCGCCTCCGGCGTCATGGCCTACGGCGTGGCCGAGAACATCGAGGCGCAGCACTACCAGACCTGGATCGGCGACAGCCGTGCACCGAAGGGTCTCTTCGAGTGCTCCGACGGGCGCTGGGTGCATGCCTGGCCGCCCAGCCCGCGCTTCATCCTCGGCACCGGCGAGGGCGACACGCTGCGGCCCACCGCGGATCACTCCGCGCGCGAGGATCCGGATCGCATCGCATTGGGTCCCGAAGAGCTCTTCGTGCTCCATCACTACTGGGAGCCGATGGCCACGACGATGCGCAAGTTCACGGCCGATGAGTGGACCCAGGCCGGCGCCGACGCCGGGGTCTGCATCCAGAAGATCCGTTCGCCGGAGGAGGCACTTTCGGATCCCCTGCTGGTGGCCGACGGTTGCGTGGCGGACCTCGACGATCCGGAGCTAGGTGCCATCCGCACCGTCGGTGTGACCTACAAGCTCGGCAACAGCCCGGGGCACGTTGGGGCAGCGCAGCCGCCGATCGGACGCGACACGCAGGCGGTGCGCGCCGAAGCCGAGGCGGCGACCGCCCAGGCGCCCACGGATACCGGCGCGCAGCTGCCCGGCGGACCGCTCGAGGGCATCCGGGTACTCGATTTCGGGCTGGCCGTCGCGGGGCCATACGCCACACAGATCCTGTCCGATCTGGGGGCCGAGGTCATCAAGGTCAACGCTCTGCACGACTGGTACTGGCACTCGAACCAGATCGCCATGTGCTGCAACCGCGGCAAGCGCAGCATCGCCATCAACCTGAAGCACCCGGAGGCGAAGGCAGCCATAGACGATCTCATCGCATCGGCCGACGTGTTGATGCACAACATGCGCTACCCGGCCGCGGTGAAGCTCGGCATCGACTACGAGACATTGAAGGAGCACCACCCGCGGCTCGTCTACTGCCACACCCGCGGTCACGAACGTGGCCCCCGCGAGAACCTGCCGGGCAACGACCAGACCGGTGCGTGCCTCGCTGGCGTCGAGTGGGAGGACGGCGGCTGTGGGCGCGGCGGGCGCCCGATGTGGTCGCTCACCAACATGGGCGACACGGGTAACGGTTTTTTGGCAGCGATCGCCATGTGCCAGGCGCTCTACGAGCGCGAGAAGACGGGCAAGGGCCAGTGGGTCGAGACGGCCATCGTCAACGCCCAGCTCATCAATACCTCCCACAGCGTGGCGCGTGCGGACGGCTCGGGCTTCGCACGCCCGCAGCTCGACCCGATGCAGACGGGCTTCTCGGCCGGTGTGCGTCTGTACCCGACGAGCGATGGCTGGCTGTGTCTCAGCCTCGTGAGCGAGGCGCACTGGCAGGCTCTGGCTGGCGCGCTAGCGCTCGACGAGTTACGCGAGGGCGGGCGTTTTGGCAGCGCGCAGGCGCGCGCCGCGGCCGATGACGAGGTCGCGAAGCTCGTCGAGCACGTGCTCGCGACGCGCAGCGCTGCCGACTGGATGGAGACGCTCGACGCGGCGGGCGTACCCTGCGAGGTATCGTCGGAGCACGCGGGAATCGATCTCTGGAGCGCCCCGGAGGCGATCGCGCGCCGCTGGATCGCGAAGTATTCGCATCCGATGGTCGGGGAGGTCGGTCAGGTGGGTGTCTGCGTCGATCTATCCGATACGCCGTCGCGCGTGCAGGGGCGGCCGCTGCTGGTGGGTGAGGATACCCGCGAGATCCTGCGCGAGCTCGGCTACGGAGAGGCCGCCATCGATGCGCTATTCGAGGCGGGCGCAGTCAACGACGAGCACGTCTACCCCGCGCTGGCGGGAGACGGTGCCGTCGCCGAGTCGCCCTGGGTGGCAAAGAAGGATTGACCCGGTACGGGGCGCAGGTTCCCACATCAGATTGATTTGTATGACAGCCGGTGTCGTGGGGCTTAGTATCTGATCTCGCCACCGTGTTGTCTTGCAGGTTTTCAAGGAAACTCGTGCCATGTCCTACGAAATAGTGGATGTTGCCGCACTGCGCGCTGTGATCGGAGATGAAATTCCTGGTCTTGGTGAGAAAAATGTTGACTCTCTGAATCGTTTTGCACGGGACTTCATTGCGCGTTCGCCGTTTCTGGTGTTGTCAACGAGTTCCAAGGATGGACGTTTGGATGCATCTCCCAAGGGGGATGCACCCGGGTTTGTCCACGTGGTCAGTGATACCGAGATCGTTATCCCGGACCGTCTGGGCAATAAACTCGCGTACGGTCACCTGAATGTCCTTGAGAACTCGCACGTCGGTGTCTTGATGATGATTCCCGGTACCCGTGAGATCTTGCGGATCAATGGCAAGGCGACCTTGAGTGCGGATCCGGAACTGCTGAAAGACCTGAGCGCTCGCGACAAACCGGCAACACTCGCAATCAAAATTTCTATCGAGGAAGTGTTCTTCCATTGCGCGAAGGCATTCGTTCGCTCGAATTTGTGGAAGCCTGAAACCTGGGGTGAACCCTATAAAGTGTCCTTCGGCAAGATATATGCGGAGATGCGCGGTCAGAGCAGCGGCGCCGCAGAGCAGATCGACGCGATGGTCGAAGCGGACTACGAGACAAACTTGTAGGTAGCCCTGATCGGATTTGGACAGTCACAGAGCCGCGGCTGAGCATCTGCTTGGTCTGCTCTAAGCAGACAGGAAGTTCGAGCTGTATTTTCTTTGGGTCCGACAAGTAGACATTCTATTAAGTAGAGACGGGCGAGGGGCCTGAGCATGTGCCTCAGCCGCGCGGTGGCGTGCGGGTGAACCAGGGCCGGGCGGCCTCGAGTTGGGCGGCCAGGCGAAAGAGTGTGGCCTCGTCCCCGAATCGCCCGGCAAATTGCACGCCGATGGGTAGCCCCTCCGGCGCCCAGTGCATGGGCACGGACATAGCGGGGTGCCCCGAGGCATTGAAGAGCTGCGTGTAGCCGATGGAAGCCATCAGCTTCTCCATCAGCGCACCCCGGTCCGGGTTGTCGAGCGCGAGTTCCCCGATCCGCGTGGGAAGCGTGGCCATGGTGGGACTCAGGATCGCGTCGTAACGCTCCAGGAAGAGTGCGACGCAGCGACCCGCTGCATGCAGGGTCTGCACGGCATGCGCGTAGTCGACACCGCCGACCGCGCCGGCCAGCTGGAACATCGCCCAGGTCAGGGGCTCCAGATCTGTCTCGCGGGCGTCGCGGCCCAGCGCTGCCGCCCCTTCTTCGACCAGCGCGCGCACGTTGCTTCCGATGATCACCTGGGTCGCTCGGCCGAGTTCGAGATCCCCGAGCAGGAGCGGGGCCGTCTCCACCTCGTGACCGAGTTTCACGCAAAGTTCCGCGGTCGACTCTGCGGCCCGCCGGCACTCGGGGTCCGTGGGCGCACCGTTCCAACTCTGTGTCTGCAGGGCTATCCGCAGGCGGCCGGGATCCGCACCCACCTCCTCGAGGAAAGGTCGCTGCTGCGGGGGCGCCCAGTAGGGGGCGCCCACCTCGGGCCCCGCCACGGCGTCCAGCAATGCCGCGCTGTCCCGCACGCTTCGGCTCACCGCGTGGGAGATGCTCATGCCGCTCCAGCCCTCTCCCTTTCGCGGCCCCGAGGGCACCCGCGCCCGCGTGGGCTTCAGGCCGAAGAGCCCGCAACAGGAGGCGGGGATCCGGATGGAACCGCCGCCGTCGCTGGCGTGGGCGGCCGGCAGGATGCCCGCTGCGACCGCGGCAGCGGCGCCCCCCGAAGAGCCCCCGGCAGTGTGCTCTGGGTTCCAGGGATTCCGGGTCTTCCCGAAGAGCACGGACTCCGTGGAGGTAGTGAGGCCAAACTCCGGGGACGCGGACCGGCCGAAGAGCAACAGCCCCGCGCGCAAGTAGCGGGACACGAATTCGCTGTCGAAGTCGCTCACCTGGTCGGCGAAGAGGCGGGAACCGTTGGTGAGCCGCCAGCCGCGGCGGGCCGTGTGGAGATCCTTGAGGAGGAAGGGAACACCGCGCAGTGGGCCGTCGGGAAGTGTCGTGCCGGCAGCCTCGCGGGCCTCCTCGAACATCGGGATCGGGATCGCTCCGATGCCCACGTGGCGCTCGGCCCGCTCGATGGCCGCCTCGAGCAGGTCGGCGGGCCGGATCGATCCCTCCCGCACACCCTGCGCCATGGCCAATGCGTCCAGCGACTCGTAGTTCTCGACTCCACCCATGCCCGGTTCTCCTCTGCGGTGCGCCGAAAGTGCGCCCGATGACTGGCATATACTCGCGCAGCATGCTCCCCGCCAGCACCGGCGTCGAATTTCTGGGGGAGCGGGTCAGCGGCTGCGACGAGCAATCGGCTCCCTGGCGACGACACCCCCGAAACCATCCCGGGCACCGCCGTCCGAAACGGTGTTCCCGCCAAAGTGGCGGCCCCGTACCGGTGCCTCTTTCCCTCGCCCGCCTCCATTTGACGGAATGTCTACTTATCGGACCCCAAAAAAACGCAGCTTGAACTTCCCATCTTCCGACTCCACTGATTGCTTCTTGCGTCCTACCACTTCGAACTCTTCTCGCGGGCTCACCCCTGAAAGTGTCTATTGGTTTAAGCCACCATTTTGTCCGAATTCCGTTGACCGGATGCACTGTGGGTCCGACGACGGATGTCGTGCACGGCCGCGTGCGTGGATTGCTTCTGCTTCGTCAGGTCGAGACGCTCCTCGGAGTTCAAAACCCCACAAAGTGTCTCTCGGTTCAGGACCTCAGACTCCTGCTGACGGGATCCGTCATGCCCTACTAATATAAACTATCCTCGATAAAGCGGTGAAACACTGCATCCGGGGTCCCAGATGGGAAAAACGCATGATGCCCTTAGAAGGGCTGAAGAGGAGCGCCAGAAGCGCCTCCTGAGGCCTTCGCAAGAGCCCCTGCCGAGAGTGGAGGCAAGTGGCCCGCATGAATTCTTGACCAGGCCCTACGGGGATGACAGGAGTGATTTCGGGGACCTCAAGAAGAACCTGCTCGCCTCGGACGTCGATGGATCTGCCAAGAGGATCCTATTCGTCAACACTTTCGACGAAGGTGAATCCTCGGACCGGGCGATCGGGTTTGCGGCCTCTTTGAGCGAGCATTCCAATCTCCGAGTGCTCATCATCGATATGAATCCATTGACCCGGAGTCTTCAAGAAGCCTCCAGTATCGATCCGAAACTTGACCTGTTCGATCTCCCTTCTCAAGGCGGCGAGGAGACATCGTCAATCGAGAAAATTGGGCCAGGGAATCTCTATACAGTCAAGCCGGGTGGGAATTATTCCGGGCTTGCAGACCTGTTTGAATCCGAGGAATTCGATCAATTCCTGGAAAACATGAATGAGAGATTCGATTACCTCATTCTTGACACACCGCGGGGTGCCAGTTTTCAGGAGTGTCGCATCCTTTGCTCCAAGATGGACGCCGTGGTTCTGGTGATGGAGTCCAACGAGACCACCGGCCAGATCGCCCTGAGTGCAAGGCGATGCATTGAAGACCCTTCGGATAAGCTCCTCGGTGCAGTCGTCAACCAGGCGAAACCTCACAAGCCAGAATTCATCAAGCCGGTGAGCATGGTTGTGGTGGCGTGTCTCATTTTTGGCCTTGGGCTTCTTGTGGGAACTCTGCGCGTCCAGTCGAGCGATCCGGATCCCGGTCAACTCGATGAAGTTGCCTTGGCAGACGTGGACATTGATCCGACAGATTCTGGAAGAATTGTTGGATTGGCATTGCGGCAGAACTATGCGGGGACGAACACAGATCCTGAGGGTGCTTCCGAGGGGGTTCAGAACAAGACAATCGGTGCGCAGGCAAGATCTGTCGGGGGGCAATTTCACGCGTCATCAGATACAGCCGGATTGCGGGTAGAAACAGGTATGGAAGAGTCGCCTGTGACCCCTGAGGCTGGCCCATCCGCAAGCCGGGAATCCAAGAAAGGACAGGCCTCGGGCAGCGCTCTTCACGAAAAAGCAGGGTCGGATTCGAGTGAGGCCGACGAAGAACTCCATGATGTCGAACAGACGCCTGCCTTTCCGTCATCGAGAGCGATTGAAGAACCCGTGAATGGCCTGGAGAACGGCTCAGATGAAAAGGGTAGGGTCAAAGATGGGAAATCACGCAGTGTCGTCGTCAAGGAGGGGGACAATCTGTACAGGATTATTCTCTGGACTTACGGAAGATACAACAAAGAGCTGGTTCGCCTTGTCCTTAGCGAAAACCCTGAAATCTCCAACGTAAAAAACATCGCTGTCGGTCGCGTGATTCGTCTCCCCGAGGCGCATTGAGTTGGGACGTGAGCTCACGGGAATTTCAGGAATTCACTAGACGTTCGAAAAGGCTTCGCCATGTCGAATGCGAAATTGCAGATCCAGTCGGACACCCTGTCCTGATGATGGCAGGGAATGGCCGAGGGGATCTAGATGACCGAAGATCGACGAGAAACCAGACGTAAGAAGCGAGTCCTCGAGTACGCGGAGAAGATTGGCAACATCAAGACGACTTGCCACCGCTTCGGAATCGCGAGGTCGACCTTCTGTCTCTGGTGAGACCGCTACCGTGAGCTCGGCGAAGCCGGGCTCGCACGTTGCAGATGCGACTTCCACAACCATCTGACGTCGATCTCGAGAAGAAGCTGGCGGCCTGGGAGCGGTTCTGCAACTACGATAGACCGCACAGAGCACATAAGGGCAAGACGCCCTATGAAATTCTGCGAGAGAAGCTAAGTTGACCAACAACGTCCGACTGGATTCCTAATATCACAGTCCGCCGGCTCATGCGGCCACCAGCTGGGCCTGGATGAAGCCCCAGAAGAGAATCAGGAAGCCGCCGACCTCGGCCAGGATCAGGGTAGTCATGAAGCCCATCATCATCTCGGGTGACGTGGTGCCGTTGCCCATGACGTGCGGTCGCCGGAGCTGGTTGTCGGTGTCTCGCAGTGCACCGTGAACCATGTAGCTCGCGATGGCGCCAGCGAAGAAGACGACGGGCAGGGCCACGCCCCACAATTCCAGGGTGACCGACAGATTGCTCAGCTCTGCGAAGCGGGCGAGCAGCAGGGCAGCAAAGCTGTAGAGCAACGATGCCCGGTGCGCCGTGTCGACGTAGAAGTGCGCCTTGGCATCCGGGCTCGATCGGATCTGGAGATACTTCCATGCTCCAGTCAGAAGTGCGTTCAAAAAGAAGATTCCAGCCGCGAATACGGCCAGCTTCTCAGCGGGTTCCATGAGTGCTCCTTCAGGTGTTCCGAGATTCTCTCAGGCTCTGGCATTGCAGACAGAAGGGAGCTTCAGGTCGGGCCTCGAGACGCGCAAAGCCCACGTCTTCTCCACATTCGACGCAGATTCCGTATTCGTCCAGCTCGAATCTCCGCATCGCGGCCTCGGCCTGTCGGAGTCTCATTTGGGCGGAGACCCGGTTGGCTCGTAGCATGCTCTGTTGCTGCATGGCGTCCATTCGCGAGAGCCTCCCGATCGGCTCATCGAGATCGACTGGGCGCGCGCCTTCCTGGGAGCTGGACAGCAGGCTTCTCAGTTCTTCGGCGAGTGCAAGCAGGCTGCGCTGCAGCACACCGATCTCGTCTTCTGTGAGTGCTTCGGGCATGGACTGGAGAAGAGCACCTTATCCCAATTGAGGTAGAGACAATCTCATTGAACGACGTCCTGGATGCGCATGGTGTGACAAGCATCGATCATATGACGCTCGATATCGAGGGGCCAAATCCGGCGCGCTCGGCGGATTTGATTTCAAACGCTTCAAGCCGAAGTTGGTATGCGTGGAGGGGGGCCAGCGATACCTGGAGTATTTTGAGGGCCACGGATACGAACTCATCGAAAAGCACATCGAGTACGACAGCGTGAACCGCTACTTTCGCCCAATTTCCTTGATTGTGTCATGAGGCTTTTTGACGTTCTCGGCCCAGGCCCCCTCCGGCCCGTTGAAATCACCCCGGTACGGGCTCTTCTCGTTCTGCTGCCCGAGGCAGACTACAGGCCCCCTCCGGCCCGTTGAAATCACCCCGGTACGGGCTCTTCTCGTTCTGCTGCCCGAGGCAGACTAGTTCAGCTGCCCCGGTCCTGGCTCGAAGGGGTCAGCGCGCTGCACCCTCGAGGATCTCGATCACATGCTCCACGGCCGCCTCGTCGGACAGGATGCCGAGGTGCGAGGCCTCGAAGCCCCGCTGGTCGCTCGCCTGCTGCTGCGCCTCGAAGCGCAGCTGACTGTGGATCGGAACTACTCCATCGCCCGACTTGCCGGGCAGGAAGCCGAATAGCAGGTGGTGCCGTGCCAAGCATACCCTGGGCGGGCCGGGCTTCCCTGGCACTATCCCTGATCCTGCTCAGCGGCCTGGCCCTGACAACGGGACGTCTACGGGAGCGCTAGCCTGGACCCAATAAAGTCACCCAGGGAAAGGGCGCGGGCCCGTCCCCTGGGTGGATCCATCCGTAGGTGGGGATGGATACGGGTGCTCTCGCGGATTGCCCGATCGGGTCCCTGTCGGGGCTGGAATCCATTCGTCGACACCGACTTAAAGGAATGCCTACTATCGGTAGTGCGGAAAACACAGCTTGTTTTGCCTGTCCGCAGCCGCCGTGAACCCCGCTGCGTCGCTCTGTGGTCGTGTGGCACTCAACCGCTCTGGCGGTGCTCGAATCCCCAGGTGACGCTCTGGGCGCCAACGGCCACCTGGAAGCGGAGTTCGGCCTCGCCGATGGCGTTCTCGGCAGCGGTACGGATGTCATCGCGCGCCGTACTGGAACGAGCCTGTCCGTCAATGGTGAGGACACCGGCTCTTGCGGTCAGTTCCAGCCTTCCGAGGGCCAGCTCCCCGCCCATGGCCAGCACCGCCGTCACCCGCGTGGCGAGCGCGACGTCGGCGACTTTCTGCCTGGATTCGTCGGTCTGCGCGAAGCGTTCGAACTGGGCAGTCCGGGTGAGGAGTTCGCAGGCCTCCCGAGTGTCGAGAGTTTTCAGGTTGATCATGAGGTCATAGAACGACGGGTCCAGCCAATCGACCCCGTAGAGATGGCGCACCCACTGGTCCCGGAACTTGTCGGTCTGCTGAACGTGTTTCTCTGCGGCCGTGTGGTCGAGCCCGTGGCTCTCCATGACTCCGGCGATGCGGAACTCCATGGGTGCGACTACACCCACCCGGAGGAGATTGGGGATATCGGCGAGCAGGAAATGACCGCCGTGGCCGTGATAGACGAAGCTTCCCTCCGAGGCGCGCTGGTAGAGCACCGAACGGATGAACCAGAGGTAGGCGTCCCGCTCCCTGGAGTGGCGATGGAAGACCGTGGGGGCTCGATTGAACTGCTCGGCGAGTACCGTCTCGGGCACCCCGGCGGCGTCGGCGGCCGCCACGACGATCTCGCGACTGATGCAGGGTATTCCGAGTTCCGAGGCTACGCCCTCGGCCAGCATTCCTGCGCCAGCCAGGCTTCCTCTAGCGATGGTGATGATGGTCATGGCTCGTTTGCTCCTGGGCTTCCGGGACGATGGTAAGCTCCGCCATGGGCATAGGTGCGAAGTGTGAATGCCGAGTCCGCGTGCCCGAGTTGATCGGCCACCCGGCGGCACATCTTAATTCCTCATCGAGAGAGGGCTGGCGTCCGGCGGCGGTGCTGCTCTGGAGACCCGGACACAGGCCGGACGTGACCTGCGTCTGCATCCCGTCGGCCACCCCCGCAAAGTCCACCGCGTTGCGTTCTCAGCCGTTGGCGCGTAGGAAGTCCTCTGCCTATCCACTTCGCTCCGCTCGTGACCGTCGTTGCCACGACGTTGGTGGCTTCCTAGGAGGAAGTCGCAATGCAGTTTCCGCGCACACTCATTGAGTTTCAGGACCAGTTCCCGGATGACGCCCACTGCTGGGCTTACCTGCGTCGTGCCCGTTGGCCGCACGGGTTCGAGTGTCCGCGCTGCGGTGAACGAGGCAGTCATTTCCTCACGAACCGGCGGCTCGAGCAGTGCCGATCGTGCCGATACCAGAGTTCGGTGACAGCAGGAACGGTCTTTCATGGAACCCGCGTTTCGCTTCGCGTGTGGTTCTTGGGCGTCTTCTTTCTGGCTCGTCACAAGAAGGGCATCTCAGCGCTTCAGTTTCAGAAGGACACTGGCTGGGGCAGCTATCAGACGGCTTGGACGTTGTTCCACAAGCTTCGATCGGGGCTGTCGGCTCGGCCGGCGCCACTGCTGGCCGGCAATATCGAGGCGGACGAGACCTGCATCGGCGGTTATCGCAAGGGATGGAACGGGCGTGGAGCCGGAAAAGTGGGTGTTGCCATCGCGGCCGAATACCGCGGTCCGACTGCCGGCTTCGTACGGCTTTCGGTGATTCCACGCGCAACGACTGCTGTTCTGACTTCGTTTGTTCACGGGGCGATTGTGCCCGAAGCGGCCACGGTTCATCCAGATGCTTGGGCGGCCTACAAAGCACTCAGCAAAATGGGAATCGACCATCGCCTCAGAAAAGGTGGTCACGGCCGGCACGAAGAGGACGGCCTGCCGTGGGCTCATTCGGTTTTCGGCAATCTCGAGACCTGGTTGAGAGGCGCCTATCACGGAGTCAGCTCCAAGCATCTACAAAGCTATCTGAACGAGTTCCAGTTTCGATTCAACAAGCGCTGGGATGAGGCGGATTTGTTCTCACCGGTTCTTCGAGCGGCCATCACGGCAGAGCCGTTCCCCTATCGACGGCTCACGGCGGAGCCAACCGGATAGGCAGAGGAAGTTCAAGCTGTGTTTTCCTTGGGTCCGATAAGTAGGCATTCTGTCAAATAGAGGGGGCGAGGGGAAGAGGCCTCGGTACGGGGAACGCGACGCGGAGCGCGACGAAGCGCTCGATGTGCTCTCCCAAGGGCCCTTGTCCCGGGTCCGCGACGTGGAACAGCGGAAAGCGCTCGAGCATGCGCGCGACTGCGTCGTAGCGCATCGCGCCCAGGCTCTTGAAGTAGCGGAGGAAGGTGGCTTTCAAGATCCCGGCTCGACCCGCTACCTTCTCCGGCATGGGCAACGCGATCACGGTCCGCCGGCCCGCGTTCGATGCCTGGGCCGACATGCCCCGCCACTGGTATGGGGGGCAGCCGTTCGCGAGCCACTTCCTGAATGCGCTGTCCTCGGTCTTCCCGATCGGAGAGGCATTCTTCGTGCGCTCGGTCCTCCACTACCGCGACGAGATCGACGACCCGGAACTCCAGGTCGCGATCCGAGGCTTCGCGGGCCAGGAGGGCCAGCACAGCCACCAGCACGGACGCCACCTCGAGATGCTCGTCGAGCAGGGCTACACCGCGCTCAGCTGGCGGAACCGCCTCGTCGACCGGCTGATGCAGTGGAGCCTCCGGCGCATGCCGCGCGCCTGCCTCTCCGGCACCGCGGCTCTCGAGCACCTGACGGCGATCCTGGCCCGCCGTCTGCTGAGCGACCGCGAGCACTGGACGGGGCCGATGGATCCCCGCATCGCGCCCCTCTGGCAGTGGCACGCACTCGAGGAGGCGGAGCACAAGGCAGTCGCCTTCGACGTCCTCGAGGCGGTCGCGCCCAGTCACGCGCTGCGCGTGGTGCAGCTCGCGCAGAACACGGTGGGCCTCTTCGTCGAGATCATGGACCGGATCGTCTACATGCTCTGGAAGGACGGCCTCCTCTTCCGGCGAGAGGTCTGGGCCGACGGTCTGCGCTTCTTGTTCGGGCGGCACGGCTTTCTGCGAGGGCTCGGACCCCAGTACTGGTCCTGGTACCGGCGCGACTTCCACCCGGACGACGTGGACGACGGACGCCTCCTCGAGGTGTGGCGCGAACGCCTCGAGGCCCGCGTGGCCTGAGGCCGCAACCGTCCAATGACAGACCTGCTGCAACTCTCCGGCGTGGAACTCCCGCCCCCGGGGCCTCTCTAAGAGATCCGAGCCACTCCGAGAGATTCTCTACTCTCTCGCCTAGCGAATCCGGGGCTTGTTCTTCCTATGCACATCAATTCGACATTCAGCTCGAAAACACCACGAACTCGTCGATTGCCTACCTGAACCTCGCGATGGAGGTCGACATCAGCGACTCGTTCTACAACGTCAATGATGCCTTCTACCAAACCGGCACGCTGTTTGGGTTGGATGTCGCGAGTTCCGGAACACCGGCACCACTCTCGACAGTGACAATTGCCTCGAACGTCACGGTCTCTTCGGGCACGTTCTTTACCGCGCTAGGAGACTTCGAGACTTCGTCTCGATTCATGGGCTTCGCTCCGATGAATCTGGCGTTTGTGCCCGAGGCCTCGTCGGGGTTGCTGCTGGGCCTCGGCTTGGTGGCCGTGTCCATGTACCGACGCCGGCTGCCTGGGTAGAGGGCTCCGGGGTGCATAGGAAGAATAAACCCCGGATTCGCTAGGTGGGAGAGTGAAAAAGAGGCCAGGCAAGCGAGGCTCAAATAGCCCCATGGACTCACTTAGGAGATGGATTGATCTCAGGGGGGCAGGTCAGTTTTATTCTCGAATTAATTCCCGTTTCATTGGCTGCATGATTCCTTCTGGATTTTCTTATTTTATTCTTGAATGGATGCAAGTTGCACCGGGCTGGCTAGGTTTCATCATGCAGGGTGCCGTTCTTGTGATTCTCTATATCGTATTTGTTGTTGGTCTCGTGATGAACCGCGATGAACGGAAGGTTCTATTGTTAAGAGTGTAAGATTTAATGCCCAAATAGAAGTTCTTGGGTTGATGGAGCGGGCGAAGTCGATCGAACTAGACATGCGCCGCTACAGCGTCGTGACGGCCTGCACGGCGATGCGCACGATTGCGTCGTGGAGGCCTCGTGCCGGGGCATCTTTTCCCCACCCGCCTCTGTTTGGCGGAAAATCTACTTGTCAGACCCCAGAAACACACAGCTTGAACTTCCGGTCTGCCGACCGATGGAGCTTGGAGTTCGCGGTCCACAAACCGAATAGCGGTGCTACCTTTGTCCCAGCTACGTACTAGGACATTCTGGACACTAAGCGTTGCAGTTGCAACGGGCTGAAAGTACAAGACATTTTCGGACCAGCCCACGCTCCAGCACCCGTCTGCCGATGCATCCCAGATGCAAACTTCTCACCCTCGGCGGACT
>MPMD02108455.1_pt1 | contig 23167 bp, 20 predicted proteins | sample 1617291 | NCBI WGS metagenome assembly MPMD02 (sample SAMN05944810, study PRJNA350692) | marine metagenome | biome: marine; feature: ODZ; material: water; isolation source: 120 m water sample filtered on 30 um supor filter | place: Pacific Ocean | collected 2012-04-09 | depth 120m m | reverse complement strand
TCCGCCGCGGTCGCTGCGGCTCGCTCAACAACGGGCACCATGGCGCCATAGCAGAACACCGTGACGTCCTTGCCCTCCCTAACCGTGCGGAGTGTGGACAACTCCACCGTATACGAGCCTTCGGGCACCTCGCCCTTCACAGAGCGGTAGAGGGCCTTGGGCTCCATGAAGAGCACCGGGTCGGGATCGTTGATGGCAGCGATCAAGAGCCCCTTCGCGTCGTGAGGCGTGGAAGGAATGACAACCTTCAGACCAGGCGTGTGAGAGAAGTAGGCCTCCCCTGACTGGCTGTGGTACAGGCCCCCGCGGATGCCCCCTCCGTACGGTGTGCGGATGACCATGGGTGCCGTGTATTGACCACCCGATCGATACCGCAGCTTTGCCGCTTCAGAGACGATCTGGTCAAAGGCCGGGAAGATGAAGTCCTGGAACTGGATCTCCGCAATCGGGCGCAGACCATTGGCGGCCATGCCGATGGCGGTACCGATGATGCCATCCTCTGAGAGAGGCGTATCGAAGCAGCGCTCTTCGCCAAACTCGGCCGTCAAGCCCTCCGTGGCGAGGAACACGCCGCCCTTGGGGCCAACGTCCTCCCCGAACACAAGGGTCGTGGGGTCATCGCGCATGGCGACTTTGAGGCCGTCATTCACGGCTTGGATCAGGGTCAGGTTGGCCATGGCTACTGGGGGGCGTTCGTCAAGAGGATACGAACGGGAAGGCTGTCGGGGATCGAGGTTGAGGAATACATGGATTGAAGGGCTCTAGAGAGGGAAGGCCCCCTCGCCAGCCGCAGCATCGCCTTTGCGGCGAGCCAGATCGAAGACAGCCTCGCCTTGCTTGCGGAGGTGGTCGGGCAGGGACTCGAAGACATCGCTGAAGATGGTCTCGAGACCAGGCGGCGCTTCGACCTCGGCTTCCTTGGCGGCAGCGGCGTGTTCGGCAGACAAGCGGGCGACAAGCTCGTCCTCCCACTCCTGGGTCCACAGCTCCCGTGACTCGAGGTACCCACGCAGACGTTTGGTGGGGTCGAGGGCGGCCCACCGGTCGAGGATCTCCTTGGGGACATACTTGCTGGGATCGTCGGATGTGGAGTGGCCGCCCATACGATAGGTCTCGGCCTCTACAAGAGTGGGGCCCGCGCCCGAGCGGGCACGCTCAAGCGCCTCCGACACGACCTGATGCACGGCCAAGACATCGTTGCCGTCCACCTTGATACCAGGCATCCCGTAGGCCTTGGCCTTGATCGCATAGCTCTCAGATCCGGTCTGTCGGGACGAGGGGCAGGAGATCGCCCAACCGTTGTTCTGGCACAGGAACACGACAGGAGCCTTCATCACGGCGGCAAAGTTGAGCCCGCTATGGAACCCGCTGCTGGATGTGCCTCCATCCCCGAAGCTCGCCAGAGCGGCGTGGGACTCTCCACGCAACGTGAATGCGTGGGCCGCCCCTACCGCTTGAGGTATGTGGGTGCCGATGGGAGAGGAGATGGAGAAGAAGCGCACCGGCTCCACAAACGAGAAGTGCACGGGCATCTGCCTGCCTTGGGCCGCATCTCTGCTGTTGCCGAACATGTTGTGGAACATCTCCACAGCAGCAACCCCTTTGTGGATGGCTATCCCAAAGTCGCGGTAGCTGGGGAATATATGGTCGCCATCCCGCAAGGCCGCCGCAGCCCCGACCTGAGTTGCCTCGACTCCCGTATTGGGAATCGAGAAACCGATGCGCCCACCACGCTGCAGCTTGATGCAGATGTCGTCGAAGGACCGCACGGCCAGCATGGACTCAAAACAACGCTTCAGTTCATCGTCCGAGAGGGCACAAGTGAACTTGGAACGCGGCTGACCGTCCGCGTCGATCAGGGAGTGGGCTTCGTTGGAGTCCATGGAGAGCGAATTCGAGGGAGATCAGGCTGGGGTCAGCACGGGTTCGGCGCGCCGTTGACGAATAACACGGGTGGCGAAGAACTCACCGGCCTTGTAGCTGGAGCGCACGAGGGGTCCGGCTGCCACGTATTGGAAACCGAGCCCCAGGCCCTCCTGGCGTAGCTCTTCGAATCGGGCAGGGGGCAGGTACTCGTGCACCGGGACGTGCTGCTTGCTGGGTCTCAGGTACTGCCCAAGAGTAAGAAAATCCACGTGGGCGGCGCGTAGGAGGGCCATGGCCTCGGAAACTTCGTCAGCACTCTCCGACAGGCCAACCATCAGGGAGGACTTGGTCAGGAGCGTATCGTCACGCTGCTTGGCCTCTTGAAGGGTCTGCAACGACCTCTCAAACGAGCAGCGGGGATCGCGAACCTTGCGTTGCAAGCGCGGCACGACCTCCACGTTGTGGGCAAAGACATCGGGATGGGCGCCGGAACCCTGCCCCTCGCGCCCCGGAAGGAGGCCAGCCAGATCGGAGCCTTGGTAATCGGGGGCGAGGGTCTCAATGATTGTCTGGGGCGCACGGGCGCGGATCTCAGCCACGCACTGGCTGTAGTGACCAGCCCCACCATCGGGCAGATCGTCCCGGTCCACGCTGGTTATCACAACGTAGTCCAGGTTCAGTCGCCCCACAGCCCGACCCACGTTTGCGGGTTCGGCAGGATCCGGAGCCGGCGCTCGGTCTACGGTCTCCACGGCGCAGAAACGGCAGCGACGGGTGCACTGGTCCCCAAGAACCATGATCGTCATGGTCGCGTGCTCTCCGCTCCAGCACTCGCCCAGGTTCGGACAGCGGGCCTCTTCGCAAACCGTGTGCAGGGAGAGCTCCCGCGTCAGGCGCTTGAGCCGGCCGTGCACCTCCCCTGCAGGCAAGGGGACCTTGAGCCAGGGAGGTTTGGAGGGAAGATCCCCCGGGAGGGCCGTCTTGGAGGGGCTGGAGGACATTTAAAGGCCGATCTGTAGCCTGGAAGGGTAGCAGATCGGGCCTTTGGATTCTGCCCCTCGTGGGGGGGCGTTTCGACCCATGCCGATGCGAAGAAGGGCGGATCTGGCGTCTCAGCGCTCAGGTTTCCAACACGCCGGACCCCGTCACTCACAATCCGTGACTCCCCCGCCCTCCGACTTCCGCTCAGGTGGCCTAGGCCTTCAAGAAGGGACTCGCCGCCCGGCGCAAGGTCGGCGTGCGGAGCTTGTGGATGGCCCGCATCTGTATCTGTCGGATACGTTCGAGGGACACCTCCAGCTGGCGCGCCACTTCCGAGAGAGTGTGCTCGCGCCCTTCGCCCAAGCCGAAGCGGAGTCCCAGCACGCGACGTTCACGATCCGAGAGGTTGACCATGGCCTCCGAGAGGCCTTCCTCCAAGGACGTGTCCTCCATGCTCGGTGAATAGACCTCGCCAGCCTTCTCATCGCAAAGCCACTCAGAGGCCCCCCGCCCTTCGTCGTCTCTGCCCAGACCCCCGTCCAGTGAAATCGTTCCACGATCCGCTGCAAGGGCCCCGAGAACGATGTTCTCCTTGATCCCCGACTCGGCGGACAAGGCACCCACGTCGCTGACACGTCCACCAAGACGCTCCTTGGCCAGGTAGACGTGCTTCATGGCCTTCTGTAGGTAGACGGGAACACGAACCGTGCGGCCGTTGTTGTAGAGGTAGCTGCGAAAGGCCTGGTTCAGCCAGTGCACGGCGTACGTGCGGAATAGCAAGCCGCGCCGCCATTCGAACCCATCCACGGCACGGAACAGGGAGGCCGAGCCTTCCTGGATCAGGTCCAAGCGGGATGCGGGACCCTTGGCGTAGCGCTCCACATTGATCAACGCCAGGTAGAGGTTGCACTCCACGAGCTCACGGCGCATGGCATGCAACTCAACCCACCGTTGGCACACCTCTGCGGGAAGCTCGTCACAGACCTTCTCCGCATCCGTGTGGGTCGAGGGGTCGTAGTGCACTCGACTGGAGACGTCATCCTCCTCAAGGCCCGCGCGCTTCAAGGCAAAGCCCAAGCGGATGCGAGCGAATTCGATGCGACGGGCCAGACGAGCCTCACTCTCGCGATCCATGATCTTGATCTGGTCAATCTCCGAGCGCAGCTGCTCCTCGATCGAAGCCACAGCCTTGGATGTACGGGTAGACGCCGGTTGGCGCCAGTTCATGGGGTCACGGATCTCCAGACCTGCCCCCTCGCGATCCCAACGGCGAGCCAGGGTGCTGGCCCGACGGTGGAAGGTGTCCGGGTTGGCGGCGAAGGGGTCGAGAACCTTGTCGAGCGAGTCGTGTGTGCGAGTAACGGGTACGGAGGTGGATGCCATTGAGAATTGGGGACGCCCGGGGCGCAAGTTGGGGCTGTTTGAGGAAGAAACTGCCAGGGAGTGGGCAGCCTTCCCAGCCGTGAGCGGGGGGGGGAGTCCGCTACACCCCTCAAGCGACATGCCTCACCCAACCGAACGGTGAAACCCAGGAACTTATTGGGGGGGGGCGCCCAGAGGCCAAAATACCCCTGTCTTCATGCCCCAAAGAGGCCTGGGGGGCCGTTGGCGGCGCGTGCCTCCCCCCCTCTCCAGGCACCCACAAGAGACTTGAGCACGGTTACGCGCACTCGCCAATGCTCGACTCGGCCTGCGTAGCGCTCAGCTGGTGGCCATCATGGCCGCCAGCTCCACCAGGCGATTGGCATAGCCCCATTCGTTGTCGTACCAGGCGAGGACCTTGACCAGTCGATCGTCCGTCACGCGAGTCGAGAGGGCGTCGATCACGGCACTTCGCGGATCCCCGGCGAAGTCGGCAGAAACCAGTGGCCGTTCCTCATATCCGAGGATCCCCGCAAGCGGGCCGTCGGCCGCGGCGGCCAGGATGTTGTTGACCTCCGAGATGCTCGTCGACCGTTCTGCGTGAAATACAAAGTCGATCAAGGACGCGTTCAGTACGGGAGCCCGAACGGCAATCGAGTCCAGGCGACCCGCCAGCTCGGGAACGATCATCGTCACCGCAGTAGCTGAGTTGGTGCTCGTGGGAATGAGGCTGAGCTGAGCCGCGCGGGCCCGGCGCGGATCGTCGTGGGGTGCATCGTGGACGCGCTGGGTATTGGTTGGATCGTGAATCGTCGTAACCACCCCCCGCTCGATACCAACCTCGTCATGCAGCACGCGTACGATCGGAGCCAGACCGTTGGTCGTACACGAAGCCGCCGTTATCAGCTTGTGCTCACCAAGATCGTAGTCCCCGTGGTTGACGCCCACGACAATGTTGGGGGGGCCGTCCGCGACGGGTGCAGATACGACGACGCGGCTCGCTCCCGCTGCGAAGTGTCCCTGCAAGAGAGGGCTCGTCCTGAATTCCCCGCTACATTCAAGGACCAAGTCCACACCCTCCGCGCTCCATGGAATCTCCGCGGGCACCAAGAAGGACGAGCGGGCGAGCCGTGTCCCATCCACGAGAATTGTCTCTTCGTCCGGGGCAGCGCAAGTGTGGGCCCAGCGTCCCTGAACGCTGTCGAATTCGGTGAGCAGAGCGAGGGTCTCGGTGGATCCATGGGGCTCGTTGATTGCAACGAGGTGAAGATCCTCCCTCCCCCACAGCGCACGAAGCGCCAAACGCCCCATCCGGCCGAAGCCATTGATCCCTACTCGGTACGAACTCATTCAGCCCTCCTGCTGGGTCCTGTTATCCGGACAAGGATGAAAGCTAGGCTCCCCTCTACCTTGAGAAGCATCACGGGAATCTCTGCACGGACCGAGCTTGTCGCGGCTCAGACTTCGTGGGTTACTTCAGCCTCTTCGTAGTAAGACTGCTGCTCCTCCACGGGAATAAACTCCGACAGGTGCTCGAGATCCGCACATTCTCGCACCAGATGGCGGGCGATCACCATGCGTTGCACCTGGTTGGTGCCCTCGTAGATCTGGAGGATCTTGGCGTCCCGGAAGAACTTGGCGATGGGGTAGTCCTCCATGAATCCGTAGCCGCCGAACACCTGGACGGCGTCGGTAGCCACCTCCATGGCCACATCTGTGGCAAAACACTTGGCCATGGCCGCCATTTTGGAGTTGGTGGGGCTGGGGCCCACCTCATCGATTCCGGCGGCAGCAGCATAGACGAGCTGGCGTGCGGCCTCGGTCTTCATGGCCATGTTGGACATCATCTGCTGCACCATCTGGTGCTTGGAGATGGGCACTCCGAACTGTTGCCTGCGGTTTGAGTAGACATTTGCCAGGTCCAGCGCCCCCTGACATGCACCCACGGCCTGAGCGGCCACTCCGGGGCGGGCATAGTCGAGTGTCATCATGGCGTGCTTGAAGCCAGCACCAGGACGACCACCAATCAGGTTGGACTTGGGAACCCGGACGTGGTCAAAGTGGGTCTCCACGACCGGCACGGTGCGGATGCCCATCTTGTCCTCGATCTTCTTGATCTCGAAACCGGGCGTGCCCTTCTCCACGACGATAGCGCTGATGCGGCGTGACTTGGAGTTGGGATCGGTCACGCAGAAGACAGAATAGATGTCCGCCACCCCGCCGTTGGTGGTCCACTTCTTCTCTCCGCAGATGATGTAGTCGTCTCCATCTTCGAAGGCCCGCACCGAGAGTCCACTGGCATCCGAGCCGGCGAACTTCTCGGACAGGCAGAAGGCCACGAACTTGTCCCCGGACGCCACCTGGGGGAGCCAGAGCTTCTTCTGCTCTTCGGTCCCTCCCAGGATGATGGGGAATGAGCCCAGCGCATTGACGGCGAAGGCCACGCCGAACCCCGAATCGGCCTTGGCCAGCTCCTCGGCCACAAGGGCCAGGGCGAGGACTCCGGCACCATGGCCTCCATACTCCTCGGGGATGAAGGTGCGGAACAGGCCTGCGTCGGCCACGGCCCGCGCCGCTTCAAAGTTGTACTCCTGGGCCTTGTCGTGCTTGGCGGCGGCCGGCCGCACATGCTTGTCGGCGATCTCGCGGGCCAGGGCTTGGAGTTCGAGGGCCTTCTCGTTGAAGTGGATTGGTTGCTGAGGCATGCGTGGTTGAGGGGCTCTGACAGGGAATCGGGTCTGATTGTACGAGGGGAGGTGGGTGCTCGCACCCTACCTTCTACTCAGGCGCAGTAACTGTCGAGGGGTATCGGCAGCCAGAGGGCGCCCGTCGAAGGCGCCGGCCACGGATTCCACCTCGATTCCTCGCTCCTGAAGGGACTCTGCGAGGTCGGCCACCGTGTACAGGCGGACCTCCTCGCGCCAACGGCGCACCTCTCCATCGGGTCGGGTCATGCACACCTGCTTCACGACCTGGAGGCCATCGTTCTCCAGGGCGCGCTCCTCCGTGAGAACCACCCCTTGCTCCTCACGTTCAGAAAAGGGAACGAGGGTGGCACGGACGAACTCGGGATTCATCAGATCCATGAAGGCCACACCTGACGGCATGAGGACGCGTGCAATCTCGTCCAACACTTCCAGGTCACCATCTTCACCGAAGTATCCGAAGGAGCTGAAGAGATTCACCAAGCCCGCGAAGGAGCTTTGCTTGAATGGGAGTGACCGCGCGTCACAACGGGCAAGCCTGCCAGCAATGTGAGGATCCGCCGACCGTAGCAGCTCCGCAGAGAGGTCGACACCAACGACGTCCAGGCCGCGCCTGGTCATCGCCGCGGCATGACGCCCGAATCCGCAGCACAGATCCAGGACCGGCCCCTGAAGCCCTTGCTCAATCAGGTGGGCCACCTCCTCCTCTGCCGCATGGTCGTCCCGGTGCGCGTACAACTCTCGGTAATCCGCGCGGAATGCAGTGACGAACCAGGGCTCGCTGGTATCTGAGGGGGAGGACATGGGGTGGACCGTCGCGGTGGAGAGGGCGCGGTGACTGGACTCACCCAGTAGACTGGGTGGACCCAAACCCCGCAACGCACGTGAGACGATCGGGTAAGGGTGAAACCCGCGGCCCACGGTCGCGTCCTTCCAGCCGTGCCCAATCCCGTGAGCCCCCCCCAACAGCCCCTCTTTGAACGCTCCGGAAAGGAAGAGCGCGAAGAGACCTGCCTTGCCCCCTGCGCGGCCCACTCGGCCCAGTCCCGTGGACGTGCACATGCGGAGGCAGAGGACCCCATGCGAACGTGTTTCGAGCGTGACCGCGATCGCATCACCCACAGCACCGCCTTCCGAAGACTGGGCTACAAAACACAGGTCTTCGTCAACTCGGCTGGTGATCAGTATCGCACGCGCCTATCGCACTCATTGGAGGTGTGCCAGGTGGCACGCAGCCTCGGCAGCGCGCTGCGCCTGAACGGCGCCCTGTGCGAGGCCCTTGCGTTGGCTCACGACATTGGTCACCCACCGTTCGGTCACCGGGGCGAGGCGGCACTGAACGACCTGATGGCAGACCACGAGGGCTTCAGGCACAACGCCCAGGTGCTACGGGTCGTGGACTCTCTCGAGCGTCGTAGCCCCGACTACTCCGGGCTCAATCTGACACGAGAGGTGCGCGAGTCATTGCTCAAGCACGAGGCGGAGCGGGATTGGCCCAAGGAACTCGACCCGCGACCGGCCAGCCCTCTGCTTGAAGCGCAGCTCGTGGACATGGCCGACTCCACCGCCTACGCCAAGCACGACCTGGAAGACGGGTTGCTTGCAGGCATGTTCAGCGAGGAACAGTTGAACGATGAAGTGGAGCTGTGGCGGGATGCCCGGCTGCGCGTGCAGGATCGACACCCCGGGTTCCTCGATACCGACCAGGACCCAAAGCTGAGGGTGCAGCGCGTGGCGAACGAGCTCATCGGCCGTTGCATCGAAGACCTGCTCACCGAGACACATGCCCGCATGGAGAGCTCTGGGGTCCGGTCCGCTGAAGAGGTGCGCGCCCACGGTTCCATGCTCGTGCGGCATTCGGCGCGTATGGCCGCCATGACAGGTGAGCTACGCGGCTTCCTGTACAACCACTTCTACCGGCATGAGCACCTGCAGGCCTTCCTGGCCTATGCGCAGCGGGTCCTGGAGAACCTCTTCGACGCCTACCGCGACAAGCCTCAGGAGCTCCCGGTGTGGTACCGCTCCTGGGCCGATCAGGTGGGTCTGGAGCGGGCCATCTGCGACTATCTCGCAGGCATGACCGACCGCTTCGCCCAGCATGAGTGCGCGCGCCTCGCGGACCCCACCCTGGCGGAGTTCCCCCAGATCAGGAGCTGACACGGATCAGAACAGCTCGATCTTGAGCCAGATGCCAAGGAAGATGACCAGTGATGCGATGAGCACCCACCCGAAGATCGAGGAGGTCCCCGATGCCGTAGCAATGGCGGCGGGCAATACGACAAGGATCAGGAACCAAGGGGTCTTGATGTGCGTGCCCTGCGATTCAGCATCCGGGTCCGAGCCCACTTCGAGCCCATCAAATAAGGGCTCCACCAAGCGGTCGTCGGGACGTGGTCGATACTCGTTCATCACTTCTACCCATCAGAAGAGGCTGGAGTAGCATGCACCCTGCGGCCACAGCCGTAAAGCAAGATCTCCCTTGTGCATGGCCACCATCCCCCACACATTTGCGCAGCCTGATCTGCTCGAACTCGCCCTCACCCACGCCTCTCTAAAGCGCAGCGAGGACAACGAGCGCATGGAGTTCCTGGGCGACGCGGCCCTGGATCTGGTCATCGCCGAGGAGCTGTACCGGCGCCATCCCGACCTGCCGGAAGGAGACCTGACAGAGATGAAAGCCGGAGTGGTCTCACGTCGAACCCTCGCCAAGGCCGCCCATGGCATGGGCCTTGAGGAAGTGGCCCAGGTGGGAGGAGGCTTGCAGCAGCGCGCCCTCTCGCGCGCCGTCCTGGCCAACCTGTATGAGGCCGTCCTGGGTGCGGTGTATCTGGATGCGGGCCTGGATGCCACCCGGACCTTTGCACTGACCACCCTGGACAAGTACCTCGAAGCCGTCCAATCCAAGGAGAGCACCCTCTCCCCCAAGCAAGCCCTGCAGGAGTTCTGCCAAGGACAATGGAGCTGCCTGCCCGAGTATGTGGAGCTCGAAGCGCGCGGCCCCTCTCACGCGCGAGCCTTCCTGGTGCGTGTTCAGGCGGCGGGAGAGAGCTTCCCGAGCGCCTGGGGCCGTACGTTGAAGGAGGCGGAACACTGGGCCGCAAGCGAAGCTCTCCTTGTCCTCGAAGAGCGTAGCCCCGCGTGAGCGACGCCCATGATGACGGGCACGAGGGCCTCGTCCTCGATGCGGCCGGGCTGCCCTTCCTGCCAGACCTCCAAGAGGCGCTCAAGCATGCGCAGAGTCAGGGCAGTTGCAACCTCGGCAATCTGTGGGGCTCCTCCCAGGGCCTGCTGCTCGCCTCCGCGCTCTCGCACCCTCCCATGAACGGCGAACTCGCCCTGGTCGTGACCTCGACGGAAGCCGAGGCCGAGGCCATGGCGGAGGATCTGAGGAGCTTCGGCCAAGAGGCGCAGCAGTTTCCCGCGCGCCAGCAGCGGGCCAAGGGGGGACCCAGCTCCGACGCCCGCTCCATGCGGATGCGTCTGCAGCTCGTGCAGTCCCTTGGAAGAAGCGCGGCGGATCGTCCGCGAGCGGTGGTCAGCTCACTCCTGGCCCTTCTCCAACCCGTGCCGCCACTCAAGGAGCTCGAGAGCCACTTCTTGCACCTGGCCGTGGGCGAGGCCCTCGACCCCGAACCCCTCTTGCGCTCCCTGGTCGCCGACGGGTACACCCGACAGCCCTTGGCGGAGGCGCCCGGAGAGGTCTCCTTGCGCGGGGACATCCTGGACCTCTTTCCCTTCGCCGCCGACCTGCCCCTGCGCGTGGAGATCTTTGAAGATGAGATCGAATCTCTGCGGACGTTCGATCCCGAGAGCCAGCTCTCCGTGGAGACCCTCACCTCCCTGGAAGTATGTACCGCCGCAGAGAGCGCCACCCTTGAGAGTGGTGAAGGGACCTCCCTTCTGGGCTTCCTGGGGCCCGGTGCCTGGATCGTGGAGGTGGAGCCTCTGCGAGTGGAGGAGAAGGCCGAGAGCCTGCGCAACCAATCCGCGGCTCACGAACGGGCCCTGCGCCAGTTCACGTCCGAGCGAGCGGACCACTCCAACCTGCAACTGCAGAGCCTGCCCGGAGAAGATCGATCGCTCGACACGCGCTCGGTCAAGTCACTGGAGGTCGGCATGCGTCAGGCCGCCGGGGCCCTGCGCGAGGCGGCGGCGAGCACTGGACGCGTCATCGTCCTGTGCCTGAACGAAGCGGAGCGCCACCGCCTGGGAGAAACCTGGGTAGACGAGCCCGGGTTGGATTCCGTGGAGCTCCAGATCGGCTCGATAACCCGCGGCTTCCGTGTACCGGCGTTCGATCTGCTGGTGGTGGGACACCACGAACTCAAGGGCATGCTGGGTGCACGCCGCCGCACCCAGCCCCGCAGCGCCCACAAGGTGCGGGCGATCCAGTCCTTCTTCGAGCTGCGTCCCGGTGACCTGGTCGTCCACGCCGTCCATGGCCTCGCCCGCTACAGGGGATTGGAGAAGGTCGAGCGAGGTGGTGGACACGAGGAACACCTGCACCTGGAATTCGCTGACCAGGTCAGCCTCTACGTCCCCTCAAGCCGCATCGACATGGTGCAGCGCTACATCGGCCCGGGTGCCGCAGGGCTCTCCCTCGACCGCATCGGCGCCGGCACATTTCGCAAGCGCAAGGAGCGGGTCGAGCGTGGGCTGTTCGACATGGCCGCAGAACTGCTGGAGATACAGGCCCAACGCGCGCTGCGGAAGAGGCCCAGCTGGGAGGGAGATTCCGAACTCGTCGAGGATCTGGTGCAGAGCTTTCCGTACGAAGACACCCCCGATCAGGTGGAGGTGGATCAGAGCCTCACCCATGACCTGTATGGCGATCGCCCCATGGATCGCCTGATCTGCGGGGACGTGGGGTTCGGGAAGACGGAGCTCGCCGTTCGAGCCGCCTTCAGAGTGGTCAACGGCGGAGGCCAGGTGGCGGTGCTCGTGCCCACGACGATTCTCTCCGAGCAGCACTTCGGGACCTTCCGCGAGCGCATGGCGGACTTCCCCGTGGAGGTGGAGGTGCTGAGCCGCTACGTCACCGGCGCCGATGCGCGCAACGTGGTCGAGCGGGTGGCTGCGGGCAGCGTGGACGTGCTCGTGGGCACCCACCGCATCCTGAGCAAGGACGTGCAGTGGAAGAACCTGGGAATGGTCATCATCGATGAGGAGCAGCGCTTCGGAGTCACCCACAAGGAGCACTTCAAGCAGCTGCGCTCGGAGGTGGATGTCCTGGCCCTGACCGCCACGCCCATCCCCCGCACCCTGCACATGTCCCTCTCGGGGCTACGGGACATCTCTGCTCTGACCGTCCCCCCACCGGGGCGCCAGGCCATCGATACGATCCTGGGCTATGGCGACGACGAGGCCCTGATCCGGGAAGCCATCCTGGGAGAGCTCAACCGTGGGGGTCAGGTCTTCTTCCTGCACAACCGGGTGCGCTCCATTGATGGAGTGGCCGAACGGCTGCAGACCCTGATACCCAGCGCGACCTTCGCCATTGGCCATGGTCAGATGGGTGCCAAGGAGCTCCGCGCGGTCATGGACGCCTTTGAATCGGGTGAGGTCAACGTCCTGGTGGCGACGACCATCATCGAAAACGGACTCGACATCCCGCTGGCTGGAACGATCCTGATCGACGATGCCGATTGCTTCGGCCTCTCCGAACTGCACCAGCTGCGCGGTCGCGTGGGCCGAGGTGACCAGAAGGCCTTCTGCTACCTGCTGGTGGAGCGCCACAAGCCGCTCAAGGACATCGCCCGGGAACGGCTCAAGGCACTCGAGGAGTTCAACAAGCTGGGATCGGGGTTCGAGATCAGCGTCAAGGACCTGGAGCTGCGCGGGGCCGGAAACATCCTCGGGGCCCAACAATCCGGACACATCGCGGCCGTCGGATACGACATGTTCTGTCGACTACTGAAGTCCACGGTGGACCGGCTGGAGGCGGGCGAGAGTCTGAGCACGGAGACACTGCGGGTGGAGGAGACCGAGGCCGGGACCGAGTTGGAGCTGGGGCTGGAGGCCTACCTGCCCGAGGACTGGATTCCAGGGCAGAGTCGTCGGCTGGACGTGCTCCGGGAGATCTCGGTGCTTCACGAGCCCGCGCAGGTGGAGGCCTTCGGGAAGTCCCTGCGCGAGAGATACGGCCGCCTGCCAGGGCCCGCCCAGACCCTGCTTCGGAGCATCGCCCTCAAGGTTCGCCTGGACGCCTTTGGCCTGCGCTCCCTTGCCTGGCGCGACGGCTCCTACCTGATCACCTACACCGACCCCGTGGCCTTCACACAGCTCTTCGAGGGCCGCGGCCTTGACCTGCGCCGAGCGCGACGTGGAGTGATGCACCTGTTCCTGCCCACCGAGGTGCAGGGACCGGAGGCCGGACTCAGCTGGCTGGAAGAGCTGTTGCAGCAGGTTCCCGAGGCCGCCAGAATGCCGGTCGGAGACACTCAATGATTTCAACCGCTATCGCACTTGCCCTCTTTTGCCAACAGCCGGCGCAGCCGACAGACCAAGACCCTCAGGCCGCCGCGCTGCAGGCCGCGCGGGCCCTCGCCCAGGACCCGAGGACCCGCCGCGCCTACCTCTCCCGTGACTGGATGATCGGTGTCGCCGGGGATGAAGTCGTCCTGCGTTCCGATCTGGATGTGATCATCACCCAGAGTGCCGACCTGCGTGGCCGCTGGCAGAATGCCGACGCGGAGGGACGGCAAGTTCTCTATGAAGAGGCGCTCGGCCAGCGCCTCGAGACACTTCTGCGCGTGCAGGCAGGCATGGACCTTGGGTTCGATCCCGAAGTCGTGGACCAGCGGACCGACTTCGCTTTCGGTGATCGTGTGGAGCATCTCGGCGGACACCGTGCGGCCAGCAAGGCCCTGCAGTCCGACCAACTCACTCCCGCTCAATTCCGTGCGCATTTGCGTGATCAACTCCTGGCGATGACCTGGTATCAGGTACAGGTGGGACGCGCCGCGGGACGTACGGGCCGCGTCTTCGTGGACAGGAACGTCCGGCCCGGTTGGATCTATAGCGCGTATCAGTCCTTCTCCAGGTCGTCCTCGGCCGAAGAGCAGGCACTCGTGGGGAAGAAGGAGACGAACTATCGACTGCAGATCCTGCGCGTGCCCGTTGATCCGGAGGGCAGCCCAGCGGATGCCGAAGCCCTGGCCATCGAGCTGCGGCGGATGTTCACCGAAGGCGAAGTGAGTTTTGATTTCCTGGTTCGCACCTATGCCGACCCGGCGAGCCAGGAGAACCTCGGGCGCCTCCTGCCCATGACCTCCCAGCGGACCGGGCAGGTGGCCCAGGTCTTCCATGGCCCGTCCGGACTGGCCGTGAACGAGCTCTTGGAGTCCAGGCAGATTGACGGGACCACACCGCCCCTGTTCCGGGAGGGCCCCGATTCCTGGCTCATCTACAGGCTTGAGGGCATAGAGCCAGGCACGGATGCCCAGCCCCTTTCCTCCCCCGAGGTCCAGCGGGCGCTACAGGCCTTCCTCCTGAAGGCTCAGGACAAGAGTCGGGAGCGGGCGGCCTTTGCACAGGTCCTGTCCGACTCCTTCATCTACCCGGGTGCGTTTGGGCCTTTCCTGGGCCAAAGGAACGCCCAGTCCAAGTAGCGCCCGCAGGGGCTGTGGGCCCGGTGGCGGCCGCCTCGAAGGGCGTCCGGCCCCCGCCCCCACTTACAAGCACACTTCTCCGGTAGGCGACCGGGGATCCGCGCGATATGCTCTGAACCCGCTGGAGTGCGGGGCGTTGGGTATCTTCCCAGCCCCTTATCGGCCCTGGAAGGGCTCAGAACCCACTCCGAGGCTCTCCGAACCCAGGCCCAGGCCCCTCAGTAGATATCCCCTCTCATGTCAGAAAAAGAGCAATTCCACATCGAGTCCACCCTGCCCAAGTCCTGGGAGCAGGAAGAGACCTTCAACGACGTCCTCTACGAGTGGATGTCGCGGGCACCCTGGCTCGCCATTTCGGCAGCCCTGCACCTGGTCATATTCTTGATCATTCAAGCCATTCCGTGGGGCCTCTTCGGTCAGGACGATGAAGTCATGATCGAGGCCTCTGTGGACCAGGCTGCCGAGGAGCTCCCCGAGGATCCCCCCGAGGAGGAGCCCGAGGAGATTGAAGAAGAGGAGCCGATCGAAGAGCCGATCATCCAGGACTTCGAGATCTCCGACCACAACGAGACCGACACCAACGAGGACTTCGAGTCCACCGAGGGTGACCCCGACATGTTCGCGGATTCGCCCTTTGACGATAAGGCGTTCAACAACGTCATCGGCATTGGCGGTGGCGCGGGCGGCAAGTTCGGTGGGCGCTTCGGCGGCCGCAAGAACCTGCGTGCCGCGGGTGGCTCAGGAACCGAGCAGGCCCTCAAGGCCGGTCTGGAGTGGCTCAAGAACCAACAGGACCCCGAAGGCCTCTGGGACTGCGACGAGTTCATGAAGCACGACCCGCCGAACGATCTGTGTACCGGGCCAGGCGCCTCTCTGCACGACATCGGCGTCACCGGGCTTGGCCTCTTGGCCTTCCTGGGCGATGGTCACACGACTCGTAAGGGTCTCTATAAGAACGTCGTGCGCAAGGGCATTCGCTGGCTGACTGGCGAACAGGACTACGACACGGGCCTCCTGGGTGAGGAGATCGGTCACACATTCCTGTACGACCACTCCATCGCCACGCTGGCCATCACCGAGACGTACTACTTCGACGACTCGCCCATGCTGGACAGCGTCGCTCAGAACGCGATCAACTACATCACCCGTGCTCGGAACCCCTACGGTGCCTGGCGCTATGACGTCCCGCCCATGGGTGAAAACGACACCTCCGTGACGGGCTGGATGGTCTTCTGCCTCAAATCCGCTGAAGAGGCGGGGCTGAAGATCGACCCCGACGCCTTTGTGGGCGCCTTGAACTGGATCGATGAGGTGACGGACCCCGCCAACGGCCGAGTGGGCTACAACTCGGTGGGTTCCGCCAGCTCGCGTATCGAGGGCCTTAACGACGAGTGGCCCACCGATAGCGGTGAATCCATGACCGCCGTGGGCCTGTTGTGCCGCTTCTTCCTGGGCCAGGATCCGGGCAAGACGCCCGCCATGGTCAAGCATGCCGATCTGATGCTGAAGACCCTCCCTGTCTGGGATCCCGAGGCCATGGGCTGCGACATGTACTACTGGTACTACGGTTCCTACGCCATGTTCCAGATGGGTGGTCGTCACTGGAAGGCTTGGAACAAGGCCATGAAGACGGCCGTGCTCGACTCGCAGAGGCAGGACGGGGCTCACCTCGGCTCCTGGGACCCTGTGGGGCCCTGGGGAATGAAGGGTGGCCGGGTGTACTCGACCGCCACCATGGTCCTCTGCCTCGAGGTCTACTTCCGCTACGGCAAGGTGCTCGGCGCGCGTTAGTCGCCTTCGCACCAAGGGCAAGACACAGCCCCGTCCGGGTCCCCGCGAGGGATTCGGGCGGGGCTTTTCTTTTTGGATCGTTGATCGAGAGAGCCAGTGGATCAGGTCACACGCATCCAGAACTTCTGGATGAACTCGGCCACGTTGGACTTGTCCCTCGAAAGCAGGCCGCCATCGGATTGCGAGCTGCAGTGGGTCTGTGAGTTGGGAAGTCCGTCCGGGCCCTCTACCCTTACAACGATGGTGGAGGTGCCCCGCAGGGGACCGTTGTTGCGCTCGTAGGTAGCGCTCAGGCCATCCTTGTCCACGCTCCGCACCGACCAGCGGGACAGATCTTCCAACATCTCCAATGCGGAACCAAAGACGTCTTCCTTTCCGATGGGAACGCAAACAGGACGATGCCACCGGCCGGGATGGTCCTCGTTCGTCTCGAACTTCCCCATGAGATGACCGTTCCTGGGCAGTAATGAACAGAGCCCCTGGGAGCCCGCTCTTGGGTTGACGCAGCGCTGCTGCCGGGACTAAAGGGCAGCGATGTGCCGGTCGAGGCTGCTCTTGCGTCGAGCGGCACCGTTGGCGTGAATGATGTTGTGCTTGGCGCACTTGTCGATCATCTTCACCGCGGCAGGAAGGGCCGCCGCGGCCGCCTCTTTGGTGTCGGCGTCCACGACCTTCTTGATGGCTGATTTCATCGCGCTGTTCTTGGCCTTGTTGGCCAGTCGCCGACGGTCGTCAGTGATGACTCGTTTCTTCGCTTGCTTGCTGCTGGGCATGAATCTTCTTGGGTTCGTCTCGGAGAGCTCTGGGGGAGAATGGTCGGAAGTGACGGCGCAGTCAGGCGGCCGTCACCTTGGGAAAATAGATGTAAGTCGGATGGATCACTTCAGGCGCTCCATCTTCTCGGACACGTCCTTGTAGCCGATGTCCACTTCGAAGATGCGGGCGTAAAAGGAGCGCGCTTCGGCTGAGTTGCCCTCGGCCTCCGCGATCACGCCAAGATTGTACAGGATCTCGCGCGCGGTCTCGTCCACCCCAGGATGGGCTTTGAGGGCCTTCTCGTACTCGCTGCGAGCCAGGTCCAGGAAGCCTTTCTGCTGGAAGCACTGGGCCAGGGCCATGTGGGCAGAATCGGCCTGACGGGGGTCTGCGACCGCTTTTTGGAGCTCTCCGGCCGCCTCATCGTACTTACCCTGGCTCAGGAGAGCCCGACCGAGGCTCAAGCGCAGGGCCGCATCGCCGGGGGTCAACTCCAGACGGCGGCGGGTCTCAACCAGCTCCAACTCGCGCAGCTGCTCTTCCAAACGGTCGGCTTCCTGTTCGTCACCCGCCTTGTCCGCACGCGCGATAGCCTTCTTCAAACCCTTGACCTGCAACCGCCCCAAGCGCTCAGCGAGATCCGTCGACCCCTTGCGATAGGAGAGGGCACGCTGCACCAGATCGGTCGCCGCCTCGGGGTCACGCAGCTTCTCAAGAATGTCCGCCATGGCCAACATGCTGTCCACGTTCGAGGGATCATCAGCGAAGTTGGTCTCCAGACGTTCCAACTCCTGACGCAAATCATCCTCGGATTGGTGCCGCCGCTGGGATCGCTCCAGGCGCACGGCCTCGTCCTTGTCGACAATCTGCTCGCGGCTGTGTTCAACCTCATCAAAACGTGAGCGACTCAGGGCTGCTTCGGCAGCCAGGTCTTTACGCGCCTTGATCGCATCCCGATCCCTGGGGTCGGCTTCCAACGCACGCTCGTAGTACTCCAACGCGCGCACCGGATCGCCGTTGACGCGCATCATGGCCCCGGCACGCTTGAGGCCCTCCGGATTGCGCGGTGCAACCTCGGTCAGGAACTCGTAGACAGCCAGAGCCGAGTGGGTGTGCCCGCCCGATTCCAGGCAGATGCCCAGCAGCAGGTTGGCTTCCTCGTCCATCGGGTTGGTAGCCAGATAACTCTCGAGCTGCTTCGCGGCGGCATTATGCTTGCCGGCCTTGGCCAGGGTCTTGGCCGCCGCCAGTGGACCGGCACCCTTGATCATCCCGAAGAACTTGCCGCCCTTCTTCTTCTCGTGGCGCGCCTTGAGGGCCCGGCGGAGACCTGCCCGCGCCTCGCCCACATCCGGATCGATCTCCAGCAGTTGCTGGTAGAGTTGGATGGCAAAGTCGTAGTTTCGACGTCGCGCGGCCTCTTCGGCCTTCTGAATGTGCTTGGTGTAGTCGACCACGGCTATGGGGGCCCATCCGGTCAGAGATCTGCCCCGGGGGGGCCGACGAATGCAGCGGCGGAAAATACTATAGGGCCCCCTGGAGGCCGTCAACGCACCCCCCACGCCTCTCCGTCCAAACCCTCCCCCCATGTCCGAGCCCCTTGAATTCGCTGTCACCCTGTACCCCGAGCCCCTGCTGCGCAGGACCGCCGAAGAGGTCACCACTTTCGATGACGACCTCGGGGAGACGGTCGAGGCCATGTATCAGCTCATGTTTGAGAGCCAAGGGGTGGGCCTGGCCGCACCCCAAGTGAGCCTGGGCAGACGGATCCTGGTCATGAACGCAGAGGGGGACAGAGAGAAACCCGAACTCAATCTGACCCTGATCAATCCGAGGATCGTAGAGCGCACGGGTGACAAGATGCTGATGGAGGAGGGCTGCCTCTCCTTCCCAGGCATCTTTGCGGAAATTGCGCGGTCAGAGGATTGCGTGGTCGAGGCCGTAGATGTGGAGGGCCAACCACTGCGCCTTGAGTTGACCGGGTTCGCCAGTCGGGTGCTGCAACACGAGTACGATCACCTCGAAGGCGTGCTCCTCGTGGACCGCATGTCCCCCGCCGATCGCTTGCGCAACAAGACCGCACTCGGGGAGATGATCGAAGACTACAAGGAACGACAGGCGCAAGTTTGATCATCACGCATCAATCGTCAGACCTGCCGCCTGCTCAGGCGGACGGCTCCGTGGTCAGCTTGGGTGTATTCGATGGCGTACACCTGGGACACGCGGCCATTCTGGCGGCCAATGTGGCCCGGGCCCAGGAGTTGGGATCTCGCTCAACCGTAGTCACTTTCAGGGGGCACCCCAAGGAGGTGCTCTTGGGACGTGCACCGCGCACCCTCACAACACTGGACCACCGCCTGGAGCTCTTCCGCCGTTCAGGGATCGAGCACACTCTGGTGCTCTCCTTCGATGATGCCCTGCGAAACACCCCAGCCACAGAGTTCGTCAAGGACCTGCTGATAGAGCAACTCGGCGCACGAGCTCTCGTACTGGGCTTCGACAGCAAGTTTGGTCGGGATCAGCAGGGGACGCCCGAACTCCTGCGCCAGCTGGGGTTCCCCGTGGAGGTCGTCGAAAAGGTGGTGGTCGACCAGCGAGCCGTCTCGAGTACAGCCATCCGCGAGGCGGTGGGGCTGGGCGACCTGGACGGCGCGGGGGCCATGCTCGGCCGACCGGTCTCGGTATTGGGAACGGTGGTCCACGGGAGTGCTCTGGGCCGCACCCTGGGGTTCCCCACGGCCAACCTGGACCTGCACCATGAATTGCACCCCCCCGCCGGGGTCTATGCGGGTCGCGCCCACCTGCTCGCCTCGGACGCCACTCATGCCGTCGAAGAGACCCATCTGGCCGTCTGCAACGTGGGTACGCGCCCCACGATCCAAGACCAGGAGCCTCGATCCCAGGGGGAGCTCCTGGTGGAAGTCCACCTGCTCGACTATGAGGGCGACCTCTATGGCCGCCGTCTGGAACTGGAGTTCACCCGGCACCTGCGAAGCGAGCGCCAGTTTGAGGGGCTGGATGCTCTCAAGGCACAAATCGCACTCGACGTGGATGCCGCCCGGGCCGCCCTGGCCTGAGACCGGATGGCGTGCGGCCGGGGATCGGGTGAGGAATCCAGGCCATTCCCTTTGACGGCCCAGGACTGCCAGCCGATAATCCCGCCCCTTGCGGCCTTGCCGCATACCTGGCCAGGTAGCTCAGTTGGTAGAGCACTTGACTGAAAATCAAGGGGTCACCAGTTCAAGTCTGGTCCTGGCCACCACCCTTCCCCCCGCTCCCCATGAGCACCACGCCCACACGGATTCGACGCAGCGACCCGTCGAGAGTCGTGTTCGAATGGGCCGACGGTCACTCGGCGGAGTTCAGTGCCGCAGAACTCAGACGGCGGTGCCCTTGCGCGGCGTGTGTGAGTGAGACGACGGGCCAGCGCATCCTCGACCCGACCTCGGTCCCCGATGACCTGACCCAAGCCAACCTGAACCTGGTCGGCAACTACGCGGTGAGCCTGCGGTTCTCGGACGGACACGAGACCGGGATCTACACCTATTCGTTCTTACGCGCCGCAAGGCAGCCCGACTAGGGTGCCGGAATGGAACCTCTCAGGATCAACGCACGGCTGATCCTGCCGCCGAGCGAACTGCACGTTTCATTCTCACGCTCCGGCGGTCCAGGCGGCCAAAACGTCAACAAGGTCGCCACGCGGGTGCAGCTGCGCTTCTGTGTGCTTGAAAGCCCGAGCCTCGGAGAGCGCCGCCGAGCACGCCTGGTACGGCAACTCGGGAACCGCCTGACCAAGGCGGGCGAAGTGGTTGTCCATGCATCAAGCCACCGGGAGCGGGGCCGTAACCTCGAGGAGGCGCGTCAGCGACTTGCCTCTCTGCTGCGCACCGGCCTTCAAGTGCCCAAGCGTCGCAAGGCCACGAAACCCACCCGAGCCTCCAAGCGCAAGCGCCTCGACGCCAAGCGCAAGCGGGGGGACCTGAAGCGGTCCCGTCGGCCCGACGCCGACTGAGTGGACCCGAGAGGCTCCACAGGAAGTTGCAAAGCGGCCAAAAGGTGCCTCGGATGCGGCGCCCAAGCGGCTGCCTCTGATCGTGGTAAGTCCATCTGTATCCCGGGGTTAGGTGGAGCTGTTCTCAATCTCGGGAGTGAGAGTTTGCGCGAGGTTCCCCCTCCCCCCCTTTCAGATTCGGATGCGCCTCTGCCCGTTGGGGTGCATCGCACTCTGCGGAGCCCGCCGCCCCTCCCCCGGAGCCGTCATGAGACCCATCCTCCACCCCCTGTATACCTTCACCGTCCTGGTCCTGGCTCCGGCCCATGGGCTCCCGATCGGCTCGGGGTCGGATGGGGACTGGTCTGAATTGGACCGGGAGGTTGAGGCTCTGGCCGCCAGCCTGCTGGCAGATGGTGGTGGACCGGGTCTGTTCGGGCGGGTGCAGACAACCTACCTGGCCTCAAGCGACCTTCCTGGCGACTTGGGCGGGTTCGGCGTGGCCGATGCGCGTCTGGGCATCATGGGCGTCCGCAGCGGCTACGAGTACCGCCTGGAGGTGGATTTCGCCGACGATTGGGGCTCGGGCTCCATGGGGCTGCTCGATGCCCAAGCCAGCTTTGCCCTGACGGAAACCGTCATGGCCACCCTGGGGCGCTTCCAGCCCAAGATCTCATCCAATGGACTCCTGGACGAGGGGAGCATGGCCTTCTTGAGCCACAGCATCATCGGGACGGCCCTGGCGGCCCGTGACGATGGGTTGATGCTCGAGGGCTCTCTCTCTGAGGTGGACTGGGCTCTGTGCATCATGAACGGCCTCGATGGAGCCGGTGACGAGGCCCTGGCTTCCCTGCGGCTCAGCATGGACCTCACTCCCAATGAACACAACCGCTCCGGAAGCCCCACAGAGGGTGCCTACGGCGGCTCAGAGGAGGTTACTGCCCTGGCCGCGTTCGCCATGGTGGAAGACCGTGGGGACCCGGAATCCGACCTGGCCCTGGCTGAGTTTCGAGCTGGATCAGGCACATGGAGCCTGGCTTTCGATGCTGCGGACGTCGGGTCCGCGGGGTTTTCCTCATTGGCGGACAATTTCACTGGCGTACTTACCTCAGATACGAAACCCCATTCCATAAGTCTGACGCTCATGGTCCGGGAGACCTGGGAACTGGCCTTACGGGTCCAAGACCTCGACCTGGCTGGCCTGCGCCAGAACGACCTCGCGCTCACCCACTACCTCTCTGGTCATGACATCAAGTGGACCCTGGGCGTCACCCAGCTGAGGAGTGATATCGCCGGCCTCAACACGGACCTGTGGGGTTTCGCCCTGAATGTGGGGTTTTGAGGCCTCAGATGACACTTTCGCCGATATGGGCTCGGAATCACAGCAAATCCCCCCTCCCGCCCCTCCCCTTGCGCACCCACCCCTCTCAGACCCCGAGGGGGTCTGAATCGCAAGACATTATATATAGGGGCCACTAGCCCACCACCAGTTCCAATCACGCCTAACCCCTTATGTTTCAATAACTTACGTCTCATTTGTCCCTAACGAAACAGGAATGGGGGACATGCCAGCGGATCTGCCACCGAATGAACCTGCGGTATCCGATTCGAAAAATCACGACAGAGGCTTGGCGTTGCCAATCGACAACCGCAACCTCTGCGCGATCAACAGGACCCCATCCCTGATCTCTCTTTCTGTCTGAATTCTCACTTTGGAGTGTAAACCCCATGAAGAAGCTTACCTGTAGCGCTATTGCGCTCACCATGACCTGCGCTGCCGGCTTCGCGTCGGACAGCGAGTGGTCTGCTCTCGACCAGGAGGTCGGAGCTCTCGCGTCTACCCTTAGTTTGGACGGCGGTGCCAGTATTTCTGGTCTCCTGCAGTCTGCTTACACGTCTGATGGCGACAACAACATTGGCGGTTGGGGCACGGGCAACGCCCGCCTGGCCGCCGACGGTAGCCACGGTGACTACGGTTACCACGTGGAGGCTGACTTCGCCGACGATGGCCTTCGCGGTGCCTACGCCACCTGGGGCATGACCGACTCTGTGTCCGCACAGATGGGTCAGTTCCGCGCCTCGGTCTGTAACGATGCCGACCTTGA
>MPMD02034328.1_pt1 | contig 23180 bp, 41 predicted proteins | sample 1617291 | NCBI WGS metagenome assembly MPMD02 (sample SAMN05944810, study PRJNA350692) | marine metagenome | biome: marine; feature: ODZ; material: water; isolation source: 120 m water sample filtered on 30 um supor filter | place: Pacific Ocean | collected 2012-04-09 | depth 120m m | reverse complement strand
TGGTCGAGAAGTGGATACACGAAGCCTTTTTATGATGATGGGAAGCTCGGATGCACCGACATGGGATACTATATTTTGGTGGACATCGAGGGGGAGGGCTTGAGATTAGAAAAGTTCTTAACAAGTCCCCTGATGACATACATCTTCAGAACAGCAAAATGGTCTGGCTTTGGAAATGAAATAGTATTCTCTTCTATTCCTAAAATTGACTTGTCCAAAGATATGGACAATGACGATTACTATAAATTGTTTTCGCTCACTAAAAAAGAAGTTGATTATGTTAAGAAGAGCGGTTCCAAGAAGCGTGCAAAAAATAAACCAGGCAAGGACGCGGAGGTCAAAAAGGAATCAAGAAAGAAGAATTTAGGTGAAGTTTACACTCCTTGCGAATTAGTTTTAGAAATGCTAGAACGTTTAGACTCTAAGAAGTGGGAAAATGCGAACAACACTTTTATAGATCCTGCTGGCGGATCGGGGAACTTTTTGGTAGAGATTGTTAGAAAAAAAATACAAACTGGATCAACACCATTGCAGGCTGTTGAAACAACTTATGGTATTGATATAATGCCTGATAATGTTGCTGAGACTAGAGAAAGAATTCTGGACATTGCCATAGAGAATTCATCTTGCGATAATCGTTCTGAAATACTGGAAGCCGTTAATAAAAATATTAGATTGGGCAATTCCTTGAAGCATGACTTGGCAGACATTTTTTCTCCAAACCCCTCCAGCGAATTAAAAAAATTCAGAGAGGAGCAATTTAAAAGCGAACTTTTGGAGGAAGATAATGAAAGTCGGTGATTTGGTAAAAGATAAGCTATGGGGAAGGCTTGGCATAGTAGTATGTGTGCCTCCAATGCCATCTATGATAGAAGTTTTCTGGTCTGGAGAAAAATCCAGAGCACAAAGGCATCTCTTGGGAGATCTGGAAGTGTTGGGGATTCACGAGGAGGAACAAAGTGAAACCTAAGCGAACATTCACTTTTAGTTCGAGGACGAACAAGTTTAAAAAACAACACAAGGAGAAAAACGAAATGAGATTATTTGAAATCATCTACGATGAAATCCCCTATCACGCAAAAACAAACGCAGAACTACCAGATTTTTACAAAAATCTTTCACTCGATCAGAAGTATTTCATTGACTCTTTGATCGAGAACTGTTATAATCAACCTGTTGAAATGAAGCATCAGACTTCTCTCTTAACTCCACCTGTGGTTATAACAAATGAGAAAAACCCCCAAGATTAAATTTGTAGGTCTTCACGCACATTCAGTTGCGGGATCTCCATTTGATGGACTAGGCTACCCAGAGGAACATTTCGAGTTTGCGTATGGAAATGGTATGGATGCAATGGCTATCACGGAGCACGGGAACGCGAATTCTTTGCCACATAGCGTCCTCGCAGCCAAGAAAATGAATGCCGAGGGCAAGGACTTTAAGCCCATCTTCGGGGTCGAGGCATACTTTAATCCCTCCATCAAAGATTGGACCGAGGCACGAGACAAGATTGCCGAGGACAAAAAGAATAAAAAACTAATCAAAGATGATGAAAGCGGTACAATCGTCGAAGACGAGAACCGACAAAGAAAGTCAATCCTAAACCGCCGCAATCACCTTGTCCTCCTCGCCCAGAACCAAACAGGTCTGAACAACATCTTCACACTTGTTTCCAAGTCATTCTCCGGTGAAAACTTCTATCGCTTTCCGCGTGTCGATTATGAAATGCTCGACCAACACAACGAAGGCATCATCGCTACGTCTGCCTGTCTTGGTGGAATCTATGCTGGTGACTTCTGGCGAAATAAAGATGGGGGCGAAGAAGCAATCCTCGCAGCAATGCGAGATACAACAGACAACTTCCTCAATATCTTTGGTGATCGATGGTATGGCGAACTGCAATGGAACAACATTCCAGAGCAACATCAAGTAAATAAGTTTGTCATTGAGATCTGTAAAGAATTTAATATTCCGTTAGTTTCAACTGCCGACAGTCATTATCCTCGCCCCGAGCTTTGGAAAGATCGGATTCTTTATAGAAAACTGGGGCACCTTTCTAAGCGAAAAGATTTTGACTCATATTTACCTAAGAGTGTTGAAGAAGTTGGATATGAACTCTACCCCAAGAACGGTGACGATATGTGGGAGAGTTATCAGAAATATTCTAAAAGCTGTAATGTATCATACGACGACGACTTAATTCTCAAATCTATTGAAAGAACACACGAGGTGGCTCATGGACGGATTGAAAGATTTTATCCTGATAGTACTGTTCGTCTTCCTGATTTTGTTGTACCAAGAGGTAAAGACGCACCAGCGGCGCTTGTTGAACAAAGTATCGAGGGTCTTAGACAAAATACGCTCGATGGTAAGAAAGAATATGTCGACAGACTAAAAAGGGAACTTACAATAATCAACAATAGAGGCTTCGCTAAATACTTTCTAACAATGAAAGCAATAGCGGATAAGGCTTCGTCTATTCAACTTGTGGGCGCGGGAAGGGGAAGCGCAGCAGGATCTCTTACCTCCTATGTTCTCGGCATCACACAGGTTGATCCAATTAAATATGATTTGCTTTTCTCTCGCTTCCTTCGGGAAGACGCAGTTGATTATCCTGATATTGATTACGATGTTTCCTCACCAATGGAACTTAAAGAACAACTTGCCGAGGAGTGGGGCAAGAATGTTGTTGTTCCGATTTCCAACTGGAACACGCTTCAACTTCGTTCTCTCATCAAGGACATCTCAAAGTTCTATGAGGTTCCATTCAAAGAGGTCAATGCCGTAACAGGCAGGATGATGTTCGAGGCAACCCCCAAAGCAAAGAAGGACCACGGGATTACAGCAGGGGTGTATACTCCCACATTTGAAGAGGTAATGAAATATTCGGATTCACTCCGAAAATTCCTCAAGAAATATCCAGATATTAAAACTCACGTTCTCAACCTGTACGGACAAGTCAGGAGCCTCTCACGACACGCAGGTGGAGTTGTTATTGCTGACAACCTCAACCAGCATATGCCCCTGATCTCTTCCAGGGGCGTAACACAGACTCCTTGGTCGGAGGGACAGAACGTCAGACATCTTGAACCTCTTGGCTTCATTAAGTTTGATATTCTTGGTCTCGCTTCTTTGAGAATGATGGAGACTTGTATCAGTCACATTTTAAAGAGGCACCACAACAACAGCGAACCAACCTTCAAGGACATCAAAGAATTCTACGACAAAAATATCCACCCAGATGTGATTGATTTTAATGACGAGGACATTTATAAAAATATTTTTCATAAGGGGAAGTGGGCTGGAATCTTCCAGTTTACAGAAGGAGGAGCACAACGATTTTGCAAACAGGCAAAGCCCAATACCATTATTGATATTGCCGCCATCACTTCTATCTATCGTCCCGGTCCTCTTTCCGCTGGCGTTGATAAGAAATACGTCGAGGCAATCGGAGCACCTCAATACATCAAGTATGATCACGAGATCATTCAGGAAGTTACAGAAGAAACCTACGGGTTTATGATTTTCCAAGAGCAGATTGCGTTGCTTGCTCATAGACTTGGAAAGGGTATTTCTCTTGACGAAGGCAACACTCTCCGTAAACTCCTCACCAAGAAGGGAACTGGCGAGGTCGAAAAGAAAAAAGAAAAGATCCGTTTGAAGTTTGTTGAGGGTTGTGTAGAGAAGGGACTCTCCAAAAACAAGGCAGAAAAACTCTGGAACAATATTGAATACTTCTCAGGATACGGATTCAACAAGTCTCACGCAATCTCCTATTCAATCCTATCATATCAGTGCGCTTGGTTATTCCACAAGTATCCCGTAGAGTGGATGGCATCTTTCCTCGATAAAGAACCCGAGACACGAAAAGAGAAAGCGATTACAATCGCAAAGAACTTTGGGTTTAATATTCAAGAATTAAATATTAACACCTCTGGGATGCAGTGGGATATTTTAGACGACAATACTTTAATCCAACCCCTAACTTCCATCAAGGGTCTTGGAGAAGCAGCAATCCAACAAATATTGAGGGCAAGACCTTTCTCAAGTATTGAGGACTTCATCTTTAACGAGAACATTGTATATTCCAAATTGAACAAAAAAGCACTGGATGTCTTATGCAGATCACAAACCCTCAACTGCCTTGTGGATGAGAGGTTCAACGGTCTGAAACACTTCTGGTCAGCAGTCGCAGTTGATAGACCAAAGACCAAAAAGAAGTTTCACACGAACATTGAGTTATTTTATGGGGAGGGAGATTTTACCGAGGAGGAGAAGATTGAATATCTTGTTGACTTGACCGGTCTTTTCCCCCTCCAGAAGGTGGTTGATGATGAGATGCAGAAGGATTTGGAGGGAAGATTTGTTCTCCCCATTTCTGACTACGATGAAGAGTTACAACTTGTTTGGTTTATCCCGAGGGAATTGATAGCAAAGAAAACTCGTAACGATAAAGATTTCTACATTATGAATGTGATTGATTCAAACAGCCAACTCACAAGTGTTAAGTGCTGGGGAGTGTCGCCACAGCGAGATGTAATCCATATTAATAGACCTTACATGGCGAGGGTAAAATATGATGAACAATGGGGGTTCTCTATTAATAATATTAGAAAGAATATGATTCTGTTGGGATAATACAGGTAAGTTGTTGACTTATAAAGACTTTTATATTATAATAGATCTAACACAAGGAGGAGAGATGATTTTAGAATTTGTTAAAGTGCGAGAAAACGTTGTAGTGCCCACCAGGGCAAATCCATCTGATGCTGGTTTAGATGTTTTCTTTAATCCATCAGATAATGAACCAGTGCCTATTGAACCAGCCAATGGAAAAACATTATTGCAAACCGGCATCCGCCTGGGAATCCCTCATGGATATATGGTCCAGGTTATGAATCGATCCTCCATAGCCTCCAAGAAGCAGTTGGTTGTGGGTGCTCACTGTATTGATTCTGGTTACGATGGCGAAATCTTTATTGACATTCACAATGTAGGAAGCACAATCAGAACCCTCCAACCGGGAGATAAGATTGCCCAACTGGTAATGATCCCTGTGGTTCATTTTAGAATGAGGGAAGCAACAGAGCTTTATGATGAGCCAATCACCATTTCTAATCGAGGTGATGGGGCGTTGGGAAGTACCGATGGATAAGAAAGAGATGGTGGTATCTGGGAAGATTAGTAAAAAAAGTGGAGGGACGCTGTGAAACTCAAAGAAGCACTCACCTATGACGACGTTCTGCTTGTTCCGCAATATAGCGAGATTGCAAGCCGCAGCCAGATTGAATTAACTTCTTTTTTGGGGGACATTCCAAGACCTACTCCAATATTGGCGTCTCCAATGGACACAGTATCGGAGCTTGATATGGCTATTGCTATAAGAAGAGAAGGAGGAACCGCCATTATTCATCGTTATTGCTCAATAGAAGAGCAGTGCAAAATGGTTGAAATAGCAGCACACCCTGTTGGAGCCGCCATCGGAGCCACTGATGACTATTTTAAACGAGCGCGTGACGTCGCCAAGGCTGGTGCTTCTTTTTTGTGCATCGATGTTGCCCACGGGCACCATATTTTTGTGAAGGAAGCAATCCAGAGACTTCGGGGTTGGTTTGGGCAAACCATTCACATTATGGCGGGAAATGTTGCAACCCTGGAAGGATTTAATGATTTAGCAGATTGGGGGGCAGACAGCATCCGTTGCAATATCGGAGGGGGAAGCATCTGTTCCACCAGAATCCAAACTGGTCACGGTATGCCTGGTCTTGAAACAATCTTCCAGTGTGCTAAATCCGATAGGAATGTTTCAATCATTGCTGACGGAGGAATTCGCTCATCGGGAGATATCGTAAAGGCTCTTGCCGCAGGAGCAGACTTCGTAATGCTTGGATCTCTCTTGGCGGGGACCGACGAAGCCCCCGGCAATAAGATTGAGCGCGATGGAAGATTTTGGAAAGAGTATCGAGGGATGGCGAGTGAGGACGCACAAATGGACTGGCGAGGGGCTTCTTCAACTCCCGAAGGTATTTCTTCCATTGTTCCATATGTGGGCACCGTAGGTCTTGTAATGGAGGATCTCAAGGGAGGCATTCGATCAGGACTATCATATTCTGGTGCTTCCAACATCGCAGAACTTCAGGCAAAGGCAAAGTTTGTTCGACAAACCGCCGCTGGGGCAATAGAAAGCAATACCCATATTTTATTGAGGTCTAAATGAGTATCACAGAGAAAGACAAACTTAAAAAAATAGTTTTTACTGCTACTGAAAAGTCACACGCTGATTTGAAAATAAAACTTCACTATGATGGTCTGACACAAGTAGCCTTTTATCGAATGATGATGGAGGGATATATTGTGGAGGACGAGAGGGTTTTAGAGTTCGTCCAAGATTGGAAAGATAAGAATGAAGTCCAGAGTAAAAGACAGAGAAAAGACATCAAAAAAGAATATAAAAGTCAAAAAGAATTAAAAAGTAAATTTGCTCTTGACGACACCGAAGTCGAAAGCATTTTTGATTTACTAGAAAAGGAGCACCCAGACCTATGAGTGATTTAAAAAAGTGTGCCGCCCTGTGCCTAGAAGAAGATGTATCTTGTCCCAATAGGGATTGTCGCCAGTGGATTTCATACGAGGGGGATAACAACTGCACTCTCATTACTGTTAAGAAACACGGTCCCCTCACTCTTCGAGAAATAGGTTTAAGAATAAATCGAACTCCACCTCGTGTTAAACAAATAATCGACGAAGTTCTTCTGAGGATAAGAAAAAATATTTTAAAGAAATAGTTATAGAGAACACAAATACAAATATTCAAATCTCAAAGGTATTTTGTTTAATTAAGCACTATTTATATGGTGAGTTTACATTTTATCTAAAAATAGGAGAGGTACAAAATGAGTAAGAAAAAGAACCTGTTGAATGAGACTACAGTCCGACGCTTTATGAAGTTGGCAAATATGGAAGCCATCGGCAATGATTTTATTGGTGAAGGATGGGGCAGTAAAGCTAAAGAATACCGGCGAGAGGAAGAGGATGGAGTTGAAAAGAAAGCTGGCACCGTTGGCGGTCACTTTAAAGACTACGAAGTCAATGAGGAAGAGGAGTTAGACCTTGAACTCGGTGGCGATGTAGATCTTGAAGATGTCGTCGATGTTGAAGAGGTCCCCGAAGAACTTCCCGAAGAGCCTCTTGGCGATATGGAAGGCAAGGTAGAAGAACTCGTCTCAGCCATCGCTGATGCTATTGAGGGCGTCACAGGCGTCGTCGTAGATGTCGAAGGCGAAGAAGAGGTAGAAGTTGAAGACGAATTGGAATTAGAAGTTCCTGTCGAGGACGAAGTGGAAGAAGTTCCTGTCGAGGACGAAGTGGAAGATACTGAAACCATCGTTCAGGAAGTTATGAAACGAGTTGCTGCTCGACTATTGAAAAACAGGAGCAAGTAAGTTGAAAAATTATAGAGCAGGTCTCCATAATGTTGGTTCTTATCAAGTATCTGGCTTGCCCTGGGTAACGGGTTCTACCTTGGGCGCAGGCGCTGAAGATAAGATTTCTTTCCCTGCTATAACAAAATCGATTACAGTCTTTAACAGTGGTGCCAACTCCTGTAGGGTTCATTTTGTCCCGGCATCTGCTGGAAATGTAATCAGTGGACTTCATTTTATTACCATTCCTTCAGAGGGGTTCTCTTTGGAAAAGCATACTTTCAATGTGAAGTGCAAAGAGGTTTATATTTCCAGCGTTGCGGGAACTGATTATGAGGTATTCGCAGAACTTACAACCATCGCTCCTGATGATATGTATACTCTAACTGGTTCTGGGACAACTGATTAATAGAAAATATATAAATTCTCTCAAGAGAGGCAATCGAAAGGTTGCCTCTTTTTTCTTGACTTGAGTCTGAAAATGTGGTATTATTCTTATGTATAACGAATGGAGGGATAATGGAGTTTTCACAAGATTTATTTGTTGGTTTCTTTCTGGGATATATTTTAAGATCAGGACTGGTTCATTTTTTTGTAAGGTTTCGTGGAGCATTAGTTTTGATTCAGGCAGAGAAGATATCGCTTCAAGCATTGTCCGACGCAGATATTTTGTTTAAACATGCAAAGAAGTGGACCTCCATCGTATCAGAAAGCCTAGAAGAGGTTTTAAAGGATGTTCGTTATAATCTTCTTACTCGATTTTCTGTCGAGGAAGTCGATGAATTCATGAGGGAGTGGGATATGTCTTTCACAGAACACAATGAAAATATCTGGCTAAAAACTGAGGAGATGCGCCAACGGGCAAGATCGTTATCTCTGAAATCCATTTCCGCCAGAATGAAAACTTATGGTCATGTTGTAAAATGGACAGACTGGGAAACGGCAATGACTCATGTTGGTGATGAGGGAGAACATGAAACTAAAACCTGATTTTACAAATCCCTTTTTTACAGCAGTGATGAAAGATATCATTGATGCCCATAAACATCAGGAAGGCAACGTAGTTTATGTGGGAAAACTATTTAAAGTACATGGACTCATAAAGTTTACTTTTCAGGAAACAGGGGGAAATATGCCCAAACAACGTCAACTTGAATACGTTTTTAACTTGGTTGATGATATTATGGAGGGAGTTAGGGATCTTTATTATACTGAAGAGGGGATAAAGATTGTGGAATATCACGATAAGAGGATAGAATGAAAATAATGTCAATCATGGGGGATCTTGAAGAAGAGTACGTCAAAGAAATTATAGAAACCCTGTATACATTAAAGTTGGGAGGAGAAGAGGAGGATAAAACAACTCCCATCGAAATAATTATGTCTACATATGGTGGTTCAATCATTGAACTCTTTTCTATATATGATACAATAAGGGATATCAAGCGGGATTGCGAAGTCCACACATTTGGGATTGGAAAAGTAATGTCGGCTGGTGTCCTACTCTTGGCGGCAGGGACAAAGGGCAAAAGAAGGATTGGAAAAAACTGTAGAGTGATGATCCATTCAGTCGTCGCGGGGTGTGAAGGATCATACTTCTCCCTCGAAAATGAAATGGAGGAGATCAGATATCTCCAAGACCAATACAAAAAACGCCTTATTGAGGAAACAAATATTTCGATGCGCTCTTTAAATAAATATTTTAAGTCAGGTAAGAATATTTACTTAAGCGCAACCGACGCCCTTGAGATGGGCATAGTAGATGAAATTGTATGAGGAATGAAAAATGGCTGTAGATAAAATATTTTATAATCAGATGTCTTCCAAACAACTTGGCTGGAAACCACATTGGTTTGGGGCAAGATATTTTGATGAGGACTTAATCAAAGAAATTAAAAAGTGGCAACGTAATCGCAAACTTAAGATCGATGGACTTATTGGACCGATGTCCTTCCGTAGGGTCTGGACCGAAAGAGAGGCATCCATTGACGACTACCTCCCAGAAGAAATCCCAGCGTGTCACGGCTCGCATATTATTTGCAACTCTGAGATCATCCCCATCGAATGGGACAAGGTTGTCCTGTGGTCTCAACAAGGAGGTCTCACGTGCGACCCAGGAACCTATTATAACTTCGCTGGCAAGCCCAAACGAGATGTTAAGATGTTCGTTAACCATTGGGATGTGTGCCTATCATCCAAGTCTTGCGAAAAGATTATGAAACGCAAGGGAACATCAGTTCACTTCTGCATTGACAACGATGGAACAATCTATCAACTGCTCGATACGCAACACGCAGCGTGGCAAGCAGGAAGCAGAGTAACCAATCTCGCTTCAGTCGGTGTAGAGATCTCCAACGCCTATTACACAAAATATAATAAAACCTATGTGAAGCGTGGATTTGGAGAAAGACCCACTTGGGTAGGCGAAGTCCATGGTAGTAAACTGGGGCAGTTCCTGGGCTTCTACGACGTCCAACTCGAAGCCCTTAAGGCACTATGGAAAGCAATGAACAAAGCCTATTCTATCCCCCTAAGTGCCCCTATTAACGAGAATAATGACCTTTTAAAGGGCGTCCATAAACCCGCAGCACAAGGAAAGTACCGAGGCATCGTAAATCATTACAATTTAACGAAAAGAAAGATTGACTGTGCAGGGTTAGATGTGTTAAAATTGCTAGAAGAAATTAAACAACAATAAGAGGTAGAAATGAAAGTTTATGAATCAAAGCAGCAACTCAATCAAAAGATTTTATCAGGGGTGGAGAAACTCTGTGAAGCAGTCGCAACAACCCTTGGACCCAAAGGTCGCAATGTCATTCTTCACCAGAAGGGCTCAAATCCAATCATTACTAAGGACGGTGTGACGGTCGCAAAGTTCATAACGTTTGAAGATCCCTTTGAAAACGCAGCAGCACAAATCATCAAGCAGGCATCTGCCCAAACCAATCTGGTCGCCGGTGACGGCACGACAACAGCAACTGTCTTGGCGTATGCAATTTTATCAGCAGCCCAAAAGCATTTGCTGACTGGGGCGTCACCAGTTTCATTAAAGCGAGGCATCGATCGCGCCGTTAAGGAGATTGTGGAAAATCTTGAAGATGTTGCTCGTCCTGTTTATACGGAACAAGAGATTGCCAATGTGGCGTCCATCTCCGCAAACAATGACACTGATATCGGGAAATTAATTGCCACTGCTATCGATCAGGTTGGCAAAGATGGTGCGATTACAATTGAAGAAGCCAACTCCGTTCAGACAAGCCTGGAAGTTGTCGAGGGATTTCAGATCGGCTCTGGATATCTCTCCCCAATGTTCATCACCGATGAACGCAGGGTTACGATGAAGCACAGCAATGCTCTCATTCTGGTCACTGATGAATCCATTGAGAGAGTAGAAGATATTCTTCCGGTGTTGGAACTGGTATCTCGTGACGGTCGCCCCCTAATCATTATAGCGGAAAGTATTGAGGGTCAAGCACTGGCAGCACTTGTTATGAATGCCGCCCGAGGAACAATGAAGGTTGCCGCAATCAAGGCACCTTGTTATGGCGAGGAGAGAAGAAATATTCTTAAAGATCTTGCTCTTGCTACGGGAGCAGTATTTATTTCAAGAGAATCGAATAAGACGCTCCAAGGGGTGGGTTTGCCTGACCTTGGGACTGCTAAAACCGTAGAATCGCAAAAGACCTGGACAACTTTTGTTGGAGGATCGGGAGACTACGAAAAAATAGAGGAAAGAATTAGATCTCTCAAGGAGGAGATGAGTCAAACTGAAGACCTCCAGGAATGCGAGAGGATTCAAGAGAGAATTACTAAACTTGCTTCTGGTGTGGCAATCATTCGAGTAGGGGGATTAACTGAGATCGAAATGAACGAGAAGAAGCACCGGATAGAAGATGCACTAGAAGCAGTAAAGGCGGCACAGGAAGAGGGCATCGTCGGAGGAGGAGGCATCGCACTTCTTCGAGCATCCACCGGCATAAAGGTTCACGGATGTAATTCAGACGAACGAGCAGGCATGGAAATTGTTTTGGAAGCAGTTAAACAGCCCATACGACAAATGGCTATTAACGCTGGAAATTCTCCTGACATCATCCTCGCTGGCGTTTTAAATCAGAAGATGGAGAATGGATATGATTTTTGTTCTGGGATGTTTGTTAATATGATTGAGAGTGGCATCGTCGATCCTGTTAAAGTTTCAAGAGCCGCATTGCAAAATGCAGCAAGTGCTGCTTCAACCCTTTTAACGACAAATTATGCTATTATTGAAATCTGATTACTATTTAATAATAGCACAGGGGGGCACTATGAAATGGAAAGAGGTGGAAAAGAAATATGTATGATGACCACTCTCAATGTAAAGGTTGAGAAGGTTTTACAAAATCAGGTTGAGGTTCAAGAAGACATCACAATGATCAAAGAAGCAGTCTATAATCCTGATAGTGGACTTTATTCAAGGTTAAAGTTCTTGGAAAATACAATAATTACAAACGGGGAGTTGAGGATTGCTACAGTAGAACAGACAGTCAATACTATCAAAAAAATTCAATGGATGGTGATCGGCTCTGCTGTTATGACTTTAACTGCTTTAATGGTTAAGTTCGTTTTAACCTAGTGGAGAGCACATGAACGTGAGAATAGGATACACGGTGGACCTATCAGAAGTTCCTGATGAGTCCAAAAGAATAATGAAGGGCGTAATGTATGGGTTGCAAGATGACATTTCACATCTTTTGGACATACATGACTTTAATCCTTATGCAGTCGTAAGTGATATTGATAAGTTTAGAGAAAAACTCATTAAATATGATCAACAACTGCAAGACTGCTCAGAGATACTGAGGGGATACATAGAGGCTACTACTTCTAATAACTCTCCCCCTGCTACCGAAGAGTTGGCTGAAGATATAAAAAAGTCTATGAAAGATTTGGCTAACTTGCAGACAATAATAGAAAATCAGGAAGATGATGAATAGGGGGGATCTAATTTGGTGCCCAGCCGAAGTGCTTTTAGTGGAGGGTGATTGCGAAATTCCAGAAATAAAGGGACCAGTTAGTCTCTTGTTATATAATAAATGCCTTCAGAATTCTTTTTATACACGAAATCCTAAAATAGCTTTTGTTTTGGGGAGGGAGGGAGAAAACCTGGTTAAAATTATTCATTCCGGTCGCACTTGGTATGCGGAGGAGAAAAATTTATATCCATTGTGATAGTGTTATAGTGAGAAGGAGGAATAGAAGATGCTTATAAATCTTATAGAGATATATGAGGATAGTAGAGTTATTAAAGAAGCCAAATCCCTTGGGAGACAAATCAGCAAACAATATCTTTTAAGGGAAATATCAATTAATCCAGCACATCTTATTAGCATAAGGGAGGAACTTTCCCTAGCAAAGTCTTTGATAGAATCCCATGCCACCGGTAAGTATTCTTTTCCCGCTGGTCTTGATCATCGCCAAAAGTTTACCAAACTGTGCTTACAGCGAGGTAACTTTGGTTGGGATTTAATTGTTATTGGGGATTTAAATCAGGTAAGGGAAAAATTAAATATTGGTTCAAGGAAAGCCCTTCTGAATGGGTAATGGAAAATTAAATGCTGATTCTCATCTTGTCCTATTGATGATAAATATGAAACAAATTTTAAAAGCTAGGATGGAGATAAGCAAACACTTTATAAAACATTATGCTTCTCTGTCGAGTCAAAAAATGTGGGATAAGAACTGTCTTCCTGAGATATGTACTCTTTATGTTGGGTATGTTAAGTTGGATGCTTTTTTAGATAAGAAAATATCTTTTTTACAAATGGCGGGGGATGGAACGGGAAAGAAACTAACCAAGGGGGATTTGGATTTTATTACCGAGCAAACAGCGATCCTCCACAGAATAGAGGATTTTTTAGCAACTAGAAATTTATGTCTCTATTATATATGAGGAATAAATAATATGAATAAAATACAACTGAACAAGTTTTCGGCTGGCAACTGGGTGTTTGTTCCCCTTAAGCCTATTGCTCCTGATGAGGTTAGAAGATATTTATCTATAGCCAAATATAACACTTATTTTCGATTATGTTCTGGAAGAGTTTTAAGAATTATAGCTTTTGATAGACAAGCTAAAATGGTTAATGTTCGCATAACAAGCACACATAGTATGTGGTTGCGAATTGAGTGGGTGGTCCCACTTGATAAAACCGAAGCAGAGAGGGTTAGGTATGAAAATGAGTGTTTGGCAGAGGTTAATCGACAAACCGCTGTTCTTAATAGGAAGAGAGATGAGATGATGGGAGAGGTATTTCAAAGCGAGGGTAGTAAAAAACTTGAAGAAAAAAAGAAAGGGCGACCGGCAAACAGAATCACCGCTCCTTTCACATTTAATTATCTTGATGAGGACTGGTTTCAGGACTAAGAGCAATACTTTTTACTTTCTTGCACTAATTAATCATAGATTTAGGGGGTGCATTTAAATGATTGATAAAGAAGAAAATATTTTAAAGGAAGTTGAAAAAACTTCAACTGATCTTAACCCTGGCGATATTATTATTGAGCCAGCGGTTAGGGTTGTTTCAACAGAGCCGGAACACTTGCGTCCGCGACCACCAGGTAATAGAGCGCCATCGGGGATTAGGACGTTTACCATCTATAGAACATCAGACGAAACAGGGGTGTCTGGTGATGGGATTATTATTGAGGGAGTTGTATTGGCAACAGGACAAGCCATTATTCATTGGCTAACGCCCTTTCCTCGTGGAAGTATTGCGGTTTTTGATTCGCTGGATGATTTTACAAAGATCCATATTAATCCCCACCCAGGGAATCAAACCATTATTACTTTTGAAGATGGAGAGCAGATAAAGTTTGGAGAAGAATAGATGATTTATACAATGAGCCAGCCGTACTTTCCTCCCTCAACAGATTTGTTTGAGACCATTAAAGATAAATTTTTTGAAACAGTGAAAGAAGAGTTGGCTTGCTATCTTCCTGATTTGGATGTAAGCAGTGTTTATTCCAGAACATATGGAAATATAAAACGAACTCCCATAATGATTAAGATAGAGGTTCGTATTCCTGACGGTTGCGCAGACACCGTTGAAGACCAATTGGAGGAGGTGATTGATAATGTCATCAACGATGCTTACGCAATCGAAGCAGAGAAGCACGAGGTCTATGTCCAAAACCAGATCACGGGGATTTCGAGGCAAGAGGAGATCAATGAGATCGTGGAACTCTCCAGGGAGTATTTCATTGAAAAGGCTATCGAGGAAGTCTATTCAGAAAAGCAGCGTAAATGGGCATGTGCTCAAATAGATAAACCCGCTTCAGACGTCGAACTCACTCAAGCACAAGCAAAAGAAATGTGCTCTGCTGAAATCGAAGAGGCAGAGGAACTAGAAGAGCTTGATTACCAGAAGGATGTAATCGGCAAACAAGTTAAGAGCGGCAAGTACGAGAAGATGAAGAAGAGGTTGATAGGTCAGGGGGGAACCGAGAACACGGAACCCTTTGTTAAAAAGCCCAGTTATGAACGTTCCAAGCAGGCACCTGCTGGTTTCTCTGCTTTGGAGGAGAGCGATAGGTGATAAGAAAGATAGCAAAAATATTTGCTCTCGTTCTTATAGTAATAATATTTATCTTCTCCTGCGCTGATCTCCCTGGCGGTAATGACTTTAGAGAAATCCCCCCACTTGAAGAAAACCATATAACCTGCAAAGATTTTAGTAGAAAGATAACTCTCTTTTTCGACAAAGACAAAGACACACCTTTTGGTACTCGCAACTTTCATTTTTCTGTTGGTAAGGATTATGATTTTTGGGTCTTGCGTCAGGGGCAGATCTTTATCAAGGATATAGACTTGGTTTTTGACAAATCTTTTACGGCGGAATACCTATTTATAGAAGACTTACAAGGCAATCCAGTTGTTTCCATTTCTGGGGTGGGAGATGGGAAGATAGGGGCTATTGAGTGGAATAGAAAGAAAGATCTTGTTCCTCTCATTTCAAGATCGATTATGGATAGTGTCCATGAAGACAAATTTTGGAAAGTTTTAAAACTTAGATATAAGCACGATGAGGAGAAAATGTTTAGAAATGAGACTTCACTTAGGATATTTTTAACGATCCAAGCCTGTGGTGATTTTACAAATTTATCTCCCGTTTTATGGGATAGACTCACTATGGTGTTCTGGAACTAAAGGAGAGTAGAAATGAAAAATAGGTACACAAAAGGGATCATAGCATTGTTGTTGGCGGGGGTGATTGTATTTTTCTCTTGCGCTGAAGGCAGAGAGGGGGCAGAACATAAAGAAGTCCTTCCCGAGGAAGAAATTAAAAAAGATATTGTTTTGGAGATTTACAATACTCTCTACAAAAACGATATTGTTGTTACTACTTTGACGGAGGTGACCGATCCAGAAGAACAAGAGAAGATAGAACAGATTGAGGAAAATATTACTTGCATTGATGTTGATAGGGATGTTAATATAGATTTTGATACTGTAGATATTTCTCTTTTGAAAAACTGGTATGGATCACACTCTGGAGTTCACACGTTAAACTTTTCCATCGGAAAAGATTTTGAGGAGTGGACAACTAGGACCGCTCGTATTTATATTAAAGATTTAAAAGTGACGATTAAGGAACCCATTAGTGCTTCTTACGTCTATTTAAACAGGATGAACAGTGCTCACTTGATTTGGTTCTTCGGGGTATCGGGAACAGAAGTGAGAGAAATCGGCTGGGATGGTGAGACAGATCTTGTCCCTCATCTAAGGGATTCAGACTATAGTCAACCTGAACTGGGTCGATTTTGGAAGGGTATAAATGTTCGCTACAGTGCTTACGGAAGAATCCCCGAGGAAAATGTTGAGGTGGAAGTGACACTAACGATATTTGCCTGTGGAGACTTCACCAATTTGAGTCACGTATTTTATTGGGATATTTAAAATGAAGATCTTGCTGGAAAGTTGGGGAGAATATATCAACGAGATCGAGATCGATAAGTCTCGGTTTCAAATTAACGATACATTAAACCCAAGATTTTGGAAAAATAAAAAACTTAACCCTCTCATCGGAGATCGTCTCAAGGCAATCTCGGAAGACTTCTATGGGTATCTTGGCGTTGACTATGAGATCGAGGATATCATCCTCACCGGAAGTAACGCCAACTACAATTGGAATGATCTTTCAGACCTTGACGTCCACATCATCATCAACTATAAAAAGACAGGCGAGGACATGGACTTCCTCAATGAACTCTTTACGGCAAAGAGGTCAAATTGGAACAGGGTCCATAACATTTTGATGAAAGGTCACGAAGTGGAGATGTACGTTCAGGATGAGGACGAGCCCCACATCGCCACTGGTGTCTACTCCCTCCTCAATGACGAATGGAATGTAGAACCCCAACATCGAGCACAACCAGAGATTGACTACGCCACCGTAGAGAAGAAGGCAGGTAACATCGAGGACGAGATAGGACAAATCTCAAAGATGTATGACGAGGGCAAGTATGAAGATGTCCTGGAGTGTACCGAGGTCTTAAAAGGCAAGATCCGAAAGATGCGAAGAGCAGGTCTTTATTCTGCTGGTGAATTCTCAGCAGAGAACATTGCGTTTAAAGTCTTGCGGAATAGTGGTAACCTGGCGAGGCTATCCAAACTACGCAATAAAGCATATGATGCCCTAATGTCACTGGAGAAAGAAGATGCTCCGAAGATTAAAATCAACATTTCTGAAGTTTGGAGAAGATATCGTGAAAGTAATAATCTCTAAATGGAGAAACTTTAGAAACTCACCACCTGATGTTGGGGTTGCTAGTGTCGTCATTGTGGTGGATAGTAAAAGCAACTTTCTGATTGTAAAGAGGGGCAAGAGTGCTCATTGGTATCCCAAGAAGTGGAGTCTGGTCGGCGGCTTTCTTGAAGGGGAGGAAACTCCTGCCGAAGGAGCACGAAGAGAGGTCTTTGAGGAGACCACCTTATCTCTCCCCAATCTTAAGTATTGCTTCAGGAGGGGAAATGTTTTTTTCTTTCTGTGTTGCCTACCATATCCACACAAGTATTATTCCGTAGCCCTTGATTTTGAAAATGATGATTATGCCTGGGTTCCTCTCGCAGAGATAGATTCTTATAATACCACTCCTGAATGTAAAAATAATATTTTAAAATGCCTGCATTCATAAAACTTCCCCCTATATAATATAGGGGAGATATGTAGGGATGCTCTATAGCAGATCAACTTGTTCTATTTGTTGCGGCACTAGGAAGAGTTGGTATGGATATGGATGTCCTTATTGCGATGATACGGGTACTACTTACCTGGAGGCATCCCACAGAATAATAGTAAAGCATACACTTGAAAAACTCCCCGAAGATATCCAGAAGAAAATATATGCAGAGTTAAAGCACAAGTTTGAAAATATTACTTGACTTGGGAGTATATTGTGGTATAATGGTAGAAGTTATAGAGAAAGGCAGTTTTGTTAGATTAAGAACCGACGAAGAAATAAAAATGGGGATTGGTTTTGTTTTGGACAAAAGGGGGAACTCCCTAGAGGGTCTGAAAAACCACCACGAGATATATACAAGTGATTATACTCCATCAACTCGGCTCGTTAGGGAAACTTTTAGAAAAAATAGGCATCTGGATACTTTATTTCAAAGACCAATATTTTTAGTATTTTGGAACAATAGAACTCTTTCGATAAAGTTGTGGATGTTCCACTCCGAGATTGTCCTAATACCAGGAGGTAAGTAAGTGGAGATTGGAGAAAAAGTGTGCAAACTCTCAAATTGGTTCCCAGTCGAGAGTTTTGAAATCTTTGAGCATTTTTCTGGGACTGGCACCATCATCGGTCTATCCGAGGACAAATATATTGTCGAGTGGGGTTTAGGAGACAATTTTCTTTCACATGAAACGGATTTTTCAATTATTAAGGCGTCCGAAGCGCGTTAAAAAAATGATAAAAACTTTACATTTTTACTACTTATCATAAAAATAAAAAATCATTTCAAAGTGGAGAAAAAACCAATGATTGAGAAAATTTTGATTTGCCTATTTTCTATTACAACCTTTAACTCGTGCCAACTTCTTCCTCTTAATCTTTCGCACACAACAACTGCAAAGGAAGAAATGTTGAAAAAAATCCTTGTGGAGGCTCAACAAGAGGAAGCGGGTCAACTTTATGAAGATGGAACTCACCCAATGGGCGGCATTCACTACAGCGCCTATTATCTTCTTCAAGAGGAACTTAGTTCTATGGGATTGTTTAAGTACAAAGAACACCTTCAGAATCATTCTTATTAACCAATAATACAACGGAGGGAAAATGAAGGCAGATGTAGTAGTCGGAGTTCAGTATGGCGACGAGGGTAAAGGCAAAGTTACTCATCACCTGGCTAAGAATGGAAACTATTCTCATGTAATACGGTATGGTGGGGGTTGTAATGCGGGGCATACCATTTACCACGAGGGTAGAAAGTTTATCACCCACCACATTCCTGCTGGCATTTTCTTTGGAATCAAATCCATTATTGGATCAGGGTGTGTAATCAATCCAGAGCAGTTTTTTAAAGAAATGGCTGAACTCAGAAACGCAGGGTTACCAGTAGACAATAAATTATTCATCGCTAACAATTGTCATGTTATTACTGATGAACACCTGGTCGAGGATGGAAAGGATACATCCATCGGTACGACGAAGCGAGGAAATGGTCCCGCATATAGAGATAAATATGCTCGGAGTGGCATCCAGGCAGGCTCTCTTTCTATCTTTCATCCATTCATCATTGATCTGTACGAAGATTTCTTCAACTCGGATGAGGAGATTAACATACTTTGCGAAGGGGCTCAGGGATTCGGGCTCGATATTGACTGGGGGGATTATCCCTATGTTACTTCAAGTCACTGCACCGTTGGAGGGGCTATTCTCAATGCTATTCCACCCAGAAGCATCAACAAGGTCTGGGGTGTAGCCAAAGTATACGAAACATATGTTGGAGCGAAACAATATCAACCAGTCGGCAATGACGTCTTTGATCGTATTTGTGATGCTGGTGGGGAGTTCGGTTCAACTACGGGACGCCGACGGCAGGTTAACTGGATGGATATAAACCTTCTCTTGAAAGCAGTCAACCTGAATGGTGTAACAGATTTGGTTGTAAATAAGGTTGACATCCTCAGAGAGGTTGGCAGATGGGGACTCATCAACGGAAAGACAACCGAGTTTGATTCCGAGGCAGAATTTAAAACTTATGTAGAAAAAGTGCTTCCATCCGAAGTCAAAGTTTATTGGTCCGATAACCCAGAGAGGATTTAAAAATGAGAAAGAGTAGTTCAGAAAGAAAATACGAAAAAGAGTTTATTGCGTTTTGCGACATCCACAACCTTCGTCGCAAAAGGAGTGAAGACGGATACCCTATTGCCATTGGAACGGGAAAGAGAAAGGGGGATCACTTCTTTGATGGATTTAAGGGAGCAGTGGGTGTTTGGGTGTCCCGTGACACGCGAAAGAAATTCTCCTTTACTCACAAAAAAATGATAAAAATGGGTTGTACTCCCCTAGTTACTTGTGAAAGTGAGGGAACTTATCTCATATCTTATGAAAGTGCCCTCCCTGTGGCAAAGTTTTTGCGCCTTGTGAAAGGAAAACGACGCGGGAAATACGCGGAGGAACAAAGTGGATGCCCAAAATAAACTTTTTTTAAGCTTTACTGACGAAGAACTAAGACACATTTTTGTTGAACATCTCAGAAATATTGGGGAAACTCGCTATGCTGAGATGTTAGGATCACAGCTTTGGAGTTGTGGGTTATACTTTGATGAGAGAAAGAGATGCTGGGCAATCCTTCTGAAGGAGACACCATGTTCTTCTGAAAAGCGTAACCTCATAGAAACTTCCGAGGAGATTAATGATGCAATTCCTCAAGATTATCCCGTAGATTAAAATGGTGAGTTAAATGGAAAAGGAAAATTTATCTAGAGAACAACTTATAAAAGAGAACACTAGGCTCCATTCAATGTTGAGAGAATATATGAATAAATACAGAGAACTGGAAACTTCCGTCAGAAGATTAAGAATAGCTCGTTCCGAAGCAAAAGGAATATATGATGCAGAAACAAATCTTTATGGTTTACTCGAAGAAACTTAAAACTATCCTATCTCACCCCCTCCACATGCTGGGCACCCCTACGCCCTCCTTTTTTATTCCCTCTTCTCTTGACATACCCGAAAGAATATGTTATTATCATATAAGATACTGGGGACTCACGGAGGAATGAGAACAATGACCAAAAAAATACTTATTATTGTGGGATTATCACTCACATTGACGGGATGTATTGTCGTCCGAGAACCTCCTGATCCAATCGTGAGGGTTGAAGAGAGGCTTGTCTGTTATTATGACTGCGGCTGGGAAGAGGTCTGCTGCTACCCAGAGTATTATAGTGACGATGTTGAGGGAATCTGTGATGCAATGTCTCGTGAGGATGTGAGACTTTACTGCTGGTAAGGAGGAGAAATGTCCGAGGAGAGAAAGTTAAGAAAGACAGCGTGCAGCAAGTTTTCACTAAACCAGGAGGAAATGAACTACGCTCTTATTCGTTTTATCTGGGCGCATCGTCAAGATGTATTTCCACAGGAAGCCGAGATTGATGTTCTAGATGCTTTGCGAAACTACAAGGTTGTAGCAAAGAGAGTTCAGCGAGACCAGGAGGTTTCTATTCACCTTTACAAATATGTAGAGCCAAAACCTATTAAGGTTAAGGGTAAGCGACGGAGCAAGAAAAAGTGAGATTTTCAAGGCATTATTCATATGATACTATTGAAATTGTGGTATATGATTATCTTGATATTATGGAAAAAGACGGCGTTATCTCTTCGGAAACATTGGTTAATTTGTGGGATTGGGATAGTACCACTTATCAAATCTTCCTGGAGGCAGATAGTGCGTTTACTTATAAGGAGGCTCAGATTCTTCAGGACTACATAAATAAAACCATTCATAAAAGAATCTTAATTTCAATCATCAGGATTCAACATCGTCCAGACGGGCAACTCAATCCTTCACTTTAATTGCACCAAGGATAACAACATGGAAAACATTACTCTCATTTTATTATGTTTAGTAGGCGCACTTGTCGGTCACTTGCTCGTTCGGTTTTTGGTGGAACCAGGTGTTTCACAAAGGTCTATGGCTCTTAGAACCGACATGTATGAATATAAAGCATCAGAGCTTGATAAAAGAGTAGATAAACTTGAAAAACGTATTGACAACTTTCCCTCTTTGTGATATTATTGCTATATAAATCAGAAGAGGAGAGAAGATGTCGAACATCCCCGAGAACAAATCCGAAAGATTCAAAAACCTTCTTGAGAGGATGGAATCCCAAAAGAAAGTTATAAAACTTCAATGGATGAAGAATGTGATTGAAAGAGATATAGACTTCATTCTTAGTCTATCTCAGAGTTTTGCCACTTATGCTAGACTCTCTTCACGACAAAATGAATTCTTTGAAAAGATTGAGATCAAGTATCAAGAAGACAAACTCATTGAAGAACGACGATGGTATGAGAATTTCTCTTCCGAGCAGCGAGAGAAGATGAAGATCGTCTCCCAGTACTACTTGCACGAAGGACAATACTTTTATAATCTATCCGAGAAGGCTCTCAAGGATGAAAGTTTCATTCCTTCTGAGAAACAATACAAATCATTTGTAGAAAACAAATATGCTTCCAAGGTCTTGGAGGAACATTTTAAAAAGCCCTCTTTCGAGGAGAATAGTCTTGTAACGATTCGTAGCATTAAGAGCAATAGCAGCGCACGATATCTTTCATATCCAAACCTTGAGGTGCGACCCTCTTTATTTTATCACCACGCCAATAAAATATGTCTTGTCTTGAAGACCAACGCAGCACCAATCTATAGCCCTTGTCGAGGGTCGTCCCAGTATCTGGTGCTGCCGGTTGGTCAAACAAAGCCAATTATTGTCGAGGAAAGATTTCTTAAAAAATATAGGAAAAAATAGATTTGTAGTGAATCTCTCTCTATATACTTTAGGAGGAAATCAACATGGCAAGTTTTAAATACCAACTCCCCGAGAATGTCTCAAAGGAAAATGCAGAAAATATTATTAATATGGTGTATACATTTCAGGATATTATGGCTGGACTTGATGAAATCGAGGATGAAAAAGAATCCAAAAGAGCCATGAGGCTTTACGAACTCCAATATTTATTTCAAGCACTATTCCAAGCAGATTTCCCTTCACTTAAATATACCACATGATAGGTTAATGGAGTACGTTGTTATATTCAGTTCAGTCGCTTTTAGTCTGGGTTTCTTCGCAGGAATCCTCACCAATCAAATGTCTCAACGAATCATAGACAAAGAAAAAGAACTCGAATCCAAGGAATGTCAATGTTCGCAGAACTTGTAGAGGATTTTAAAAATCAAACGTGGCAGGTCCAACTCGCATTTTTTCTTTTCTGTGCGGGAAAACTGTTAACCTTCGCCGTCGCAATCACAATGTGGATAAACCCGTTCGTCGCTGCTGGTCTGTTAGCTCTTGACGGAATTTGCATTACTGTTTGTATTTTCCTGTGCATCCACCAGATGCTAGACAGTATTTTTGCTTCCCTTATGGAAATCGCACTCGACTATTAATTTTTGACAGTTCACCTATTTATTATATGAAAACCTTAATAGAAAACTGGCGTAGGTTTAATCTTCTATCTGAAAGAATAAATTGCCTTGACCCCGACACAGGC
>MPMD02117436.1_pt1 | contig 23430 bp, 17 predicted proteins | sample 1617291 | NCBI WGS metagenome assembly MPMD02 (sample SAMN05944810, study PRJNA350692) | marine metagenome | biome: marine; feature: ODZ; material: water; isolation source: 120 m water sample filtered on 30 um supor filter | place: Pacific Ocean | collected 2012-04-09 | depth 120m m | reverse complement strand
CTAACTGTGACGGGCCCTGGTGGCAGTGACACCATGACGAAGGTTGGCTACATCACAGTGAACGAGCCTTCGGCGGGTGGTCTGCACTACCTGTCGTTCTTGACAACCACCACCGTTCCCGGTGTCGGCAAAGTCCGGGACGAGGATGTTGTCAGCTATGACTCAGCAACGGGACTCTGGTCCATGCACTTTGACGCATCCGACGTGGGAGTGGGCAGTACGGACATCAACGCGCTGCACGTGCGAGCCGATGGAAGCCTCATCCTCTCCTTCAACACGACGACTACCCTTCCCGGATTGACGGGTGGGCCTAGTGGGGAGGTGGTCGATGATTCTGATCTCGTGGTGTTCACCTTCACCAGTACAGGGGCCAACACGGCAGGGACATTCGCGTTCCTGTTCGACGGTTCCGATGTGGACATGACCACCAACGGAGAGGACATCGATGCGGTCTATGAATATGACGATGGCCGACTGGCGATCTCCACGGTTGGGACTCTGCGAACGGCTGGTCAATCAGCACGCAGGGACGAGGACGTGGTGATCTTCACCCCGAGTTCGCTTGGGTCTGCAACCAGTGGTAGCTTCGCGCTGCACTTCGACGGCTCGGACGTTGGTTTTGGGAGCATCGGCGGCCACGACGTGGGTGCCGTGACCTTTGATGGCCCAGACATGCTGTTCTCGACCCTTGGCACGTATACCGCTGCCGGAGGCAGCGGAGCAGACGAAGACGTCAGCCGGTTCGTGGGTATATTCGGCTCCCAGACTTCGGGTACAGCCGCCTTGGAACTGGATCTCTCAGCCTTGGGCATCAGTACCGCCGAAGACACCGATGGCCTCTCCTTCCGATGAGTGCTCAGTACGGCAGGGTTGCCGAGATGGCGTTGGATGCGGCGCGTCCAGCGGGTGTCCCGTCCTCGGGGAACCAGACCTGCGCGTAGAGGCTTGATCCGGGTAGGGCCGTGGCGGGTACCGTGATGGTTGCCTGCCAGGCGCCCGAGGCGTCGGTCTGAATGGCGGTGACCATATCAGTGGAAGGCACCTGCAGGCCGCCAGCCATCGAACGGCATTCAGCGCGAAGGCCCACGATCAGGTTGGTGCTCATGTTTGCAGGGGCGTCCGTCAAGGAGAGAGTCAATTGGCTTCCCGGAGCAATGACTCCCGAGCCCTGCAGGGAGGATGGTCCGCCCTTACCCGGGAGGGCGTACTTCAAATCCACCCAGAGTGCTCCTGGGTCGTCGGCAAAGCGCAAGGAGAGGTAGGCTTGCTTGCGATCCCGCACGGCATTCACCACCGCGACACCATTGCAGGGAGTGGGATCGGTGAAGGACAAGCCGCCGCGTACAGTGACCCGGCCATTGATGATGGGAGCCATGATGGATGTCGCGCGCAGCTCATCCACACGCGCCACCACTCGGTAGCGACGACCGGCAGGGAGAGCCACACTGACCGGGTAGGCGTTGCGGTCATTGCGGATTCGACGTTCTACGTCGAAAGTTCCTCCCGGCACGAGAAAGGGGTTTGCAGGGTCGCTTACGTCCCAGAAGGCGATCTCGGTCTTGCCAATGCCACAGGTCGGCGCTCCTGGGCCGATGCGACCGTCGAGGATGACCTCTTGGACGCGCAGAGGACTACCGCCGGGTGCCGTGTCGAATGCGAGGCCGACGTACCAGTCGGATCCTGGCGCACTGGTGGGCGGCGTGAGGGGGGCGCTATTGGTCGTGCATACCAAGCCGTCGGTCGTTGTGACCAGGGTCGGTTGAGCGAAGGGAAGGGGCGGGAATTCGCAGCCGTCTACGACCACCTTCCCGCTGCGGTAGACCGTTATCTCACGGTCGTCCAGGTGAGCCAGGGGAATGCGCGCGAGTCGCGGGTTCACGTGCCGATCAATTCGCCGGAAGCCCACACTGGGGTCGGAGGGTAGGTCGACGGCGATGCTGAAGTAGAGGTCCTGGTCGGGATCGGTGGGGGCGGGATCGGGGGGCAGCGCGAAGTGCAGGGCATATTCGTTTTGGTTGATGTAGCCCCCTGCGCTCGTTACCAACTGACGCCGTCGGTGACCCGTGCCGTCGCCTTCGACGGCGACCTCGACTGACGCGCCGTACTCGTTGGCCAGACCGAAGGGTACGCCTGCGGCGTCCATCACCACGTTGACTCGGACGAATCGCCGCTGGTCGGCAGGCGTGGTCTCATCGTAAATGGTGTTGTCGTAGAGGAAGCCGCGTACCGAGCCGAAGGCACCGATTCCCAGGTCCATGTCTCCGTCCTTGTCCCAGTCGGCCCAGGAATGGACCGCATTGACAAGGTTGCCTGGTGGGATCGGGTGAGTGGCCACGACAAACTTGCGCTGGCCCGTCTCCACGAACATGTTGCGGCGGAAGATCGTCTGGGTGCTGATATCGATGTCTCCATCGTTGTCCCAGTCGGCGTGGGAAACTCCCAGGCAGTTTTTGCCGCCGTTCATCTCGATGACCTTCTTCTTGGTCAGGAAATACGTTCCGTCCCCATTGCTCTCGAGGATGCGGATCATCAGGTCGGCGCACCATGAGATCAGAAGATCAAAGTCACCGTCCAAGTCGTAGTCGAAGAAGAAAATGCCCTCGTCGGTCGTGCTGCGACCCGGGATGCCGCTGGCCGGGGTATCCAACGGCATGAACATGGGGGCCCCTAGGGTCGATCGGTTTTGATAGACGGTGCCGTTGCAGTAGAGGTCAAGGTCACCGTCACCATCCACGTCGCAGAATTCCGCTCCCTCGGGACGATCCGTGCCGGGGATGTTGTCCAACCCCACCTCGCGACTGAGTTCGAGGAAACGGTGTTCTCCGCCCGGCCCCGTCGGCCCCATGTTTTGGAGGAAGAAGTTCCCAGGGCTGCCGATCAGGGGAACCCAAGAAGGATAGACGGGTACGAACAGGTCGGGATCCCCGTCGAAGTCCACGTCAGCCCACAGGTTTGTTTCGCAGTTGCCCCAGGGGACCTCATCCACCACTCCGGGGCGCATGACATTGATGAAACCCGGCAGGGTGCCGGTATTGCGTAGCAACTGCACGTCCTCCTGCACCGTTCCACGAGTCTCGGTGGCGATGTCTGGGTAGCCGTCCATATTGAAGTCACCGATGGCGCACCCATAGCGGGGTTGGAGCGGCAAGACGTTCTGGTAGACCTCCCAATCCTGGCCACCCAGGTTGTGCCAGAGTTCGCCCGAGCGTGCTCCGAAGAAATCAACCCAACCGTCCGCATCCAGGTCGCCGAAGGAGATCCCGCCAGAGCGGTCAATATCGAGACCGTTTGGCCAGTTGGAGTTGCGCCAGAGGGAGACCTTGAGATCCTGGGCGGTCGCGGGCAGGCACCAGATCAAGGACAGCGCCAAGGGTAGGAGCGCCGGAATTCTCAGGCCACGCGCCGACAGGCTCTGTGTGGCATCGGACTCAGGGTGTGTGTGGAATGGCCGCATGGTGGGGAGAGAAAGGGATTTGGCTCGCTCTTTGATGTCAACGGAATTCTCTGCTCTGAGCGGCATGGTGAAACCGCCTGTCCATTGAAAAATTCGGAGTCGGGTCATGGAGCGTCTACAGGTCCTCCATGTAGAAGGAGAGCCTTCCGTACGCTGCACGCTCTCCTGTGGTTAGGCCCCCAGCGATCAGGTTCGTTCGCTCGTAGGGGTCGGCCTGCAGATCGTAGAACTCGTCGGGCGAGGTCAACCTGCGGATGAGCTTGTACCGATGGTCTCGAACTGCCCGGGTCCGAAACGTGTATTGAACGTTCTTTCCATTGGGCCGGAAGCGGTCCGAGTAGACGTATGACCGCAGGGACAGCCCCGTGTTGGCCAGATAGGGAACCAATGACACGCTGTCGCTCTTTGGTAGGTCCTTGACCCCGGACAGCTCCAGAACGGTTGCCAACAGATCAACCACGCTCACGAGGGCATCAGCCTGGCCGGGTACCACTCCTGGACCACTGATCAGGAGGGGAACCCGAAGGCCGCCCTGGTACATCGTTCCCTTGACGCGATTGGGGTCGAGGGGAGGTTCGACTGCCTGGCCAAGAGGTCCATTGTCGCCCACAATGATCACATAGGTGTTGGCCGGCAGCACGGCCAGGAGACGGCCCAACTCCGTGTCCATGGCCTCTGCCATCGCGTTTACATAGGCAATGGGGTCATCGTTCGGGTCGGGGGGCAGGTTGGTCTGTGTATGTAGGTTTGCGGGCGGCTCGTGTAGAGGCGTATGGATGCTGTTGAAGTTCAGGTACAGGAAGAACGGTTCCTGCAGATTGCCCACAGCCCGAACGGAGTCGTTGATGTTGACGGTCGGGGCGTAGACACTCTTCCAGCTTGTGGTTCCATTGATCGTGTGTTGCCAGTTGAAGTAGTCTTCTGCGGTTGGGTTCGAATTGAGGTTCTTCAACGAGCCCGAATAGAGCGCATACCCCGAGTCATTTGGATGATATGGGCCCTGTCCGTCATCCCCGAGATGCCACTTCCCGACGGCAACGCTCGTGTACTTGCCCGACAGGCATTCCGGGAGAATCTGGGCATTCAGAGGAAGGCCATCGCCTCCGCCTTGGTCGGGATTGGAGCCGATTCCCGAGTGAATGCCATACTGGCCGGTGTTGATCATGGCTCGGGCCGGAGTACAAGTGGCGCTTCCCCATGCGTTGGTGAACACAACTCCACCCGCCGCCAAGGCTGAGAGCTGGGGCGTGGGGGCGGGGGTCGGCCCCTCGCCATAGAACGCGAGACGATCCGTGCCCACGTCGTCCAGCACCACAAGGACGATATTGGGAGCCGCGCCTTCCGCAGGCGGGGTGGCCTTCAGCGAACAGGGTAGGGTGGCAGCCGCTGCGAGGACGAGCACCCAAGCCTTATATGTTTGGACGTGGTACATGGTGTCTCCCACCCAACTCTAGCCCGCTGGACGGAATCTCGCTCCGGGGATGCCCCGGTTGGACCTGCAGGCCCATACCCCTGCTCCGAGAGGATCTCACGTGCATGCTGGCTCCTCCTGCGGCAGTCAGATCTGGTCGACGCCCCTCGATCTCAGTACGGGAACGGGCCGCCCGGGGCCGAAGCCCTGGGCGGCCCGCTGTTGCGTCCGCAGGTTCGATTGGAGCGCGATCTAGTGCTGGTGACCGCCGCCCGCAGCGTCCGCATCATTGTTGCCGGGCAGCTCGGAGACCAGGGCGTCCGTTGTCAGCAGCAGGCTGGCAACCGAAGCCGCGTTCTGCAGGCCTGATCGCACCACCTTGGTGGGGTCGATCACTCCCGCCTTGACGAGGTCTTCGTAGGTGTCCGTTGCGGCGTTGTAGCCGCGGTTCTTGGCCTTGGACTGCAAGACGTTCTGAACCACTACGGCACCGTCCTGACCAGCGTTTTCGGCGATCTGGCGCAGGGGAGCCTCAAGCGCGCGACGCACGATGAGGGCACCGATGCGCTCGTCATCGCTCAACTTGAGACCTTCGACGACTGGGATGCAGGACAGTAGAGCGGTCCCGCCACCGGAGACGATGCCCTCTTCCACAGCCGCACGGGTCGCGTGCAGTGCGTCTTCGACGCGGGCCTTCTTCTCCTTCATCTCAGCTTCCGTGGCGGCACCCACGTGAACCTGGGCCACTCCACCAGACAGCTTGGCGAGTCGCTCTTGAAGCTTCTCGCGATCGTAGTCCGACTTGGTGTTTTCGATCTCGGCGCGGATCTGCGCGATGCGACCCTTGATCTCGGACTTCTTGCCCGCGCCTTCCACGAGGGTCGTATCGTCTTTCGTGACGACGACCTTCTTGGCGGAGCCCAGATCCTTCAGGGTCATGGTCTCAATCGACGTGCCCATGTCCTCGATTACAGCCTGGCCGCCCGTCAGGGCCGCGATGTCCTGCATCATGGCCTTGCGACGATCGCCGAACCCGGGTGCCTTGATGGCGACGCAGGGGAAGGCACCGCGCAGGCGGTTGACCACAAGGGTCGTCAGCGCCTCGCCGTCGATGTCTTCGGCGATGATGACGAGGGGCTTGCCGGACTGGGCCACCTGCTCGAGCAGGGGCACGATCTCCTTGATGGACGAGAGCTTCTTCTCGTGCACAAGAATGGCCGGGTTCTCGAACTCCACCTGCATCGTGTCGGGATTCGTGATGAAGTGGGGGGACAGGTAACCCTTGTCGAACTGCATGCCCTCAACCCACTCGACGTAGGTGTCGAGCGTGCTGCCTTCTTCGACCGTGATGACTCCGTCCTTGCCCACACGGTCCATGGCCTCGGCGATCATGGCGCCGATTTCAGGATCGTTGTTGGAGGCGATGCTGGCCACCTGCGCGGTGTCCTGCGTGCCCTTGATGGGGGTGGAGAGCTTGTGCAAGTGGTTCACACAGGCATCCACGGCCTTGTCGATGCCGCGCTTGAGGCCCACGGGGCTCGCACCGGCGGTGACGTTCTTCAGGCCTTCCTCGAAGATGGCCTCGGCCATGACGGTGGCGGTGGTCGTGCCATCACCTGCAGCGTCGTTGGTCTTCGCGGCCACCTGCTTCACGAGCTGTGCGCCCATGTTCTCGTAGGCGTCCTCAAGCTCGATCTCCTTGGTGACGCTCACGCCGTCCTTGGTGACGGTCGGGCTTCCGAAGGCCTTCTCGATGATGACGTTGCGGCCTCGAGGGCCGAGGGTGACTTTGACGGCTCGGGCGAGCTTGCGCACTCCGGCGCGGATGTGCTCGCGGGCGTCTGCGTCGTAACTGATCTGCTTGGCGGCCATGGGGCTGCTCCTTGTGCTGTGCTGGGGTGGGGGTTCGTTGGCGGACTAGCTCAGTCAATGATGGCGAGAAGGTCATCCTCGCGCATGATCATGTAGTCCTCGCCCGCGTACTTGACGTCGGTGCCGGCATAGGAAGTGAACAGGACGCGATCGCCCACGCTGACGGAGAAGGTGCTCTTGGTTCCGTCGTCGAGAGAGCGGCCGTCACCGAGCGAAAGGACGATGCCTTCCTTGGGCTTCTCCTTGGCGCTCTCGGGGAGCAGGATGCCGCCGGCGGTCTTGTCTTCGGCTTCGATGCGCTGAACGAGCAGGCGATCGCCCAGGGGGCGGATGGCGATTTTCTTTTTGGTCTTGGTGGCCATTGGGATTCTCTTGTTGATGTCTTGGGGACAGTGAAAAAAGGGGATGCCTTGGAGGGGCGCCGACCGTCGGATGACGGCGGTGGAAAGAAGGGTTGGAGCTAGTTGTTGCTCCCCCAGTGATCGTGAAGGACGCGTTGCACCTCGCCGCGCAGAATGTCGGGATGAACCGGTTTGCGCAAGAAGGCCGAGATGCCTGAGCGCAGGGCAACCTGCTCATAGGCTTCGCTGGCTTCGGCGGACCACAGGATGCAGGGCAGCGTCGGAGCCTCAAGACGCAGAGCTTCAAAGAGGTCCAGCCCGCCGCGGTCGGGCATGTGTACGTCCAGCAAGGCCAGGTGCACGGTGGTTTCGCTGCGGAAGAGGCCCAAGGCCTCGGTCCCACTGGCTGCCCGGACGACTTCGATCCCCAGGGGATCGAGCAACTCGGCGGCGCCCCGGCACAGGTCCCGGTCATCGTCCGCTATCAGGATGCGCCGGTCGCAGCCGGCAGGGGTGGGTAGGGGCTCAAAGGACATGATGGGGCGGAGACCACATCGGAGATGCGGACCGTCCGGTCAGGAAAGCAAAGAGCGTGCCGCTGTCGGGCGCCCGATCGACCCATTGTGGTGAATGCGTAACTGCTGTAGAGCAAAAGGTTTAGGTGCACCGATTTGGCCGATTCCACGCTCCCGATGATAGGGCCTCAAAGGGGCCGCCTGCCACTCTGGCAGAGTATGTGGGGCATGCCCTTCCCGACTGTCAGGTTGACAGGTTCGAGACGGGGTGGGCCCCAGGGCCCCTGAGGCCACCATTTTGACTGGCCCCGGGCACGAGGGCGGCAATCCCCCTCCAATTCCGATAGGGGCAGGGACGGAGTCGCGCTAGCGTGTGGCCATGGATGCCGCGCCGTTCCTTCCTCCTGTTTTTGACGCTCACGTTGATTCTCTACAGAGGGCGGTGGATCTGGACCACGACCTGGGAACGCTTACATCCGGTCACTTGGATCTCGTGCGAGGTCGAGAGGGGGGGCTCGCCTCGGTCGTATTCGTCTCGTGGGTGGATCCGGCGTACATGGCCAAGGGGCCAGGCAGCGCGCGCCGCCGAACCGACGATCTGCTGGATGCCTACCACGTCCTGGTCGAGAATCACCCCGAGCAGGTTCGCGCGGTCGTTGACGGAGCCGGACTCGACTCGGCTCGCGAGGACGGGGTTATCGCAGCCATCGCCGGCATCGAGGGCGGGCACTCCATAGAGGAGAGTCTGGAGTACCTCGAGCACTACCACCGACGAGGTGTCCGCATGATGACCCTCGTGTGGAACAACCATCTCTCATGGGTGCGATCGTGCCAGGCGGGAGCCGGCCCCGAGATTCCTGACGGGCTATCGTCATTCGGCCGCGAAGTCGTACAGCGTATGAATCAGTTGGGGATGGTCGTCGATGTGTCACATGCGTCCGAGAAGGCCTTCTACGACGCTCTGGAGGTCTCTACCCAACCCATCGTCGCCAGCCATTCAGGATGCGCGGCCATTCACTCACACGTGCGCAATCTCTCGGACGCGCAGCTGCGTGATCTGGCTTCAGCCGGGGGCGTGGTCGGCGTTGTGTTCTGTACGTCCTTCCTTGACGGCGATGCTGGTGCCTTGGAGCGGGGAGAACGTGAGAGCGAGGCCTACCGCGCCTTGAGCCACGACAACGAGACGGGGCTCTTTCACCTCCAGGCCGACCACCTCCAGGCCACTCTTCCTCCGCTCTGCATGGAGCGCGTAGTGGACCATGTCTTACATGCCGTGGAAGTGTGTGGGATCCGGCACGTCGGAGTAGGCTCCGACTTCGACGGCATCCAGCGGCGCCCTGAAGGCCTGGAGGATGCGTCGTGCTATGGGCACCTGGCTCAAGCGCTCTTGCGACGTGGGCTGAATGAGGACGATGTGTGTGCCGTGATGGGCGGCAACATGGCTCGCGTGTTTCGGGCCGTGACGGCCTGAGTACTTCAGCGTTGCTCGCCGCAGCGCAGCTCCCAGACTTCCGAATAGGCGAGCGGTGCTGCCAGGGGTCGGGGAGGGCAGTGACCCGTGAAATCGGGGTTCATGAGGCCAAGCTGGAATGAAATCTGTCGGGTGCCGCCACAGGACTCGCCCAGCTCGCCGTGGTACTGACCAGACTGCAGCCGGCTGCCGTCACCGAGCAGCCCGCAGTTGTTGTAGGAGACGCCGAACCCTGGGGCATAGAAGCCAAAGGTGAAGTCGGCAGCACATGAATCCGATGAGCCCTCGTGCTTGCCGTCCAGGTGGACTTCCGGCGTGACATAGAGGATCGAAGACCTGGGCCGGTAGCCCTCCGAGGACACGCGAGTAAAGGACGCGCCGCAGCCGGAAGCCACCTCGTCTGGAGTGCGAAGAGCCTGGCTGGATGGAGTGCTCCAGAGGGCAAGGGTGACGAGCAATGCGCTGGTGGAGAGGGAATGAAGCAGGGACATGACGGGGAGCGATGAAGGGGACAGGCTGGTCAATCCAAGTAGCTGAAAGCCTCGGCCGCGCGATCGATGATCGCCTGATCGAGAGTGGAAGAGAGAGGCAGTGGGCGGACCCCGATCAGGCCAAAGCGTCGTTGTCCGGCGCGGTTTCGTCGGTACTGCAGGACCTCGGGGAAGCGATCCACGTGGTATTGGAAGGTATGGCCGTTGATATGGAATGCACTCCGGCCAAGATCGGCCAGGCCGGCACCTGTAAGCACGCCCTCCATCGGATGGCCTTCGGGCAGGGGGCCTTCTCCGCTCGCGCTCAGGATGATGGTCATGCTGTACGTCTGCAGAGCATGCGCGAGTTTTGCTCGCATGCGGGGGGGCGCAGAGAGGTACCGTTCATACATCTCAGGGAACACCTCGCCGACCACCCGCAGGTTCCTGTTCAAGAATGCGTTGGTGGGTGTCGGCAGCTCAAAAACCGGCCCGGGTTCGGTCATGACCGCTTCGGTTGGGGAGGTGCCGTTGCCTTGCATGGCAGATCCGGACTCGGGTTCCAATGAGATGCGTGCTTCGCTCCGCGGCGTAGCCAAGGTTGGCGGTGCATATCGCTGCTCGCCGGTGTCTACGCTGTAAGGGATCGCGGCATCCTCGGCTGGCATGGAGACCCAGCCCTGGATCAAAAAGACCACACCAACCCAGGCCAATGGCAGGAGCTTGAGTCGCTGGGGAGTGGGGGACGAAGACATGAAGGGGCTCAACGGTCCTGCGCCGGGATCTACTGGGCGCCGAGTGGGCCGGTGTCTTCCTTTTCGAGTGCCCATCCTGGCGTCTTGAGGGTCAGAGTTCTGCTCTGCCGACTCGCCATCCCAGCCCATCGGTAGAGGCCCTCAGCCTCAATCCCGTGCCTCAAATGGAGACTTGGGGGGCCTCTATCTGGGCAAGACGGGAGGCAGCGGGAGTGCCGGGCCGGGTCTTACGGGCCAGCGGTTTTCGGGTTCGGGCGCCTCCAGCCCGTTCCCCCCGTAGCCCAGGCCGGCCAACTCATGCTCGAAGATCCTCGTCACGTCCGTCGTAAGTTCCTCCACGGGTGAATGTGGAAGTTGCGCCGCAAACCGTCGCAGGGCTTCGAACTCGGCTTCGGCGACGGCCCAGGTCTCCGCGAACTGTGCTCGCTCGCCCGATTGGATCGGAACCTCTTCGCCCGGATCTGCTCTCAGATCAAACCACTCAATCGCCTCCAGCTGCGGGCCAAGTGGGCCCGTTCCCCACTGCAGGCGCCGGATCAGCTTGTACTCTTCGCTGCGATAGGACTCCAGGATTCGCAGCGGAGCGCGGGAGCCGTGAGCTGCACCTAGTCCAAGATGCGAGACAACGGCCCGGGTTGGTCTGTCACGGCCTTCCACCAGGGGCCGCAGCGTACTTCCCCAACAGCCGTCAGGTGCCGGGCTGCCCACATAGTCCATGATGGTGGGGAGGAGGTCGCACAGGGCAACCTGTCTGGTCGAGTGCGCGGGCCCCGTTTCGCTCTTTGAGGAGCGTGGCGGAACAACGAGCAGGGGTACGCGTAGGACCTCGTCGTAGAGAGTCTGCCGGTGGCCTCGATTGCCATGTTCGAAGAACTCCTCGCCATGGTCTGAGAGCACAATGAACAGGGTGTTCTCCATACGCCCTGCTGCCTCAAGCATGGCCATCAAGTCGCCGATGCGATCATCGACCCAAGCGATCTCTCCTTGATAGAGAGCGCGCAAGTGTTGCAGGTCGCGGTCAGACACGATTCGGCCCGAATCGAGCGTTGGGTCGAATATTGAGGGGTTATTCCAATACCCATCCCCTGTCATCTCGCCTTCGTAGTCGGGATCGAAATGGGTATCGAACGGACTGGGCGGGATGAAGTCGTGATGTGGGTCAAAGAAATGCACGAACAACGCCAGGCGCTGATCGTCGGGCGCCTCAAGGATGGCCTGTTCGGCCAACTCAACCACCCGTGCGCTACTCACGTCCAGGTGTGAGGCGAAGCCTCGCATGTCTCTTGCCCAGAGCGCAGCCGTCCCCCCCGTCTCCAGAGCCCGAGCCAGGGCCTGATCCGCAGCGGGTTCGTCAGCCAGGGCGCAGCGATAGGAGTCGAAGCCCCGCCCAAAGCCGTAGGCCCCCGCCAGGAACCAGCCACTAAAGACTCCAGCCGTATGCATTCCAAGCGCTCCCAGTCGCTCTCCGAGCGTGGCGTGCAGAGGGTCGATCCGGCGCCCATCATCGTGCACTCCGTGCAAGATGGGTGGCAGACCCGTGAACAACTCCGCATGGCTGGGAAGAGTCCAGCTCGATCCGGCGATGGCCTGGTCAAAGACAACACCGCGCTCGGCCAGATCGCACAGGTGTGGGCTGACCTTCCGGTCTTCGAAAGTCAGGGCATCAGCGCGCACCGTATCAATAGAAATGATCACGACGTCGCAAGCGGGTTCTGTTCTCGGGTTGCCTGTGCAAGCGCTGATCAGCAAAGCACCGAGCAGGGACCCGCCCAGGTTGGAACTGGCACCCGGCATTTGTGAGTGGGGACGTCGCACGTTGCGCTTGATCCTAACTTCTCAAGCGGGTGCTACCCCATCGGTGCCCACACCTGGATTGCCTGACGGGCCAATCGCTGCGGGTTCTTGGTCTTGCGAGTAGACTCGTATGCATGACGACCAGACTCCCGTATTCCCTTTGTATTGCAGCTTTTCTCGTGGTCACGGCGCACGCTCAGACGGTCATCGTCAAGGCTCCCCCCCAGCTCGGGACTTCGGTTGCTCCGATGGCCCTCGACGGCATCTGGGAGTCCACCACACCGGGTTTCGAGGCCATCATCGTGCTCGCTGAGCGGGCTGACCGCCGGCTCGTGGGTTACCTCCCAGGCAACCCAGGCTCTCGCCTTCTCGGTGGGCGAGTGGATGGCAAAGACGTCCATTTCATTATCGGTGATTCCGACCCAATGGTCACTTGGACGGCGGAATTCACGGGAGTCGTGAGTGGTGACAATCTGATCGGCATTGTCAGCGATGGGAGTGGCAGTACGCCCGTCCAGTTTCAACTGACGACGGAGCCGGTGCTTGAAGAGTCGTGGCTTCTGTTCGAAAACGCTACAGCGGATCGGGTGAGCCTCAGTCGGATGGAGGATGGCGCGGGGTCTTTCCTCTTTGGTGAATTCGTCAACCTGACGGGATGCAGCTTCCTTGCCTGTGGTGGCAACGTCAGCTCATGGAACATCACGGGGCTGGCGCACACGATCATCACCTCATCCAGCGGTATGCCGGGATGTCCCATGACCTCAACCCTTGTGGGGAATCAGGACCCTGTGGAGTTCCTCGTGGGGGGGACCTACACGTCCTCCGACTGCACCGGAGTTCTCGGAGGAGGCGGGTTTCTGGGTGGAAAGACAGGCTTCACGACCATGGAGGACGTGCATGCCTTGCTTGAGTCGCTGGCGATCTTCGCAGATGACTTTGAGTCCGAGTCTCCGGAGGCTGCTGACTTTTTCCATTCGGCTTACCTGTACAACGGGTTTGCTCGCGCAGATGTCGAGGCTGCATTTGCCGCTTGGTGGGGGCAGTACAACTCCATTCATGTGAGTCTCTCTGTGGACGAAGTAGCCATGGAGAGTGATGCTGAAGTTCATGCTTTTCTGAGCGGACCCGCGCGCATGGACCTGCGCTTGAGGGCATGGGGGCGCGATGCCATGACCGGCGCTTGGGAGGATTTTTGGAACTACGAGACAGCCATTCCAGATGAGGGCGAACTGGCCCTCGTCGGCGAGGAGGGCGGACGTGTAGTCATCGTGGGCAACGGACAGATACAGCCTTTCAGTATGGGGCTGCCGGTTTCAGCCACCGGGCAAGAGAACCTGTTCTATGGCATCTGGCCCTTCGGTGTTCATGGGGGAGGTCACCCTGAGGGGCATCCGGGTCTTGATTTTGAGTATGCCGTTGGTGCCAAGGTTCTCGCCACCGTTGCGGGGCCGATCGTGGTCATCAGGCCGAATGATTCACACCCTGGCACTTGGTCGGTTGTTCAAGAGCCTCGGCCAGGGTTCAAGGTTCTCTATGACGAAATCACGAACCTCCCTCCATCGACTGTAGTAGGGAATGTGTTGGCGGAGGGGGATGTGATTGGCGATCCGTGGGACAAGATCACCTATCGAAGCAATCACCTTGGCCTAATGGTTCTGGGGGAGTTTCTATGCCCGAGTGACTACTTCCACTCGACAGCTCAAGCTCAGCTGGACGCATTCTGGCCCCAGTGTTTCTTCGCAGAGGAACCAGCCGAACCGCGCATGAAGAACGCCGTCCAGGTCACCTTCCCATTGACCTGCCGATGGGAGCTCAATACCCCCGGCTTTGGATCCAGTACAGCGGAAGTTCATTTCATTCGCCCAGATGCCACGGACTCCAACATCTACTCCTACGCCCTCCTGGACAGTGCGGGCCTGACCACGGAGTGGGGTGCCGCGAGCTTCAGCATGGCCGCTCCATGGGGCACCGTGGTACTCACTCCCGACGCGAGCCTGGGCTTGCCTGACCGATTTGGCGTCTACGACATCGTCGAGGACGTGCTTACGCTCGACTGGGACACCTCAGGATTTCCTGCGGACCTGGCAGGTGCATCCCTGTACGACCTGGCTGACGATTGAGGGAGAGCTCCTGAAACCCAAGCCCGGACCGAGCGTCCACTCCTCGGAAGTTCATCACCACTGTCCAAGGAGACGCAATGGAACTCGATTTCGGCCAAGTGCAGGACACTCAGTCCTTTGTTGCCATCCCCCCCGGATCCTATGCCTGCCGGATCGCTGAGGTGCGTCCGGGCGAAGCCCGCAACGGTGCCGTCAGATGGAGCCTGCGCCTCGAAGTACTCGACGGGGAGTACGCCGGGCGCACAGCTGCCTGGGACTCCCTGACGTGGAGTGAGCGGGGAGTGCAGCGGGTCAAGTTCGTCCTGGGTGTCCTGGGATTCGACGTGTCGGGGCATCTCGACGTGGAGCCCGAGGAGCTGGAGGGGCGCCAGGCGCTGGTTGAGGTCTTCCCCGAGGTCTGGGAAGAGCCCGAAACCGGCCGTCGGCTGGAGCGTCTGTCGGTCCCCTTTGCGGGTTGGGCTCCCCTCTCCGAGGAAGCTCTGATGGGTGCCTGCAAGGAAGGGCAGACGGGCGTTGACGAAGCGTCGGCTACGGGTGAGGCTCGGGGTCATGACCCCGAACCCAACGACGACACCCCCTTCTAACGGAGATGGTGAGGCTCTGACCCAGGCCGATGAGGAGCTCCTCGCTGCCGCTCGCGAAGTGTTGCCGCGCGCTGTCTGCACGCAATCAGGTTTTCCTGTGGGGGCTGCGGTGCGCACGGAGCGTGGAAAGGTGTTCGCCGGAGTCAACGTCGAGAGCGCCAGCTACGGACTGACACAGTGCGCGGAGCGGGCCGCCGTGGCTGCGGCCGTGGCCGCGACGGGTGAGCGCAAGATCGAGGCCGTGGCCGTTGTCACCAAGACCGCTGATCCCGTGGCGCCTTGCGGGGCCTGCCGTCAGGTGCTGGCCGAATTTGGCGCGGATATGCGTGTCGTGATGGCTGGAAAGGAAGGCGAACCGTGGGTGACCACCATGGGGGTGCTTCTCCCGCATCCATTCCTTCTTCTCCCGGACGAGGACCCGTTATCCTAGTTGCGACTGGATGACTTCCACGGGCCCGTCCCCTGAGCTGAGCATGCCTCCCACTCCCGCGTCCCGCATTGTTGAGTTGGTCGAACTTCTCAACGGCTACAGCCGCTCCTACTACGTCGAGGGCCTATCCCCGGTCAGCGACGGGGAGTACGACGAGCTGTATCGGGAGCTTGTGGGCTTGGAGGAGCAAGATCCCGATCGGGTGCTGCCTGAGAGTCCGACGCAGCGCGTCGGTGCTCCCATCCCGGAGGGGGAGGGGCTGAAGAAAGTGCAGCACGAGGTGCCCATGCTCTCCATCGAGAGCCTCTTCAGCGCAGAGGAAGTTCGCGAGTTCGAAGAGAAGATCGGTCGGTTCCTCGGCCTTGAGAGCACCGCCGACCTCACCTGGTCCGTGGAGCCCAAGTTTGATGGGATCAGCGCCTCCCTCTTGTACGAGGATGGGCTGCTCACCCGCTGTGCGACCCGAGGAGATGGTGGCGTGGGTGAAGACGTTACTGCGAACCTCCGTACCGTCCGCAATATCCCGCTGCGTCTTGATGGCACTCATGGACAGGTTCCAGCCCGCCTTGAGGTCCGGGGCGAAGTGTTGATCGGGCGGGGGCGCTTTGAGCAGTTCAATATCGAGCGCCAAGCTGAGGGGCGAACACGCCTGGCCAACCCGCGCAATGCCGCTGCAGGGGCCGTCCGTAGAAACGACCCGGCAGAGGTCGCCCGCTATCCCCTGGAGTTTCACACCTACTCCGCTCCCCAGGTTGAAGGCCTTGCCTTCGCCAGCCACACGGAACTGCTGACGGCATTGGCCCAGTGGGGGCTACCGAACTCAGGCCACGCACGGCGTGTGGAGGGGCTCGATGCTTGCCTGGACTACCACCGGGAAATGGAGGAGGGGCGGGAGGACCTCCCGTTTGAGGTAGATGGGGTTGTCTGCAAGCTGGACGATCTGGCCTTGCGCGAACGACTGGGCACAACGGCACGCGCTTCCCGCTGGCAGTACGCTCAGAAGTTCAAGGCTATCTCCGCGGTGAGCACTCTGCGCGCTATCGAAATCCAGGTGGGTGCGAATGGTCGGCTTACCCCCCGGGCCCATGTGGATCCGGTCCAGGTCATGGGCGTCACCGTCCGTCACACAACCCTGCACAACGCAGACCACGTCAGTAGTCTGGGACTGCACGTGGGGGATCGTGTGTTCCTGAAGCGTGCCGGGGATGTGATCCCGCAGATTGAAGGCGTCGCTTCAGCGGCCAAAGGCAAGGCTCCGAAGGACTGGGACGCGTCCATTCCGCCTGAGTTGGTCGATCCGGAAGGTGCTCGCCGCCAGGGCGTGGTGGTGGCGTACCGCGAGGCTCTTGAGATGCCGTCGACCTGCCCCGCTTGCGACACGCCGGTCATGTGTGAGGGTAAGTACTACCGGTGCCCAAATGTGCACGGCTGCAGGCCGCAGATCGTGGGGCGCACCCTGGTGCTCGTGGGCCGCGGGGGATTTGAAATCGACTCCATTGGTGAGAAGATGATCTGGCAGTTGCTCGAGGCGGATCTCCTGTCCTCGCCGGCGGATATCTTTCACCTTGAACCCACAAGGCTCGTTGAGCTTGACCGTTGGGGGCAGAAATCGGTGGACCATCTGATGGCACAGATCGAAGAGCGGCGACAGGTGCCCCTTGCTCGTTTGCTGGCCTCTCTCGCCATTCCCGATGTGGGTGGCGCAACCGGCCGGCTACTCTCCCTGGTCTATCCCTCCCTGGAGTCGCTGCGCGCGGCGGATGCGGAGGACCTCCAGACCCATGACGGAATCGGGCCCGAAGTGGCGCGCAAGATCGTCGGCTGGTTCGAAGAGGCCCAGAATGTGGCCTTCCTGGATCGTCTTCTCGAAGGGGGGGTGCAGCCTGTTCTCCCTGAGCTCTCGGAGGGGGGCGGCGTCTTCGAGGGCAAGACGCTGGTCTTCACCGGCACTCTGGAGAAGATGACCCGCGCCGAGGCCAAGAAGGTCGCCGAGGATTGTGGGGGTCGCGTCAGCAGCTCGGTCAGCGCCAAGACGGACTTCTTGGTCCAGGGGGGCAAGCCGGGGAGCAAGGCCAAGAAAGCCGAGGCATTGGGTGTCGAGGTGCTGCTCGAAGATGATTTCCTGGGTCGCGTCACCTCCTAGCGGGATCCAGGTTCAACCACGAGCAGGACAGTAAGCTAGAATCAGAACTGTCCTGCGGACCCATCATGACCAAAGCTACTGACCCCGATTCTGATCCGTCACCGGAGGCGCTCGACCAGGTCGAGGAGCTGGTGGCTTCCGCTCAAGACGGAGATATCGAATCCTTGAACGAGCTATTCCAGCGCTATCACCAGACCATGGTGGATATGGCGCGACGCAAGCTTGGACCACGCTTGAGGCTCAAGGAGGACCCTGACGATCTCGCCCAGACGACGTTTCGTGAGGCCGCCAGGGATTTTCACGGCTACAGCTACCAGGGAGAGGGCTCACTCCTGCGCTGGCTGATCCAGATCCTGCAGAACAAGATCCGTGACAAGGCCGAGTTCTACTCCGCAGGTAAGCGTGACCTGAGTCGCGAGCGCGCCATGGAGACCAAGAAGGGCGAGGAAGAGCGCACCCTGGAGTTCCTGAGCGAGGACCTATCCGTCACCCAGTTCGTGCAGCGCGACGAACAGGTGGAGCATCTGCGAGATTCACTGACAGAGTTATCCGCAGAGCACCGCCAGGCCATCACCCTGGTCTTTTTTGAGGGGCTCACCCTGCGTCAGGCCGGGGAGCGCATGGGAGGCAAGAGCGAGGACGCCGTCCGCATGATGTTGCGGCGGGCAGAGGGCAAGTTGGGGGACCGTCTGCGCTCCCGCCTCGGCTCCGACAGCACCTGAGGGCTTGCCAGGAGTCGGTCCTGGCCTTATCGTCCTCGCCCGGCGTCGGGTCCCAGCTGTCTCGGACGCCATCAGGGCTATTAACTCAATTGGTAGAGTGCCATGTTCACAGCGTGGAAGTTACTGGTTCAAGTCCAGTATGGCCCACCACTTCACCACGACCCGAGGTGTGTAAGGGGACGGCTGCTGAGTCGACCGTCTGCCGCAGCTAGCGTCGGCGGTACCCACCCCGACCACGACGGGCACCCCGCGGGGCCTGACCAGGACCGCGATCGCGACGGATCACCACCCTGGAATCTCGTGGATCACGGCGGCCCGCACAGCGTTCGAAGTGCATGGCCACTTCCTCCTGAACGTCAAACGTACAGGCATTGGGATGAACTGCGATGGAACCGATCATTCCGCCCTCCACTTCACCTCGGCGGCAGACGGCTGCAAGTACGCGGCTAGGATTGGCGCCCTGATTGCTGCCATAGCTGATGAAGAAGCGCACCGAACGCCCGACGGCGAAGCGACCACCCTTCGGGGCAGAACGTTGGAAGCGCTGTGTGGGTGCGCCGTCGAAGGAGGACACGGTGTCCGTGTGGGACTCCGTCCGGCCAAAGCCATTCGATTTCTTGGAACCGGGCTGCTTGTACGCTGGCTTCTCGTAGGTCGACCCAGAAGGGCTAGGCGCCTGCTGGGGTTGAGGTGCGGGTTGGCGCTGTGCCAGAAGAGTCGCCACCACGGCGACCGGATCGCGGCCTTTCAGGAGACCCCGCGCTTGGGCGACTTGTTCCTTGGAGGCTCCTTTCAGGAGAGCCTTGTCGAGTTCTGTCTCCAGGTTCTCTTGGGCTCGGGCAACAAGTTGGGCCCGCACTTCGCCCATCTCCACCGGGGGACGCCATTGAAAGTTCACCCCGGCCTCGGCCAGGAGGCGTCCAACCTTGCGCTTGTGCTTGGGCGGGGCAAACACGGCGCTTCGCCCCTGCTTACCGGCGCGGCCAGTGCGACCGCTGCGGTGGGTGTAGATCTCGGAGTTCAGGGGGGGGGTGCTGTGGATGACCAGACCCACGTCGGGCACGTCGAGTCCGCGGGCGGCCACGTCCGTGGCCACCAACACCGTTGCCCGGCCGCTGCGGAAGGCAGCCAAGGTGCGGTCACGTTGCGCCTGAACCAGTTCGCCGCTCAGTGGCTGTGCCGCGAACCCATCATCCGCCAAACGCTCGGCTACTTCTAACGCTTCCAGCCGGCGCTCCACGAACACCAGAATGCGCTCGCCTTCGGCTTGAAGCAGTAGGTGCACCAGGGCGTCGTATCGTTCCCCGTGGCGTACCAGGTACCCCTCGTGGGTGATGTTCGCATTTGCCTCTCCCAGGCGCGTACCTTCGATGCTGAAGGGATTGTGTTGGTAGCGCTTGGCAAGACGTAGTGCGGCGTCGGGGAACGTGGCAGACATCATGTGGGTCCGGCGCGGTTCTTCGGTGGCGTCCAAAATGGCCTCGAGATCCTCGCGGAAGCCCATGTCGAGCATTTGATCCGCTTCGTCGAGGACGAGTTCGCGGACTCCACCCAACTGCAGCGTTCCGCTCTTGATGTGGTCGAGCAGGCGTCCGGGGGTGCCCACGAGCACACGTGGCTTGCGTGCGAGGGTCTGCCTGTCGCGGTAGACCGGAGTTCCGCCAGTCACGGAGATAACCTGCGTGTCTTTCAGATCCTGGAGGAGCCAGCGCAGCTCCTCGCAGACCTGAGCGGCCAGCTCCCGGGTGGGGACGATGATCAGAGCCTGAGGACCACGGCCCACGCGCTCGTTGGACAGAGCGGGCGCAAGCACAAATCCGAGGGCTACAGTCTTCCCTGATCCCGTCTGCGAGGAGATCTGCAGATCCCGCCCATCCGCTTCGGCTGCCAGTACGGCTTCCTGAACGGGGGTGAGCTCCGTGAATCCGCGGCTCTCAAGGGCACCGCGCAGCGAGGCTGGCACGGCGCGAAACAGGCCAGCGTCAGGGGCGCAGGCGGGGGGGGCAGATTCTCCGGCAGGGGACGAGGTCCCGTAGGCGGGGGCAAGAGGCGAGGGGGCATCGGCCAGCGATGCCTGATTATCGAGAGTCATGAGGTCCACAGAGGGCGATTTCGCCCAGTATCCGGTTCCGTATCTGATCGAGTAACAACGGCAGTCAGGCTGCCGAACAAAGTGGACCCTCAAGGCCCGCACGGGATCGCGAGTGGCTTGTTCAGGCTTTTTTGCCAAGCGCGAACCGCCGAGCGTATCCGGAACCGGCCCATGAATGGGGCCGATGGGGACGAATAATTGCTCCGTTTGGACAATCGGATCCCTGTTCGGTGCAGAGGGAGCGGTGCGTGGCGAGCTAGGGTGGCGTCATGCCCGGGCCAGGGCTCCATTTCTGACCGATCCGGAGATCGGGTTCCCTACAATTCCCGCCCCGTGTCCCCCGATTCCCCCCAGCAGGATTGGATCACCAGCCTCAGCTCGTTGCGCGAGGCGGGGCAGGCTTGTGCCATGGTGACGGTCACCGATGTCCGCGGCTCCGCGCCTCGCGAGCCCGGGGCCCGCATGATCGTTGCCGATGGCCGATTGGTGTGGGGGACCATAGGGGGCGGGAACCTGGAGAAGTTGGCCATTGAGCAGGCCCAGGCTCTCATCGATGAGCATGGGTGCCACACAGCAAGCGTAAACTTCCCCTTGGCTGAGAGCGCGGGGCAATGCTGCGGTGGCGAGGTCACGGTGTTCTTCGAGACCTTCGTCTGGCAGCGCCCGAAGGTCGTCGTTTTTGGAGCCGGGCACGTCGGGCAGGCCATTGGCGGGCTGGTCGACTACCTGCAAGCTGACGTGCTTCTCATAGATGAGCGCGAGGAGTCGCAACTCCAGCCCCCGCCGGCTCCTGCGCTACCCTATGAGTTGCTCTGCATTGATGAGCCGCAGGAGGAGGTCGACGCCCTGCCCGCAGATGCGCTCCTGCTGATAATGACCCACAGCCACGCACGCGACCTGGAGATCGTGGCCCGGGCCCTTGAGCGCGGCCCGTTCGCCTACATCGGCATGATCGGGTCCGAGCGCAAGTGGGATCGCTTCCGCAAGCGGTTGTTGCAGCGCGGTTTCACGGAGGACCAGCTGAGCCAGGTGACGTGTCCCATCGGGGAGGGTCGCACATCAAAAGAGCCGAGTGCCATCGCCATCTCGGTCGCGGCCCAGCTGTTGACCGTCTTGGCGTGAGAGAAGGAGCCGGGGAATGGCCGCGGGATTCGGCTCGAAGGCCGACCGGTCCCTCAACACCAGGAGTTGTTGACCACCTCTCCCACGCCCCCTGCTCCCGGGACGATGTACGAGGAATCATCCAGCCCGCGCTCCCGGTCCCAATGCTCTCCGGGCACGCTGGCCAGGACCTCGGCATCGGAGAGTCCTCTGTCCAGTCGGGCGGTGTAGACGACCAATGACTCGCAAGCATCCAGCACCGCCCTCAGGTACTCCGGGGTCGCGATCATGGGCATGGCAATGACCCGCTCCGGTTCACCGTGTTCTTCCCTGTAGTGGTCAAGTGCGCGGACCGTCGTTGAGCCTGTAGCCCCCATCGGATCTGGGAGGAGCAGGGTGCGGCCAGCAACTGTCCCTCCGATCTTGCTCCCAGAGAGGTCGACGTCGGTGATGCGCCCTTCTTCATTGCTAACCCGCGCCATCGTCAGGTGATCCAGGCGTACGTTCTGTTCTGGCAGCAGCGTATTCAGCATTTCGAAGCAGATCTGCGACGGGACAATCCCCCCTCGAACGATGTCGCAGACGACGACTTCATGAGTCGGGTCGAGCGCCGTTCCACACCAGATCCCAGCGTCCGGATGGCGTTCGGCCATCCGTGTCGGAGCTTGGGCCTCAGTGGTGGGCAATTCGCATCCGCAGGCGTGGACGCAGAGAGCTCGGTAGATCATTCGCAAGTGGCCCATCAGCCCGGCATGGCTCACCTTGGGATCAGCCAGGTGCACCAGGGCTGTGGCGAGGAGCGGATTGTCAAGAATGTGGACGCGCGGCCCGTAGCGATGCTCGAGTTCGCCGTAGCTGCGGGGCATGGAATCGGACTGAGGGGAGCGGGCTTGGGTATTGGGCATGACGGCAGCGTGAGGGGGGGTGCGAACAGCAGACATGGTACTCGCAGGCTTCTCGGTTGCTCGTAGGTCAGATGCTAGGATCCGCGCCCCATGCCCCGTTTCGCTACATCGACCCCCATCACGGCCCTGGCCGTACACCTGCTGCTCTTTCTGGGGGCCTGCAGCGAGGGTTCATCGAACGGTCAGGCGCCCCCGCCCAAGGAGGATCTGGAAGGTGCGCGCGTGGCATACCAGCGGGGAAGCGCACAGGTGAAGGAGCACCTGAAGACGCCGGACCATGCGACTCTTCGGGCCGCCATCGACTCACTGGAAGAGTCCGTTCGCCTCGCACCCAATGAGATATTGCATCGGCTCATGGCGGGGCGTACCCAGGAGTTGGCGCTGAATAGCGAGGCCGCCCTTGCGCACTACCGTGTTGCCACGGGACTGGGACACGAAGACCCTCTGGTCTGGCGGCGCATGGGAACCCTGGCCCTGGGTCTGGGGGACCTTGATCAGGCGCGGGGCTGCTTCGAGCGTGCGCTCTCACAGCAGGCAAGCGACCCCGAGCTCTTCTTCGGGTACGGCTGCCTGCTCGATCTCGAGGGCGAGCTCGAAGCCGCCAGCCAGGCGTTCAATGCAGCCATCGCCATTCGCTCCACCTATGACGATGCCTACTTTCGGCTTGCAAAGGTCTTGCGCGGGCTGGGTGATGAGGCTGGCGCGGATGCGGCCCGCGCGCAGTTTGATCACTGGCATGGCGTCGACCTGGATCTGGATGAGGCGCGCAAGCACGTGCGCATGCATCCGGAGGACGCCCAGGGCGTGCGTGCTGTCGGCTTGTACCTGTTCCAGTTGCAGCGGGCTGAGGAGTGCACGGATTGGCTGCAGCGAGCCAAGAAGATGCTTCCCCGTGACGCCACCGTATTGGAGTGCTTGGGGCGCGCACAATCTGGACTCGGGCAGATACCCGCAGCTCGTGCGAACCTGGAGCTGGCGGTGGAGTGTGCTCCCGGAAGTGTCGATCCGCTGCGCGAGCTGGCCTTCGTCCTGGCCAAGGAGGGCGATGCCGAGGGCGCCGTGGGGCGTATGGCCCAGGCCCTGGCTCTCGCCCCGGGCGATGCGGACCTGCACTTTCAAAACGGTGTCCTCCTGATGCAGCTGCAACGTCCCGATGCCGCCTTGAAGGCTTATGCCCTCGCCCTGGTCAATGACCCGGACTTCATCGACGCGCACCTCGGGCAGGCAGAGGTGCACTACGGTGCGAATCG